>Ga0335084_10000611_pt1 | contig 30977 bp, 34 predicted proteins | sample Lox_Sample_44_FD_206721 | JGI IMG/M metagenome (GOLD analysis project Ga0335084, IMG submission 206721) | Soil microbial communities from Loxahatchee National Wildlife Refuge, Florida, United States - Lox_Sample_4.4 | ecosystem: Environmental > Terrestrial > Soil > Wetlands | place: USA... | reverse complement strand
CGGCGAGGAGATACATCCACGTCAGATGAGACGCCGCGACAAACGTCTCCAGGCGCCGCGGTGGCGTCCGCAAGTGAGGTTCGCTGGTCTCGAGCACGACGCCGCCGCAATGATCTGAGTTGTCGAGCGCAGGCAAGCCGGCGCCCATCATGCCGTGCGGGAACCGTATCTGCGACCCGCGCGACGCAGTGCGTCAGGGTCCAGCAACGGATGTGACAACCGACACAGAGCCTGAGCATCGCGTTGGGATCCTGTCATCCGCGCGCCAGCTAGCAGCAATACGAGGCGCCGCAGGGTGCCGCACACTCGCAGCAGCCAGATGCGATCCGGGCATCTGTCCGCCCAGAAAGGAAGCCCCATGAGCAGGTCGTTCACGCGCTGGGCCAAGCCATTGCCTTTTTTCCTCGCGATCGCCGCCGGGCCGGCAGGCGCGGCGCTCGGCGGCGCGCTCGATACCGTCAATACGGATGAAGTCGCGCTGCAGGCCGTGCGTCGCGTGGCGAGCCGCGCCGCCGCCCACGAGGTTCACGAACTCACGCTCGCCTCGGGAACGGTCGTGCGCGAGTTCGTGGCGCGATCGGGCACGGTGTTCGCGGTTGCGTGGCAGGGACCGTTCAAGCCGGATCTGAACCAGCTTCTCGGCGCCTACTTTCCGCGCCTGGTCGCAGCCGGCCAGATGCGGCACGCGGACCATCGCGCGCTTGCGGTCCACGCCCCCGACCTCGTGATCGAATCGGGCGGCCGCATGCGCGCATTCGCAGGCCGGGCGTATCTGCCCGAGATGGTGCCTGCGACGCTTTCAGTTGGAGAGATCCGATGAAAGCGGGGGCGGGCACCACGGCAATCATCGGCCTGCTTTGCGGGCTGCTCGTGTCGTGCGGTGGCAGCGGGAGCGGCAACAACACGGCTTCGAACGGTGCCCGGGTGACCGACAACGTGCAAGCGATCACGGTGGATGCCGGCCCCACCGGCCTGTTTGCGAACATGATCACCACCTCGGTGACGATCTGCGTGCCCGGCACCACTACGTGCCAGACGATTGCGGACGTGCAGGTCGATACCGGTTCGAGCGGTCTGCGCCTGCTCGCCTCCGCGGTCACGCTTCCTCTGCCTACAGTGAGTTCGCCCGGTGGCATCTTCAGCGAATGCACCGCGTTTGCCGACGGCTTCGTCTGGGGCCCGCTCGTCACTGCGGATATACGGCTCGCCGGCGAAGCAGCCCCGTCGATGTCGATTCAGCTGATCCAGGACAACGGGGTCGGGCCCGCCGTACCTGCCGCTTGCTCCGGGCAAGGTACCGCGGAGAACAGCCTCGCCACGCTGGGCGCAAACGGCATCCTCGGGGTTGGCGTCTTCCTGCAGGATTGCGGCGGGTTCTGCGCTGTGAACACCAGTCCCCTCTATTACACATGCTCGGGGAGCGGCTGCACGCAGAGTCCCATCCCGGTTGCGCTGCAAATCTCGAACCCCGTCGCCTTCTTCGCGCAGGATAACAACGGCGTCGTCCTGCAACTGCCGGCCGTCCCTGCGACGGGCGCTACGGCGGCCACCGGCAACCTCATCTTCGGAATCGGCACGCAGGCCGACAACGCGCTAGACGCCGTCGCGATCGCGGTTCCGGACAGCGGGCCGACTGCAGGCGCTTTCACCGCGATCTACAAGGGCGTGACGCTCGGCGCGAGTTTCATCGACAGCGGCTCGTCGCAGTTCTTTTTCGATGATTCGCGCATCCCGATCTGCCCTTCGTCGACACCCGAGGGCGACCTGTCGTCGTTCTACTGTCCAGGCTCGGCGACGGCGCTCTCGACGCTGCCTCTGAACATCACGCTGGCGGGAAGCAACGGCGCTGCAGTCGCGATTGCGCCGAATCTCGCGAACGCGCAATTCCTGTTCGCACAGCCGGGCGCAGCGGCGCTGAACGTGTTCAACGATCTGGGTGGTCCCGCGGGATCGATGCTGCCCAACGCATTCGACCTCGGCGTGCCTTTCTTTCTCGGCCAGAGCGTGTTCACCGCATTCGAACAGAGCGCGACACCGGCCGGCAACGGCCCTTACTTCGCGTTCCAGCCGTAGTCCTGAGTTCCCCGATCGCGCGCGCCGTTTGCCGCGGTTTCGCCGCGCGAATCTGGCCTTCGTAGAATCGCCTGCTTCGACTGAAAACGCCGCGCGTCCGCCGGCGCACCTGGCAGGGGTCCTGCGATGAACAACCGCCTCAAGCAATTGCTTGCCGAGGGCAAGCCGGCGATCGGCACGATGATCCAGTTGCCGAGCGCGCCCGTCGTCGAAGTCCTCGCACAAGCCGGCTTCGACTGGCTGATGATCGACACCGAGCATGGTCCGATCGACGTCGAATGCGTGCACGCAATGATCCGGGCAACCAGTGGAACGGCGGTAACCCCTGCCGTGCGCATCGCCCGCAACCTAGACTGGCTCGCGAAACGCGTGCTCGACGTCGGCGCGCTCGGCGTGATGATGCCGGGCGTGAACAACGCGGATGAAGCGCGCGCCGCGGTGCAATCGGTGCGTTATCCGCCGCAGGGCAATCGCGGCTTCGGGCCGACGTTTGCCGGTCTGCGCTGGAATCTTGCGGGCACCGACTATGCGCGTCTCGCCAACGACACGGTGATGGCGATCGTGCAGATCGAACATATCGACGCCGTGCGGCGAATCGACGAGATCCTCGCCGTTCCCGGCATCGACGTCGCACTGATCGGTCCTTACGACCTGTCGGGATCGATGGGCCTGCTGGGACAGGTCGCGCATGCCGACGTACAGGGGGCGATCGAGCGCGTGTTGAAGGCCGCGCAAAAAGCGAAGGTCGCGGCCGGAATCTTCGCCGTCTCGGCCGGCGAGGTGAACCGCTATATCGCGCAGGGCTTTCGAGCGATTCTCGTCGGCGTCGATGTCGCCTTGCTCGCGGCGGGCGCGCAAGGCATGCTGAGTCAGATCAAACGCTGATCGTCAATAGCGATACGGATTCTCCGGGGCGCGATCGCGCCGGTCCGGAACGCCATCGTGATCGCGGTCACGATGGTTGTGATAGTAGTGATCGTGATCGTAGGCGTACCTGTGGTGTTCTTCGACCGGAACCGCTACGCACGCGGCAAGAACCGTAGTGGCCAGGGCGCCCGCTGCCAGAAAAAGTCTCTTCCACATCGCCGTCTCCCTTGGTTGTGCTCTCTTTTTTCGAGCACGACAGCGATATCGAGTTCCTGGACCGGCCGGCGACGTGGCGTACGCCTACAAGCGCGCTGCGATCGCATCCCATGCGGCGGATTCGCACATCTGACCGCCGCGCAATTGCCGTTCCCGAAACAGGTGCAGTGCCCGGCCTAGTTCCAGAACGGCTGCGCCTTCGCGAAGTCCTTCAAGGCCGACTGCGCGTGCTGCGCCGTGTGCGCGAGATGAGCCTCGAGATATCCCACGGCGAACAGCGACTGCGGATCCGTTTCCGCATCCTTGCGGAATTGCTCGAGTGCGACCGAGATGTCCATGTGCTCGCCCAGTGCATCCTGCGCCGGCTCGAGCGAGGCCAAATAGCGTTTCACGGCCTTGCTGTCGCACAGGGGCGCAAAGAATTCGGCGAGATAGCGCAGCCGCTTCAGACGCTTGCGCGTTTTGTGCTGCTCGTCGATCTCCAGTTCCGTGAAGCGCTTGCCTGCACTCTCGACGCGCTCGTGCAGCTTCGAAAGGCGCGCTCGCAACTGCTCTGCCATTGCCGGAGGCACCAAGGTCGCGTGATCGGCGGCAGTTTCCTGCAGCGCATGCGCGAGCACGTCGACAAGCGCGCATTGAAAGGTCGTGTCGCGCACGATCGCAACGGGATCGACCGGGCCCGTTTCGCGCCATTGCACTTTCGGCGCATGCGCACGCTCGAGCAGGGGACGCACGGCACGCGCCGCGGTGACGCGATCGCGTGCGTCACCGAGACGGCGAAAGGCTGCTGCGAGCGGCGCTTCCCACTGCGGGTCGATCCGCACATCGAGCGGGGCGAGCTCGCGCAACGCCGTGCGAAGGCGCCGCAACCCGACGCGCAATTGATGCACGTGTTCTTCGTCGCTGCTTCCCGCGGCGATCTCGCTCGCGTTGGCAAGGACTTGATCGAGCGTCGCGCGCAGCACGGCGCGTGCGAATTGCACGCCGTTCATGTCGGGCTGCACCTTCGGCCTGCTCGCCTTCACGGGCGGCCCGTAGTGTTCGTTTCGAGCGAGGCGCGTGCCGCGTGTCGCCTTGGAGACGGTGCTCAGCCAGAGGCCACCGAATGCGCTCCACGACTTCGCCAGCTCGAACAGCGCACCGGTCGGACCTTCCTTGTGCTCGAGCTCGAGTTCGCAGATCGGAATCGTGCGCTCGGCCACGGCGATCCGGCCGATGTCGAGAGCCGCTTCGATCTTCGTTTCACCAAGCTGCAGATCGCACGCCAGGCGGGCGACCTCGGTCGAATAGCGCACCGCGAGGCGGCGCAATCCGGTCTCGCCGAGCGCCTCGCGCAGCACCGAGCCCGCATGCGTCCCGTTGTGGCGGTCGACGTCCAGAGCCGGCGGGGTTGCATGCGAACCCCGTACGGCCACGTTGTGCTCGAGGCGTTCGACCGCACTTCGCCCTTCGGCTTTGAGCGTCTGCATCCATCGACGCCCTTCCCGCCGCAGCCTCAGCGATACCCGCTGTGAGGCGAGCTCGAAATCGGGCGTGTCGTAGTAATGCGCCGCCATGGTGACGACATGCGCGCCGTGCCGCCGCAGTTCCGCTCGCAACGACGCGATCACGTTCTCCGGAACCTCGAACTTCAGCTCCAGTTCGCTCGTGGAAATCGCAGGTGTCGTCGACGCATCCATACGCACTAAGTCTGATCTCGTCTGGCCGGTTCCATTGTGCGCGAGGAGCGCATTCGACTCTGCTGCATCCGTCCCTCAGGCGTGACGAAAGCGTGCGACCTTCTGGAGCAGCTCGAACAGGATGTGCCGCTCCCCGTCAGTCAGATGACGCAACAGGTTCTCCTCCATCCCGGCCGACAGCCGGTCCGCTTTGCGTGCGAGAACCGCGCCGGCGCGGGTCAGAGCGATCGTCTGCGCGCGCGCATCGACGGAACTGCGGCGGCGCTGGATCAGTTGTTTCGCCTCGAGGCGTCCGAGCAGGTTCGTGAGATTCGACGGCGCGGCACCGAGCGCGCGTCCGAGCTGCAATTGCGTAACGTCCGAATTGGTCGCGAGCAGTGTCAGCACCGTGAACTCGACCTGCGTCAGGCCGAGAGGCGCGATGTGCTTTCTGAATGCGCTGGTCGTGGGGATGGACGCCTGGGCGAGGTTGTAGCCGAGCAACCGCAGCATCGCGGCCTGGTCGAGACCGTGGCGCGGCAGCGCGGTGCGACTGGGATCGCTGGATGCTCGCTTCGTCAATGGTTGCGCTTTCGGAACAGTCGACGCTGGGATCGCGAATTGTACGGAGGCGGATCACAACTCTCCCGATCACTTCCATGCCCGGAAACTTGCTTGCCTTCGTGTACCGATTCCGGGCGATGCAGTGTCCATTTCGTTGACAACCAGTCGTGCCGCTCCTAGATTATTTGTACACAACCATAAACAACGGATCGATCGCACGCAGGAGGCCTCATGAACCAGCCGTTGCGCAGCGCGGCGCTGGCCGCGCTGGCTGTCGTTCTGTACGGATGCGGCGGCGGTCCCGAACCGACCGACGTCGCACTCGGCGTGGACAACGCCGAGCGGGTGGACAGCCACAAGGATCCGGGCGGGACGCTGCGCCAGCCCTGCGAAACGCTCGCGTCCACGCTGTCGATCGCAAACACGACTTTCACTTCGTCCAGCAGCGTTGCGGCGGGCGTGCTGACGCAGGCGGGCCAAAGCATCGGCGCCCACTGCCTGCTCGTCGGCAAGATGTTCGAGCGCGTTGGCCCGATCGACGGCCAGACCTATGCCATCGGCTTCGAGATGCGCCTCCCGGTGAACTGGAACGGGCGCTTCTTCTATCAGGCCAACGGCGGGATCGACGGCGCGGTCGTCACGGCAACGGGCCCGACCAGCGGCGGCGGGCCGCTCACCAGCGCGCTGCTGCAAGGGTTCACCGTGATCAGTTCCGATGCCGGCCACAACGCGGCGCAGAACCCGACGTTCGGCATCGATCCGCAGGCTCGGCTCGACTATGGCTACCAGGCGGTCGGCAAGCTCACGCCGATGGCGAAGCAGGTAATACGCGTGGCCTATGGCAAGGGGCCGGCGTTCTCGTACATCGGCGGATGCTCGAACGGTGGTCGCCACACGATGGTCGCCGCGGCGCGCTACGCAGATCAATACGATGGGTTCCTTGTCGGCTCGCCCGGCTTCAATCTGCCGAAGGCCGCCGTCGCGAGCATCTATGGCGCGCAGCAGTACGCGCCCTTCGCGGTGCCGGGTGCGACCATTCCCGGTGGACCATTCGCCGGGCTTCCCGATCTGTCGGGCGCCTTCACGCAAGCCGAACGCGACCTCGTCTCGAGCAAGGTGCTTGCGCGCTGCGACGCACTGGACGGCGTCGTCGACGGCCTGGTGCAGAAGGTCAAGGCATGTCAGCGCGCATTCGACCTCGACCGCGATGTGCCGACATGCACCGGCGAGCGCGATGGCACGTGTCTCTCGGCAGGCCAGAAGGTCGCGATCGGCAACATCTTCGCCGGTCCGAAGGATGCCAGCGGCAAGCCGATCTATTCGAGTTTTCCGTTCGATGCCGGCCATGGAGCCAGCGGCACCGTGTTCTGGGAGTTCATCTCGCCGATGATCCTCGATCCGGGCGCAGTGGGCTTCATTTTCAAGACGCCGCCGGCCGATCCCAAGAAGTTCATCCCGCCGGTCTTCTCCCTGACGGCAGACATCAACGTGCTGGCGCAGCAGATCTTCGCCACCGATGCGACCTATACCGAGTCCGGCATGCAGTTCATGACTCCGCCGAATCCCGAGCATCTGACGACCCTGCAGCGCCACGGCGGACGGATCGTCGTCTACCACGGTGTGAGCGACCCGATCTTCTCGATCAACGACACGACGCGCTGGTTCGAGGGTCTCGACTTCCCGAACCGACGCTCCGATGCGCAACGCGATGCCGACGACCAGGTCAGCGTTGCGAATCACGATGACGATGGGGACGAGGACGACGGACACGAGCACAAAGACTTCGCAAAGGCGCGCAGCTTCGCGCGCCTGTTTCAAGTGCCCGGCATGAACCACTGCAGCGGCGGCCCGTCCACCGATCAGTTCGATCTCCTCACTCCGCTCGTGCGCTGGGTCGAAGAGGGACAGGCGCCGGAACGCATCATTGCCAGCGCGCGGGGTCCCGGCAATGTCGGCGGCGTAAATCCCGAGGTTCCGCAGTCGTGGTCGGCAACGCGCACCCGCCCGCTGTGCGCTTATCCGCGCACGGCGGTCTACAAGGGCGGCGACGTCGAGAGTGCCGAGAGCTTTGCCTGCCGGTGACCGGCAGCTACTGCGTCGCTTTCGCGCGCTTTGCGAGGACCGCGCGCGCGACCTTCGATCCGGGTTCGCGCTTGAGGCGTTCCGAGATCCACGCGGACGTATCGATCAGCTTGTCGAGATCGACGCCCGTGGTCGCTCCAAGGCCCGACAACAGATAGATCACGTCCTCGGTTGCCACGTTGCCGGTCGCGCCCTTGGCGTATGGGCAGCCGCCCAGTCCGCTTACGGAGCTGTCGAACGTGCGCAGGCCGAACTCGTACGAGGCGTGCACGTTCGCGGCCGCCATCCCGTACGTATCGTGATAGTGACCCGCCAGACGCTCCTTCGGTACCTGTTTCGCGACCGCCTCGAGCATGCGCAACACCGACGCCGGCGTGCCGACTCCGATCGTGTCTCCGAGCGACACCTCGTAGCTGCCCAGCTCGAAGAGCTCGCGTGAGACCCTGGCAGCCTGCTCCGGTGCGACCGCACCTTCGTAGGGACACGCGACGACGCACGAAACGTAGCCGCGCACCTTGATGCCATCGATCCTTGCCGCCGCAAAGATCGGCTTGAACCGCTCCATCGACGCGGCGATCGAGCAGTTGATGTTGCGCTGGGAGAAGGTCTCCGACGCCGCGGCGAACACGGCCACCTCCTTGGCGCCGGCTTCGACTGCGGCTTCGTAGCCCTTCATGTTCGGAGCCAGCACCGGATAGCTGACGCCCGGATGACGGTGGAGTCGCTGGAGGATCTCGGTGTGATCGCTCATCTGCGGCACCCACCTCGGCGAAACGAATGCCGTTGCTTCGATCGCGCGCAAGCCGGCTTGTGCAAGCCGCTCGATCAGTTCGAGCTTGGTTTCGGTCGTGACGGTCTGCTTCTCGTTTTGCAGGCCGTCGCGCGGGCCCACCTCGACGATCTTCACCGCTTCGCTCATCGCGCGATCCGCTCGAAGTGGCCGCGAAGATACGTCGGGGCAACGCTCAAGCGGCGACCATCCGCCCGGAGCGCATCGCGTCGACGCTCCAGGCGCCGCCGCCGGCAGCAGCGAAGAACAGGAACAGGAAGCAGTACAGCACTGCCAGCTCGCCCTGATTCAGCATCGGCACGAGCACGTTGCCGTGGCTGGCGTGCCCCATGAAATAGGCGAAGGCCATCTCGCCAGAGAGGATGAAGGCGACAGGGCGCGTGAAGAGCCCGATCAGGAGCAATGAGCCGCCCACCAATTCGAGCACGCCTGCGAAGCCGATCAGCGACATGAGTTGCAGGCCGTCGAACATCGCGACGTGGGGCATGCCGAGCAGCTTGGCGGTGCCGTGCGTAAGGAAGAGATAGCCCGCGACGATCCGCAGAAGCGATTGGACTCGGGGAGTCCAGGTGGCGAAGAAAGCGTCATCCATTTTTTGGTCCTCTTGAAGGTTGACGACGACCGATCCGGAAAACCACTGGGCTCGGACTCTATTCTTCCTGCGGCGTTCCCTCAACCCGGCTGCGCCAGCGTTCCTACAAGCCGCAAACCCACCGGCTGCCGCGATCACTGCAACGCGCAACGATCGTGTCGTAGGACAACAACTACATGTCGAATCGATCTTGGCTGGCGCGAGCCGGAAATGCGCGCAGGCAGGATGCGGCATGTCAACGGTGCGCCGTTGTCAGCTTGTTACCTATCAGTCTGCCACTCGCATAAAGGAATGATGATGAAGACGCTCAAGATCATTGCCCTGTCCGCAGGCGTTGCATGCTGCGCTTCGTTCGGTAGCGCCTATGCGGCGTCAACGATGACCAAGGACGAGTATTCAGCCCAGAAGGCGCGCGTCGAGGCCGATTACAAGACCGCACGCAAGGCCTGCGATGCATCATCGGGCAACGCCAAGGACATCTGCGTCGAGGAAGCCAAGGGCCAGGAAAAGGTCGCCCTGGCGGATCTCGAGTACAAGCGCGATGCGACCGCGAAGAATCGCGAAAAACTCGCCGAAGCCCGCGCCGATGCGACCTACAACGTCGCCAAGGAAAAGTGTGACGATCTCTCGGGGAACCCGAAGGACGTCTGCGTGAAGGAAGCCAAGGCCGCGCGTGCGAAGGCCGTGGCGGACGCCAAGGCTGACAAGGAAGTCAGCGCCGCCCGTGCCGATGCCGCCGAGGACAAGCGCGACGCAGACTACAAGGTCGCGGTCGAGAAGTGCGACTCGCTGGCCGGCAATGCTAAGGCGACTTGTGTCGCCGACGCCAAGGCGCGCTACGGCAAGAGCTGAGGAACGTCGCCTAAGAACCCCGGATCACCGAAGGTGCGACCTTCGGCCTCCGGGGTTCTTGTTGCAATCGCTATCGTGGGCCGCGCAAGGCGTTGCGGATCGCACCAAACAACTCTTCGTTGAGGAACGGCTTTCGTAACAGGCGCGCTGTCGGCATTTCGAGTTCGAGCGCCGTGGTGTCCGCGAATCCGCTCATGAACAGAATCGCCTGGTGCGGATGCTTTTCCCGGACCGTCTTTGCGAGGTCCAGACCCGTCATCCCCGGCATTGCGTAGTCGAGCAGCAGCAGATCCGGCTGCCTGCGCGCTACAGACGCAAGCGCATCGGCGCCGCTTGCGGCCGTTTCGACGCTGTACCCGCTCTCGCTCAGCAGCCGCGCAAGCGGCCTGCGGATGTCGTGCTCGTCGTCGACGAGCAGGATGTATTCACCTCGACCCGCGGGTGTGGCTTCGCTCTCGTCTGCTCGAACGCGAACCTGCTCCGGCTGCCCCGCAGCAAGCCAGATCTCGACGGTCGTACCTTCGCGTTCGGCGCTGGTGATTCGTGCCGTCCCGCGGGAATGGCGCGCCAGGTTGTAGACCTGTGCCAGGCCAAGCCCGGTGCCGCGCCCGCTCGGCTTGGTCGTGAAGAAAGGATCGAATGCATGCGCGGCCACCTCCGGAACCATCCCGGTGCCGTTGTCGGAGACGGCAAGCACGACATATTCGCCGGGCTCGAGTTCGCCATCCCCCTCGTCGAGACGTTGCATGCGGACCGTGATCGAAACGCTGCCGCCAGCCGGCAGGGCATCGCGAGCGTTCAGGACGAGATTCAGGATCGCCAGTTCAAGCTGGCTCGAGTCGGTCTGCGCGACGCATTGGCCCGCCGGAGCATGAATCTCGACGTCGATCGACTTGCCGACCGTCTGCTTCATCCATTCGCTCATTCCCAACACGAGCGCGCGCACGTCCACCGACATCGTCGGGAGCTCTTCGCGGCGCGCGAAGGCAAGCAAACGTGCCGTGAGGCGCCTGCCACGTTCCGCCGCCGCCAGCGAGCTGTCGAGCAACGAACGGACCTCCGTCTCCGGCGACAACCGTCGCGCGAGCTGGATGTAGCCGGTCATCGAGGCGAGGATATTGTTGAAGTCGTGCACCATCGAACCGGTGAGCTGGCCCACGGCTTCCATCTTCTGAGCTTGCAGCAACGAGTTCTCGGCGCGTTCCCGCTGAGCCATCTGCTCTACCAGCTTGATGTTGGCGCGATGCAGGTCGCGGGTGCGTTCGTCGATCTTGCGTTCAAGGGTTGCGTTGAGCAGTCGCGTGGTTTCCTCGGCCGCCTGCAGGCGTACCAGCGCGCGCACCGTGGCGACGAGTTCGTCCGGATCGATCGGCTCGATGAGGTAGGTGTCGGCGCCGCCCTCGAGTCCGCGCGTGCGATCGGCCGCGGAGACGAACGTCGCCGACGTCTGCAACACGATGGTCGTTGGCCACCGCTTCTTGATCAACTGGCATACCTCGATGCCGCTGACGTCGGGCAGCTTGACGTCCAGGAGCACCAGCGGCGGACGCATCTTCTGCATCACCTCGAGCACCTCGGCCCCGCTGGCGGCGTCGATCACGTCGAACCCGGCGTGCGTCAACGTGCGGTTCCTCGCATAGCGCGCAACTTCGTTGTCGTCTGCGTTGAGGATGGCAAAGATGCTCGCGCTCATTCGACCTCCACCTTTTCCGCGAGCACTGCCTGCATCAGGGCTGTCAGCCCGTCGCGAGAAACGTCCTGTTTCGGAACGATGGCGTATGCCGACGCGAGGGAGCGCTTCTGTTCCGCGGACAGCGCGTAGGACGTGCACACGATCACCGGCGTCGCGCTGACGTTCGATTCGGCCAGGCGCGCAAGAGCAGTGAACCCGTCGACGCGGGGCATGTGCAGGTCCAGCACGATGATGTACGGGCGCTGATCGAGGGCAAGCTGCGTTCCCACTTCGCCATCGGACGCCTCCAGCACCTCGTATCCTGCATCCTCGGCGATGTGCCGGATGACGTAGCGGAACGTATCTTCATCGTCCACGACCAGCACGCGCTTCTTCTTCGAAGCCGGGGACGGTCGCGCAGGGGGCGCTGCATCCCCGAATTGGATCGGCACAGCCAGTTCGAACGTGGATCCGATGCCCGCCTTGCTCCGCACTGAGAGCCGGCCACCGAGCAGGCCGGCCAGCCGCCGTGACAGTGGTAGTCCAAGCCCGGTGCCGCCCTTCTGCAATCGACCGGGCACCTGCGAAAACTCCTCGAAGATCACGTCGAGGTTCTTCTCCTCGATGCCGATGCCCGTGTCTTCGATCAGGAAGATGATCTCGTTGTCGCGCGCGTCCTCGTGCGCAATGACCCGCACATGTCCCTCTCCGTGAACTTCACTTTCGCGAGCGGCGCCGATCGATCTTCTAGCGCACGATTTTGCAGGGGCGTGTCGACCCGAGCAGGACGACTTGCATCCCGTCAATATTCACTCAGAGATGACAGATCAGGCACTGCGCTTGCTCAGGCGCGATTCCCCATTTCCCCTGGGCAGGCGCGTTTGCGGTCGTCTCAGGCGACGAGCAGATTCTGGCGGTAGTGCTTCAGCTCGGCGATCGACTCGTAGATGTCGGCAAGCGCCTCATGGCGGCTCTTCTTCTCGAACGAGCGGACCACATCGGGTTTCCAGCGGCGCGCGAGTTCCTTCAGCGTGCTGACGTCGAGATTGCGATAGTGAAAATAGCCTTCCAGGCGCGGCAGCCAGCGCGCCATGAAACGGCGGTCCTGGCAGATCGAGTTGCCGCACATCGGCGACTTGGCCGCCGGAACGTACCGCTCGAGGAACGCGATCACTTCGGCTTCCGCTTCGGCCTCGTGCACCTTCGATTCGCGCACGCGTGCGGTGAGTCCCGAACGCCCGTGCGTCGAAGTGTTCCACGCATCCATGGCTGCGAGCACCCGGTCGCTCTGATAGACAGCCAGCACCGGGCCTTCAGCGAGCATTTCGAGCTGCGCGTCGGTCACGACGACCGCCAGTTCGAGCACCCGATCGCAATCGGGGTTCAGGCCGCTCATCTCCATGTCGACCCAGATCAGGTTGTTTTCGTCGTAGCGTGGGTCGCGCATGGAAGGGGTTGAAATAGGAGCCTGTGACATAATTTTTCGTGCATGCGCCCGGGCGGCCGTCCAGCGCCGCGCATGAGCGATTCTCGCACGGGCGTTTTCGACGCGATTTCCACACGGGTTGACTGTTTTCCCGATGGCTACTGCCTTCACCTTGTTGTTCGTGGCGTTCCTGCTCGCGATGGTCGCCATCAAGTTCTGGCTGGCAACGCGCCAGGTGCGATACGTTTCGGCACATGCCGGGAGCGTGCCGCAGCAGTTCGCCGAGCGCGTCAGCATCGAAGCGCATCGCAAGGCGGCGGCCTACACGATCGCGCGCCAGCGTTTGGGCATGATCGAGACCGCCGTCGGCGCCGTGCTCCTGGTTGCACTGACATTGCTCGGCGGCGTGCAGGCGATCGCCGACGCGCTGGCAGGGTGGATCGGGCGCGGCTTCCTGTTTCAGTTGCTGCTGGTCGCTGCGGTGGCGGTCGTGGTCAGCCTGGTGGACCTCCCGTTCGCCTGGTATCGCCAGTTCCGCATCGAACAGGCGTTCGGCTTCAACCGCATGACGCCCGCGCTCTTCATCGCGGACCTGCTGAAGTCCCTTGCTCTTGCGGTTGTGCTGGGTCTTCCGATTCTCGCCCTCGTGCTCTGGCTGATGCAACAGGCGGGCTCGCTCTGGTGGCTGTATGCCTGGTTCGTCTGGATCGCTTTCAACGCGCTGGTGCTGATCCTCTACCCCACGTTGATCGCGCCGCTTTTCAACAAGTTCACGCCGCTGCAGGACGGAGCGCTCGCCGCGCGCATCCACGCGCTTCTCGAGCGCACGGGCTTTTCCAGCCGCGGGGTGTACGTGATGGACGGATCGCGCCGGTCCAGCCACGGCAACGCCTACTTCACGGGACTCGGACGCGCCAAGCGGATCGTCTTCTTCGACACGCTGGTGGAGCGCCTGCAGCCGCCGGAGATCGAGGCCGTGCTTGCCCACGAGCTCGGACACTTCAAGCTCAAGCACATCGCCAAGCGTCTGGCGTTTTCCGTGGTGTCGAGCCTGGTCGTGCTCGCGCTGCTCGGCTGGCTCGTCACTCAGGCGTGGTTCTATCAGGGCCTCGGCGTGATGCCGGCGCTGGACGCCCACAACGACGCTCTCGCACTGGTGCTGTTCTTCCTCGTCCTTCCGGTGTTCACGTTCGTGTTCGCGCCCATCGCAAGCCGGCTCTCGCGGCGTCACGAATTCGAGGCCGATGCGTTCGCTGCGCGTCACGCCCGCGCAAGCGACCTGGTCGCGGCGCTGGTCAAGCTGTACCAGGAGAATGCCTCCACGTTGACGCCCGATCCGCTGCACTCCGCGTTCTACGACTCCCATCCGCCGGCGGCGTTGCGCGTGCAACGGTTGCTGGCCGCTGGAGCGCACGGCTGAATGATGCGGGTCTGCCCGCGCGCCCGCGCGTCGTGACGGGTCAACACACGACCGCCCGCGTCACGGCCGGCTTTGGGCGGCACTATCTGGTCGAGGACACGCACGGCCACGTTCGCATCGCCACGCGGCGCGGCAAGCGCAGCGACATCATCGTCGGCGACCAGGTCCGCCTGACCGTCGACTCGTCCGCGCAGGCTGCGATCGAAGAAGTGCTGCCACGCGTCAGCGTCCTCATGCGTGCGGAGGGCATGCGTGAAAAGACGCTGGCTGCGAACATCGACCAGATCGCGGTCGTCTTTGCCGCGCGACCTGCCTTCAATCCGCATTTCGTCTGGCGTGCATTGCTCGCCACGCACGAGGCGGGCATCGAGGCAGTTGCCGTACTCAACAAGAACGACCTGCCGGATATCGCGCCCGCGCGCGCGTTCCTTGCACAGCTCGCAGCGTTGGGGCACCGAACGTTCGCGGTGTCGGCCAAGGCGGCAGCGGACGAAGCCAGGGCGACGCTCCTGCAGGTTCTACGTGACCGCAGCACGCTCCTGGTTGGACAATCGGGCATGGGGAAGTCGACGCTCCTCAACCTGCTGATCCCCGATGCCGGCGCACGCACGCAGGAAATCTCGACGCGCCTGAATCTCGGGAGGCAGACGACGTCGTCGTCGCGCTGGTTCCGTCTTCCCGGGGGCGGCGCGCTCGTCGACTCGCCCGGGTTCCAGTCGTTCGGGCTGCACCACCTCGATCCACCGGCCCTGGTTGCCGCCATGCCCGACCTGGCACGCGCCGCGGGAACGTGCCGGTTCCTCGACTGCCGGCATCTCGATGAGCCGGACTGTGCGGTACGCGCTGCGCTCGCGCGACGGGAGATCGATCCCGAGCGCTATGCGTTCTATCGCCAGGTGATGGCGGAGTCGCACGGATGAAGCTGCTGCGTCGCTGCGATCACGTGCTGCAGGCCGCTCATTTCGCGAACGCGCTGCGCGCTGCGGGAATCCGCTGCGAGGTCCGCAACACCGCGCTTTCAGGTGCGATCGGCGACATTCCGTGGCTCGAGTGTGCGCCGCAGGTCTGGATCCACGATGCGCTCGACGAAGCGCGCGCGCATGAGTTGTTGCGCGATCTCGCGCTTCCGACCGATGCGCCCGCGTGGACGTGTTCGGTGTGCCACGAAACGATCGAACCGCAATTCGCGACGTGCTGGAATTGCGGCGCGCCATCCCCTCCCCTGCACGCCGGGGGAAACTAGGGCCGAAATCCGGCTCCTACGCGAACCAGGCGACCAGCGTCAGCAGAAGCAACAACGCCAGCCACAGCACGAGCGCGCGCCAGACGAGGCCAACCACCGAGCGTAGTGTCGCCAGACTCGGCTCGACGAGTCCGGCGCCTTCGTTGCCGGCTTCATCGAGATAGCGCGCTGCTTCGGCGGCATTCATCACGCGCGTGCCCAGCGCGCCGCTCGCCGCGGCGAGCACGAGCGTGCGCGTGTCCGGCCCCGCCGGCCCGTCCTCCGCGGGCGCGCGCGAGACCCGGCGCCAGCAGTAGATCGTGCCTTCGAAGTCGCCGACGATCGCAAAGCCGAGCGCAGTCAGGCGCGCCGGCAACCAGTCGATCCACGCGAAGGCGCGGCGCGCGAAGTCACCGAACCGATCCGGCGGCAACCCCTCGGGCGTGGGCTGGTTCCAAGCGCGCGCAACGTACTCGGACAACCGATACACGATCGGCCCGATCGGACCCGGGAGCAGCACGAACCAGAACAGCACGCCGAAGACATGCCTGTGCGAAAGAACGAGACCATGTTCGATCGCCTGGCGGATCACTTCGGAGGCATCCATCTCGCTCGCGTCGAACGCCGGATCCCGCGAGCGCTTCCACTCCGTCAGCTCGCGCCGCGCGGCGCCGAGATCGCCGGCATTGAGCGCCGCCTGGATCTCGGTGCTGTGATGACTGAACTGGCGGAATCCGAGCGTGAAATACAGCACCACGACGTTGAAGATGAGCGCGGCGATCCAGGCGAAGGAAAGCAGCAGGTAGTGCACGATGCCGGCAACGAGCGCACAGCCGAGCACGAAGGCGATCCACGCATACAAGCCGTGACGGCGCCGTCCGGCGTTCAGGTTGCGCTCGGCAGACTCCGCGAGCGACCACACCGCCATGTACACCGGGTTTCCCGCGGGCATCGGGCGCGCCTGCTCGAGCAGCAAGGTGAGAACGAGGGCGATCCAGCTCACGTGGCGACGATGAGAAATCAGACGGAATTGCGGCCGATTGTAGGCAGAAGCAAAGTGCGTCCGCGCTAGCTGCTCAGGAAGTGATAGAGGTTGCGCAACATCGCGGCCGTGGCGCCCCAGATGTAATAGCGGCGCCGCCCCTGGTAAGGCATCGCATAGAACGTGCGGTTCTGGCCGCCGATAGAGACTTCGCGCCGCTCGTGGTTGGCCGGATCCATCAGGAACGCGAGCGGCACCTCGAAGACCTCTGCAACTTCGAACTCGTCCAGGCGCAGCGTGAAATCGCGTTCGATCACACCCACCACCGGCGTCACCCGATATCCGGTCACGACGACGTACTCGGGGAGGCTGCCGATCACCTCGACCGCATGGGGTGCGAGGCCGATCTCCTCGTGCGTCTCGCGCAGCGCGGTGTCCCGCGCGGATGCGTCGGCCTCCTCGGTACGCCCGCCGGGGAAACTGATCTGTCCGGCGTGCTCGTAGAGATGCGCGGTGCGCTGGGTGAACAGCACGTTGAGGCCGCTCCCGCGCCGGACGAGCGGGACCAGAACGGCAGCCGGACGCGGTGGATCCTCGAGGAAAGCGAGGCGCGCGTCCATGTTCATCTCGGGATGCCAGACGGGCGGCGCGGCAAATCGCTCCCGCAAGGCATCGGCAGACAGGCGCCGCGCATCGACCGCCGCGCCACGCACTGCCGGATCCGCGAACGTCGGATCGAGCGGCATCGCTTCCGGGTCGAACAGCGGGCGACGCGGGCTCGGGGGTGCTTGATCGCCCACGACGATTCGGCGCGCCGGCGCGCGGCGCGCCGCCTCCGGCTATTCCTCGGCTGCCTGCTTCTGGTTCTGATGATGCGCGAGCTTTTCGCGGATGCGCGCCGACTTGCCGGAACGATCGCGCAGGTAGTAGAGCTTGGCGCGTCGCACGTCACCGCGCCGCTTCACTTCGATCGATGCGATCGACGGCGAATAGAGCTGGAACGTCCGTTCCACGCCTTCGCCGCTGGAGATCTTGCGCACCACGAACGAGCTGTTGAGCCCGCGATTGCGCTTGCCGATGACGACGCCTTCGTAGGCCTGCACGCGCTTGCGCGTGCCTTCGACGACGTTCACGTTGACGACGACGGTGTCGCCCGGTGAGAACTCGGGAATCGCCTTGTTCGCCGTCACGCGGGCGAGCTCTTCCTTTTCCAGCTGCTGGATCACGTCCATGGGACTCTCCTAAGCCATCGTGGTGCGGCTCTTTTGCCCGGCGGCTGTTGCACGCGCCGCCTTGACTCCAGGTGGAGTCTCTTTTGCCGCCCCAGAGGATGGGACTTCTGCACTCGCCACGCTTTGAACCGGCGTGGCCCCCTGCGCGTTGCCGCGCGATGCCTGCACATCCTTGCGCATCCGCTCGATCAGATCCGGCCGCACACGTGCTGTCACGGCCATTCGCTGTGCGCGACGCCAGCGCGCGATCTCGGCGTGATGCCCCGAGAGTAGAACCTCGGGCACGCCACGCCCGCGCCACTCCTCCGGCCGCGTGTAGTGCGGTCCGTCGAGCAGGCCATCGGCGAACGACTCATCGGCTGCCGATTCTTCCTTCAGCGCGCCCGGCAACTGCCGCACGATCGCGTCGATCAACGTCATCGCCGCAACCTCGCCACCGGATACGACGAAGTCGCCGAGCGAGACCTGCTCGTCGACACACGCGTCAAGGAAGCGCTGATCGATGCCCTCGTAACGGCCACACACGAGCACGATTCCGAGATCCGCCTGTGCGGCGAGTTCGCGCACGCGCGTGTCGGTGAGCGGCGTTCCGCTCGGCGTCAGCGCGATCACGTGTGTGGAATTGCAACCGGCGGCGCGCTGCGCCGTACGTGCGCTCTCCACCGCTTGCGCCAGCGGTTCGGCCATCATCACCATGCCCGGCCCGCCACCGAACGGGCGGTCGTCGACGGTGCGGTGAGCGCCCGCGGTGAAGTCGCGCGGATTGATCGTCGCGAACTGCCACAGCCCCTGCGCGAGCGCGCGCCGCGTGATGCCGTGGCGTGTGACCGCCTCGAACATCTCGGGAAACAGCGTGATGGCATCGAACCGCAAGGCGAGCTCCGAGTTTCGTTCCTGTCCTACCAATCCACTTCCCAGTCGACCCGGATCAAGCCGCCTTTCGCATCGATCGCATCGACGTACGCTTCGACCAGCGGTATCAGCACTTCAGGCTGCTCGGCGCGGGCCACCTCGAGCATGTCCTGCGCACCGTTGTTGCGCAGCCCGGTCACCTTGCCGAGTTCAACGCCTGCGCGATTGAGGACCCGCGCGCCAACGAGATCCACCCAGTAGAACTCGCCTTCGGCAAGCGCAGGAAAATCGCTGCGCCCGACATGCACCTGCGCTCCGCGCAACCGCTCCGCTGTTTCAGGATCGTCGCATCCCACCCACTTGGCGACGATGCCCCCGCCATGCCGACGCACTCCGGTGACTTCCAACCCGCTCACTTTGCCACCCTGCTCCAGCCACCAATGCCGGGTCGCCCGCAGCACCGCGGCCTCGATGTCGTGCGGCGCGATCCGGACCCAACCCTTGACGCCGTAAGCACCGCGTATGACGCCAAGTTCGACCAGATCGGCCGGAGGCGCTGCGTCAGCGCCGACGGCACCAAGGGACCGCACAGCTTGCTTGCCCGGCGGCACGGCCCGATCAGCTCCGCTTACGCCGGCGTCGAGGCGAACTCCTTGACCAGCCGTGCAACCGTCGGGCTCAACTGCGCACCCACGCCCTGCCAGTAAGTCAGGCGATCGGTCGCGACGCGAAACCGCGCTTCGCCTTCGGATGCCTTGGGGTTGTAGAAACCTACGCGCTCGATGAACCGGCCGTCGCGCGCGTTGCGCGAATCGGTCGCCACGATGTTGAAGAAGGGACGTTTCTTGGCGCCGCCCCGTGCCAGTCGAATGACAACCATCCGCAAATTCCTTGTCGACGATTTCCAGTCGCGCACCGGCCTGATGGGGCCGGAGCCGCGTTCTCATTTCAACTTGCATCCAGCTTCCGGGGCGCCAGACCTGCAAGCGATGAGGCGCGCGGGAAAAGCCTGACATTGTAGCCGCCCGGGGATAGGCCGGGCAAACCGCAGTCAGGGACGCAAGGAGCCGTCAGGCTGCGTCCGTATGATGGACCGCCTCGCTCTGCGCCCTTCTCCGGTCATGCACTTTCGCCACAAGGCCCTTGCCGCGCTGCTTGCCTTCCTTGGCGGCGGACTCGGCGCACACCGCATCTACCTCGGCAAGCGCCGCTGGTGGCTGCCGCTGTCAGTCACGCTGGTGATGATCCCACTGCTGATCGGCGTGCGTAACTGGTACCAGACGCCGGCGTTCTTCATCGTGATGGTGCCGATCATCGCGGGCTTCTTCGAAGCGGTCGTGCTTGCGCTGACGCCCGACCCGAAGTTCGACGCCCGCTTCAACCCGGACAGCAAGCGCACCAATCAGAGCGGCTGGGACGCCGTTCTGGTGGCGATCCTGACGCTGATGGTCGGTGCGACGATCCTGATGACCACGTTGGTGCTGCTGTTCCAGACGTGGTTCGAATATTCGCTCGGACGCCGCTGATCAGAAGAGGTCGAGCTGCGGAGTAGCGGCGCGCGGCGGCACGAACAGGTCGGTGCGCAGCGGCGTGCCTTCGCGCCGCAAGCCGTAGCGCGCAAGGCCCTTTTCGAAGCGCTGGCGGATCAGGTCGGCCCACGGGCCCTCGCCCTTCATGCGCGCACCGAAGCGTGCGTCGTATTCCTTGCCGCCGCGCATGTCGCGCACGCGATTGAGCACGCGCTGCATGCGATCCGGAAAATGCGCCTGCAGCCACTCCTGGAATATCGGGTTGACCTCCCACGGCAGTCGCACGACGGCGTAGTGCGCAAAGCGCGCGCCGGCAGTGGCCGCTGCTTCAAGCAACGCCTCGATCTCGGGTTCGTTGATGAAGGGAATCACCGGCGCGAGATTCACGTGCACGGGGACGCCGGCCTGCGCCATGGTTCTGATCGCGCGCAAGCGCCGCTGCGGACTCGCCGCGCGCGGCTCGAGCTTGCGCGAGAGGCCGTGGTCGAGCGTGGTCACGCTGAAGGACACCGCCGCCAGGCCCTGCGCAGCCGCGGGCGCGATCAGGTCGAGATCGCGCTCTACCAACGCCGATTTGGTAACGATCGTGAACGGATGCCGCGTGCGAGCGAGAACTTCGACCAGCGCGCGCGTGATGCGCAGTTCGCGTTCGATCGGCTGATACGCGTCGGTCGCCGACCCGAGGTTGACGAGGGCGGGTCGATACGTGGGCGCAGCGAGCTCGCGCTCCAGCGCTTCGGCTGCGTTGCGCTTTGCGACGAGGCGCGTTTCGAAGTCGAGCCCGGGCGACAGATTCAGGTAGCTGTGCGTGGGCCGCGCGTAGCAATACGGACAGCCGTGCTCGCAGCCCCGATACGGATTGATCGAACGATCGAAGCCGATATCGGGCGACTCGTTGTATGCGAGCACGCTTGCCACTCGTTCGAACGTCACTTCCGTTTCGAGCGGAGGAAGTTCGTCGTCGCCAGCCTGCCGCTCAGTGCGCGCCGCATCGAGTGCGTCGCCGTCCGGTTCGCGCTCGCGCGATTCGAACCGGTGCGCGATGTGGCTGACGGCGCCACGCCCCTTGCGCGCCTCGTGGATCGGCACGACCTTGCCGGTCGCGTCGTTACGCCGGCCCAGCGCCATGCCCGTCCCGGATATCTTCAGGCGAAGTCGCGCGCGAGCGCGGCCTGCACTTCGGGTGCAATTTCCTCGACGCGAACGTCGTAGACAGGCAGATCGATGCCCATCGCGACGGGGCTCGCATCCTTGAACGCAGCGATCATCGACGGCGTGAACTCGAAGCGCAGGAAATGCACCGCAGAGGTCTTCTGCTCGTTGGAGCGTTGCAGGTCTTCGTCGGCGATCGCATATACGCGCGGCGCACCGTCGATCTCGAAGTAGACGCGGTGCTCGATGCCCCTCAGGCGCGCGAGCTCGCGCGCGCGCGCCGTGGCATCTTCGAACTCGATCTGCATGGTGGCCTTCAGATTCGTGCCGTCGGGGATGAGGGGGTTATACGCCTGCAACTCATCCTCGATCCCCTCCTCCTCGAAGGTCTTCTCGATGCGCAGCATCTCCTGCACCTGGTAGCGGATCGTCAGCTCGTCTTCGAAGATCAGCGTCACGTGCTCGCCGAGATGAACCATGCGGTTCTTCTTGTGCGCGATCACGCGCGCGCGAAAATCCTTGCGCTGCTTCGAGTACGCCTCCAGTGTCAGCAGGCTGTCGCGGTCGATTCGGGGCATCGTCAAACTCCATCGATCCTTTCACAGGCCATACGCCATCCGCACGAGCGTGATCGGGTGCGCAAGCCTCGGTTGCTTTCCTTCCAGCGTCTCGCGCGCGAACTCTTCGATGCCCTGCTCGATGTGGTGGCCGGCGAGCTGGCAATCCGAGCTGATGTAGTCGGGCTTCGCGCCCGCCATGCTCCTGAACACCGGCTTGCCGATCTTCATTGCCATGGCGTGGAACTGCTTCTTCACCCCCCACGTGCCCGAATGTCCCGAGCAGCGCTCGACCGTGTTCACCGTCGTGTCGGGAACGAGCTTCAACAACGTCTCGGTCTTGCGCCCGATGTTCTGAACACGGCCGTGACAGGGCACGTGGTACGAAACGGTCCCAAGCGACTGCTTGAAATCGGTCTTCAGCAGCCCGTCCTTGTGGCGGGCCACGAGGTACTCGAACGGATCCCACATCGCATCCTGCACCGCTGCGACATCTGCATCACCGGGGAAAAGCAGCGGCAGTTCCTGCTTGAACATGAGCGTGCACGACGGAATGGCGGTCAGGATTGCGTAACCCTCGCGCGCGAGTCGCGCGAGGACCGGAACGTTGACGTTCTTCAGCTTTTCGACCGCCTCGAGATCGCCGAGTTCGAGCTTCGGCATCCCGCAGCAGGCTTCCTTCTCCGCGAGCACATACGGTATCGCGTTGTGTTCGAGAATCTTCACGAGGTCGTGGCCGATGCCCGGCTCGTTGTAGTTGACGAAGCATGTCGCAAACAGCGCGACCTTGCCCGGCGTGCGTTCGCCGGCGCGCGCGGGCGCCGCCTCACTTGACTTCGCCGCTGAGCGGAATTTCGCGCTGGCGTAGTCGGGCACCCACGCCGTGCGATCGACGCCGAGTTGCGCTTCCATCAGCGCACGCGCGGGCTTCATCCGGTTCACCGCGTTGACGGTCTGCGTGACGATGGGAATGCCGGCGAACATTCCGAGCGTGTCGGTCGAGGACAGGAGCCGGTCGCTGAACTTCGCCCCGTGCTTCTTGAAGTGCACCGCCTTCGCGCGCAGCATGAGGTGCGGAAAGTCCACGTTCCACTCGTGCGGCGGCACGTACGGACACTTCGTCATGAAGCACATGTCGCACAGGTAACACTGGTCGACGACGTCCTTGAAGCGCTCCTTGGGAACGCCGTCGACCTCCATGGTCGGACCGTTGTCGACCAGGTCGAACAGGGTCGGAAACGATCCGCACAGGCTGACGCAGCGCCGGCAGCCGTGGCAGATCCCGAAGACTCGCTCGAGCTCTGTCTCGAGCGCGCCCTCGTCCCAGAATTGCCGATTCTTCCAATCGATCGGGTGGCGGGTCGGCGCTTCGAGCGAACCCTCGCGAACCGTCATCGTTCCCCCCTTTCAGACAACGCAACGGCCGGTGCACGAATGCGCCGGCCGCCGCGGTTTACAGCGTTTGCGGCGTGACCTCCACGCCGGTTCTGGTCTGCTCAGTCGACGATCGAGTCGAGCGTCTTCTGGAACTTGTTCGCGTGCGAGCGCTCGGCCTTGGCAAGCGTCTCGAACCAGTCGGCGATTTCGTCGAAGCCTTCGCCGCGCGCGGCCTTGGCCATGCCCGGATACATGTCGGTGTACTCGTGCGTTTCGCCGGCGATTGCCGCCTTCAGGTTGGAGCGCGTCGGCCCGATCGGCAGGCCGGTCGCAGGATCGCCCACGGCTTCGAGATATTCGAGGTGGCCGTGCGCGTGCCCGGTTTCGCCTTCAGCGGTCGAGCGGAATACCGCCGCGACATCGTTGTAGCCCTCCACATCCGCCTTCGCCGCGAAGTAAAGGTAACGGCGATTGGCTTGCGATTCACCCGCGAACGCATCCTTGAGGTTCTGTTCGGTCTTCGAACCCTTCAGTTGTGCCATCTATGCCTCCTAGTGTTGCCACCGATGAATGGAAAGCCGGTGCAGTGGTGCTGCACCGAGCCCACACACAATCTACGCGCGTGGCGTGACAACGACCAATGAGTTGTGCCAATACCGCCGATAGACAATGCCTATCGAGCCGCGTTGCGGCTCAGAAAACTTCCGCGGGAATGGCAAGCGCGCCGGCGGCGCCATGAATGACGCTCTTCGCGAGACCCGGCACAGCCGTAACCATGTGATCCGCGAAAAAGCGCGCGGTGGCGATTTTTGCCCGCAGGAACTCCGAGTCCGCACCGGAACCCTTCAACTTGCGCGCCGCGGCCAGGCCAGCGCGCGCCATCTGCCACCCGCCGTGCGTGATGCCTGCCAGCTTCAGGTACGGGACCGATCCCGCGAATACGCTGCGAATCTCCGAGTTGTAGTTCGCGACCACGTAGTCGACGACGCTCGCATACGCGTCGATCGCTTCGACGAACGGCGCCTTGATCGCGCGCAAGTCGTCGGATCCTGCGTCGCCGAGTTCAGCCGCGGTCGCACGCATCTGCGCGATGAAAGCCTTGGCGACCGCACCGCCGTCACGGGCGGTCTTGCGGCCGACCAGGTCGTTAGCCTGGATCGCGGTGGTTCCCTCGTAGATCGTAAGAATGCGGGCGTCGCGCAGGTGCTGTGCCGCGCCGGTTTCTTCGATGAAGCCCATCCCGCCGTGCACCTGCACGCCGATGGAAGTGACGTCGATCGACATTTCGGTCGACCACCCCTTCACGATCGGCACGAGATACTCGTAGGCTCCGGCGGCCTCCTTGCGCAACGCTGCATCGGGTGCACCGTGGGCAACATCGTGCAGGCCGGCCGCCACGTACGCGACCGCACGTGCGGCTTCCGTGTTGGCACGCATGAACATCAGCATGCGCCGCACATCCGGGTGGTTGATTATGGCCACCGGCTCTGCCGAACCCTCGACTGCGCGGCCCTGCACGCGTTCCTTGGCGAATGCCGCCGCCTGTTGATACGCACGCTCGGAAATGGCAACGCCCTGCATGCCCACCTGGAAGCGCGCGGCGTTCATCATGATGAACATGTACTCGAGGCCGCGGTTTTCTTCGCCGATCAGATAGCCGATCGCGCCCGAGTGCCCGCCCACCGGGAACTTGCCGTCGCCGTAGATCAGCACCGCCGTGGGACTCGCCTTGATGCCGAGCTTGTGCTCGATCGATGCGCAGAACACGTCGTTGCGCGCGCCACGCGATCCGTCCGCATTGACGAGGAACTTCGGCACCAGGAACAACGAGATGCCCTTGACCCCGGCGGGCGCATCGGGCGTGCGTGCGAGAACCAGGTGGATGATGTTTTCGGCAAGATCGTGCTCGCCGAACGTAATGAAGATCTTCTGGCCACTGATGCGGTACGAGCCGTCCGCTTGTGGCACGGCACGACTCTTGACCTGCGCGAGATCCGAGCCGGCCTGCGGCTCCGTGAGGTTCATCGTGCCGGTCCACGTGCCCTCGATGAGCTTCGGAACGTAGAGCGACTTCTGCTTTTCGCTGCCGGCAGTGAGCAATGCCTCGATCGCGCCATCGGTCAGCAGCGGACACAACGCGAACGAAAGGTTGGCCGACTGCAGCATTTCCATGCAGGGTGTTGCGACCAGCTTCGGCAGCCCCTGTCCGCCGTATTGCGCGGGATGCTGCACGCCCTGCCAGCCCGCCGAAACGAACGCGTCGAACGCCTGCTTGAATCCGGCGGTGGTCTTCACTTCGCCATCGCGCCAGCTCGAAGGTTCGGTGTCGCCCGCACGATTGAGCGGCGCCACGACCTCGGTCATCAGCTTCGCGTTTTCTTCGAGCACCGCGGCGACCGTCTCTTCGCTCGCGTCCTCGTTGCCTGGGAACTTGCGGATCTCACCCAATCCCGCCAGTTCATCGAGCACGAACTGCATTTCCTTCAACGGCGCAACGTAGTTCATCGGTCCACCTCGAAACGTTGCCGTGCCGGATCAGCCCAATTCCTTCACGAGCTGCGGCACGAGTTCGAACAGGTCGCCGACGAGTCCGTAGTCGGCGACTGAAAAGATCGGCGCCTCGGGATCCTTGTTGATCGCGACGATCACCTTCGAATCCTTCATGCCGGCCAGATGCTGGATCGCGCCGGAGATGCCGATCGCAACATAAAGCTGCGGCGCCACCACCTTGCCGGTCTGCCCCACCTGCCAGTCGTTGGGCGCATAACCGGCATCGACAGCGGCGCGCGATGCGCCCATCGCCGCATGGAGCTTGTCCGCGAGCGGCTCGAGCAACTTGAAGTTCTCTGCGGAACCCATGCCGCGACCGCCCGACACCACGACCTTCGCGCCCTGCAACTCGGGGCGATCCGATTTCACGACGTCGCGCGATATGAACTTCGACATGCCGAGGTCACCCACCGCGGTGACATTTTCGATGGTGGCGCCGCCACCCTGCGCAGGCGCCGCATCGAAGTTGGTCGACCGCACCGTGATCACCTTGATCGGATCGGTCGCCTGCACCGCTGCGATCGCGTTGCCCGCGTAGATCGGCCGCGTGAACGTATCCGCGGATTCGACGCTGATGATCTCGGAAATCTGCGCGCAGTCGAGCTTCGCGGCAACCCGCGGCAGGATGTTCTTGCCGGACGCGCTGGCTGGCGCAAGCACGTGTGAATAGTTGCGTGCCAGCGCAACCACCTGTGCCGCGACGTTCTCTGCAAGGCCGTCCGCGAAGTGCGGCGCGTCGGCGACCAGTACCTTCGCGACGCCTTTCACTTGCGCCGCCTGCTGCGCGACAGCGCTACAACCCGCTCCGGCGACGAGCACGTGCACATCGCCGCCCGCCTTCGCTGCCGCGGTGATCGTGTTCAGCGTCGGTGCGCGCAGATGCTGGTTATCGTGTTCTGCAAGGACCAGTGCACTCATCGGTTTCTCCTTGGCGCCCGCGCTCAGATGCACTTCGCTTCGGTGCGAAGCTTGGCGACCAGCGTCGGCACGTCGGCCACCTTGATGCCGGCCTTGCGCGCCGGAGGATCGGTCACCTTCAGCGTCTTCACGCGCGGCGTGACATCGACGCCGAGGTCGGCCGGCTTGAACGTCTGCAGCGGCTTTTTCTTCGCCTTCATGATGTTGGGCAGCGTGACGTAACGCGGCTCGTTCAGGCGCAGATCGGTCGTCACCACTGCAGGCAGCTTGATCGAAACCGTCTCGAGGCCGCCGTCCACTTCGCGCGTGACCTCGGCGCGCCCATCGACGATCTTCAGCTTCGAGGCGAAGGTCGCCTGCGGCATGTCCGCCAGCGCCGCAAGCATTTGCCCGGTCTGGTTCGAGTCATCGTCGATGGCTTGTTTGCCCGCGATGACAAGACCGGGTTGTTCCTTGTCGATGATCGCCTTCAGCAGCTTCGCAACCGCCAGCGGCTGCAGGTCGACATCCGTTTCGACCAGGATCGCCCGATCGGCGCCGATCGCCATCGCCGTGCGCAGTGTCTCCTGGCATTGCGGCACTCCGCAGGAGACGGCGATCACCTCGGTCGCCGCGCCGGCTTCCTTCAGGCGTGTTGCCTCTTCAACCGCGATTTCGTCGAAGGGGTTCATCGACATTTTCACGTTCGCGATATCGACGCCGCTGCCATCGGACTTCACACGCACCTTGACGTTGTAGTCGACGACGCGCTTGACAGGCACGAGGACTTTCATCACTTCCTCCCGTCGTTCAGATGATTTCTATTGATCAGCGACGATTATACGAACGCGGTCGTGCGAGACCGTCGGCGCGACGACAGTTGAACGGGCGCTCGAATATCAGATTCCCGTGATCCAGCTCCAGGCTCCCGCGAGCACAAGATAACGCGCCAGTTTGCCCAGCGCGAGCAGCAAGGCCGAACGCCATGGTCCGAAGCGCAGCCATCCCGCAGCGACCGGAAACGCGTCGCCGATGATGGGCACCCACGCAAATAGCAGGACGGGATAACCGTAGCGGCGCGCGCGTTCGATGCTTTGCGCACCGACCCGGTTCGGCACGAGGCGGCCGAGCACGTAGGACGTCATCGCGCCCAACGTGTTGCCGGTGGTCGCCACCGCGATCGCGGTCCACAACTGTTCCGGATGCTGCCGCAACACTGCGAGCAGCAGCAATTCCGACGTGCCCGGAAGCACCGTCGCTGAAACGAAGCTCGAGATTGCAAGGCCAACCAGGCCAGTGCTCGCGGAGAACTCGAACATTGGAATGCCGCGGGCGACCCCCGCTCAGGCGAGATCCCTCGCCAGCTCGAGCGCCGCGTTGTATCCCGGCGCGCCCGTTACGCCGCCGCCCGGATGTGCGCCCGATCCGCAGTGATACAGGCCAGGCAACGGCCCGCGATAGCGCGCATAGCCGAGCAGCGGCCGCATCGAGAACAACTGGTCGAGCGAAAGCTGGCCGTGGAAGATGTCGCCGCCGATGAGTCCGAATTCGTCTTCCAGGTCGCGCGGCGAAAGCGCGCGAAAGCCGAGCAGCGCGCGGCGGAAGTTTGGACAGTACCGCTGCACGACATCGAACACGGCGTCGACGGCGGCATCCTTCAGCTTGCCCCAGTCGGCGCCCGGCTTGAACTGCTGGCAAAAAAGGCTCGCAACGTGCGCGCCCGCGGGTGCCAGCGAATCGTCGACAGTGCTGGGCACCAGCATCTCGACGATCGGCGCAGATGCGAAGCCGTTCTCCTCGGCTTCGTGCCAGGCGCGATCCATGTAGCGCAGCGACGGCCCGAAGATGATGCCGCTCGCATGGTGCGGCTCCGCGGCCGCCGACACGTTCGGCAGGCAGGAAAAATCCGGTAGCTCCGAAAGCGCGACGTTGATGCGCAGGGTCCCCGATCCGCAACGGTAGTTGGCGATCGACTCGTTGAACTCGGGTGCCAGCAGCGCGGGATCGACCAGGCTCTGGTAGAGCAGCTTTGGATTGACGTTGGCGGCGACAGCGCGCGCACGCAACTCGCGCCCATCCTCGAGCATCACGCCAACCGCGCGCCCGCGTTCGACGAGCACCTGTTTCACCGGTGCGTCGACGTCGATCACCACGCCACGCACCCGCGCTTCGGCCGCCATCAGTTCGGTGATGCGGCCCATGCCTCCGATCGCGTGTCCCCAGCGTCCGGCCTTGCCATTGACCTCGCCGAAGCAGTGATGCAGCAGCACGTACGCCGAGCCGGCCGCGTACGGACTCGCGTAGTTGCCGACGACCGAGTCCCATCCGAGCACGGCTTTCAACGGTTCCGAATCGAACGTCGCGTCCAGCCACGCGCCTGCGCTCTTGGTGAACACGTCGATCAGATCGCGGCGGCCGCGCGCGGGCAGCTGACCGAACTGCCAGAGCAATCGCGCCGCCGCGGCGAAGTCGCGCCAGCCTTCGAGCACCAGCGGGCCGGCGATGTTGGGCGGCGCACGCAGGATCCAACTCTTCAGTTGTTCCGCCAGTTGCTCGAGGCGCGCGTAATAGGCAGGCAGCCGCTCGGCGTCGCGTTGCGAGAAGCGCGCGACCGCTTCCTGCGTGCCCGCGACGTCACCGCCGAACTTGAGGTAGCGGCCGTCTTCGAGCGGCACGAAATTGGAAAACGGTCGTTCGACGATACGCAGCCCGCGCTCGACGAGGCGCAGGTCGCGGATGACCTTTGGATTGAGCAGGCTGACTGTGTAGCTCGCGGTGGAGTTGCGAAATCCCGGAAAGAACTCCTCGGTGACGGCCGCGCCGCCGACGACGCCGCGACGCTCGAGCACATGCACCTTCAGCCCGGCGTCGGCGAGGTAGCAGGCGCACGTCAGTCCGTTATGACCTGCACCGATGATGAGGACGTCGCAAGACTTGGCGGGCATCGCCCGCCGATGTTACCTGTGTGCTTCAAGCGAAATGGACGATCGCCCGCGCACGAGCTACTTGGTGAGAAGCAGTTTGCCGAGCCGGGTCATGCGCAACGAATAGGACTCGCCATTGTGCGTAATGCGGATCTCACGCTCCTGCCCGAAGAGCAGCCGACTGTCGAAGACGCGCTGGTTGTTGTGCGCCGGTGCCGCCGACCGCCTTTCGCTGTCTGCCGGCATCGGCTCGATTTCCTTGGCGATCATCCTCTCCTCCACGCCCGGCAATTCGGCTTCGTGCCGGGTGCGACGCGACTGACTCGATCCGCTTTCGCGAAGAATCTAACGCGAACGGATCTCAAATGCAAATATTTCTCATTTAGGAAAGCGCGGATATCGCCCGCCGTACGACGACAGCACGCGCGTCCGCAAGCGGCGCGCGTGCAACCTGCAGCGAGCAGGTCGAGAGATCAGGGCTGGGGATACGCGCTCGGCAGCCAGTCGCGCGATGCCGGCTTGCTGCTTCCACGGGCAGCGATGAGCGTGACGTCGTTGCCGAGTTCGATACGGCGTGCACCGTTGAAGCGATCGCTCCAGTAGCGGGCATCGAGCCAGTCGATGCGCACCTGACTGTTTCGGCTGGGCGCGTGAACGAAGCGTCCGTCGCCGAGGTAGAGCGCGACGTGCGAATTGGCGTGACCGTGCGTGTTGAAGAACAGCAGATCACCGGCGCGCAGATCCGAGCGTGCGACACGGTGTCCGACCCGGCTCATCTGTTCGGATTGGCGCGGCAGATCGAGTGCCGCCGCCGTCTTGAAGATGTGTCGCACGAATCCGCTGCAATCGAGCCCGTTGGCGGGATCGTTGCCGCCCCAGCGGTACGGCACGCCAAGCAAGGCAAGCGCCTGGACGATGATCTCCCCGCTGCTGTCGGACACCTCGGCGGACCACGCGGGCGACCAAGTGGCTGCAACCATGGCCACGGCCGCAATGGAGGCCGCCAGGTGCGGGAACCTGAACGAGGTCAAGCCGGACATCGGACCGAGCGTGGTAGCGATTCCACCGTCCAAGATAGCCGATAAAGGGGCGAATCCCCAGCGGATTCGGCGATTTGGTACGCCTGATTGCGGTAGATTTCCTTGCCTGCCTGTCGCGTGCGCGTTCGCGCACGGATAAGGCTTTCGCCGGTGCCGCGTGTCGAGCGTACCTACCGAAAGCAAGCCCGCTGCGGCGACATCGAAGCCGCGCATCCTCATCGCCGATGATTCGCGCATCGTGCGCGCGTCGTTGACGCAGCACATCCGCGACCGCTTCGACATCCGCGAGGTGGTCGACGGCGAGGCGGCGTGGCAGGCCATCCTTCTCGATAGCGCAATCCGCGTCGTCATCACCGATCTGGCAATGCCGAAGGTCGATGGCTTCGAACTCATCGCTCGCGTACGCAGTTCCAAGGTGCAACGCGTGCGCGAGCTGCCGGTGATCGTGATC
>Ga0335084_10000609_pt1 | contig 30990 bp, 29 predicted proteins | sample Lox_Sample_44_FD_206721 | JGI IMG/M metagenome (GOLD analysis project Ga0335084, IMG submission 206721) | Soil microbial communities from Loxahatchee National Wildlife Refuge, Florida, United States - Lox_Sample_4.4 | ecosystem: Environmental > Terrestrial > Soil > Wetlands | place: USA... | reverse complement strand
GGATCATCGCGCTTCTCGATGGTCGCGTAAAAGGCATCGCAATCGACGTGGGCGATGCTGAGCGAATTTGCTTCGGGATGACGCACCAAACGCGGCGAGCCGCAAGCGGGGCAACGCGCGGCCTGATCCTGTGTGTCGGTGAGACAATCCCGGCAAAAATTCATGGCACGTCGCGCTCCCATGTGCCGCCGGCAAGCGCGACGCGGCTCCGGTCGATGTCGGCCGGGTCGAGGCCGGTTTCGTTGGCGAAGGCCGCGATCAGCCGATCGTCGGATGCCATGTATTCGAGCACGCCGGTCAAAAATCCTGGCTCGCGCGCGGCAGAGCGAATCTCGGCCGGACCTATGCCGGTGACGGCGAGAAAGCGGCCCAGCCGATCGCCATCTCCGGCAATGAACGTAAGGGCCTGAATCGCAAGCCCTTCTGCCTGTTCCCGTGTCAGGGCAGCCCCATGTTTCATCGGCTAAATTTGCCTTTCCGTAACAAATCGCCATTACCGTGACGATCATGCCCGAGCGCGGAGGGACGCGCACGCGCAGCCGATTGCGCATTGGGGACAAAAGGGCGGTAAGCGAATGCCAAAGACCGTCCTGATCGTGGAGGACAACGAGCTTAATATGAAGCTCTTCCACGACCTGCTCGAAGCGCATGGTTACCAAACCATCGGCACACGCAACGGTATTGAAGCGCTCGATCTAGCCCGCAAGCACCGGCCGGATCTGATTTTGATGGATATCCAGTTGCCCGAGGTCTCTGGCCTCGAAGTGACCAAATGGCTGAAGGACGATCCCGATCTCAAGGCCATCCCGGTGGTTGCAGTCACAGCTTTCGCCATGAAAGGCGATGAGGAGCGCATTCGCGAGGGCGGCTGCGAGGCCTATCTGTCAAAACCGATCGCGGTGGGAAAATTCATCGAGACCATTCGTCACTTTTTGGGCGCGAGTTAGCGGTGCATCGATGACTGCGCGTATTCTTGTTGTGGACGATGTGCCAGCCAATGTGAAGGTGCTCGAGGCACGACTGTCTGCGGAATATTTCGACGTTGCGACGGCTTATAACGGCGCCGATGCTTTGATGCTCTGCGAGCGGTCCGAGTGTGACATCGTGCTTCTCGATGTGATGATGCCGGACATGGATGGTTTCGAAGTCTGCCGCAAACTGAAATCCAATCCGCTTACGCATCATATCCCGGTCGTCATGGTGACGGCACTCGATCAACCGTCCGACCGGGTTCGCGGTCTGGAAGCAGGTGCCGACGATTTCCTCACCAAGCCCGTGTCCGATATTGCGCTGGTATCGCGGGTGCGATCCCTGGCGCGCCTGAAAATGATGACCGACGAATTGCGCATGCGAGCGGTGACCTCGAGGGAGATCGGAATCCAGAGCCCCGAGCGTGAAGCGATCACGGAAACCGGCCGCAATGGTCGCATCCTTATCGTGGACGACCGCTCAAGTTCTTATCAGCGGCACGTGGCTACGCTGTCTGCCGAACATGCGGTCGACGTCGAAACCAAACCGGGCCAAGCGCTATTTCGTGTCGCTGAACGCGATTATGATCTCGTTATTGTGTCGCTTGCGCTGCGGGATTTCGATGGCCTTCGTCTGTGCAGCCAGGTTCGCTCGCTCGAACGCACGCGAAATATCGCGATCCTGGCAATTACAGAGGCGGATAATAGCGCAAGGCTCGCGCGCGGGCTGGAAATCGGCGTGAACGATTATTTGCTCCGTCCGGTTGATCAGAACGAGATGCTGGCGCGCGTTCGGACCCAGATCAAGAAGAGACGCTATACCGAGCGGTTGCGGGACAACGTCCAGACGTCGATCGAGCTGGCAATCACCGATGGTCTTACGGGGCTTTTTAACCGGCGCTACATGGAAACGCATCTGGAGGCGTTGATCGAGCAGGCTGCCGCTCGCAGCAAGCCGATCAGTGTGCTGATTATCGATATCGACTACTTCAAGGCCATCAATGATGGCTACGGCCACGATGGCGGGGATGACGTGTTGCGCGAATTCGCGCTTCGCGTCCGCAAGGTCATCCGCAATATCGATCTGGCCTGCCGGTACGGCGGCGAAGAATTTGTGATCGTCATGCCGGAAACCGACATGGCGGTTGCGACCATGGTGGCCGAGCGTTTGCGGCGGCGCATCGCAAGCGAGCCTTTTGTTATTCAGCAAGGTACGCGCAGTCTCGAAGCCACGATATCGATAGGAATCGCGGCACTGTCAGGCGCGGACGACAACGCGGCAACTATTCTCAAACGCGCGGATCAGGCGCTGTATCGCGCGAAACGCGACGGCCGCAATCGAGTGGTACCGGACGCTGCGTGATTCGCGGTTGGAAGATTCGCTGGCCGATGCGGCGCTGACCACCGGAATTGCCGAAAGATTCCATAACGTTATGGGGGCGTTTGGTCGACCTTTGCGCTTGGTCTAGCCTTCCGGGCAGATATTTTGAGTCGGCGCGGGCGACGCGCGCGGCGACTCATGTCCGGGATACCCTACGGAGTGCTCAGGTCCGCCGCATCTCCTGGGTCCGTGGGGTTCGGCCGGTCCGGGAGCGGTGCGAGTGGCCTCCTCATGCCGCCGCTTCCGGCCGGCCACCAGTCTTTGCGCAGTCGCGCTAGGGGCGGACGATCGTCCAGCCCTTTTCGCTGAGTTCAATCAGTGTAACCACACCGGCCTTCACGCGCTCGGCATTTTCGACCAATGGTGGTTCTTTGCCCTCGCTGCGGGTCATTGCCTCAAGCGTATTCTCGCAGGCCATGAACGAGACATTGGGCATGCTCTGCTTGAACGATTTCAGCCGTGGCTTCACCGGCGAGGTATCGTCGCGCAGCATGTGCAGCCCGGCATTGAATGCCACGATCTCTATCTCAATCTCGTCGCCTTTGTCCGAATAGTACTTCGACACATTGGCCGCGACGTTGAGGACCGCATTCATCTTGGCCGCATCATTGTCGCTGATCTGGAGCGCAAGCTTGTGCTTTTCGACGGCGCCGGCCTGGGCAAAGGCGAGGGGCACCAGCAGGAGCCCGATACAGAAAGTGCGAAGCATCGTGGATGCCTCCGCAATTATTTTATTTTGGACTCGGTGTACTCGACGTGCTTTTTCGCGATCGGATCGTATTTTCTCTTCTTCATCTTGTCGGTCTGTGTGCGCGAATTCTTCCGCGTCACGTAGTAGTGACCGGTGCCGGCGCTGGACACCAACTTGATTTTGAGACTGATGGCTTTGGCCATGGAATTTTCCCTTGCAACTCAATTTGGCGGTGACGGGGGTGGCTTTGGCGCGGAAACTAGCGTCGAAGCGGCAAATGTCAAGAAAGCGCCATTTCTGGCGTAGGTTACAGCAGTTCCCGGAAGAACTGCTTTTCAACCATAAAGTAAAAGGGCACCGGCAAGTTGTGGGCCATACCGGCTTCCACGCGCGCCAGCAGCTCCTCGAGAACAATGCCGGTGATGGTCGGCATGTCCAGTTGGGCTGCCTCCTCAATCGGCACCCAGCTGAGTTCGACGAGTTCAGAATCCGGGCCCACCACACCCGCAATTGTATGAGCGATGGCTGAGGCGTCGGCCGTGAGAAAGCGCGTGTCGAAGCGGCGCGGCCGGCGCGGAGGCGTAATGGCGCGGGCGACGAAATGGATCTGACCGAGATCCGGATGCACTCTTGCTTTGGCAAATTCGGTCCAGATCTCCCCAGGCACGGTGGGGGGCTGGTCACGTTTCACACCGAGTAACAGGCCGGTTTCTTCCGCCGTCTCGCGCACTGCCGCGAGCGCAAAAGCGCGCGCAAATTGAATGCTAGGCTCCGCAACCCGTTCCATGAGCTTTGTCTGTGCGTCCGGATGCAGCTCGCTCACCGCCGTCATCGCCTGGTCGAGGGGCTCGATGCGGCCGCCGGGAAAAACGAACTTGCCCGGCATGAATTTGTGGCCGGCATGACGGCGGCCAAGCAGAACTTTCGGCCGGGCACCGGATCGATCGATCAACATGAGCGTCGCGGCATCGCGTGGTTCGCTGTCGGGAAACGATGTGTCGCGCTCCGACTTGGTCATGCGCTCGGCCCAAAGTTTTCCGAGATCTTTCGTCATCGAGCTTTCCGTTGCTTGCCGCGAGAGCGGGAGTGGTGGCCGCGGTCGTATCGCATGCGAGGCTGTGGTCTTCCAGCGCGCCCCTCGGACAAAAGCTCAAAGCGCAGGGCGCCGGCGACCGGCGCGGCCTCCACCAGTTTGACCGTTACGGGATCGCCCAGCCTGTAGGTCTCCCCGGACCGGGAGCCGACCATGGCGTGGCCCTTCTCGTCATGGCGGAAATACTCGTCACCGATCGTGCGGGCAGGCACAAAACCGTCGGCGCCCGTGTCGCGCAATTTCACAAATAGTCCCGCACGGGTCACACCGGAAATGCGGCCATCGAAACTCGCGCCCACGCGGTCGGCAAGAAAATGTGCAATCAACCGGTCGTTCGTCTCGCGTTCGGCCAGCATGGCGCGGCGTTCGGTGGCGGAAATCTGCGCGCTGACTTCAGCCAGCGACTTTTGGTCGGTGCCATCGGGGAGACCATCTGGCCCGAGCTTCAAAGCGCGTATCAATCCCCGATGCACAATCAGGTCCGCATATCGCCGGATCGGCGAGGTGAAGTGCGCATAGCGGCGCAGGTTTAATCCGAAATGACCGTAATTCTCCGCGGCATATTCCGCCTGCGCCTGCGTGCGCAAGACCACCTCGTTGACGAGCTGCTCTGCGTCGCGGCCTTTGACGCGGGCCAGTATGCGATTAAAAGCCTCCGCTTTGAGAACGCCACCTTTGGCAAAGGGCATGTCGAGCGTCGCGAGGAACTCGTGCAAGGCCTGCACCTTTTCCATCGCCGGTTCATCGTGCACCCGGTAGATCAGGGGCGAGCGCGCGCGTTCGAGTGTTTCCGCCGCCGCGACATTCGCCAGGATCATGAACTCCTCGATCAGCCGATGTGCTTCCAGCCGCTCGGGTGTAATCACGCGATCGACGGTGCCATCGCCCTTGAGCAGGATCTTGCGTTCGGGCAGATCGAGATCAAGCGGCTGCCGTTCGCTGCGCGCGCGATTCATCGCTTCGTAGGCGGCATAGAGAGGCGCGAGCACCGGCTTGACCAACAACTCGGTGTCTTCGTCGGTGCGCCCGCTGATTGCATACTGGGCTTGTTGATAGGACAGCTTGGCGGCCGAACGCATCATGATGCGGTGGAACGTGTGCGCCCGCTTGCGCCCGTCGGCGCCAATCACCATGCGCACGGCGAGCGCTGCACGGTCCTCACGCGGGCGCAGCGAGCAAAGGTCGTTCGAGATCCGCTCCGGCAGCATCGGCACGACGCGGTCAGGAAAGTAAACGGAATTGCCGCGCGTCAGAGCCTCGCGATCAAGCGCAGAGCCTGGTTTGACGTAGTGGGCGACGTCCGCGATGGCGACATCGACAACGAACCCACCGTGATTGTTGGGTGTCGTATCGGGCGCGGCATGCACGGCGTCGTCATGGTCCTTCGCGTCCGGCGGATCGATGGTGACAAAAGGCACATGACGCCAGTCTTCGCGGCCATGCAGATTGGCCGGCTTGGACGCATCGGCCTCGAGTTGTGTCTCGCGGCGGAATACCGAAGGAATGCCATGCGCATGGATCGCGATCAGGCTGACGGCGCGCTCGCTTGCAAGCGAGCCAAGCCGCTCGACCACGCGGCCGGTGGGCAGCCCGAGGCGCGGCGCGCGTGATGTTTCGACCGCGATCAGGTCGCCATCCTCGGCATTCGCGGTCGCTCCGGCGGGAATAGCGAGTTCTTTCCCGAGCATCTTTTTGTCGACCGGCTCCAGCCGGCCGCCGCCGTGCGCAATTTTTCGAAAAATTCCCAGTACGCGATGCTTGGGATGATCGATGATCTTGATGACACGTCCGCGATGGCGGATTCCCTCATCTTCATCGATTTCTTCAACGCGCAGCAGGACGCGATCGCCGACACCGGCCGCTTCTCCGGGCCGCGCCTTGCGAGGCAGATGAATCCGGATTTTCGGCGCTGCGCCATGCGCCTCCTCGTCCCATTCATCGGGGGTGGCGATGAGGTCGCCATCGCTATCGCGCGCCGTGACGTCGGCAAGAACGGTTGAGGGCAGGATACCTGGATGGTGCAGCTTCTTGCGCCGCTTTTCGACGGAGCCTTCGTCGGCGAGCTCGCGCAACAAGCGCTTGAGGTCGGCGCGGAGCGCGTTTTTCAGCCCGAAGGCACGTGCGATTTCGCGGGTACCGACTTTGCCGGGCTTGGTGCCGATGAAGGCGAGAATGTCAGCCTTTGAAGGGAGAGATGGGTTCTTTTTGGATTGTTTGCTCAAAATGGAAAGTCCCGCGCCAAAACGGCGCAACAGAATAAAATGTAATGACCGAACGGCGGCTTCGCCAGTTATTCGGCGGCTGTAATTTTGGCAATCTTTTTTGCCGGCTTCTTGCGCGGCTTGGCGCCTTTCTCGGCTGTATCAGTCGCTTCGGCGGCCTTCTTCTTGCGGCCCTTCGGTGCTTCCGAGGGCTCGCCAGCCTTTTTGCGGCCGGCCGCGCGTCGCGGTTGTGAGCCGAGCGAGTCAGCGCGCGCGTCGAGCAGCACGACAGCCTCGGTCAAAGTGATCGTCTCCGGTGTCTTGTCGCCGGTGATGGTCGCGTTGATGCCGTTGTGGCTCACGTAAGGTCCGTAGCGGCCGTTCTTGACGACAACCGGCCCGCCTTTATCCGGGTGTTCGCCGAGAACCTTGCCGGGATCGGCACCAAAACGCCGGCCTTTCTTCGGGTTGGCTATCTTCTCCGCGATCAGCGTGACCGCGCGATTGAGGCCGATGGTGAGGACGTCATCGCCGTCCTCCAGGTTCGCATAGGTCTTGCCGTGTTTGACGTAGGGACCGAAGCGTCCGACGCCGGCGAGAATGGGCTCGCCATCCTCAGGCGATAGTCCGACTTCACGCGGCAGCGCCAGAAGGCCAAGCGCCTTTTCGAGATCGATGTCGTCTGGCGAAATTCCTTTCGGGATACCGGCACGCTTGGGCTTTTCTACTTCCGGCTTTTTCTCGCCTCTCTTCGGCTTCGGCGGCTTGATTTGCTCGCCGATCTGCAAATACGGCCCGAAGCGGCCACCGCGCAGCGTCACTTCAAGGCCGGTTGCCGGATCTTCGCCCAACACCTTCTTGCCCTGAACTCCGTCGGCGTTGGGTGTGATTTGTCGCGTGAAATTACACTCCGGATAATTCGAACAGCCGACGAAGGCGCCGAAACGTCCGGTCTTCAACGAAAGCTGGCCGGTGCCGCACTGCGGGCATTCGCGCCGCGGCTTGCCGTCGATGCGTTCCGGGAAAATATGCGGCTCGAGCAAATCGTTGAGCGCGTCGAGCACGACGCGATTGCGCACCTCCTTGATCTCGTTGACGGAGCCGACGAACTGCTCCCAGAATTCCGCGAGGACGGCACGCCAGTTGATCGTGCCCGCCGAGATTTCGTCGAGCTTTTCTTCGAGGCCGGCGGTGAAATCGTATTCGACGTAACGCGTAAAGAAGCTTTCGAGAAAGGCGACGACGACGCGGCCTTTGTCTTCCGGAATAAGGCGCTTCTTGTCGATGCGGACATAGCCGCGGTCCTGCAACACCTGCAAAATGGAAGCGTAAGTCGAGGGACGGCCGATGCCGAGCTCCTCCATGCGCTTGACCAAAGCGGCTTCCGAGAAACGCGGCGGCGGCTCGGTGAAATGCTGCGAGGATTCGATCGCCTGCTTGCTGAGGGGTTCGCCCTCGGACATCGCCGGCAGGCGGCGCGACTCGTCATCGTCAGACGTTTCGTCCTGGCCTTCCTGATAGAGGGTGAGAAAACCGTCGAACTTCACAACCTGGCCTGACGCGCGCAGCTCGATGTTTCGCGTTCCCGCCTTGGCGACAATATCGACGGTGGTGCGCTCGAGCTCGGCGGATTCCATCTGGCTTGCGATCGCGCGGTTCCAGATCAATTCGTACAGTCGTGCCTGGTCGCGATCGACATATTTTGCGACTTCGGCCGGTGTGCGGTCTGCGCTGGTCGGGCGCACCGCTTCGTGCGCTTCCTGCGCGTTCTTCGATTTGTTGTGATATTCGCGCGGCGAAGCGGGGACGTATTCCTTGCCGTAGTTGCGGCCCAGCATGGCGCGCACGTCGGCAATCGCCTCCGGCGCCATGTCGATGCCGTCTGTCCGCATATAGGTGATCAGGCCGGTGGTTTCGCCGTTGATCTCTACGCCTTCGTACAGCCGCTGCGCGAGGCGCATGGTGATCGCTGGCGCAAAGCCGAGTTTGCGGCTGGCCTCCTGCTGCATTGTCGACGTGGTGAAGGGTGGCGGCGGATTGCGCCGCGCCGGTTTTGCTTCGACCGACGTCACTTTGAAGCTGGCATTTTCAAGATCGCGGGTGAAGGCTTCCGCTTGGGCACCGGAGCCGATGTCGAGGCGCTGGATCTTCTGCCCGTCGGCGCCGACAAGGCGCGCTTCGAAGATTTCGTTGCGTGGGGTCGCCAGCTTGGCGACGATCGACCAGTATTCCTTTGCGACGAATTTCTCGATTTCCAGCTCGCGGTCACAAACGAGCCGCAGTGCGACAGACTGCACGCGGCCGGCCGAGCGCGCACCCGGCAGCTTGCGCCACAGCACGGGCGAGAGCGTGAAACCGACGAGGTAATCGAGCGCGCGGCGGGCGAGGTAGGCATCCACCAGCGCGGCGTCGATCGTGCGCGGATGCTTCATCGCCTCCGTCACCGCTTGTTTGGTGATGGCGTTGAACACTACGCGCTCGACCGCCTGCTTGGTGAGTGCCTTTTTTTCCTTGAGGACTTCCAGCACGTGCCAGGAGATTGCTTCACCCTCGCGGTCCGGGTCGGTCGCGAGGATCAGCTTGTCGGCACCCTTCAGTGCGTGTGCGATGTCGTTGATGCGCTGGTTCGATTTGGCGTCGACTTCCCAGATCATCCGGAAGTCTGCATTCGGATCGACCGAGCCGTCCTTGGCGGGCAGGTCGCGAATATGCCCAAAGGAGGCCAGGACCTCGTAGCCTGGGCCGAGGTATTTATTGATTGTCTTCGCCTTGGCCGGCGACTCGACTACGACAATATTCATGAAAATCCAGTGGGTTATCCGCCAAAACCGTTGAGAATCAAGGCGGAATCGGCCGTGTCTGTGGCCCGGAACATGGGGAAGGTGACCCCTAGTGTCAAATAAGCCCGTTAAGAAGCCGTGTCAGACCAGCGAAATGGGGCACGAAAGAGACCTCATTCATGATCTTGGCAACCATAAGATGCATTCGTAGGGATATTCTACTTAAATAGGCAATCCCATCCCCTGGCTGGGGGATGCTGCTGGCCGTTCGAAGATCGAGGCTAAGACGTTCCGGCTAGCGGACTTTTACGCCGAGCTTCTCCAACAAAACAGTCGTTGGGTTGCCGTCCGGCAACATTCCGGATTTTTTCTGCTCGGTACGGATGTTGTCACGCAAATCAAAATCGATGTGGCCTTCGAAGTCGTTCACCTTGTAGCCGAGCTCGGACAATTTTTTCTGCAAGGCGATTCGCGCATCGCGTGAAAGTTGCCGGTCATCTTTCGGCCAGGGCTTTTTGATCAACCCGCCGCCATGAATGCGATCTGCGAGGTGGCCGACCGCAATCGCATAAGCATCCGAGTTGTTGTACTCCTTCAACACATCGAAATTTTCCGTGACGATAAATCCTGGACCGCTTGCGCCGCTTGGGAAAAAGAGGATTCCCTGACCCGAAGCCGGGAACGGCTTGCCATCGGCGCGACGCACGCCGAGCGCCTGCCATTCCGTGAAGGTGGCGCGGCTGCGCATGTAGTCGAAGCCGCTTGGGACCGTGACTTCGAATCCCCAGGGCAGCGCGGGATTCCATTTCCATTTGTGCAGATAATTCGCCGTCGAGCCCAGGACATCGGGCACATTGCTCCAGATATCGATGTGGCCGTCGCCCGAAAAATCAACGGCGTAGTCGACGAAATTCGACGGCATGAACTGGCTCTGGCCCATGGCGCCAGCCCATGAGCTGACCATCTTGTCGCGGGTGAAATGGTTGTCCTGCATGATCCGCATCGCCACAACCAATTCGTTGCGGAAATAAGGATGCCGATATTTCACATAGGCAAGCGTGGCGAGCGATCGAAAAACATCCCAACGATCCTTTTCCGTGCCGAAATCGGATTCCATTCCCCACAAAGCGAGCAAGACCCAACGTTCGACCTGGAAGTGCTTCTCGACTGCATCGAAAGTCTTGGCCCATTCGCGCGCTTTGAGTTGCGCGTCCGCAATACGACGGTTTGAAACGATCGCGTTCACGTAGTCGCCGACCGGCTTGCCGTATTCAGGCTGGCGGTGGGTTGCGGCAATCACGCGCTGGTCGAGCGTCACACCCTTCAAGGCGAGGTCGAAAGTAGGGCGGGTAATGCCTTTGGCTTGCGCATCGGTCCAAAGCTCGGTGGCGAAGGCCGTGAAGGATTGGTCCTGTGCGTTTGATGATGCGCATTGAAGCAAAAGAACAACCGCAAGCGCCGGAAGGTATCGGATGGCCATGGAAAAAGTCCGGTGGGAGGCTCCGTATCGCACGTTACAAGAGCGATACCAACCCCGCACCATGGCGTACGAGACGGCCGGCGATTTCAAGTTCCAGCAGCACGCTACGTACGTGTGTGGCCGAACTGCGCGACAGCCGCACTAGATCGTCGATCGATACGGGTGCTGGCCCGAGCAGTTCGACGAGACGGTTGCGCTCGTCGTTACCTGGTTCGGTAGGCGGCGGGCCGAACGATTCCTGGGAGGCCTCCTGCGCCGATGGCCGGCTGAGGCCACGGCCAAGGATCGGCTCGATCGCCGTGATGACATCGCCTGCTTCGGTGACCGGAGTAGCACCCTGCTTGAGGAGGCCGTTGGTGCCTTCGCTGCGCGGATCGAGCGGCGATCCAGGGACCGCGAAGACTTCCCGGCCTTGTTCGCCGGCAAGCCGCGCGCTGATCAACGATCCAGAGCGGCGCGCGGCCTCCACCACGACAACGCCAAGGGAAAGGCCCGAGATCACCCGATTGCGGCGCGGAAAGTCGTGCGCGCGCGGCTCCCAGGTAAAGGGCATTTCCGATATGGCGGCGCCATCCACAACAAGTCTCTCGACCAGCCCGGTGTGCTCCGTCGGATAAATCCGATCGTGACCGCCGGCGAGCACTGCGATTGTGCCGGTGCTCAAACTGGCGCGATGGGCCGCGGCATCGATCCCGCGCGCGAGCCCGGACACCACGGCAAAGCCGGCTTCGCCCAAATCACGCGCCATGCGTTCGGCGAATTTCACTCCGGCTGCGGAAGCGTTGCGCGAACCGACAATCGCGATCATCGGCCGCGCCAAGGTGGCGAGGTTACCGCGCACCGCGATAACCGGCGGCGGATCATCGATCATCTGGAGGCGCGATGGATAATCTGGCTCGCCAAGCGTGAAAAATTCGACGCCGGCTTGGCGCGCGGCCTTTAATTCGGCTGCGGCATGCTCGTGCGAGCAAATGCGCAGCGGGCGCGCCGAACCGCCACGGCGTGCGAGGTCGGGCAGGGCGGCAAGCGCGGCACGGACGTTGCCGTAGTGGTTGACGAGGTCGTGGAACGTGCGCGGACCGATATTGTCGCTGCGAATGAGGCGCAGCCAGTCGAGCCGCTCCTCCTCGCTTATTCGTGTCGGCGCTTTCAACGTGCCACCCGCTTCGCACCAGCCGCGAGAAGGACTACAACCGATTTTGGCTGAATACAACTATAAGTTTAGCGCGGCGCGTCGGCTTTTGCAGCGATTTTGCCTTCGCTGCCAGTGAGAAGGCGAGCGATGTTCGCGCGATGCATGATCCACAGTAAGACGGTGAGAAGTAGAAAGAGTGCGGCAACGTGGGCCACGCCAAAAAACCACAGGCCAATGGGTGTGAACGCACTTGCGATGAGAGCCGCAAGCGAGGAGTAACGCGTGACTGCCGCGACGGCGAGCCAGATCGCGCCAAACAGTAAAGCTGCGGGCCAATAGAGGCCAATGAGCACACCAATATAGGTGGCTACACCCTTGCCGCCTTTGAACTTCAGCCAGACGGGAAAGAGATGCCCGAGAAAAGCGCCCATACCCGCGGCGAGTGCCGCATCGACGTTATATCGCGCCGCCACGAGCACGGCGATCGTGCCCTTGAGCATGTCACAGAGCAGCGTCGCCGCAGCGAGCCCCTTATGCCCGGTGCGCAGCACGTTTGTTGCGCCAATATTGCCGGACCCGATTGCGCGGATATCCGGCCCTCCGGCGGCGCGCGTTAACAGCAGCCCGGACGGAATTGAGCCGAGCAGATAGCCGAAGGCAAAAGCGAGCGCGGCAGTCATACGTATTCGTAGACGGTTCGTCCGGACACGATTGTGCGCACGACGCGACCAGTGAGCCGCGCTTCATCGAACGGTGTATTCTTGCATTTTGATTTGAGTTCGTCCGGGTCGAGCACCCAGGGCAGTTCGGTATCGACCACTATGACGTCGGCGGGCGCGCCGCTCTTTAGGGTGCCGCCGGGCAGCCCCAGCAACTCCGCAGGCCGTGTGGACATTGCGCGCAGCAGCGCCACCAGTTCGATTTCGCCGCCATGGACGAGACGCAGGCCGGCTGTGAGCATTGTTTCAAGCCCAATCGCGCCGGGCGCCGCTTCCGCGAAGGGAAGCCGTTTCGTTTCGACGTCCTGCGGGTTGTGGTCCGACATGATCACATCGACAAGTCCCGCACCCACTGCTTCGACCAGCGCCTTACGGTCATCTTCGGTACGTAGCGGCGGCGCGACCTTCAGAAAGGTCCGATATGGCCCGATGTCATTCTCGTTGAGCGTAATGTGATTGATCGACGCCGAGGCGGTGACATCGAGGCCTGCGTCTTTGGCGCGGCGCAATTCCTCGATCGTGTCGATGCAAGTCACTGAAGCCGCGTGATAGCGCCCGCCTGACAAGGCAACGAGGCGAATGTCGCGTTCGAGCATCACCGTTTCCGCCGCTTTCGGAATACCGAGCAAGCCGAGGCGAGCGGCGAACTCGCCTTCGTTCATCACGCCATCGCCGATGAGGTCCGGATCTTCGGTGTGATGCACGATCATCGCGTCGAAGTCGCAGGCGTAGGTCAGCGCGCGCCGCATGACCTGCGCGTTGGTGACGCTTTTTGCCCCATCGGTGAAGGCGACGGCGCCGGCTGCCTTGAGCAAACCGATCTCCGTCATCTCCTTACCTTCGAGGCCCTTGGTGATTGCCGCCATCGGATGCACATGCACGATCGCATTATCGCGCGCGCGGCGCAGAACGAAATCGACGGTCGCCGGGTTGTCGATCGCGGGCGAGGTATCGGGCTGACAAATGATGGTAGTGACGCCGCCGGCCGCCGCCGCCTGGCTCGCGGAGGCGAGCGTCTCGCGATTGGCTTCTCCCGGCTCTCCAATGAAAGCGCGCATGTCGACCAGGCCCGGCGCTATCAGTTTGCCGCGGCAATCGATCACCTCGGTGCCTTCCGGCACGCCGGCGGCTCCGATACCTTTCTTGGCCTCTCGGATCACACCTTCAGCGATTAGCAGATCGCCGACGATATCGAGATCGCGCGACGGGTCGACGATCCGCGCATTGGCGAGCAGGATCGGGCGGCGGTCGGACAACATCATGTCACGCGTTCGGCAAATTTCGTGAGAGTGCTTCAAGCACCGCCATGCGCACGGCGACGCCCATTTCGACCTGCTCGCGGATGAGCGACTGCGCGCCATCGGCGACGATCGAGTCAATCTCGACGCCGCGATTCATCGGCCCCGGATGCATCACCATCGCGCCTGGTTTTGCGTAAGCGAGTTTCTTCTCGTCGAGCCCGTAGTAGTGGAAGTATTCCGACATCGACGGCACGTAGGAACCGTTCATGCGCTCGCGTTGCAGGCGCAGCATCATGACGATGTCGGCATCGGCGAGACCTTCGCGCATATCGCGCGCAACCTCGACCCCGAAGCGCTCGATGCCGGGAGGCAGAAGAGTGGAGGGCGCCACGACGCGTACGCGCGCACCCATGGCGTTGAGCAGGATGATATTCGAGCGCGCGACGCGCGAATGCAGAATGTCACCGCAGATTGCCACCAGGAGGCCATCGATGTGACCCTTGTTGCGGCGGATCGTAAGTGCGTCGAGCAACGCCTGTGTCGGGTGCTCGTGCGAGCCGTCACCGGCATTGATCACCGAACAGTCGACCTTGCGCGCCAGCAATTCGACCGCGCCGGACGCGTGATGGCGCACGACGATGATGTCCGGATGCATGGCATTGAGCGTGATCGCTGTGTCGATCAGCGTCTCACCCTTGCGCATCGAGGACGAGCTGGTCGACATATTCATGACGTCGGCGCCGAGCCGCTTGCCGGCAAGCTCGAATGAGGCCTGGGTGCGGGTGGAGACTTCAAAGAAAAGATTGATCTGGGTGCGGCCGCGCAGCGAAGTGCGCTTTTTCTCGACCTGGCGATTGAGTTCGACGAATTCCTCAGCCAAATCGAGGAGGCCGGAAATGTCCGTGCCCGAAAGTCCCTCGATCCCCAACAGATGACGCATGCTGAGGACGAAGGAGGGTTTCGGCGCAATGGTCATTAAAGCAAGACCTATATGCGCAACTTGTTCTCCCGGCAAGGGTATTACCCCTTGATCCACAAGGCACCCATTCAGATCGTTAATGTTTTCGTTCCGCCAACTTTTCGTGATGGCCAGACCGTGTTTTGCAGGAACTGCCGTCGCTGTTCCCGTGTTGAGCCCCGATACGTCAAAAAGCCGGCATGAAAAGGAGGCCTGCATGAAGACAGCTTTCAAATTTGCCACTGCGGTGACATTGGCGGGTGCGCTCGCGCTTGCGGCGGCATCGCCGAGCGAGGCGTGGAACGGACGCAATGCCGCCGCGATCGGCTTCGGTGTCGGCGCACTGGCGGGCGCTGCGATCGCCAGCTCGGCCTATAACAACAGCTACTATGGATATTACGGTGATCCGGGTTATGCCTATGCGCCAGGCTACGCCTATGAGTCCTACGCCTACGATCCCTACGCCGACACGTATGCCTACCAACCGGCACCGCGATACGGTTATTACGGCGAGCACTGGTCGCGTCAGCACAACACCAACAATTTCTCGATTGACTCGCAGCGCTAGGCTGAGGGGATGTCGAGAGACAGAGGCCGCTCTTCGGAGTGGCTTCTTTTTTACAAACGCGACAGACGATCAAGCGCGCCCTGCAGAATGAACGCAGCGGCGTGCTGGTCTATGACCGCAGCACGCTTCTTGCGACTCACATCGGCGGCTATCAATTCGCGCTCGACTGCGACCGTGGAAAGCCGTTCGTCCCAGAAAGCGATAGGTAATTCGGTAAGCTTGCTCAGGTTGCGGGCGAAGGCGCGGGTTGATTGCGCTCGGGGGCCTTCGCTGCCATCCATGTTGATAGGCAGGCCGAGCACGAATCCGACCGCCGAACGTTCTGCGGCGAGTGCGAGGACCCGCCGCGCATCGGCGGTGAATGTTTTCCGCGCAACGGTCTCAACGCCCGTAGCGAGCTTTCGATCGGGATCGCTGGCGGCGACTCCGATTGTCTTGGTGCCGAGATCGAGTCCGATTAGCGTCCCGCGAGCGGGGAGATGCAAAGCAGCTTCGACAAGCGGCAGGATGACAGACATGTGCAAACGCTTTACGGCACCGTACCGGCCGGAAGCTGCTGCGCATAGTCCGCAATTTCGCCTGCGGTCGTAAACCACACGCGCTCGTCGGCGCGGCGCATCATGTGCCTGAGCGCTCGCGCCAGATGCCTGAAACGGTGCGGCCAGCCAATGATGTAGGCGTGCAACGCTACTCCCATGACCAGCGGACGCTTCATGCATTCCTCATGCATGACCTCGAACGCATCCACGATCATGTCGGCGAATTCGGAGCCTTCGCGCTTGCGCGCCACGATCTGCGGGATGTCGTTGAGTTCCTGCGGATAAGGCACGGAAAGAATGCGGCCGCTGCGAGTTTTCATCCAGACCGGTTGATCGTCGTGACACCAGTCGAGGAGGTAGCTGTAGCCGGCCTCCTGCAATAAATCCGGCGTCAGCGGCGATTGTGAAATCCAGGGGCCAAGCCAGCCGCGTGGGCGTTGCCCCGAATGTTTTTCGATGGTCGCGGTGGTTTCCTCGATCAGCAAGCGTTCCTTGTATTCGGTGAGATCGCCCTGGCGCTCGGAATTGCTGCGGCCGTGCCCGATCAATTCCGCACCGGGAAATGCGGCGATCACTTGCGGAGCATGGCGGTACATTTCCGAATTGAGCAGAAGCGATGCCGGCAGCTTGAGCTCGCCGAACAGCTCCGCCAGCCGGAAGACTCCGACGCGGTTGCCGTAGTCGCGCCATGCGTAATTGAGCACATCCGGTTGCGGCCCGCCGGGTGCGAGCTCCGCGCCAAGCCCTTCGCCGAAGGAGAACCATTCGAGATTGAGGCCAACGTAGATTGCGAGTCGCTTGCCGCCTGGCCAGTCGTAGACCGGGCGCGCAGAGATAGGCGAGTAGGGATACCGGCCATGGGTGCGTGCGGACATGCGCAATCGTAGCGGGTTCCACGGCTGCTTGCCTCTTCTTTCGCACGTGCGCAGCCTTCGCCGATGCGCTTATCCTCGGTAAACCCATCGCGAATTTTTACCGGCGACGGGACACGATAGTCTTGCGCCAAGCCCTCACACCGAGAGGATGCTATGTGGCCGGACCGACGCCTTCAGGATCTTTTCAAGATCGAACATCCGATATTGCTCGCGCCGATGGCGGGCGTGATGGACGCAGAGCTTGCCATCGCCGTTGCCAAAGCGGGCGGGCTTGGCGCGTTGCCCGCCGGCATGCTCAATGCGGACCAATTGCGTGCGCAGGTCGTCCAATTTCGCACTGCGACCGTGAACAAACCGATCAATCTGAACTTCTTTGCGCACAAGCTGCCGGTGCCGAACAATGCGCGCGAGCACGTATGGCGGGAAAAACTCAAACCTTACTATGTTGAATTCGGCATCGATCCGGCGGCACCAGCGCCTTCGGCAGGCCGCGCTCCTTTCGACGCGGCAATGTGTGCGGTGGTCGAAGACCTCAAGCCGGAGATCGTGAGTTTCCACTACGGTCTGCCGGAAACCGCATTGACTGAGCGCGTGAAAGCTGCGGGCTGCAAGTTGATCAGTTCCGCCACAACGGTGGTGGAGGCGCGTTTCCTCGAAGAAAATGGGTGTGACGCCGTGATCGCGCAGGGGCTCGAAGCCGGTGGACATCGCAGCATGTTTCTGAGCGATGACATTGCGACGCAGGTCGGATTGTTCGCGTTGCTGCCACAGGTGGCTGATGCTGTGAAGGTACCGGTCATTGCCGCCGGAGGAATTGGTGACGCACGCGCGATCGTGGCCGCCTTCGCACTTGGTGCGGCGGGCGTCCAGCTGGGTACTGCATTTCTCTTTAGTCCCGAGGCGAAGGCGCTGCCGCCGCACCGTGCGGCGTTGCGGGCGGCGCGTGACGACAGCACCGTGCTCACGAATGTTCTCAGCGGCCGCCCGGCGCGTGGTCTGATTAACCGTGCGATCCGCGAGCTCGGCCCGATGAGCGGGATTGTGCCGGAGTTTCCATTGGCGAGCGGTGCGCTGGCGCCTTTACACACCAAGGCCCAAGCGCAAGGATCCGGCGATTTCTCGCCGATGCTGGCGGGCCAGGCTGCTGCCCTCGGCCGTGAGTTGCCGGCCAAAGAGCTGATCGAAAAATTCGTCTCCGGGTCGCAGGAACTGCTGCGACACATGACGAGATAACGCCGGATGTTGAGGCGGTTGTCGCGATGAAAGCCTCTCTGCTATAGGCTGGCAGAAGAGAAAGGCTCCTGGAAATTCCATGTCTGTTGACGCCGACACAGTTCGCCGCATTGCGCATCTCGCACGCATCGCAGTAGCCGAGAATGAAATCGATCACCTCAAGGGCGAGCTCAACACCATGCTCGCTTTTGTCGAGCAACTTTCGGCAGTCAAGGTCGACGGTGTTGAACCCATGACTTCGGTGACGCCGATGGCGATGAAGAAAAGAGTGGATGCGGTGACAGACGGCAATATCGCCGACGATATCGTCAAAAACGCACCGATGAGTGAAGAGAACTTTTTTCTGGTGCCGAAGGTGGTGGAGTAATGTGCATTGCCTGCGAGCTCGGATACTGGTCGATGATCGACGCTCTTGAGGCGGAGCGGGCCGTGTCCAAGAAACGGGCGCGCGCTGACGACGCCGGCTTTGCCTGCGAAGCGTCATCCGAACAGCCAAAGCAACCGACGGATGAGCCCGCGCCGTGAGTGAACTGACTTCGCTCACTTTGGCCGAGGCGCGCGACGGACTGAAGAAAAAAACCTTCTCTGCCGTCGAATTGTCTGGCGCACACCTGGCGGCGATCGAAAAGGCGCGCGCTCTCAATGCCTTCGTACTGGAAACACCGGAGCGCGCGGCCGACATGGCCAAGGCATCCGATGCACGCATCGCGGCAGGCAAAGCTGGCCCGCTCGAAGGAATCCCGCTCGCCATCAAGGATATGTTCTGCACGGCAGGTGTTCGCTCGACGGCCTGCTCGCACATCCTCGACAATTTCGTGCCGACCTACGAGTCGACCGTCACGTCTCACCTTTGGCGCGACGGCGCCGTTCTGCTCGGCAAGACCAATTGCGATGAATTTGCCATGGGGTCTTCGAACGAGACCTCGTATTTCGGACCCGTGCATTCACCTTGGCGGCGCAAGGGATCGAACACTCCATTGACACCCGGGGGCTCGTCGGGCGGTTCGGCTGCGGCGGTAGCCGCAAATCTTTGTCTCGGAGCCACGGGGACAGACACCGGCGGTTCGATCCGCCAACCGGCGGCGTTCACCGGCACCGTTGGCATCAAGCCCACTTACGGCCGCTGTTCGCGTTGGGGAATTGTTGCCTTTGCGTCCTCGCTGGATCAGGCAGGACCCTTCGCGCGCAGGGTGCGTGATGCGGCCATCCTCTTGCGCTCGATGGCGGGCCCCGACGCCAAGGATACGACTTGTGTCGATCGCGTGGTTCCGGATTACGAAACAGCGGTCGGCAAATCGGTGAAAGGCCTGCGCATCGGCATCCCCAAGGAGTACCGCCTCGACGGCATGCCTGCTGAAATTGAAAAAATCTGGGAACAAGGGCGCGCCTGGCTGAAGGCCGCCGGCGCTGAACTGGTCGAAGTTTCACTTCCGCACACGAAATATGCCTTGCCGGCGTATTACATCGTGGCGCCGGCCGAGGCTTCATCCAATCTCGCGCGCTATGACGGCGTGCGTTACGGGTTGCGCTTTCCCGGCCGCGATATCATCGACATGTACGAGAAGACACGCGGCGATGGCTTCGGTGCCGAGGTACGCCGGCGCGTGATGATCGGAACTTATGTTCTTTCGGCCGGCTACTACGACGCCTATTACCTGCGCGCGCAGAAAGTGCGCAGTTTGATCAAGAAAGATTTCGAGGACTGCTTCAAGACGGGCGTGCATGCCATGCTGACGCCGGCGACGCCGTCGGCGGCGTTCGGGCTGGGCGAAAAGGGCGCGGCCAATCCGGTGGAGATGTATTTGAACGATGTGTTCACGGTGACTGTGAACATGGCCGGGCTGCCGGGCATCGCCGTGCCCGCCGGCCTCGATGTACAGGGTCTGCCTTTGGGATTGCAGTTGATCGGCCGGCCGTTCGACGAAGAGACATTGTTTTCGCTCGCCGCCGTGATCGAGCAGGCAGCGGGACAATTCAGTCCTCAGCCGTGGTGGTGACGCCTATTTACTTATCAGCTGTCGAGACCGGGGGCAGGTCCTGGTCCCCTTCGATGGTTTTCTTGCCGCCCAGTTCGCCGCCGCTGAGGATAAATATCGCCGCGATCACGGCGACAACGCCGCCGATAATGATGCCGAATGTGCCGTTGCTGTCTTTGTTCATGACGTTCTTCCAACGTCTGTCGCGCAAGCCTGTTCCAAGTCCGCGGCCTACGCCGGGAATTCGCAAAAATCGTTGCAGAATTCGGGCCATTTCGTGAAATACAGACTGCAGCTTTGGCAATGCAGCCGTGCGAAAAATATAGGCGCTGTGCTCATTTTGGCAGCGGAGGTCACTCATGATAATGACGCGCTGTGGAGTGCAAATAACAGGGTGATATGGACGCTCATCCCAACACGAAAAAGTTTCTAAAAGGCGCTACCGGCGACTGGGAAGTCGTCATCGGCATGGAAGTGCATGCGCAGGTAACGTCGCAGTCAAAGTTGTTCTCCGGCGCGTCCACCGAGTTCGGCGGCGCCCCCAACAGTCACGTGTCGCTGGTCGACGCCGCGATGCCGGGCATGTTGCCGGTGATCAACGAAGAATGTGTGCGCCAGGCAATTCGCACCGGGCTCGGCCTGAAGGCTAAGATCAATTTCAAATCGGTTTTCGACCGGAAGAATTATTTCTATCCCGATCTGCCTCAGGGCTACCAGATCAGCCAATACAAGTCGCCGGTCGTCGGTGAGGGTGTAGTGACCGTCGATCTCGAAGGCGGCGACAGTGTCACCATCGGCATTGAGCGGCTGCATTTGGAGCAGGACGCCGGCAAGAGCCTGCACGATAGGTCGCCGACGTATTCCTACGTCGATCTCAACCGGTCCGGCGTCGCGTTGATGGAGATTGTTTCCAAACCCGACCTGCACTCGGCCGAGGAGGCGAAGGCTTTTATCACCAAGCTGCGCTCCATCCTGCGTTACCTCGGCACCTGCGACGGCGATATGGAAAAAGGAAACCTGCGCGCCGACGTCAACGTTTCAGTGCGGCGCCCGGGAGAGCCGCTTGGCACACGTTGCGAAATAAAAAACATGAATTCGATAAGCTTTATCGGCGAAGCCATTGAACGCGAGGCCCGGCGTCAGATCGAGATCCTCGAAGAAGGGGGCTCCATCGATCAAGAGACGCGACTTTACGATCCCGGCAAAAAAGAAACGCGACCCATGCGCACCAAGGAGGAAGCGCACGACTATCGCTATTTTCCCGATCCCGACCTGTTGCCGCTGGAATTCGACGCAGTCTACGTCGAACAGCTGAAGAAAAATCTGCCCGAGTTGCCTGATGAGAAGAAGGCGCGGTTCATGCGCGACTTTTCCTTGTCGGGCTACGATGCTGGCGTGCTGGTCGCTGAACGGGAGACCGCAAATTATTTCGAAGCCGTCGCAAAGGGACGAGACGCGAAGGCGGCGGCGAACTGGGTGATCAATGAGTTATTCGGGCGACTGAACAAGGAAGGCAAGGACGTCGCGTCCTCGCCGGTATCAGCCGGCCAGCTTGGCGCGGTGCTTGACCTCATCGCGGACGGCACGATTTCCGGCAAGATCGCCAAGGATTTATTCGAGGTAGTCTGGCAGGAAGGCGGCGACCCGCGTGCCATCGTCGAGCAGCGGGGCATGAAGCAGGTCACCGACATTGGAGCAATCGAGAAAGTCATCGACGAAATTATCGCGAAGAATCCGGACAAGGTCGCGGATGCGAAAACCAATCCGAAAGCGATCGGGTGGTTTGTTGGCCAGGCGATGAAAGCATCCGCTGGCAAAGCGAGCCCGCAAGCAGTCAACGACGTACTCAAACGCAAACTCGGATTGTGACGCGCACGGCGCGGCGGCTGCTCGTAAAGTTTCAAATTTGTTTCGAGAAGCATGCGCATGTGCAAAACGTTTTGCGTGCGAGGCGCTCGTCTCATCCATTTGAAGGACTCATTTGGTCGCGTGACGAGCGCGAATCACCCCGAATCACCCCGCACCGATTCGCTCGTTTTTGATCGATTCCGGGTGTCTGCGGGCCTTGTACGCGGTCATCTGTGCAAAATTATTTCGTTGCGTCGGTGCAAGTGTTGCCAACAGCGTGACAGCAAAACACAGCGCGTATTGTGCAAAAAATTCATCGTAGAGTGTAAGCGCAACGAAATACCGTCGTGGCAAAACCCCTTATTTCATCGAGTGTTTTTAAAGTTTTCTGTTGTGCACACAATCGAACGTCACGTGTCGCACATGCGCGCGATCAATTTCAATTTTCGTCGCGCAATTGCATCGCATGGCGTCATGCTGCACTCGCGTACACACTTCGTTAAGCGCAACGCTGTTTTTTTCGCCGTGCTGTAGTAAATGGAATGCACAGTGCTCGTCGATTCGCGACGCGTACTGATGCGACACCCGCCATGATCCATGGCTAGGAGGGCAGCAATGGCTAGACGTAGGAAGAAGGCAGCGGCGAAAGCAGCGAAGAAGACAAAGCGCCGGAAGAGGAAGCTTTAGTCTGACGCTACTTCCCGATCTTCGACCTTACGTGTCGGAGATTGCGTCATACGGGCCGGTGCGCGTCATGGAGTGATTAGCGCAATGCGGTTGCCCTGCGGCGCCCCGGTTCCGAATGACATACGAGGGCGTCGGCGAGATTGAAATCTCGCCGATGCCCTCGCTCTTTTCAGAATCCGTTGTAAAGTTTGTTTGCGCGCGAAATCTTTTACTGCGCGCTAGTTGGCCGCCGACTTGAGACGCTTGTTGCACGCGCTCCAGAATTTCGGCCAGGTCGTTCCTTTTTCAACTTTGTTGGCAGCCTTTGCCTCTTTCCATTCGGCGCCGCATTTTTTCTGTCGCTCGCGCGCCGCGAGTTGTCCGGCGCTCGGTTCTTTTTTCTGCTTGGCATTCTTGTCCGTCGCCTGCTGTTGCGCGGCGGCGGTCGAGATGAATTGCGGAGTTGGTGCTGTCATCAGTCCAACAGCGAGCGCGGCGGCAAACATGACTTTGTGCATGAGCTGACTTCCCATTATTTCCAAAAGGTGCGGGCGCTGTCGGCCGGCAATCGGCCCTAGTCCGCAAACCTGCAAAACAGAATAACTCGCATAGGTTGCATGCTCCATCCTGCAAACGTATGAGGTGCGTCGGTCAATTTGTGCGAGGGTTGCGGAATGCAGTCGCCGAGCCTAGGTCTGTTCGGTTGTCGGGAAAAAAGCGGGATTGGATCAAGATATGGCGCGAGCGAAGAAAAGACGATCAGCCGCAAAGGCGGCCAGGACAAAAACGAAAAAGAAGAAATCGGCAAAGTCCACGAAACCCATCGAGCTTTATTACTGGCCGACGCCGAACGGCTTCAAAATATCCATCATGCTCGAGGAATGCGGGCTGCCTTACGTGATGAAGCCGGTGAACATCTCCAAGGGAGAACAATTCAATCCGGATTTCCTGAAAATCTCCCCCAACAACCGCATGCCGGCGATCATCGACCCGCAAGGGCCAGGTGGGCGTCCAATCTCCATCTTCGAGTCAGGCGCAATCCTGCAGTACCTGGGGCGCAAAACCGGAAAATTCTATCCGGCTGACGAACGTGCGCGTGTTGAGGTCGATCAGTGGCTGTTCTGGCAAATGGGTGGAGTTGGCCCAATGGCAGGCCAGGTGCACCACTTCAAGAACTACGCGGTGGAAACGCTGACCTACGCGATCAACCGGTACGTCGATGAGGTCAACCGGCTCTACGGCGTGATGAATATTCGCCTCAAGGATCGTCCGTTTATTGCCGGCAAATATTCCATCGCCGACATGGCCTTGGTCGGCTGGGTCAATGGCTGGCAGCGGCAAGGGCAGGACATCGACGAATTCCCCAATCTCAAGCGGTGGCTCGACACCATGAAAGCGCGGCCTGCGGTCAAGCGTGGCATGACGCTCGGACTCGAGCTCCGCCAGGGCATCGACATGAAGGATCCGAAGGTCCAGGCGGTGCTGTTCAATCAGCGTGCAAGAGCGAGTTGAGACTCGCGTGCCCCGGACGCGACGCGGCATGAGCCATAAGCGCGTTTCGACGCGCTACGGCGAAATGATGCGGCGCTGATCCGGGGCCGTATCACATTCGTAAATCCGACGGTCCCGGGTCTGCAGCGCAGCACTGCGCACTGCGCTGCGCCAGGGACACGATGTCTGCAAAATCAATTCGTATGCATCCCGATGCGCGTTTACAGCGCGCGAACCGCGCAGCTTCATCTCCCGATTTTTAGGAGCCGGAGCGAAACTCGAGCGGAGCATCGCCCGATGATGGCGAGATCGTTTGGTGGTTAGTTACCGCTCAACGAATTCGGTTAGCGATCTCTCAATGCACAGCGAAATGGGCCATTTGCGGCAGCAACACGGCACAAAGCGACGCGGTCCTGATCCGCGTTCATTTTCGATTCATTGCATCACTTAAACTGCCATTCAAATTTTATCCCGAAGATCGCGCCACTCGGACAGCTCCGGGCAACAGGGATTTGGCGTGTGCCGACAGGTCGCTGATGCGCACCGTCGGAAAAGGGGGAAGCTAAAATGACGAGCATGGAAATGGCGTCGGGAGGCGCTGAACCGGCAACTGCCGAAGATTGCTTCGGCCTTGGCATGGTCTATTCGGCGGGGGCGGGCGTAGCAATTGATCTGGTGCAAGCGCACAAGTGGTTCAACATTGCCGCCATGCGCGGCCACAAGGACGCTGCCCAGCTACGCCGCGAAATCTCCGAACAGATGAGCGATTCCGAGATCGGCTGTGCTCAGCGCGCGGCGCGCGACTGGCTCAAGTTGCACCCGCAGGCGCCGGCACCGGTTGCTGCTGTCCAGGTCGCGGCCTGATCGGCACATTCATTCCTTCGCAGTGCCGCGCAGCAGCGCGTCACGAACTTGCGCAATCACGCCTGGCCAATCGCCAGACGCACTCTGGCGGAATAGTCGCGATCGTGGATACCAAGGGCTGCGTTCGCCGTTGAGCGTCCAGCGCCAGTCTGGCGAAAACGGCACCAGCACCCAGGCATCTTGCCCCATGGCTCCCGCAAGATGGACGACGGACGTATCGACCGCGACGGTGAGGTCGGCGAGCGCGACAATGGCGGCGGTATCAGCCATGTCAGCAAGATTGTCACCGACATGCGTGACGTTATAGTGGCGCGCCAATAGCGCAGCATCATCGTCGCGCAACTCGCGCTGGATGCTGATGAAGGAAACGTCTTCCAGCGCAAATAACGGTTCAAGCAGTGTGAGATCGATTGATCGGTTGCGGTCATTCGGGTGACGGGGATTGCCTGCCCAGGCAAGTGCCACCCGCTTTCCTGTCAGCGCTTCGATCGCCGGCCGCCACTTGGCGGTGTATGCGACGTCGGCGTTCAGATAGGGGATGTTGGCAGGGATTGTCGCTGGCCCGGTTTTGAATGCCAAAGGCAAGCTGCCGAGCGGGCAATAGTAGTCGTAAGCGGGCAGGGCCTCGCCGCGCGCGTGGCACGATGCAACGCCATCGACCTTTGCCAGCAGCGCTTTCAGTTCAGGATGCACTTCGAGGATTGGAGTTGCACCGGCATGAGCGAGGAGTGGAGCAAAGCGGGCGAACTGGATTGTGTCGCCCAGCCCTTGCTCGGCCGGCAGCAGGATCGTTCGTTGGCCGAGCGGAAACTCGCCGAGCCAGAGACGCCCGCGGTAACCGCGTCGCGTATCGGACATACCCGTGCGTTTCCAGCGCCATTCGTATTCCGCAAAGCCGCGTTGAAGCTCGCCGAGCGTCAGCAATGACAGCGCGAGGTTGGAATGTGCATCCGCGTAACTCTTGTCGATTGCGACGGCTTTCTCGAAACTAGCCACGGCTTCCTGATGCCGGTTCAGCGCCTGTAATGTGCGCCCGCGGTTGTTCCAGGCTTTCGCATGCTGTGCTGCGTGCGCCAACACGCGGTCGAATGTTTCGAGTGCTTCAGTGTAGTGATCAAGATCGAGCAGCGCGGTGGCGCGATTGTAAAGCGCTTCGACATGGTTCGGCATCTGTGCAATGACCGCGTCGAAATCGAGGAGCGCTTGCGCATGGCGACCAAGTTTGGCGAGCGCGGTGCCGCGATTGAGAAGCGCTTCGCCGCGACGAGGATTGCGCGCCAAAACTGCATCAAAGCATGAAAGCGCATCTTGCGGCCGATCGAGCGCATTCAAAGCATTGCCGCGGTAAAGGATGGTTTCCAGATCACCCGGTCGCAAGGCGAGCGCCTTGTCGAGACAATCGAGCGCTTCGGCATCGCGCTTGAGTGCGTGCAGCACGTTGGCGAAGTTGATGAGCGCATCCGGCGCATTTGGATTGATTTTCAGCGCAGCCGACATCAGGCGATAGGCGTCGCCCATCTGCCCGTTTTGCGCCTTGATGAGACCGAGCAGATGGAGCGCGTCGAAATTCTCCGGCGCGGCCTTGAGAGCACGAGCGTAAAGCTTCTCGGCCTCGCGCAGGCGCCCCTGCTGATGCAGGCTCACTGCCTCTTGCAAGGCTTGTGCGATGTTGAAGGGCCTCGACTGCACGGCGGCGCAATTGCGCACGGTCGCCAGGGGCAGTCAATGCAGGCTAGCTCGGCTGCTTCTTGCGGGTGCGCGAACCCGGTCGCGGATTGTAGAATTGATTGGGCGTACAGAAGCCGCCAATGCCGCTCACCGTCGCCCGGCACTGCTCGATGGTGAGGAAGCCGCAATTCGTTCCGCCGCCTCCGCGGCCGCCATAGACGGCGCACCACGGATAGGGATCGTAAGGCATCACATAGGCATGCGCGGCCTTAGGGACCAGCATGACTGACCCGAGAAGCGCCGAAAGGACGAAAACTCCAAAACGCATTGCGACCTCCGTGGCTGAAGCGGCAACACGGCTGGCCGGATGTTAGTTCACCCGCGCCCGTGGAATGCGCCGGATGAATTTCAAAATCGCGTGACCAGCGACGCTAATGGGAGGGGCGTTTTTGGGCACGCGCGGTGGCTCCGCGCGGATTGTAGAACTGGTTGGGCTCGCAGAAACCGCCAATACCACTCACCGTCGCCCGGCACTGATCGATTGTCAGGAAGCCGCAGTTCGAGGCGCCGCCTGCGTCGCCGCTGTATACGGCGCACCACGGATAGGGATCGTAAGGCATCTCGTAGGCGAATGCGGACGAGAGTGCAGCCAGGACCGCAAAAACCGCAACAACAAAGGTTGCCAGTCGCATGGCGAGATCTCCCTTTTGGTCTTGGTTGACGTCTTGTTTGGTCTTGGCCGGGATAACCCCGCCCGATGCACTGTAGTTCATGCGCGCGAGGCTGGTATCCGGTGCGCTCAGGCCTTCTGCACCCAGAATTGATACATGCCTGAGAAGGTATCGGGGTGACTGGTTTCGATTGCGTGCCAGCAGTCGAAATCGGTCATCGACCAGCCTTGCTCTGCGAAAAGCGCTCGGTACTGGCTGGCGATCGCCGCGCCGAATTCGAAACCGAGAAGGCGCAGACCGTTTTGCATGACAAACGTCTTGATCGCGGGAAGGCTGAGGCGGCTTTCCTGCACATGAAACAACAAATCGCGGCATTCACTGGTGCTGAAAAAATCAGTGAAGCGGGTGACGCTGGCAAGCGGCGTCTGGAGTATCTCCTGCCGGAAGCGGCGGATATCGGCCGGCGTTGAACCATAACCACGCTCGGCGATGAAAGAACGCGCGGCCACCACGTCATTGCGGCCGACCTCACTGTAAAATGCGAGATGCATGAGGCCGCCCGGCCGCAACAGTTTCAGCAGAACGCGCCAGCCTTCCAGCGGATCCGCCATGTGATGGAGCACGCCACAGGCGTCGATGACGTCGAAGCTGCGGCCGATCGATGCGAGCTTGAGGATATCGGCTTGCGCGTATTCGATGCGTGCGTCCAGCTCGGCCGGCGTTTTGCGCTTGGCGTAGGAGAGGCTGCTCAAACTCAGATCGATCGCGAGCGCTTGCGCGCCCGAATATTTTTGCACCGAGGCAATAGCAACCTGGCCGGTTCCGCACCCCGCCACGAGCATGTCGAGCCGATCCGTCTTGCCGGGCGACACGACGACGCTCGCCGGAAATTGCTCGCTCAGATATTGTTCGATGGGAATTTCCGTCACCTGTCGGGCGGCGTGAACCCAGCGGGGGTAAGGGTTCTCCTCGTATTGCTGGCGCACCCGCCGCGAAACCTCGTCATCGATCGTGGTGAGGTGTGGAATTGAATCGCGCAGCGACAACTCTTGCGCGGGCTCGCGTAGCTGCTGCGTGAGCAAATTATCGATAGCCGGCGTCCAGCGATGTTGAAGTAACGCCTGTGCGGACGCGAGCGCATGCAGCGGGCAATACGTTGCGAGCACCGCAAGCTGTGCCGGGTCAACCTCGTTTCCCGCCTTTAATGCATCCTCGAGCGCCCGCTTGAGACGATCGACTTGCGCATCTTCTTCAGGCGTGGTGGCGAAAACATATTCATTGATGAAGCACTGCCCTGCGAGGGTGCAGACAAAACCAAAAGTGGTTTCGGAGATCGTCTTGCCAGCCGTTGCGTCGGTCAGAAGCGACGAGCGCAACGATGTCAGTAGCCGTTCGAATGCGACGTCACGGACCGGCGTCGATTGCATGAGATAGAGCAGGAGCGGATCTGTTGCGATTGCGGCGAAGCCAGCCTCGCCGAGCAATTCGTCTTTGCTCAGCTGTTTCGGCCACGCGGCGGCCTGTCGGCGAATCGCCTCGCCCAGTTGCGGCAACAGAGCAATGAGCGTTGCGCAGATGCCGGCATATTGCTCCAGCAGCTGCGGCATCAGGCTCAACGCGCGCGCATAGTAGCCCGAGGCTTCTTTCGTTTTGCCCTGCGCCTGAAGTACGCGTCCGAGATTGTTGCAGGCCTCGGCATGATCGGGGTCAAGCAGCAGGACGCGCTTATAGATGCGCGTTGCGTCGTCGAGCTTGCGGTTGCGCTCGCACCCGGCTGCTTCGAAGAATAAATGGCGGATCTGATCGGCGGTGGAACCAGCGCGGCGCGCAGCGGCCGGCGGGCCGTGCTTGAGCGTGGCGCGGCGTTGTTTTCGGTTCATCGGCCGTTGATCCTTCAATCTCGATCCTTAAGATCCAGCCGGCGTAACCGAGATTCAATTCCGCTGTTTGACCGTGCAGGGCGGATTCTATACGCCTTCCAGCTTGCGGAGACGTGGCCGAGTGGCTGAAGGCGGCGGTTTGCTAAACCGTTATACGCTCCAAAGGCGTATCGAGGGTTCGAATCCCTCCGTCTCCGCCAGACTTGAATCACCGGTTCCGAATCATTGTTTGCGCCCACTGCCTGGGAATTAATCCTTGGGCGGTATCGGTGCCCCGGTTTGATAGCGGCGTAGTCTGCGCGGGTGTCGCTCGCCGCATCTAAAAGGCGAAGACGGCATAGTTCTCTATCGGCGGATGAGTGACGTCAAACTACGCAAGTAATTGAAAAAACAAGGATATATTGACTTTCCACAGGACGAGCGGTGACATGATCCTGCCCTCCGGAACCTGCGTGTTTTTTACGCAACACTCGCCCGAAAAGCGCTCTCTGAGGCTGTGGGAAGCCCGGTTCTTCATTGCTTAGAGGGGTTCATTCGTTAATGTGACAAAGCGACGGAGGGGGGCATCCCCCTGTTGCGCTGCTCGGGCTACAGCTTGCACCACGTGGTGTGGACGGTTTCTCGGGCCAGCGGGGAGCAAGGGGAAGTTCCAACGGGTGCTGTCGCACTGGGCGGATACGGATCCCTCTCAATAAACAATGTTTGGAGGTTCAAGATGAAGATGGTTAAAAGTCTTCTCCTTGGCTCGGCAGCGGGGCTCGTTGCGGTAGCTGGGGCGCAGGCAGCCGATCTTCCCGTTAAGGCCAAACCGGTCCAGTACGTGAAGATTTGTAGCCTGTACGGTGTGGGATTCTATTACATCCCCGGCACCGACATGTGCATCAAAATCGGCGGCTGGGTCCGCGCCGAATACGCCTACGGCGATAACGGCAACATGACCTGGGGTCCGTTCAACGGCAACGTCAACACGCGCAACACAAGCAACAGCACGTTCCGTGCGCGTGGTTACATCACGGCTGACAGCCGCAACCAGACCGAATACGGCACGGTGCGCGGTTACATCGCGGTTGGTATCAACACCAACGACCTTGGCCTCAACACTCCGGCGAACCAGTTCAGTGCGAACCGCGCCTTCATTCAGTGGGCGGGCTTCACCTTTGGTCTCGCTCAGTCGTTCTTCGACTTCTACAGCGTGCCGGCGACGTCATACTGGGGCGCATTCCCGGCGTCCGATACCGGTGATCCGGGCTGGTTCACGATGGGCTACACTGCGCAGTTCGGCAACGGCTTCTCCGCGACGATCGCGGTGGAAGAGCGCCGCATTACGCAGATCATTAACGAGAACAGCATCACCGCCGCAGGCGGTGGTTCTATCGTTCCTGGCGGTTACCCGGCGGTTGCCACGACTGGCGGCGTGCCGCTGGCTGGTGGCGCCGGCGTATTCCCTGGCGCCGGTGCGTACGGCGGCTTCCAGGCACCTGACATCGTTGGCAACTTGCGTGTCGACCAGGCTTGGGGTTCGGCTCAAATCATGGCGGCCGGACACGAGGTCAATGCGAACTACTACGGCGCTACCCCCGGCAGCGGCGGCCCCGACAACAAGTGGGGCTTCGCGGTTGGCGGCGGCATCAAGCTGAACGCTCCGTTCATCGGCCAGGGGGATTACTTCCAGGCCCAGGTCACCTATGCTGAAGGCGCGTTGAAGTACATCTTCCAGACTCCGAACAGCAACTGGGGTTACGTCTCCAGCAATACGATCGGATTTGGCGTACTCGCGGATGCGGTATACGGGGGCACGCTTGCTGGTGCGAATGCAACTGGTCTCAACCTATCGTCAGCTTGGGGCCTCAACGCAGCCTACGAGCACTTCTGGAGCCCGCGCTGGCGGACGTCACTGTACGGTGGCTATGCTCAAGTCAGCTACAACAACAACGCCAACGGCATGATTTGCTCGTTCGTTGGCAACGGTACCGGCAGCGGCGCCGCAGCGGTCGCGTCAGCTGGTTGCGATATGAACTGGAACACCTGGTGGATCGGTTCGCGCACCCAGTGGAACGTCACGAA
>Ga0335084_10000608_pt1 | contig 31005 bp, 34 predicted proteins | sample Lox_Sample_44_FD_206721 | JGI IMG/M metagenome (GOLD analysis project Ga0335084, IMG submission 206721) | Soil microbial communities from Loxahatchee National Wildlife Refuge, Florida, United States - Lox_Sample_4.4 | ecosystem: Environmental > Terrestrial > Soil > Wetlands | place: USA... | reverse complement strand
GGAGGATCAGCGGGTGGCGGGACCGGTCGGCTCGGCGAGGAGCTCCACCGCGTCGCCCTCGCGGACGATACCGCCGCGCAGCACCTCCGCGTCGAGGGCGAGCGCGCCGTCGAAGCGCTCCACGATGTCGCGCAGCACGCCGGGGTCCTGGACCAGCGTGTCGGGGTCGTAGGTGGTCATGACGCAGCGGTCCCGGAGCTGGACGGTCCGCACCAGGCAGTCGCCGATGCGGAGCGTGCGACCCTCCCAGCCTCGCTCGGCGAGCCCGGGGACGCCCGCGACGACGAGGTTCGGCCGCAGCCGCCGTCCGTCGCGGCCGAAGGCGGCGATGGCGCCGTCGGTGGCCACGAGGAGCGGGAGGACGTCGAAGCGATCGAGCTCCTCGTACCGCACGAGCCGCGCACCGGGGCCGGCCGCCGCCACGTCGGCGGCCACCGAGGGATCGTCCCAGCGCCGGCCGTCCACGAGCGGCGAGCCTCCCGGCCCGAGCGTGCCGCGATGGGCGAGCAGCCCCGGCCATCGCCGCGCCGTCCGCACGGCGTCGTCCGGTCCGACCACCGAGACCACGCGATCGCCGGTGAGGCCGTCCTCGCGGAGCTCCCCCTCGCGCAGCCTCTCCCCGGCCATCGACTTCACCGGGTAGCGCCAGATCTCCGCGAGGTGCATGGGGCCGGCGGCGCTCGAGTCACCGCGCAGCCGCCACCTCCCCTCCCACCGCGAGGACCGGGCCGCCGTCGGGCTCCTGCACGAACGCCACGATCTCGACCGGCCCGAGGGCCGAGCGGGGCCGCTCGAAGGCCGCCGTGAGCTGCCCGCGCCCCTCTCCCAGCTTCCAGTGCTTCACCACCACCGACGCGTGGTGGAGCCTCCGGCCGGCGTTCTCCCCGGCCCGAACGTCGGTCTCGACCTCGGGGAGGATCGCCGCCGCGAACACCTCGGCCGGGCGATCGCCCGCCCAGCGGGCCTCCACCTCGACCCGGTCTCCGGCGGACGACCTGACGGCGACGCTCCCCTTGGGTCGCTGCGCCGCCGCGCGCACCAGTCGGACGAGCGCCTCGCGGTCCGAGCCCACCGCCTCGGCGCTCCCGTCCACGACCGCCTGAGGCGTGTAGATGGCGTCCCGGCGCAGCCGCTCGGCGTAGGCCTGCTGCCTCGCCACCGCCGCGGCGGTCCCGAAGCGGTCCTTCCAGCCGAGGCCGTCGAAGTAGGTGACGTGCCGTTCGAGGAGGACGACGCGCGCGCCCGCCACCGGCTGCTCGCGCTCGAGCCCTGCCAGCATCGATTCCGCGGCCGGGCAGGAGGAGCAGCCCTCGGACGTGAAGAGCTCGACGAGGACCGGCACGGGCGTCCGGTCGTCCACCGGCGGGGAAGGCGTCGACGCGAGGAGGAGCAGCGCGACCGTTGGCGTCACCCGGCCGATCTAGCGCCGCGTCCGGCTCGGCGCGAGGCCGATTGGGAACCGTCCAAGCCTTTCGGGCCGCCGCGGGCCGTCATCTGCTAGGTTGCCTGCGGGTAGCGGTGGCGTCCCATGGACCTCCTCGATCTCGCCCTCTCGGCTGCGCTGGGCCGTTCGCGCTTCTTCGCGGACGGCTGGGGCGACGTCGCCCTCCTGGAGTCCGAGCCGGGCGACGTGGCGGGCCGCCCGCCGGACGCGATCGAGGTGGAGCTGGGCCCTCCCGAGCGACGCGACGGGCTCCTGGCCCGGGCGGGCTCGTTCGAGTCGCCGGAGCCCCGCCTCACGGCCGGGCGCCACGCACGGGTGCGGATCCTCGAGCCCGCGGACCCGGCCCGTGCGGCGGTGCTGCTCATGGCCGCCGCGGGCGATCAGGGGTTCACCGCCCGTGAGACGTTCGCCGCCTCGCTCGTCCGGGCGGGGACCGCGGTGCTCGTCCTCGAGAACCCTTTCTACGGCAACCGCCGACCCGTCGGCCAGGCCGGCACCGCGCTCCGAACCGTCTCCGACCTCGCGCTCATGGTCTCGACGGCGGTCCGCGAGGGCCGCGCGCTCACCGCCTGGCTCCGGTCGCGCCACGGACGCGTGGGGGTCGCGGGCTACAGCATGGGCGGGCAGGTGGCCGCGCTCATCGCGGGGGCGTCGCCGTTCCCGCTCGCCGTCGCGGCGGCGGCGCCGCCGGTCACGCAGGCCTCCGTGTTCGTCCGGGGGTACCTCCGGCATCTCGTGGACCTCGACGCGCTCGGCGGACCCGAGGCGCGCGCCCTGCTCGAGCGGCGACTGTCCCGCCTCGACGTCCGGGCCCTGCCGCCGCCGCCGCGCGGGTCGTCGATGGTGGTGGTGGGGGCACGGCGGGACGGCATCGTTCCGCCGGCGGACCCGGCGGCCATCGCCGAGCACTGGGGGGCCGAGCTGCGCTGGATCGAGGCGGGCCACGTCTCGGCCGTTCTCTTCCACGCCGAGGCCCTGCGCCGGGCGGTGCGGGACGCGCTCGCGGGACTGCGAGGCGACGCCGCGCCGGACGGGCGCGCCGCGGCCTGACCGAGCCTGCCGCGCGCGGACGGGCCCTCCGCGGGCCTTGCCTCGCCGCCGGGACGGTGCGATGCACGGGGGATGTCCGACGAGAACCCGTTCGACGAAGAGCCCCGCACCTCCCTGCGCCGGGCGAGCATGCTCCCCTGGGTGCTCCTCGCGCTCGCCCTCGTGGCCGGGGGCGCCTTCCTCTGGTTCCGCTTCGGGAGGCCCACGCCACCGGCTCCGCCGCCTCCGCCCGCCGCGGTGGCTCCACCCGTCGCCCCGGCGCCCGCCCCGCAGCCGGAAGCCGGTGGTGGCGCCACGCTCTCCGAGCTCCTCCCGAAGGTCTCCTCCGACGCGCTCGTGAGGAAGGCCTTCGCGCTCGAGGACCTCGTCCGCCGCACCGCGGTGGTGATCGACAACCTCGCCGAGGGCGTCTCGCCCCGGCGCGAGCTCGCCTTCCTCGCGCCGAAGGGCGAGTTCCAGGTGGCTTCACGCGGAGGCAAGAAGGTGATCGCGCCGGCCTCGTACGCGCGCTACGACGGGTTCGCGGCGGCCGTCGGCTCCGTGGACGTCCCCGCGCTCGCCGCCGCCTACCGTGCGGCAAGGCCCGCGCTCCAGGCTGCCTACCGCACCCTGGGCTACCCGGCCGCCAACCTCGACCGCGCCCTCTCCCGCGCGCTCCACCGCGTGTCGAACGCACCGGTGCGCGACGGCGACGTTCCGCTCCGCGACGAGGGCGGCATATGGGTCTTCGAGGACGCCAAGCTCGAACGGCTCTCGGCGGTGGACAAGCACCTCCTGCGCATGGGCCCGGCCAACACCCGGATCATCCAGGCGAAGGCCCGGGCTCTCCTCGATGCTCTCGCGCTGCCGGAGAAGTGACCGCGAGACCCCTCCGGCAGCGGGCCCCGCGCGGGGTTCGCGGGCACGGCGGGTGAGCGGCCGAATACTTCCGGGTTCCGCGCGGTCGCCCCATGCTTGGAAGAGCGCCCGATGGGCCGGGCGGCTCGAAAGGGGGTGCCTCGCGTGACCACCGCCACCAAGATCCTCGCCGCCCTCGCCGCGGCCGCCGTGGCGCTCCTCGGCGTGGGCCTCGTCTCCTATCGGATCGCCGGGCAGATCGCCGCGCACCTCACCGGGCTCGCCGACTCGACGGTGCCCGGCCTCGAGGCGCTGGGCGCCGTGGACGAGGGGCAGATGGGAACCCTGGCCGGCATCCGTGCGGCGCTCGAGAAGCGGGCGCCGATCGAGGCTCGCAAGCAAGGCCTGGCCGACGTGCGGGCGAAGCTCGAGCAGGTCGATTCCTACATGGCGACGTTCGAGAAGCTCGAGCACGGCGACAAGGTCCAGGCCGACTGGGACAACTGGAAGACGGGCTACTTCCAGTGGCGCAACGCGCTCGACGAGATCGCAGGCACCCTCGATCAGCGGTTCACCGCCGGCTCCAAGGAGGACAAGGCCACCCAGGCGCTCGAGGACAAGGCCTGGGCCGCGTACACCACGGCTCTCCAGGGGTTCGAGGCCACCGAGGTGGCCATCGAGGAGATGAAGACCGAGACGATCATGGAGGCCCACGAGATCGGCCAGCGGGGCGACGCCATCGCCGCGAAGGCCCGGGCGTCCATCCTCGCCGTGGCCGTGGTGGTCGCGGGCCTCCTCGCCGTGTTCGGCGTGCTCCTCTCCCGCAGCGTGGGGAGGATCCTCCGCAAGCTCGTGCGCGAGGCGGCGCGGCTGTGCGACGCGGTGGCCCAGGGACGTCTCGACGTCCGCGGCGACACCACGCGCATGTCGAAGGAGCTCCGGCCGGTGGTGGCGGGGATCGACGCGATCCTGGACGCCTTCAGCCGGCCGGTGAAGGTGACCGCCGAGTACGTGGACCGCATCGCGAGGGGCGATCTCCCTCCGCCCATCACCGACGTCTACCAGGGCGATTTCCAGGCGGTGAAGGACAACCTCAACCGCTGCATCTCCACGCTGGAGCGGCTCGAGGCGGACTCGGTGCGCCTCGCCGGAGCGCTCGTGCACGGGAAGCTCCTCGAGCGCGCCGACGCCGCCAGCCACGGCGGCGCCTACCGCCGCATCGTCGAGGGAATGAACGCCGCGGTCGCCACCCTGGTCGGCCACCTCGACGCCGTGCCCGCCCCGGCCACCATCGTGGACCAGGATCTCCGGGTGCTCTACATGAACCGGGCCGCCCTGGCCATGGGTGGCCGGACGCTCTCCGAGGTGGTGGGCACGGCCTGCCGGGACGTCTTCTGCAACGAGGACTGCGCGAGCGATCGCTGTGCGGTCTCGCGTGCGATCCGGAGCGGCCGCAGCGAGTCTGCGAGCTCGGTGGCGCGGCCCCGGGGCAAGGAGGGCGCGCTCCAGATCGACTACACCGGCGTGCCCATCCTGGCCGACGGGAAGGTGGTCGGCGCGCTCGAGGTGATGACCGATCAGACCGCGGTCCGCACCGCCATGCGCCGCTCGGAGAAGGTGGCCGCATTCCAGGCGGCCGAGACCGGCCGGGTGGTCGAGGCGCTCGAGAAGCTCTCCCGCGGCGATCTCGCCGTGGGCGTGGCCGTCGCCCCCGGCGACGCCGACACCGCCGAGGCCCGCGACGTGTTCCACAAGATCGCCTCGGCCATCGACCGCACCGCCGCGGCCGTGGGCGCACTCACGAAGGACGTGGGCACGCTCGCCGAGGCCGCCATCGCCGGGAGGCTCGACGTGCGCGTCGACGCGAGCCGCCACCTGGGCGACTACCGGGCCATCGTCCAGGAGTTCGATCGCACGCTCGACGCCATGCTGGCGCCCATCCAGGAGGCGTCCTCCACGCTCGAGCAGCTCGCCGCCCGGGACCTCCGGGCGCGGGTGAGCGGCGAGTACCACGGGGACCACGCGCGCATCCAGCGCGCGGTGAACGCCACCGCGGAGGCCCTCAACGAGGCGCTCGCGCAGGTGGCCCACGCGGTGGAGCAGGTGTCGGGAGCGGCCACCCAGATCGCCTCGTCGAGCCAGTCGGTGGCGAGCGGCGCCTCCGAGCAGGCCGCCTCGCTCCAGGAGACCACGAGCAGCGTGGCCGCGGTGAGCTCGGTGACCGAGCGCGCAGCCGCCGACGCTCAGCACGCCAACGCCCTCGCCCAGGCGGCGCGCACGGCCGCCACGACCGGCAGCTCGGCCATGGAGGGCATGCAGCAGACGGTGGCGCGCATCCGCCAGTCCGCGGAGGGGACGTCCCAGATCATCAAGGACGTCTCCGAGATCGCCTTCCAGACCAACCTCCTCGCGCTGAACGCCGCGGTGGAGGCCGCGCGCGCCGGGGAGGCCGGCCGCGGCTTCGCGGTGGTGGCCGAGGAGGTCCGCTCCCTGGCCCTTCGGGCGAAGGAGGCCGCGACCCGCACCGAGGCGCTCATCCGCGAGTCGGTGAAGCAGGCGGACGAGGGGGCGCGCGCGGCGAAGGCGGTGGCCGGGAAGTTCGTCGAGATCGTGACGGGCGTGACCGAGGTGAGCGCGATCATCTCGCGCATCGCCGACTCGGCGAAGGAGCAGGCGGCGGGGATCGGCCAGGTCAACCGGGCCGTCGAGGAGATGGATCGGGTCACCCAGCAGAACGCCGCGAGCGCCGAGGAGTCGTCCTCGGCGGCGAGCGAGCTCTCGGCCCAGGCGGAGGAGCTCTCCGCCATGGTGGGCGAGTTCCAGCTCGGCCGGGAGGGCGAGCGACCCCGGGCGCGGGCGCGACTCGTTCAGCGGTAGCGCTCGCGCAGCCGCCTGCGGTACGACCTCGCCCGGGTCAGCGAGGTCGTACAGCGATCACCGTGCTGGTCGTCTCGCCGCGGCCGCCTCGTGCGCGCGCAGGTCGGGCTGGTAGCGGGTGGTGTCGAAGACCACGAACCCGACGAGGAGCGCGGCGAAGATCGCGCAGCCGACCAGCACCACCACGTGGAAGCGCCCCTCGTAGCGGAGGTGCATGAAGATCGCCGCCACGGCGATGGCCTTCAGGGTGGCGATGCCGAGCGCCGCCACGACGTTCATCGCCCCGAGGTCGAGGCGGGACACCGCCACGGTGACGACGGTGAGGGCGAACAGGAAGGCGACCGTGCCGAGCAGCGCGGCCGGGGAGACGACGTGGGGGCGGCCGTGGCCGGCTGGGGACGAGGCGGAAGTATCACGCTCGGTCAAGTGGCGCTCCGTCAGATGAGGTAGAAGAGCGGGAAGAGGAAGATCCAGACGAGGTCGACGAGGTGCCAGTAGAGCGCCACGCCGTCCACGGCGCCCCAGTGGTCCGGCCCGAAGGTGGGCAGGCGGCGGAGCAGCCAGGCGAAGAGCCCCATGCCGACGAGCACGTGGACGCCGTGCAGGCCGGTCATGAGGTAGTAGATGCTGAAGAACGTGCCCAGGTGGACCGGCACGGGCAACGCCCGGGCGGTGTCCGGCAGCGAGGCGAGGATCTCGGCGGAGGGGTGGCAGGCCGCGCCCCAGGCGATCCCGTTGTGCAGCTTGTGGGAATACTCGAAGTACTTCACCACGAGGAACACCGCGGCGAGCAGGAAGGTGACGACGAGGGTGAGCCGCAGGCCTCGCCGCTGGCCGAGCTGGGCGCAGCGGACCGCCCAGGCGGCCGAGAGCGACGAGGTGAGGAGCACGAAGGTGTTGAACGCGCCCAGGCGCCAGTCGAGGAAGAAATGGGCGTAGCGGAACAGCTCGATGTGGTTGGCGCGGTACACCGAGTACGCGGTGAAGAGGCCGCCGAAGAAGAGGATCTCGGAGCCGAGGAAGAGCCAGACGCCGAGCTTGCCCGTCTCGGTCTGGGCCTCCATGTCCCGGAACTGGACCGCGAGGTAGGGGGTGGAGCCGCCGCCGCTCATCGCGCGCCCTCCCGGACCCAGCCCGCCTCGTCGCTCACGTGGCGCAGGCCGGTGTAGTCGTAGGGCCGGACGCCGCGTGGGTCCTCGGCGAAGTTGTGGAGCACGGGGGGCGAGGCCGCCGTCCACTCCAGCGAGGCCGCGCCCCAGGGATTGGCCGGGGCCCGGCGCCCGCTCCGCAGCGAGGCGACGAGGCCGTAGAGCGCCACGACGAGGCCGGAGGCGAGGATGAACGCGCCCACCGTCGAGACGCGGTTGTGGACCGTGAACTGGCTCGCGTAGGTGGCGTAGCGGCGCGGCATGCCGGCCACCCCGGCGAAGAACTGGGGGATGAACGTGAGGCAGAAGCCGACGAAGGTCACCCACGCCGAGACGGAGCCGATCCGCTCGTCGTAGAGGCGCCCGGTCATCTTGGGCCACCAGTAATGCAGTCCGGCGAGGAAAGCGGTCATCACCGCCCCCACCATGACGAAGTGGAAGTGAGCCACCACGAAGTAGGTGTCGTGCAGGGGGACGTCGGTGGCGAGCGTTCCGAGGAAGAGGCCTGTCAGCCCGCCCACCCCGAAGATGGCGAAGAAGGTGAGCACGTAGATCATCGGCGTGGCGAGGACGATCGCGCCCTTGTACAGGGTGGCCAGCCAGTTGAAGGTCTTGATGGCCGAGGGGATGGCCACGAGCAGCGTCAGGAAGCTGAAGATCACGCTCGCCCAGGCGGACTGCCCGGACACGAACATGTGGTGGCCCCAGACCAGGAAGCCGATCACCGCGATGGCGATCGAGCTCATGGCGATGAAGCGGTAGCCGAAGATGGGCTTCCGGCTGAACACCGAGACCACCTCGCTCACGATCCCCATCGCCGGCAGGATCATGATGTAGACGGCGGGGTGCGAGTAGAACCAGAAGAAGTGCTGGAACAGCACGGGGTCGCCGCCGTACTCGGGCATGAACAGGCCCAGGTGGAACACCCGCTCGAGGAAGCCGAGGGCCACGGTGATCCCGAGCACCGGGGTGGCGACGATCTGGATGATGCCGGTGGCGTAGAGCGCCCACAGGAAGAGCGGCAGATCGAACCAGCCCATGCCCGGGGCGCGCATGCGGTGGATGGTGGCGATGAAGTTGACGCCGGTGAGGATGGAGCTGAAGCCCAGCAGGAACACTCCCGTCAGGGCGAGGAGGATGCCCAGGCCCCGGCTCTCCTCCAGGCTGTAGGGCGGGTAGAGGGTCCAGCCGGTGTCGATGCCGCCCACCACGAGCGTCGCCACGAAGAAGATCGCGCCGCCGGCGAACAGCCAGAAGGAGAGCAGGTTCACCCGAGGGAAGGCCACGTCCCTCGCCCCGAGCTGGAGCGGCACGACGAAGTTGCCGAGCGCGGCCGGGATGCCCGGGATGACGAAGAGGAAGATCATCACGGCGCCGTGGAGGGTGAAGAGCTTGTTGTAGACGTCGTTCGAGACGAGCCCGCCCGACGGGTTCCACAGGTTGAGCCTGAGCAGGAGCGCGAAGACGCCACCCAGGAGCACGCATGCGAGGATCGCGGAGAGGTACATGATCGCGATCCGCTTGTGATCGAAGGTGAGGATCCAGGAGCGCAGGCCGCGCCCGTGGCGCAGGTAGCTCTCGGCGGGCTCCATCGCAGCGGCGTTCGAGGTCATGGCGTGTCCCCCAGGGACTGGAGGTAGGCGACGATGCCCTGCAGGTCGCGCTCCTCGAGCGCGGCGGGCGGCATCACGTTGGGGAATCCTGCCACCACCTTGGCGGCGGGCCTCAGGATCGATTCGCGGACGTAGTCGTCGTCCACCTTCACGCTGGCGCCGTCGGCGAGCTTCACGTCGTGGCCCCAGATTCCCTTCACGGTCGGACCCACCCGGCGGGAGCCGTCCAGGCTGTGGCAGGCGACGCATCCACGCTGCGTGAAGACCCGCTTCCCCACCTCCACGAGCGAGGCGCCGGCGTCGACGCCCTCCCTGGCCCAGGCGTCGAAGGAGGCCTGGTCGGGGTGGACCACCACCTGCGCCGCCATCCGGGAGTGGTCGGTGCCGCAGTACTCGGCGCAGAGGACGGGGAAGGTGCCGGCCATCGTGGGGGTGAAGAACATCCGGGTGAAGCGGCCCGGCACGGCGTCCTGCTTCAGGCGGAACTCGGGCACGTACAGGGAGTGGATGACGTCGGTGGAGGCGAGCACGAGCTCCGCGGGTCGGTCCTTCACGAGATGGAGCTCCGGCGCGCCCTTGCCGTTCGGGTGATCGAACCACCAGGACCAGCGTTTCCCGGTGACGCTCACCTTGAGCGGCGAGGCGGTCGAGGCCTCGGGGCTGGTCATCCGGAAATAGGCGCGGGTGGACATCACGAACATGGCGAACACGAGCGCGAGCGGGATGACGGTCCACAGGAGCTCGAGGCGCGTGTCGTGGTCGGGCGTGGGCTCCGGCTCGGTGCGGCCGGGTCGCCGCCGGTAGCGCACGACGAAGAGCACCGTGATGGCCACGATGAGGGCGAGGAAGAAGGCCGACACCCAGAAGATGAAGGCGAAGACTTGGTCCACCCCGGCCGCGACGCTGGACGCGCGCGCGGGCATGAAGCCTGGCGTGGCGGCGAGCACTGCGTGGAGCGGTTCGAGCGGGAGTCGCGTCACGAGGTCCTCGAGGGATGGGGATGCCGGGAGCGGCGGGCGCCCTTCCGCGCCTGCACGGCGAGGAACGCGCCGAGGAGGAGGGCCACCGCCACGCCGGCGATGCGCATGATCTTGAGGGCGAGCGGCAGCGGATCGGAGGGATCGAGGCCCACGCAGGTGAGGAGGAATCCGCCGAGGCCCCTCTGCTCGGAGAGGGTGGCCACCCGGTTGCCGCCAGCGCGCTCCAGCGCGGTGCGGAGCGCGTCGGCGCCGTAGCTCACGCCGTGCAGGTAGCCGCTCACGCGGCCGTCGGGCGTCACCACCACGAGCGTCGCCTGGTGGACGAACTCGTTCGTGCTCGGCTCGTAGCGGTACCTGAACCCCACCGCGCGCGCGAGCGCGTCGACGTCCTCCTTCCTGCCGTGCAGGAAGTGCCAGGCGTTCCGGACGCCGTCGCCTCCGCCCGCCTGGCCGGCGAACGTCTCGGCCGCGCGGTGCAGCTGCGCCGGCGTCTCGGCGGGGTCGATGGACACGGTGGCGATGGAGAATCCCTCGCCGGTCCAGCCGAGATCCCTGAGCCCGCGGGCCAGCCCGGCCAGCTGCACGCTGCAGAGCCGCGGGCAGCCCGTGTAGTTGAAGGAGAGGAGGAGCGGCCGCGACCCGAGGGTCGAGAGCGCGAGCGGGCGTCCCTCCGAGTCCTCGAGCACCGCGTCGCGCGGCACGGGAGCGCCGAGCCGTTCCTCGACGCCCACCGAGGCCTCGGCACGGCGCACCTGCGCCGCCGTCTGGGCGCGCGCCGGCCCGGCCGCCGCCAGGACGGCCAGGGCGGCGAGCAGCGCGGCGGACGTGCGATCCGTCATCGTCACCGGGTGGACGTCCCGGCTACTTCTTCGCGGCGCGCAGCTCGAGGACGTAGTAGGCGAGGCCCCACAGCTCCTCGTCGGGCAGGTGCCCGAACGACACCATGGCCGTGCCGTCCATGCCCTTCTTCAGGGTGGCGAAGATCTGCTCCGGCTTGGTGCCGTTCTTGAACTTGTCGGCCACGAAATTGCGCGGCTTCGGGTCGCCGCCGCCCTCGCCGTCGCCGTGGCCGATCGGGCCGTGGCACACCGAGCAGTTGGTCTCGTAGGACGCCTTCCCCTTCTTCACGAGCTCCGGGGTCTTCTTGGGCGCGGCGGCGAGAGCGGTGCCGACGAGCAGGAGCGCCGCGGCGGCGGCGAGGATCTGGAGCGTCCGGGTCTTGGTCATGGTGGTCTCCTCGGGGTGAGCGTCCCTCAGGGACGCGGGTGATCGGTCGCTCGCGCCGGCCCGAGGTGCAGGGCGTCGGCGAGCGCTGCGGCCAGGTTCGCGAAGATTACCCTCTGGGCGTCCGTCCCGGTTGCCGCGATCGGGCGTCCCTCGTCCGCCGCCTCGCGGAGGACCGGGTCGAGGGGGATCTCGCCGAGGAACGGCACGCCGTAGGTCCCGGCGAGCCGGCGGCCGCCACCCTGCCCGAAGGGGCGGAGGACGGTGCCGTCCGGGAGCACGAGCGCGCTCATGTTCTCCACCACGCCGGCCACCGGCACGCCCGACTCGCGCAGCATGCGGATGGCCCGGGCCACGTCGTCGGTGGCCACCGGCTGGGGCGTCGTGACGACGACCGCGGCGGCGAGCCGCAGCTCCTCGGCCAGGGTGATCTGCACGTCGCCCGTTCCGGGCGGAAGGTCCACGGCGAGGACGTCGAGCGGGCCCCAGGCCACGTCCTCGACGAGCTGCACCACGGCGGCGGTGGCCACGCTCGAACGCCAGACGAGCGGCGTGTCCGCCTCCGCGGTCGTGAGGCCGACGCTCATCACCCGGAGCCCGAAGTTCTCGGCCGGGATCATCCTGCCGCCGGGGCCGTCCTCCCAGCGCACGCGCTCGCCGTCGAGCCCGAGCATCCGGGGCACGCTCGGCCCGTGCACGTCCGCGTCGAGGAGCCCGACCCGGAGCCCGCGCTGGGCGAGCGCGCAGGCCACGTTCACGGCGACCGTGCTCTTTCCCACGCCGCCCTTGCCGCTCGTGAAGGCGACCGTCCGCCGCGCGAACGCGGCGCGGTCCCCCGGCGCCGCCGCGAGGCCGAGGGCGCGGCCGGAAGGGGGCCGCCCCAGCTGGACGAGGCTCACAGGCAGCCCTTGAAGGCGCCGGGCTTCGGCCGCTTCGCGATGGAGTAGTCCTTCACGTCCACCGTCGACACGAGCGTCTTCGGGTCGGTCGTCGCCTCGACGCCGGTGAAGTCGATGCTACCGCCGCCGAACGCGCTCTCCAGCTCGGAGCGGCGCACCTTCCTGGTGGAGATCCCGTAGATGCGCTTCTCGGCCACGTCGAACACGACGAGGCCCTTCGTGGCCTCGACCGGTGGGCAGGCGGTGAGGAGCTTCAGGTCGCCCTTCTCGCGCGCCGCGAGCGCGCAGGAGAGGCCGGTGACGACGCCGGCGGTCACCTCCACCTCGTCCCCGGGGGTGGCACGGACCGGCTCCGCCGCCGCGGCGAGGGCGAGCGCGGCGAGGGCCAGGCAGGCGTTCGGCTTCATGGGGTCCTCCCCAGGGTCATGAGGTACGTGACCATCGCGGCGAGATCGGCCGGAGGCAGGCTGGCATAGGGTGGCATCTTCGAGATCACCTTGCCCGAGGCGTCGACGCGGGACCACGCGAACGCCTCCGAGCGCGGCCAGGCCGAGGTGATCGCCACGGGCTTCGAGCGGTCCTGGTGCTGGGCCGGGTTGGGGCCCGGTACCACGATGGCGCTCGGCGAGACGATCGACTCCCGGAGGTACGCGGGCGTGGCGATGATGCCGATCTCGGACAGATCCGGCGCGATGCCCGGGCGCGCCACCTTCCGGTCGGGCAGGAGGTGGCAGCCCGAGCACATGCCCTGGACGAGCTGCCTGCCGCGGGCGAGGTCGCCCCGGTCCTCGGGGCGGCGGCCGGCGGAGAGCTCGGCCCCGTAGGCGGCGTCGGCGGGGAACCGCGCGAGGCGGAGGAGCTTCCAGCCGGAGAGCGCCTTGTTGCCGCCTCGCTCGCTCCGGGCTCCGTCCCAGACGGCGACGGCGAACGGCAGGAGCCCCCTCGCGAGGTCGGTGCCCGGCGCGGCGATCGGGCGCAGGAACACGGCGCGCCAGCGCCCGCCGGCCCAGCGCATCCCGAACCGGGCGTCGCCGGCCTCGGCGCGGGTGGTCGAGCCGAAGCCGGCCGCCACCGCCGTGCGGGAGATCGGGTGCCCGGCGTCGGGCCCGGCCCGCTGCAGGTACAGGACGACCGGCTGGGCCGGGTCGCCCATGCCCACGTACGGGAGTCGCTGCCCGGCGCCGAAGCGCTGCGGCAGCTGCAGCGCCGCCGAGTCCCCGTAGGCGTCGGTGGCGTCGCGGGCGCGATCCTCCGTCGGGTCCGGCCAGTCGAGGAGGACGGCGAGGTCCTTGCCGTCGGTGGCGGCGCGCACCTTCACGGTGAGCGGAGCCGCCGCGGCCAGCGCCTGGTTGGCCTTCGCGTCGTCGAGGCGCAGCGTGCGCTGCGGCGCGGAGAGCACGTCGAGGGCGGGCACGGACTCCCAGAGGGGCGCCGCGGGGTCGGCGGACAGCGGCCCGGCCACGTCGGCGACCGAGACCGTCTCACCGGCGAGCGGGTCGGCGTCGGAGGCGGCCACCGGGAGCGCGGCGAGGAGGGCCACCGGCAGGGCGAGGACATGGGCGCGCATCACTTCGCCTCCCCGACCTTCGCGACCGACTTCACGCCCCGCTTCCCGAGCGGCACGAGGCCGCCCGTCTCGGGCTTCGGGATCCGGAACATGTCGGCGTGGCGGTAGGCGATGAGCGTGTCGAGGAGCTCCGACCGCTCGCCGCGCTTGCGCTTCCTCGTCTCGGACTCCAGCGTGGCGAGCGCCTTCCGCACCTCCGGCCCGAAGAGCGACTCGAGGTAGGCGACCGGGATGCGCTCGCTGCCCGGGATGGGCTTCCCGAACGCGTCGAACCTCGGCGGGCCCGGGAGCGGGGGCACGTAGAATACGTTCGGCTGCGTGCCGTACTCGGGGTGGAGCGGCAGGGCCACCTGCCACACCTTCACGAGCTTCGCCACCTGCGACTCCTCGTCGTCGAGGTAGCCGACCCAGCGGATGCGCCCCACGCACTGCTGGGCGCAGGCCGGGGGCAGGCCCCTCTCCACGCGGGGGAAGCAGAAGATGCACTTCTCGGAGCGTGAGAGCTTCGGGTTGAAATAGATCTTCTTGTAGGGGCAGGCGGCGATGCAGTAGCGCAGGCCCTCGCAGCGCGCCTGGTCCACGAGCACCACGCCGTCCTGGTCCCGCTTGAAGATGGCGCCTCGCGGGCAGGCGGCGAGGCAGCCGGGGCTCGAGCAGTGGTTGCAGATCCTCGGCAGGTAGAAGAAGTGGGCGTTCGGGAACTCGCCGGCGCCGGCGTCCTCGTCCCAGTTCGGCCCCACGTGGAGCTCGGCCTTCGCGCCGATCTCGGCCCCACGGGAGGCCTCGTCGAGGTTGTAGTCCCACGGGGTGCCGTACTCGGCGGCCAAGGACGGAACGACCCCGTCGCGCAGCGCCCCCGAGGCGTCGAACCCGCCGCCCAGCGACTCCCACCTGCGCGGATAGCCGTCGCCGGGCCTCGTCTCGACGTTGTTCCAGTACATGTACTCGCGGCCGTTCCGGTGGGTCCACTGCGTCTTGCAGGCGACCGTGCAGGTCTGGCAGCCGATGCACTTGTTGAGGTCCATCACCATCGCGAGCTGGCGCGCGCTCATGGCCGGCCTCCGCTCGCCGGGGTCAGGGCCTTCTCGACCTCGACCGTGCCGTCGTAGGCGTGCTGGTTCCCGTCCCAGGTGGTGCCGAAGCGGAGGTGGCCCCAGCCGTCGCTCACCTCGAGGGCGTTCAGCATCGAGCCCACGAGCGCGTTGTGCCCCTTCCTGCCGCGGTACATGAACGGCTCCCAGCCGTGCTCGAGGAGTACGGCGTCCCTCGGGCAGCTCGCGGCGACGCGGGCCATCATGAAGGCCTCGCCGAGGTCGTTCCACAGGCGCACCTCGTCGCCGTCCTCGATGCCGCGTTTCCTCGCCGCCTCCGGGTTGATCATGACGGCGGGCCTGCCGCGCTGGAGCCGCAGCAGGATGGGCGAGGTCTTGTAGGTCGAGTGGATGGACCAGCGCGCGTGCGGCGTCATGAGGAGGAGCGGGAACTTCCGGGAGGCGAGCGGCTCCCTCGCCGTCGGGACATTCGCCCCGCTCGCGATCCAGAGCGGGTCATCCACGTAGAACGTGAGGCGCCCGCTCGCGGTCTCGAAGCGCTGGGTGAGGTAGAGGTTGTTCTCGAAGGTCGAGTACGGCCGGTCCGGGTAGAGCGGCGAGGACTTGCCGGCCTTCTCGTTCAGCTGGAGGAACCCACCCCGCTCCACCATCGATCGCGGGTCGTTGGGCTTGAACTGGTCCACGTGCTCGAGTGCCCAGATCACCGCGTCCCGGTCGGTGCGCAGGGCCCCGCCGGCGGTGAACTCCTCGACGAGCCGGTCCATGGCGTGGAAGCCGGCCTGGGTGTGCGTGGCGTCGGGGATCTTGAGGAACCGCTCGTCCTTCGACTTCCCGTACCGCTCGAGGGCGATGGCCTGCATCTTCTCGGTGATGAGGGTCGAGATCTCCCACTCCGACTTCGTCTCGCCGATGGGGGCGAGGTTGGCGGGCGGGACCGCCACGTTGGCGAAGCGGTGGTATCCGGGGTTCGTCCGGAGGTCCCAGACCTCGTAGTGGCTCGAGCAGGGGAGGAGCACGTCGGCCCAGGTCGCGAAGTCGCTGAACCGGAAGTCGCCGTACGCGATGAACCTCGCCTTCTCGAGGAACGCGTCCCGGTAGCGCCCCTTGTTGCGGCGGAAGCGGGCGTCGGCGAAGAGGAGGAAGGTCTCGGTCGCCTTCCACCACGGCTTGCCCTTCTTCTCGCCAGCGTCCCCCTCGGTGGCGGCCACGGCCGCGGAGACCTCCTTCACGTACGCGTCGCGGCCCTTGCCGGTGGCGCGCCTGAAGTCCTCGTTCCCGAAGGACTTCTCCGGCGAGGCGAAGCCGTCGCCCATCATGAACTCGGAGACGAAGCCCGACGCGAAGCGATGGGCGTAGCGGCCCTCGAAGCCGGACAGGCCCGAGAGGCCGGTGATCGACCACTCGTTCTCGGTATTGAGACCGCCGTCCGGCCCGAGCTTCCCGAGGAGCGCGCCGAGCGAGGCGATGGCGCGCTGCGAGAGGAGCCCGTTGAAGTGCTTGCCGATGGCGAAGCCGAGGGTGAGGACCGCCTTCCTCGAGCGTGTGAGGTCCCTGGCGAGCCCGTCGACGACGGAGGGATGCACGCCGGTCAGCTTCTGGACCTTCTCCGGAGCGAAGGCGAGGAGCTCCTTCCGGAGGAGGGTGAAGGCCGGCGTGACCGCGACCTCCTTGCCGTCCTTCATCCGCAGGCGGTAGGTCCCCGAGAGCGCCGGGTCGATGGTCCAGTCGATGTCCTCGAGGCGGAGCGTCTCCACCGTCGAGCCCTCGCAGCCTGGCAGGGCCGTCGCCTTCTTGCTCCGGAGGTTCCAGGCGAGGAACACCTCGTGCCGCCTCTCCTCGTTCGAGGCGAAGCGCGCGGCCGAGTCCTTCTCGAAGCGCGGGTCGGCGAGGTCCACGTCCGAGAGCCGGACGAGCTCCCTCGTGTCGGTCCGGACGAGGAGCGGCAGATCGGTGAAGGTCTTGAGGAAGCCCTCCTTGTAGAGGCGAAGGGCGACGATGCGGTTCATGATCGAGAGGGCGAGGTGCCCGTCGTACCCGGGCCGCACCGGCACCCACAGGTCGGCGTGGATCGCGGTGGAGTTGAGCTCGGGGGTGATCACCACGATCTTCGCGCCGTTGTACTTGCCCTCCCAGAGATAGTGGGCGTCGGGGATGCGCGAGGTGTTGGGGTTGCAGCCCCAGAAGACCGCGAGGTCGGCCTGGAAGAAGAAGTCGTAGGTGACGCCCAGGTTGCCCTCGCCGTAGACGAGGCCGGGGCCGGGAAAGTTGTCGCCCACGTAGCTCGCGATGTACGGGCGCACCGCCCCGAGCAGGGTGCCAAGCCGCTTCACCGAGGCCGCCCGGGCCTCGGAGAGCATGCCCGAGCCCATGTGGACGTAGTTCCCGGCGGGGCCCTTCTCCAGCATCGTCTCGTAGAGGTGGGTGGCCACCTCGGTGATGGCCTCGTCCCAGGAGATGCGCTGCCACTTGCCCTCGCCACGCTCGCCGGCGCGCCGCATCGGGTGGAGGAGGCGGTCGGCCCCGTACATCACCTGCGAGTGCTGCACGCCCTTGTTGCAGCCTCGGGGGTTGGCGTCGGGCAGGCCCGGCGCGATCTGTGGATAGGACGCGGACTGGTTCTCGCGCGTCACCTTGCCGGAGGCGTCGGTCCAGACCTCCCAGGCGCAGTTTCCCTGGCAGTTGACGCAGTGATAGGCGTACCCGTGCGACTCGCCGTCGCCGTAGGTGGCGGCGAACTCGGCCCGGTACAGCTCCTCGGTCGCCTTCACCGTGGGCGAAGGCGCCGCGCCTCCCACCTCCGGCGTGCGCACGGGCTCGGGCAACCCCGCCGCCGGTCCCTCGGCGAGCGCGCTCGCCGCCACGCCACCCGCGCCGAGCGCGGCGATGCCCTGGAGCACCTTCCTCCGGCCGACCGTCATCCGCCCCTCCGGTGAAGCGCTAGAGGCAACCGCCCCCGGCGCGCGACGACGGCGCCGAGTACTCCCCCGAGTCCTCGGGCAGGTTCGCCCTCGTCCAGGCCTCCATGCCGCCCTCGAGCAGCCGCGCCGCGCCGAAGAACCCGGCGCAGCGCGCCGCCTCGGCGGGCTGCCCCCGCTCGGTGACGATCACGGTGGGCACCGACGGGTGGATGCGATCGCGGGCGGCCGCAGGCGCGGCGCCGAGATCGCAGCCGGGCATGGGGACGGAGCCCGGAACGCGCGCGTCCTCGTAGCCCGCGGCGAGGTCGGGCCGGACGTCCACCACCTGCAGCGTGGATCGCGAGGTGGCGAGCGTCCGGTAGAGCTCCTTCGCGGAGAGTGGCACCCGGGCCTCGAGCGCGGTGCGGCGCCTGCCCTCCGAGAGCACCATGCCGGAGAGGAGCGCCAGCGCCACGACCCAGACGAGAGGCTCGAGCTTCCTCATGGGGAGACCTCCCCCGCGGACGGGGCCCGCGCGACGCGGGTCTCGAGCATGGCGTTGCCGCTGCGCAGGCCGAGCCAGCCGGCGAGGAGCGCCACCGCCGCGGCGGCGAGGAGGATGCGGACCTGGGTCTTCACGGCGAGCCTCCTAGTCGTAGACGCGGTCGCCGGCGTCCTGAGCGGCGACGAGGTCGTAGGAGCGGATGACGAGCAGCCGCGCGTTGGCCGTCGCCATCGACACGACGAAGAACGTGCCGGCCATGGCCAGCGAGCCGAGCGAGAGCGTGGGCCAGGCGGAGATGAACGCGCCGGTGGTGCAGCCGCCGCCCACGAGCGCGCCGAGGCACATGACCGTCGCCGCGCCGAAGGAGATCGCGATGGCGCGCGGGTCGAGAACCTTCGCGGCGTGGGTCTCGACCGCAGCCCGGGACGGGATGGAGGCGAGGTGGGCCAGCCAGGCGCCGGGGAACACGCCGACGATGAGCGCCGCCCGCCACAGGATGTCGGCGTCGATGCGCGGGACGATGGCCATGGGCATGCCGACGGCGTGGGCCGCGACGCCCACCGCGGCGAGGATCGCCCCGGAGAAGCCCAGGTAGCCGCCCTGGGCGGTCGCCGCGACCACGAGCAGGCCGCCGACCGTGCCCGCCGCGGTCCAGCTCCACTCGCCGCGGATCCAGTCGAGCACGCTCCGCTTCTCGCGCGCGGGGGCGTAGGCCTTCTCCACGGTGAAGCGGTCGATGGCGAGCGAGACGAGGAGGAACAGCGTCCCCCAGCCCAGGGCGACCGCGCCGTAGGGCAGGCCGAGCGTGCCGTACAGGGTGAGCGGCTTCTGGTTCGCCGCGATGACGCCCGCGTCCACGAGCCCGTCCTTCACCGCCGCGTAGAGGAGGACGCCGGCCACGAGGCCGAGGATCGCGGCGGGCGTCGCATACTTCTTCTCGCCGCCCCGGCCGCCCGACTTCGCGACGCACGTGCCCGGGCAGAGCCCCGACACGCCCATGCCGATCCCGAACAGCGCGCCGCCGAGGAGGTGCGCGCCGCCGAGGAACGGCATCACCCGCGGCACGAGCCCCCAGGCCTCGGCGACGCCCGTCGCGGCCGCGAGGCCGTAGGCCAGCGAGGAGACGCCGATGGCGGTGAACGCGAACTTCATCACCTTGGTGTCGCGCAGCGTGAGCATGCCCATCACGCGCGAATAGCGGGTGGCGCCCACCTTGTAGAGCACCACGCCGAATCCGGCCCCGGTGGCGGCGCCGGCGGCGATCGCGGCGGCGTAGGTCATGGCGTCACCTCACGGCTGGGCGGCGAGTGGGAGCGAGGGGTCGTTGCCCCACTCGTCCCAGGAGCCGACGTAGACCTTGGCCTTGGCGTGGCCCGCGGCGCGGAGGGCCAGGTACTGGAACGAGCCTCGCCCGAGCCCGACGTGGCAGTAGGTGATGATCGTCTTCCCGGGCGCGTAGCCGTTCTTCTCCAGCTTCTGGAGCTGCTTCGCGAGCTCGGCCTGGTCCTTGAGCGTGGGCTTGTCGGGGGCGCCGTCCTTGTTGCCGGCGTACTTGCTCCAGGGCGAGAACACCGCGCCCGGGATGGCGCCGCCGCGCTTCACGGTGGCCTCCTTGCCGGGCGAGCTGAGCGCGCCGAGGAGCTGCTTGCCGGTGAACTCGTCGAGGCTCTGGCGGGAGTCGAGGATGAGGTAGCCCGCCTGGTCGGCGGTGGCCTTCTTCACCTCGTCGACGTTCGCGATCATGTCCCAATTCACCGCCGGCACGAACGTCCTCGCGGCCGGCTTCGTGCCCGGTCCGGTCTCGATGGCGCCGCCCTTCGCCTTCCACGCGGCGAGGCCGCCGTCGAGGATGCGCACGTTCCCGTGGCCGTAGAGGACGAGGAAGAACCAGTCGCCCGAGGCCTGCACGCCGGGGCCGTCGTCGTAGACGACGACCTTCGTCGAGGCGTCCACTCCGAGCGCGGTGCCGATGTACCTCGCCGCGGCGGGCTCGCACATCGGGAGGCCCTTGCACGACCTCACGTCGTCGAGCAGGTGGAGCTCGTGGGCGTAGGCGACGACCGAGCCGGGCACGTGGCCGGCGGCGAACTTGCTCTCGGAGTCGGCGTAGACGAAGCGGACGTCGGGCTTGCCGACGAGGGCCTTCGCCTCGTCGGCGGAGACGAACACGTCGTCTCCGCGCGCCAGGGCGGGGGCGGCGGCGGCCGCGACGATCGCGACGAGGCCCGCGGCCAGGGCGGCCGGACGGGCGAGCGGGTGGAGCTTCGACGAGGGGGTCATGGGGTGCTCCTTCTGCGTGGGGCGGCTCCGCGCCGTGCGCGGCGCCCGGATCGAGCGGCCTCCCCGCCGCGGCTCGGGGAGGGGTGGCCCGTGGCGATGCGGAACCGGCGTGCGCGAAGATCCGGCACGCCGAGGTCGAGATGGCGGGCGCGAAACCCGGCCTGCGAGAGGATGCGGACCGCGGTGCTCGCGAAGGTGCAGTACGGGCCGCGGCAGTAGGCGACCACGTCACGCTCGCGGGGAAGCTCGTCGAGGCGCGCGCGCAGCTCGCGGAGCGGGATGGAGTGGGCCCCGGGGAGGTGCCCGGCGCGGTACTCCTCGACCGGGCGCACGTCGACCAGGGTGACCGTCCCCTTCCGCACGGCCTCGAGGAGCTCCTCGCGCTCGCGAGGCGCGAGCACGGAGAGCTCGGCGCGGAGCCGGTCCAGCTCGGGCAGGAGCGCCTCGGCGAGGTCGCGCAGCGCGGCGAACGCGAGCGAGACGCCCTCGTCGGCGAGGCGGTACTCCATGAACGGGCCGCGGCGGTCGGCGCCGACCACGCGGGCCCGGCGCATGTGCTGCAGGTGCTGGGAGGCGTTCGCGACGGTGAGGCCCGCCTCGCCCGCGAGCACCTCCACCGAGCGCGCCCCCTGCCGCAGGAGGTCCAGCAGGCGCAGGCGCACCGGGCTTCCCAGGACCTTTCCGATCCGGGCCAGCTCGCCATAGTGGGCGAGCGCGAGCGCGTTCCTGTCCGCCATCATGCGTTCAATTGAACGCTTGAATGCCAGACCCGTTGACCCGCGTCAAGCGCCGAGGACGAGGCTGGCCCCGGCGCATGATGCTCCCCGTGGGGAGGGCGGCGTCCGGCAGGCGGGGGCGTGTGACGATCTGCCGCCGCCTCGCGGCGGCGGAGGTGGCCGGCGGGCCCGTGGGCGGGTCAGGGCGGCCGGAGCGCTAGGGCAGGCAGACGCCGCTCTGGCAGGTGGTCCCGCCGGTGCAGGTCTGGCCGGCGCTCGCGCCGCTGCAGGTACCGGATGCGCCGCAGTAGGTGTCGTCCGAGAGCGGGTCGATGCAGGAGCCGCCGCAGAGCACCAGGCCGCCGACGCACGCGCAGGTCCCTCCCGCGCAGACCTGGCCGCTGCTGCACGCGTGGCCGCACGAGCCGCAGTTCGACGGGTCGATCTGGAAGCTCGTGCAGTAGGCCGAGGCGCCCGAGCCGCACAGGTTCGGGAAGAGCGGCGGGCACTGGCAGGAGCCGGACTGGCAGGACGCGCCGGCCCCGCAGGTCGTGTAGGAGCTGCACGTCGAGTTGGCGCCGCAGTAGTGCGTGTCGGTCAGCGGGTCGATGCACGAGCCGTTGCAGGCCACCCGGCCGCCCGTGCAGACGAGCGCACACGTCCCGGAGGAGCAGACCTGACCGGTCGGGCAGGCCGTGGTGCAGTTGCCGCAGTGCTGGGGATCGACCTGGGTGTTGGTGCAGAAGGCGGATGCGCCGGAGCCGCAGGCGTTGGGGGTGACGGGCGGGCACGAGCATGTGCTCGACGAGCAGGCCTGGCCGAGCGGGCACACGACGCCGCAGCCGCCGCAGTTGGAGGCGTCGCTCGAGGTGGTGGCGCAGTAGCTCGGGTTCGAGACCGGGCAGGCGGTCTGGCCCGCAGAGCAGCTCTGCGTGCAGACGCCGCCCGAGCACACGTGTCCGGCGGCGCACACGTTGGTGCACGACCCGCAGTGCTGCGGGTCGGTCTGGAAGCTCGTGCAGAACGCGCTCGCGCCCGAGCCGCAGCCGTTCGGGGTCGAGGCGGGGCACGCGCAGGACCCGCCGGAGCACTCCTGGCCGATCGGGCAGGCGTTCCCGCAGGTGCCGCAGTTGTCCGCGTCGGTCGAGAGCGAGGCGCAGTAGCTCGGGTTCGCGGTGGGGCAGGCGGTCTGGCCGGCCGAGCAGCTCTGCGTGCAGACCCCGCCCGAGCAGACCTTTCCGGCGGCGCAGACGGTGGTGCAGTTGCCGCAGTGCTGCGGGTCGGTCTGGGTGTTGGTGCAGAAGGCGGATGCGCCGGAGCCGCAGGCGCTGGGGGTCGCCGCCGGGCAGCCGCACGTGCCGCTCGTGCAGGTCTGGCCCGCGGGGCACACGACGCCGCAGCCGCCGCAGTTGCTGGCGTCGGTGGTGGTCGTGGCGCAGTAGCTGGGGTTCGTGGTCGGACACGCGGTCTGGCCGGCGGAGCAGCTCTGCGTGCAGGTTCCTCCCGAGCAGACCTTGCCCGCGCCGCAGACGGTGGTGCAGTTGCCGCAGTGCTGCGGGTCGGTCTGGGTGTTGGTGCAGAAGGCGGATGCTCCGGAGCCGCAGGCGCTGGGAGTCGCCGACGGGCATCCGCAGACGCCGCCCGTGCAGGTCTGGCCCGCCGGGCAGGCGATGCCGCAGCCGCCGCAGTTGGCCGCGTCGGTCGTGGTGGTGGCGCAGTAGGTGGGGCTCGCGGTGGGGCAGGCGGTCTGGCCCGCCGAGCAGCTCTGGCTGCAGACGCCGGCCGAGCAGACCTTTCCGGCGCCGCAGACCGTGCTGCAGTTACCGCAGTGCTGGGGGTCGGTCTGGAAGTTCGTGCACAGCGCGGACGATCCGGAGCCGCAAGCGTTGGGCGTCGCCGACGGGCATCCGCAGACGCCGGCGGTGCAGGCCTGTCCGGCGGCACAGATGACGCCACAGCCTCCGCAGTTCTGGGGATCGGTCTGGAAGTTCGTGCACAGCGCGGACGATCCGGAGCCGCAGGCGTTGGGTGTCGCCGACGGGCATCCGCAGACGCCGCTCGTGCAGGCCTGTCCGGCGGGGCAGACGACGCCGCAGCCGCCGCAGTTGGAGGCGTCGCTCGTCGTCGTGGCGCAGTACGTCGGGCTCGCCGTCGGGCAGGCGGTCTGGCCCGCCGAGCAGCTCTGGCTGCAGACGCCGGCCGAGCAGACCTTTCCGGCGCCGCAGACGGTGGTGCAGTTGCCGCAATGCTGGGGATCCGTCTGGAAGCTCGTGCAGAGCGCGGTGGTGCCCGTACCGCAGGCGTTGGGGGTGGAGGCCGGGCAGCCGCACGTGCCATTGGTGCAGGTCTGGCCGGCGGAGCAGACGTTGCCGCAGGTCCCGCAGTTCGCCGCGTCGGTGGTGGTCGTCGCGCAGTACGTGGGGGCGGTGGTCGGGCAGGCCGTCTGGCCCGCCGTGCAGGACACGCCGCACACGCCTCCCGAGCAGCGCTGGCCGGACGCACACGCGGTCCCGCACGTGCCGCAGTTCTGGGGGTCGGTCTGCGTATTCGTACAGAAGGCGGTCGCGCCCGTGCCGCAGGCGTTCGGGGTGGCGGCGGGACAGCCGCAGACGCTGTTCGTGCAGGCCTGGCCCGCGGGGCAGACGATGCCGCAGCCCCCGCAGTTGAGGGGATCGGTCGTCGTGGTCACGCAGGAGGTGGGGCTCGCCGTCGGGCAGGCGGTCTGGCCGGCCGAGCAGCTCTGCGTGCAGACGCCGGCGGAGCACACCTTGCCTGACGCGCAGACCGTTGTGCAGTTGCCGCAGTGCTGCGCGTCGGTCTGGAAGTTCGTGCAGAAGGCGGCCGTCCCGGTTCCGCACGCGTTCGGCGTGGCGGCCGGGCAGCCGCAGATGCCGTTGGCACAGGCCTGGCCGGCCGGGCAGACGGTGCCGCAGGTGCCGCAGTTGTTGGCGTCGGTGCTGGTTGTGGCGCAGTAGGTCGGGCTCGCAGTCGGACAGGCGGTCTGGCCCGCGGTACAGGAGACGCCGCACACGCCCGCAGAGCACTTCTGGCCGGCGGCGCAGGCGTGGCTGCACGAGCCGCAGTTCTGCGGGTCGGTCTGGAAGCTCGTGCAGAACGCGGCGGCGCCCGTGCCGCAGGCGTTCGGCGTCGCGGCGGGGCAGCCGCAGACGCCGGTCGTGCAGGTCTGCCCGGCGGGGCAGACGTTTCCGCAGGTACCGCAGTTGTTGGCGTCGGTCGTGGTGGTGGCGCAGTAGGTCGGGTTCGTGGTGGGGCAGGCGGTCTGGCCCGCCGAGCACGTCTGGCTGCACACGCCGGCCGAGCAGCGCTGGCCGTTGGCGCAGACCGTGGTGCAGTTGCCGCAGTGCTGCGGATCGGTCTGGAAGCTCGTGCACAGCGCGGAGGTGCCAGTGCCGCAGGCGTTCGGCGTCGCGGCCGGACAGCTGCACGTGCCGCTGGAGCACGTCTGCCCCGCCGGGCAGACCGTTCCACACGCGCCGCAGTTGTTGGCGTCGGTCGTGGTGGTGGCGCAGTAGGTCGGGCTGGCGGGCGGGCAGGCGGTCTGGCCCGCGGAGCAGCTCTGGCCGCAGACACCGGCCGAGCAGCGCTGGCCGGCGGTGCACGCGTGGCCGCAAGAGCCGCAGTCGTTCGGATCGGTCTGGAAGCTCGTGCAGAATGCGGTCGCGCCCGAGCCGCAGGCGTTGGGGGTCGCCGCCGGGCAGCCGCAGGTCCCGTTCGCGCAGACCTCGCCCGGGTTGCAGGTGTGGCCGCAGGAGCCGCAGTTGTTCGCATCGTTGAGCGTCGTCGCGCAGTAGCTCGGGCTGTCCGTCGGGCAGGCCGTCTGGCCGGCCGAGCACGACTGCTGGCAGACGCCGTTCGAGCAGAGCGCTCCGGGGTTGCACGCGTTCGAGCAGGTGCCGCAGTTCAGGGGGTCCGTCTGGAAGTCGGTGCAGAAGGCCTCGGGGCCCGAGCCGCAGTGATCGGGGCGGGCGGTGGGGCAGGTGCAGGTCCCGGCGGCGCACTCCTGGCCCGCCTGACACTGCGCCCCGCGCTCGCTGCCGGTGCACGTTCCTGTCGCGCCGCAGTAGGCCTCGCTCGAGAGGGGGTCGATGCACGAGCCGTCGCACTCGACGTAACCCGTCTCGCAGGTGAGCGAGCAGATGCCTTCCCTGCACTGCGTGCCGGAGCCGCACTGGATGCCGCACGAGCCGCAGTTGTAGTTGTCGGTCTTGATGTTGACGCAGGCGCCGCCGCAGACCAGCGTCTGGCCCTTGCAGTCCGGCTGGAGGCAGCCCGGCGCGGTCAGCGCGAGCGCCGCGAGTACGACGACGAGCGTTAGGTTCCGCATGTCGGTCGATCGCGGGGACCTCAACGGCTGCGAGGCCCCGGACCCTCGGCCAGGAGCGAGGGGGACATCGTGGCAGATATCCTGAATCGGCGGTGTACCCGGAGCGCGGGGCGCGATCCCGGCCGGGGTGGGACCGGAGGCCGCAGCCGCGGGGAGGAACGGAATCCACCGAGAGTGTGGAGATCCCGCGGGTCGTGCCCGGGAGCGCGCCGCGCTTCGGGATCCGGGAGGAGAGAGCAGGGGCACGCCGAGAGAGGTGTGGCGACGGGCGCCACGCCTCGATTAGGTGACAGGGATGCTGCCGTTCGAGCCACCGCTCGAGCCGATGCTGGCGAAGCTCGCCGAGGCGCTGCCCGAGGGGGCCGGCTGGATGTACGAGCCGAAGTGGGACGGCTTCCGGACGGTGGTGTTCCGCGACGGGGATCGGGTTCACCTCCAGTCGCGCGATCTCAAGCCGATGAACCGTTACTTCCCGGAGCTCGAGGCGCCGCTCCTCGAGCGGCTGCCCGAGAGGTGCGTGCTCGACGGCGAGATCGTGATCGCGGGGCCGCGGGGGCTCGACTTCGAGGCCCTGCTGCTGCGCATCCACCCGGCCGCGTCGAGGGTGGCGATGCTGGCGAGGGAGACGCCCTCCGAGCTCGTGGTCTGGGACCTCCTGGCGCTGGGCGACCGGGATCTCCGGGGTGCGCCGTTCGCGGAGCGGAGGGCGGAGCTGGAACGAGCGCTGGGCGGGGTGCAGCCGCCGCTGCACGTGACGCCTGCGACGAAGGAGCTCTCGGTCGCGCTGGATTGGTTCTCGCGGTTCGAGGGCGCGGGGCTCGACGGCGTCATGGCGAAGCGGGACGAGGGGGTGTACGAGCCGGGCAAGCGGAGCATGGTGAAGGTGAAGCACGCGAGGACGGCGGATTGCGTGGTGGGAGGGTTTCGCTGGCACGTGAGCGCGCCCGGGAGAGAGGTGGGCTCGCTGCTGCTCGGGATCCTGGACGGAGAGGGGGTGCTGCAGCACGCGGGGGTCGCGAGCGGATTCTCGGTTGCGCAAAGGCGGACGCTGGCGGCGGAGATGGAGCCGCTCCGGGCGCACGCGCTGGAGGGCCACCCGTGGCGGGAGTGGCGTGAGGAGGGAGGAGGGAGCCGGATGCCGGGGGCGACCTCGAGATGGAACCGCGGGAAGTCGCTGGAGTGGGAGCCGGTGCGACCGGAGCGGGTCGTGGAGGTTGCGTACGATCACCTGCAGGGCGACCGGTTCCGGCATGCCACGCGGATGGTGCGCTGGCGCCCCGACAAGCGCGCCGAGGGCTGCCGGTACGACCAGCTCGAGCGGACGCCACCGCAGGAGCTAGGCGAGATCTTCGGGCGTGCTCCGGATCAGGTCGCGCCGGCGTCGCCCTCGCCGGCCTCGCCGGCGGGGAAGGGTTGAAAGTCCGGGTCGGGCGGCTCCTCGGGCGGGCGAAGCTCCTCGGGAACGTGGACGAGGTTCAGGCGGATCCGGGTCCACGTGCTCGATCGGCCGCGCATGGAATCCACCAGCACGTCGGCCGGCTCGAGGTGCGGTACGACCTCGGGATGGCGCACCTTCCAGCGCTCCAGGCCGGCGAGGGCGTCGCTCCTCGCCGCAGCCCTCGCGATGGTGAGCAACGGAACCTTGGGCACCCGCCGGCCCGTTCCCCCCGCCACGCCACGCCGTTTCGACGGCTGCACCCTCGGTGCCTCGCCCTCCTGCTTCGCGAAGTGCGGCGGCCACGGCGCGTCGGGAAGCCCGTCTGCGTCGTGCTTCCGGGCGAGCTCGAGCAGCCCGTCGAGCGAGCCGGGCAGCGCGTCGATCTCGGCGTGCGGATCGCCTCGTGCCGAGAAGATGCCCGGCACCGTGCGGAGCGTGAACGCGGCCGGGTCGCAGCCCGGGACGTCGCTCCACTCGAGCGGCATGGAAACGCGCGCGTCGGGCATGGGCCGTACCGACCATGCCCCCGCCGTGGTGCGATCGCGCGCGTTCTGGTTGTAGTCCACGAACACCCCGTGCCGCTCCTCCTTCCACCACTTGCTCGTCGCCAGCGCAGGCGCGCGCCGTTCCACCTCGCGGGCGAGCGCCACCGCCGCCCGGCGCACGTCGTCGTAGGGCCAGCGCCGCTCGATCCGGACCCAGACGTGCATTCCGCGCGAGCCGGAGGTCTTCGGCCACCCGACGAGGCCGAAATCCGAGAGGACGCCGTTCACCGTGAGCGCCACGTCGCGCACCTGGGACCAGGGGACGCCGGGGACGGGGTCGAGGTCCACGCGCAGCTCGTCCGGATGGTCGAGGTCGTCGGCGCGGACCGGGTGCGGATGAAGGTCGATGCAGCCCAGGTTCGCAACCCACGCGAGGCCCGCAGCGTCTCGAAGAACGACCTCGTCGGCGGTTCGTCCGGAGGGGAAGGTGAAGGTGGCGATGTCGATGAAGGGTGGCCGCTGCTCGGGCGCACGCTTCTGGTAGAAGGCCTCGCCGGCGATGCCGTTCACGTACCGCTTGAGCGCCATCGGCCGTCCGCCGACGGCGCGAAGCGCGGCTTCCGCGACGGCGAGGTAGTACCGGACGAGGTCGAGCTTCGTGTGGCCGGCCTCGGGGAAGTAGACCTTGTCGGGGTTCGTGACGGTCACCTCCCGTCCGCCCGCCTCGAGCCTGGTCTCCTTCTTGGCCACGCTTTCCACCTAATGCGTCGCGGTTCGTCGTGCCCGCGTCGCGGGAGACCGGCCGCGGCGCGGACCGTGTGGCCGAGCGGCGGAACTCCGGGTCGGGGCGAGCTGGGCGGAGGTTGGGGGGAGGGGTGACGCCCAGAGCCTGATCGGGGTCATTTCGCGCGACCGGGGTACGTGGACCGCCGAGGTGGCCTAAGCGAGACTTGCGAGCATGACGCCCTCCCAGCGCTCCGTCTCCGCCTGGCTCCACGCGTTGACCGTGGCTCTCGCGGTCGCGGCCCCCGCCGTGGCGCGAGCCGACGCCGAGCCCGTGGCGCTCCTTCCGGCCAGTGGCGTGAACGTGGACGTGGGCACGCTGTCGGCGGCGCACGAGGTGTTCCGCGGGTACGTCGAGCAGACGGGCCGCTATTCCATCCGCGTCACCCGGGCGGGCTCGGCCGCGGAGGCCGAGCCGTCACCCTCCGACGCCGTGGCCTGGGCGGCCGAGGTGCAGGCGCCGCTCGCCGCCGTGCTCCGGCTCACGACGCTGGGCTCGGTCCTCCACGTCCGGCTGACGGTGTACGAGGCGCCCTCGGGCCGGACGGTGTGGTCCGACTCCCTCCCGGCCGGCGCGCCGGGCGATCTCGATCCCGTCCTGAAGCGACTCGCGACGGGCTGGGCCCACGGGGTCCGGGCCGAGGCCGCCGCCGAGATCGACACGGTGACGGAGAAGGAGGCCGAGCCGCTCAAGAAGCGCATCGCAACCCGCCAGCGCGGCCTTCGCTTCGGGGCCATCCGGGCCCTGGACACGGGGCTCCCCGACGATCCCACGGCCATCGGCGGCGGAATCTACTGGCTCTACGACGCGAGGTCGTGGCTCGTGGACGTGACCATCGACTACTACGGCGGGAAGCGCCTCCACGACCTCTCGGGCGGGTTCGGCGGCTACCTCCCGTTCGGGAAGGGCGATCTCTCTCCGTACCTGGGCGGCGGCCTCCGGTACGCCTTCGTCGCCGTCGACGACGACGGGGGCGGCGGCTTCCAGCCCTACGTGGCGGCCGGGGCGCTCCTCGGCCGGCTCTCGGACGTCGGCGTGCGACTCGAGGTCTCCATGCAGTGGAACCTCTTCGAGGTGAAGGGTGTCCACCCCACCTTCCTCGCCGGAACCCTGGGCGTCCACTTCTGAACGACCGGTCGCGCCGCGGACCATGCGGACGCGGCGCGGTACTCTGGGGAGGGACCAGCGGGAGGGACCAGCGGCGATCGGGGGACAGCGGGTAGTAGCGGGGAAAGGTCCGCCAGCGTGGACGCCGCGAAGGGCCTCGTGCGACCATGCTCCCACGGTCGGGCCCTGCTCGGCCCGAACAGCGCGGCGGCTCCTCGTGGAGAGCGCACGTGACGGATCCCGCACCCTCGACGAACGAGCCAGCGGCCAGTGATCGGGACGCGGCGGCGGAGGTCGTCGCCGCCGTCCGCCAGCGAACTGCCCGGGCGATGTTCAGGTTCATCGTCCTCGGCGGAATTCCCGCGGCGCTGATGATCGCCTGGGTGGGGCTGGTCCTCCGACGCCCCGAGCCGGCCATCGCGATCGGTGTCACGCTCATCGGGATGGTGGCGCTCCTCCTGTGGAGGGCGAGCCGGCGCGCCAGCCCGCGAATCATGGCGCTCGTGGTGATCCTGATGGTCGGGGTGCCGATCTCGAGCATGCTCGGGCTGGGGCCGGGGATCGGGAGCGGGGTGGGCCTCGTCGTGGTGGGCGTCCTCGTCGCCATCTTCTTCGGCGCGAGGGCGAGCTTCCTCGCGTGGCTGGCCGCGATGGCCATCCTGACGGTGATCTGGTTCCGCCTGGACCAGGGCGACCGGATCGGCGCGCCGGACGGCTGGATCGCCCCGCGCTGGCTCTACCTGAACGGGATGCTCGCCTTCGCCGCCTGGATGGGCATCGCGATGTCGGCGGTGGGCGCGGTCATCCATGGGCTCGCCGAGGCCACCGCGGAGCTGCGGCGGTCCCTCGACCGCGAGCGCGCCGAGCGCGACGGCCGCATCGCCTCCGAGCGCGCCCTCCTCGCCACGGCCCGGCTCGACGCCATCGGGCGCCTCGCCGCGGGCGTCGTGCACGACACGCGGAACGCGATGACGGTGCTGAAGTCCGGCCTCGCCGAGTTCGGCGAGCGACCCCTCGGCGACGACGATCGGGAGCTCGTGTCGGACATGTCGAGCGCCGTGGCGGCGGCCGAGGAGACGATGCGCCAGCTCCTCTCGCTCGGAGCGCAGCCCGGCGCTCCCCCGCGGGAGGTCGACGTCTCGCGCCAGCTCGCGCGCTTCAGTCGTGCCGTGTCGCGCCTCCTTCCCGTGACGGTGGCCGTGACGGTCGATCCCCTCGAGCCCGGCGTCGCCAGGGTCTCGCCGGGCCTCCTCGACCAGGCGCTCCTCAACCTGTGCCTGAACGCTCGCGACGCGATGCCAGACGGAGGGATCCTCAGGCTGGGCGTTCGCGCCTTCGTCGACGGCGGGCGGCCCGTCCTGGGCGTCGAGGTGGAGGACCGGGGGCCGGGGCTCGCCCCCGAGGTGATCGCGCGCCTGTTCCAGCCCTTCGCGACGAGCAAGGGGGACCAGGGGACCGGGCTGGGCCTGGCAATGGTGCAGGGGTTCGCGCACCGAGCCGGCGGCCGCATCGAGGTCCTGAGCGATCCGGGCCGTGGTACCTGCTTCCGCCTCATCCTGCCGCGCGTCGCCGAGGTCGAGAAGGGAGCGGCCGCCTCGGTATGACTTCCGGGGCAGCCCGCTATCCGACCCACCTCAGCTCGCCGCTCGCCGTGAACAGGAGGCCCGACCGGACGCTCCCGGGCTCCGCCACGCCCAGAGCTTCCAGCATGCGCGCGTAGGCCCGCACCTGCGCCACGTACTCCGCGTGCGTCTCCT
>Ga0335084_10000607_pt1 | contig 31010 bp, 30 predicted proteins | sample Lox_Sample_44_FD_206721 | JGI IMG/M metagenome (GOLD analysis project Ga0335084, IMG submission 206721) | Soil microbial communities from Loxahatchee National Wildlife Refuge, Florida, United States - Lox_Sample_4.4 | ecosystem: Environmental > Terrestrial > Soil > Wetlands | place: USA... | reverse complement strand
AGTTGAGTCTCGAAAAGAAAGGAGCCTCCTCTCAGGCCTATCTCCAGGCGAAAAGCGAGATCGAAACGATCAAGAAAGATTATACGAAGCCGTTGATCTATACCTATCTTCAAGTCGATGACGTTGCAGGAGACGATCGCTTTTTGAGAAGGGGGGCAGACCTTCTTAAGACAGACGTCTTTTCCAGCTGGAGGGTTGAAGAGGATCAAGTTCGTCCCTACGTAGAAGAAGTTCGAGAGGCGGAGGAGTCCAAGATCGTCCTTCATCCGAGTCAAAAGGAATTACGATTTCAGGGAATCTATCAAAAAGCATTGACCGAGCTCTTTTCCGGGGAGAGGAGGCTTCTCTATCGACGACGATTGGAGGAAATGGCCTATGTTCTCTTCAAATCGGGGAAGGAAGAGGAGGCAAAGATCTCCCTGTCTGTCGCCATGGACCTGGAAAAGCCGCTCAACCCGATTCAGCCCGACCCTTTCCTCTCTCAGCTGGTGATGAAATCGATCTTCAGCCTGTTAACAGAGGCAAACGAGAAGAAGGCGAAGGAGGTGTCGCTGATTGTAAAACCATGATTTACCAGGTTGCTGAAAAATGGCCATCTGCTGCGTTTCCCTCATCCTTCGTCGTTGCAGCGTACAGCCGAGTACGCCTCTGGCCGACTCACCAACTCGTCGGCGTGGCAAGAAGTCGCTCCTTATTCGTCCCGACGCCACTCTCAGGATTTCGGGAGCCTTGCATCTGACCCTTTTTGAGCAACCCGGGAAAGAAGACTTATTCAGCATCTTGCTAATGGCGAAATCAGAGGACGGAATAAGAATATGAAGTCATCAATCTACAATTTGAACTCTGAAATTTGGCTTTGTTATGACTCAAATCATCGCCTGCTCCACCGCTGAAGGAATTGTGCTCGCCACCGACGGCCGGGCGACCTGGTTCGATGAAACCGGAGAGAGGAAGCATTTCAGCCTCAAGAAACTTCTTCGTCTAACCTCTCACTCCGCCCTGCTGAGCGCCGGGGCGGGGATAGGAGTGGAGATGAGCCTGGCTTTCCAAGATTTTCTCCAGAGACGACGTACGGAGGCGATCGAGGAGTTGGCCCGTATGGCTCTCTTCTTTTTTACCGATCAGTATGGAAAACGCTTGGGCCAAAGAGAGATTTCCCACACATCCGCTCCCCTGATCCCCGACCAAACATCCGAAGACGCGCTCCCTTTGAACGAAGTTTATCTTATTCTGGGTGGATATTCTTTCAGGGATCGGGCTCAACCCTATCCTCTTTACCTCTTCAGCAGCGAAGGAGAAGGAAATTCCATAAAAGCTCTTTCCACGTCCCAGATCATCGTCGTTCCCCGGTCTCTTTCGATGGAGAGGAAGCTGGTGGCTCAGCGTGAGACGGGATTGCCCCTTGATCGAATTCTTAGTCTCTGCAGCTCTTTTCTCAAGAGAAGGTCCGCAGAAGGGGAGGAAGTCGGACCCCCCTTCTATTTTGCCACGATCACTCCTTCAGGCTATAAAGAAATTTCTGCGGAGGAAATGAGAGAATGAAGAAATGGCTCATCGGGGTGGTCGGAATTCTTGCGGTCCTCCTCATCGGGGTGTATTTTGTCCTCACCTTTTATGCGGTGAGATTCATTCAACCGCGCCTTCAAAAAGTGATGGGGTCCGGGTTTACCGTTGAGGAGATCGGGCTCAAAATCACCTACCTTTCTGCGAAGGGAATTCGTTACGAAGACCCCGGCTCAAAACGGAGATTCTTTCAGGCGGAGGAAATCCGGGTTTATCCCTCCCCTCTCTCGCTCTTGGAAAATTCTCTGCACATCATGGAGTTCGCCATCCTCCAGCCGTCCTTTTTCTTCTATCGATCCCCGGAGGGCCCCCTGGTCGGTCCCTGGGTGACGACGAAAGAGGCGGGCGGAGGGAAAGAGACTTCGAAGGAGGAAGAAAAGAAGAAGGGGGGAGCGTTTGAAATTCGGATCGATCGGATTCGAATCGAGAAAGGCTCCGTCGATTTTGAAGATGGAAAAGTCGGAAACCCGCCCTTTCGAATGAAATGGAGGAATTTAGATTTTGAGATGAAAGACATCCGGACGCCTCTCGCTTCTTTCCGTTCTCCCGTTGAATTGAACGGGAAAATGGAAGGAAAGACACAGGAAGGGAGCATCGCCTTAAAAGGATGGATCGACGTGAAAACGATGGATATGGAAACTTCCTTAAAGATTCGAGAGATTGAAATAAAGACATTTGAACCCTATTATCGGAAGAGGGTCACTGCAGAAATTGAGTCGGGCACACTGGGGATGGATACCCGGATTGCTGTGAAGGAGAGGAGGCTTGACGCACTCGGGGAACTGGATCTCATCAACCTTCGTATTCAAGAAGGAGAAGGAACCGTCCTCTGGATCCCGGCGAAGACTCTGGTCTCTTTGTTGGAGAAAAAAGGACATCAGTTAAAAGCCAAGTTCCGAGTGAAAGGAAATCTGGACAATCCTCGGTTCAGTCTTCAGGAGACCTTGCTGACTCAAGTTGCCATCTCTCTCGCACAGGCCATGGGAGTTCCGATTCATGTGGTCGGCGAAGAGGCTGTTCAAGGAACTTTGAGCGGACAAAAAGGACTTGTCGAAGAATGGAAATGGATCGAGAGGCTCTTCAAGAAAAAGAAAGAGAAGAAGTGATGAGTCCCCTAAAATCTGGAATGATGGAATACTGGAATAGTGGAATGATAGGCCATGGAGAATAACCAACTTTCGAGGACCCATTTCCAGTTAAGTTCCAATTTCCGATGACCAAAACTTATCACCTGCTAATCGGTCCATGTTTGAATGGACATCTGATGAGTCCCACCCCCACCCTCGCCCTCCCCCTGAATGGGAGGGGAACTCCCTCCCCTTTCAAGGGGGAGGTTAGGAGGGGGATGGGGATTTTTCGGAGTGATCCACAAAGAAGTGAGATTTTATGTCTCGCCTTCGATGGATTCTTTCAGTCTTATCGGCCCCTCTCTTGAGAGAACGAAGCATTCCTCTGGTCAGACCCGCTCGGCTTGACTGGAACCTTTCTCTGTCTCCGCAGACGATTCAGGCCAATGGACATACGATTTCTTATACGGTGAAAGGCGCGGGCCGCCCTCTCGTGTTGATTCATGGCTATGGCGCCGGGACCTGGGTATGGGAAAAGCAGACCGAGGTTCTCTCTCAGGGATACAAGGTTTATGCCCTCGATCTGATCGGTCATGGTTTCTCAGACCGGCCCAGGATTCCGTACACTCCGGAGACGTACATCCATTGCTTGAAAAATTTCATGGACGGGGTGGGGATTGAAAAGGCCACGCTGATCGGAAATTCGATGGGCGGAGGGGTCGCTTGGGCCACAGCGATCCTCTTTCCCGAACGGGTCGATCGTCTCATATTGATCGATTGTGTTCCTCCGGATGTTCTCCGCGAGGTCAAGAACGAATCCTTCCGAATGTTGGCGGCGATCAAAAACATTCCGGCCCTCCCTTATCTGGTCATCGCCGTCCGGAACAAGAACTCGATCAGGAAGGTCCTTCTGGAGTGTGTCTCGGATATCAACCTCATCGTCCCGGAGGTCGTCAATCGGCAATATCAACTTTCCAGGATCAAAGGGACGACCCGATCTCTTTACTCAACTTTCAAATACGCCAAGGAGGCCTTGAAGCTAAAGGATCAGTTCTCCCGGATTCGCAAGCCGACGCTATTCATCTGGGGAGAAAAGGACCTCATCTTTCCTCCCCAACTAGGGGAGAAACTCCATCGGGCAATCGTCGACTCGAAGTTTCTGGTGATCAAGAACAGTGGCCACATTCCTATGTGGGAGACTCCGGATGAAGTCAATCGGGCGATCGTTGATTTTCTTAAAAAGTGAAAGGTGCGGCAAGCATAGCGCGGAGGTCAAGAGGAACAGATTCGTTGGCCGAATCAACTATTCCGACATTGTTACGTATTGCACCTACTACTCTGCAATCCAAGGTATTCATGAGTGTCAACGATTACCGATTAAAATAGATATGAAGCTAACCATTCTTGTATGTCGACCGAAATAACCTCTAGTATTGCAGACCAGATAATCATAAGGGTGATGATAAAACCAAATGTTACGAGTAAGTATGACCCCTTTTCGAGGCCAATTCTTGGCTCGTGCCCGACTTGGTCCATCTTTTTCATCATGTCCAAAAGAACATTGGGCAGGATGTACGGATATTGCCCAGTGAGCCCGTAGTCGAAAAACTTGGGAAATTGTTTGGTTTCTTTTTGTAATGAAGTCACTGTAAAATCCACATTCTGAAGACACTCCTCACCTTTGGGTAGATATTCGACAATCAATCTATGACACGCCCCAATCAGTTTTGCTGCCTCTTTTCTTAGTCGAAATTGATAGTGGAGGATATAGACCACCACGATAAAAGCACCAAGAATGAAAAAAGTAGCAACGTATGGCCACGAGCGAAGACTCTTCACAACTTCTATCATCAAGACGAAATAGAGGAGAATCGCCGCCCAAGCAATGGTTTCCTTAATGTTGTGGTAAGATGTTTCACGAGTTGCTGTATCGGAAAGGTATTTAAGAAAATCGTCCTTTGTGAAGTTGAACTTGGCCATGTTGCCCTTTTTTCTTCCTTTTGGATGTGATGATGTGTTACAGACTTAAGCCTCAAATTTCCTTAACTAAGGTTCGAGAATCACCCTCTGTCTTTTTTCAAGGAAGCGCCCCAGTCACCCCTTTCTAAAAAGATTGCTTCCGTAGATCGTTTATTTTTCTTCATTATTATTTAAGGATATTCAGACAGATCTAAAAAAGATAATTGGGTGGATACTGTATTCTTTTCAGAAAATTGCTGCCTCGCTCTTTGTTCCCTCGATAAATCAAAAAGTTTAAGCTAATGTTCCTTCCTATACTTCTATCTGAACAAAATACATATTATGAATATCAACACTATCACCGACAACCAACTGCCCCCACTTCACAATTGATTCCTGAGTTATCCTTAAAGGGTCCTTTCTCCTTTCTGGCAAGATGCCAAGTAAATGACATTCTTCCATATCGTCCTCATGTAAAAAGAATTCATAAACTATCATTTTCTGTCCTCTACCTGTTCTCTCCCAAAAATGAGGACAACCTTCTCCATGGAGTTTGCCACCCAGAAAGCCCCTCTCTTACCGATTCTCTTTTTGAGCCAGTAATAGAGAGATAAGTTTTTATTAATCAGGAAACTCCTCATTCACATCTCCATGTTTGTGAGTCCGGTAAAGTATCAATAGCAATATCGATGCCAAATAGTGTCAATTGCTGTAAACACAGGAATAATCTCAACATTTCCAAAAATTCTAATTTTAAGCAAAAAAAAGAGTGGAAGGGGTTTTCACAGAAGTCCCTAATGGCTTCTATGAGTATCCAAAAAAATGCAGGTGTTTATTTATTTCGGTCGAAATCTTCTATTTTGAAAGGAGGCCGATAAATGAGGACTTCAGAAAAAAGTCCTCGGAAATGGGGATTGCGAACTTCACCTACTCTGCAGCCCAAGCTATCCTACAAAGTTCACGATTACGGGTTGAAATACGCATGATTAAATGAAGAGGGATCTTCTTGTAGGTCAGCAGCGCTCACTTCAGCCCCGCCTTGCGACAGGCATTAGCAAGATTGTCTATTACGGATTGATCCTTGTACGGAAGGGTCTTTACATAATAATCCATAGTGAACTTTGGATTTGTCCTAAGGACTTCCGCAGCTTCGGCGCGGGCTTCTTTCTCACGGCCCATCATACCATATGTAGCAAGAAGGCCAATATGAGCCATAATATTATCAGGCGCGCGCTGAAGCGCCTTCCCATAGGCCGAAACCGCCTCCTCAAACCGTCCCGTTATCCGGAGGGCATTGCCAAGGTACATATAGTATTGGGTCGGACCCAGGGGGTTCATTCGGATTGCTTCTTGCAACAATGGAATGGCTTTCTCCGGCCTCCCTGCAAAGGTCAGACTCGAGGCGTACCAAACATGAACATCCGCCCCGTTAGGATCAAGAGCCACCGCCCGTTCTCCTTCAGCAATCGCCTTCTCGTGCTCCCTCTCTATGGAATAGAGGAAGCTCAACAGACCGTGGGGCTGAGCATAGGTATCATCCAGTGCAATCGCCTTTCGTGCCAGTTCAATTGCTTTCTCAATAGACTCCTGAGCGGACTTGCCAGACCCAAGCCAGTAATCCATCATGTGGGTAGCGGCGAGGAGGTGATAAGCTGATGAAGACTCTGGACACATCACAAGAGCCTCTTCTGCCATCCGCCGGGCCAAGTTGCTGCCCTCGATATTGAAACGATACGTGTAATTTTTCCCTTCCAACAGCTTCAAATAGCAATTGAGATTTCGTATTCCATTGTCGCGATGCATGGCCTGCTCGCCTTCCGTAATTTTTACCTGCATCGCCGTAAGTATGTTGCGAGTAACTTCATCCTGTAGGGCAAAGATATCTTTGAGCTCACGATCGTAGCGCTCTGCCCAAATATGATGCCCTGTTAAGGCATCGATCAACTGAGCGGTGATCCGGACGCGGTTATCAGACCTCTGAACACTCCCCTCCAGGACGTACTGAACGCCCAGTTCTTCACTGATCTGCTTGACATTCACCGATTTTCCCTTGTAGGTGAACGTCGAATTACGGGCAATGACAAATAGCATGGGTACCTTGGAAAGGGCTGTGATGATGTCCTCGGTGATCCCGTCGCTGAAAAACTCCTGCTTGGGGTCTCCGCTCATATTGACGAATGGCAAAACGGCGATGGAGGGCTTATCCGGCAGGAGGAGAACCATTTTTTGCTGAGAGACTCCCTCAACAGGCGGTCGAGAAGGGCGCAGGTGCGGGTAGAACTGCCAAAGGACATTGGCCGCCGCTACCAAAGCGATCAGGATTTTAAAAGCCGGATGTACCCGCTTCCAATAATTCATCCCAGCCCTTTTCCACCTGCTCGCCACCGAACCCAATGTCTCAGGCTCGATCATCACCCGATACACCTTAACCGGTCCAACGATGTTCTTAACCTTTTGCTTCCCAAGGTACTCGTACCGCAAGGTCAATTGGTGTTTGATATGGTCGTAAACAGTCCCGGAGATACATATGCCTCCTCCTTCAGCCAAGCTCTGCAGACGGGTGGCAATATTAACTCCATCTCCAAATATCTTATCTTCTTCCTCAACTACATCTCCAAGGTTGATCCCAATGCGAAACTCCATTCTGCGGGGTAAAGGCAACTTATCATTTCGGACCTTGAGTTCCTTTTGAATCTCAACCCCACACTCCACGGCATCCACCACACTGGCAAACTCAGCCAGAAGGTTATCTCCCGTGGCGTCCACTACCCGACCATGATAATCCCGGATGAGGTTGGCCATTACTTCTTTGTAGGTGTTCAGGGTTTGGAGGGTTCCAGCCTCATCTTTCGCAATGAGGCGGTGATAGCCCTTGACATCTGCACTGAGGATGGCAGTGAGTTTGCGTTTAACTTCTTGGGTAGTCATGGAATACCCCAAAGGTTAGGAGGAAGGTTGGTTTAAAGCCCTATGGTTAATAGGAGTCTACTAATTTTGAATGGAAAGTTCAACAAGAATTATTGATTATCGCTCGAAAGGTTGTATGGTGGAACAAAAATGTAAAATCAACATTTCAGGAAGCTCGAGAAAAGGGTTCGGAAGGTTGCCTACCGATGTTGATTCGAGTGTGACCCTTGAGGGCGAGGATTACGGCTTCATGTCGAAGATTAACGTTTAAATTCAGCTCATGCAGAAAGCGATCCGCCCGAACGATGCTTTAGCGCGGAGGGTCAATTTCCTTTGGTCCCAATAACTTTCAGTCCAACCAAAGTTCCCGTAACTTCACAAGAGGACAATTCGGTCTCTCGTATCATTGTTCTTATTTCATGAGGTGTATAGGCAGCATGGATCGATGTGAGAAGACCAGGTCGAATCTTTTTTGGCCTGGCAATAAACCACAAAAGCCACTTGAGCAATGGAATCATGTCTCTTCGGAAATCCGAAATAAACAGCTTCCCGCCCCCTTTCAACACGCGCCATATTTCGTGGAAGGTCTCTTTCGGCTCACTCCATTCGTGCAGTGAACTGGCCGCGAATACAGCATCAAATGACCCGTCTTCGAAGGGCAGCACGGCTCCACTGCTGTGGACGTATTCAACTCGGTGATCCAGCCCGTAGGCTCTTGCATTCCGTTCGGCGGCAGCGATCATATCAGCGCTGATATCAAGTCCTTTGAGGGTAGTGCCCCGAGTATTCTTTAGCCATTCGAGTCCCAAGTATCCGGGGCCAGGCCCGATTTCAAGCGCAAGGCCACGTGTGATCCCACTCTTGGTAATATCTTGGGTTTCAATCCAGCCCTTATCTCTAAGTCTTCTCTGCATTTGATCATATATTTCAACAGCATTTCGTCCTTGAATTCCTTGATCCGTTTCGGGAACCCTTGACCGGGTCATGTAATCCTATCCTTATATCAGACGCGCCAGGTAATTTTTATCCGCCTACGCAGAAGACCGCGGGCTCTGCCCGTGGATGAATGCGGACTCTGTTGGTAAGCCATTGCTGTACCCCTGGGCCAATGCTACGGCGGATTCCGCTACGGGCGGATAACCCGCCGAAGCCCTGGCACTTACACACCGAAGTGATTCAGCGCCCATGGGCGCAGGCGGGTATCTTACAACGGTACCACGGGCTTTGCCCGTGAGGCTCCATGCTGCTTCCACATCTTCGCAATTTTAAAAAAACTAAAGGCTCTCTTTTTCTATAACAGGAGTGAATCTCACGTCATTTTTTCCGTAAAAACCTGCCGCGAACTTTGTCCCTCGAAAAACTGAGATTTTATCACTTCTCTCCATAGAGCCTACCTATCGTTCCGATCATAAACGGCAATTTTAACGCCTTGGGAATAAACTCCGAATCGCTTGTATCCACGAAGTCCACTCTCTCGATCCCCCAACTCCTGATCGCTTGCAGCAAATCATCGACTTCGCCGTATACCCTCTTCCAGAGGAACAAGTCTTGAAATGCGAAACTTCCTCCCTCCTTAACGACTCTCAATGCCTCCTTAAGTACATCTTTCTTATCCCTGACACCGCTCACCTCATGAAACACTAAATTGCTTACGGCCACGTCGAATGCACCATCAGCAAATGGCAAAGCCGAAGCACTGGCCTTCTGAAAAAACACTCGCTCTGCCACCCCTTCAATCCTCGCATTTCGTTCGCAAATACTCTTCGAGTATTCCCACTGTTTACCCCAATAATCTATCCCTGTGATGTGTGCGTCGGCGTATTTTTGTGCCAACTTAATTGTGAGGGGACCGTTGCCGCATCCAATATCTAACCCTTTCCCCTTGCCATTCCAATCCAAATGCCGCAACACCAACTCCTGGATTTGGCTTTGTCCATTTTCCCCCGCCCGAGAGAAGCGGTATCGGGCATAGGCAAAGTAAAGAGCGACCAACAAAAAAATTGCGGCAACAACCATCAAAGCTGGAAATGTAAAAGATATCACCCAAAAATAAGAGACTTATTGCGCCAGGAAGATACAGAAACTTTTTCGACACCCAATTCCCATAATCTGGCTTCTCTGCGGGCAATTTATCCATAGAGCCTTCCTTATCATACATCGCCAGGAAACACAACATCGGCATCAAGAAGTCATTTTTTTGAATTTTATGTCATTGTGAGGTGGGGGTTCAACTATACACTTTTTTTGACCTTTAGGAAGGGTGAGAAAGGGAATTATTGCTTCCGCCACAAATCGTTGAAATCTTACGATGGGGCTGGTTAAGGGGAGAGACCTGCTTGGGTCTTCATTTCTTCAAAGATTTTACGCTGCTATATTTCAGCCTGTTGTAAAATTCTCGTTGTTTCAGGCTGATCCTCATTTTCTTGTGCTTCTCTCCTCTTCTCTGTGCCATGGCGTTTTTCCTTTTAAATCACATCTAAATAAGGAAAACTTTGGATAAAAAAAAGTCATTTCTGACCTTGCCCGCCTTTGACGATTAAATAAACTTCCTCCTCCCACATCCCGCCAGGTTTATCAATTCTTGGCCGAGATTTTTGCTTTTCCTGTCTCCATGGCTTCGATTCTGATTTTGATCTTCTATATCGTCTTCCTCTACTCCATAAAGTTCCAGGAGTTTCTTTTCTGCCTCGGTTTTTGGTTTCCAGAAGATCATACCCTTCTTCTCTTCTTCGATATAACCCCTCAAAACCGGTTTCAGGTTATCCCAATTGACATTGGTATTCCTACTATCTCTTAGGAGCAATTTGAATACCATATCTTCACTGTCATGATAACTAATTAAAATAATTGTTTTTTTCCTAATAGACACAAGCTACCACGGGCTGCTAATAGTGGAAGAGATTTTCACAAAAATCCCGAATTATTCGATAAAGAGATGTGAAGAACCTTTCCTGCTTCGGCTTTGGTCTCTGCTCTATGCCCTAGGCGTTTTTATTTCACGAGCGCCAGGCTCAGCCAGGGGACATAGGTGATGATGGCTAAGACGAATAGGAGGACGACAATAAAGGGGAGCGAAGCCATGATGATTTTGGACATTGGTTTTTCAAAGCGGAGGCTTGAGATAAACAAGCTCATGCCGACTGGAGGGGTAAGAGCTCCAATCTGAAGGTTGGCGAGGAAGATGATGCCCAGGTGAATGGGGTTGATCCCATAGGCGTTGGCGACCGGAGTGATGAGAGGCACGACGACGATCAGCGCCGAGAAAATATCCAGCAGGCAGCCCACCACCAGGAGGAAGAGGTTCAGAAGGATCAGAAATATGAAAGGGCTGTCGGTGTAAGCCTTGAATAAATTAAACAGCTTCATGGGAACTTCTGCATCGATCAGATAATTCGTGAATCCCAGGGCTGCTCCGAGAATGATCAAGATCCCGCCGACGAGCACCATACTTTTTCGCATGACCTGGGGAAGTTCCCGCCATTTGATATCCCGGTAGATGACCACTTCGACCAGGAAAACGTAGACCGCTGTGATCGCTGCCGCCTCGCTCACGGCAAAGTACCCGCTGTAGATACCGCCCAGCACGACGAGAGGAAGAGGAAGCTCCCACCTCGCTTCTCTTACTGCCTTAAGCGTCCGCGACGTATTGAACTTGGTTCTCGGGACGTCCGCGGCGATTGCCTTCTGTACACTGAAGGCGGAGAGCAGGACAACCATCAGGATGCCGGGCAAGAGGCCGGCGAGGAAAAGTTGACTGATCTGAACCTTGGATACGATGGCGTAGATGATGATGGGCAGGCTCGGCGGAAAGAGAAGGCCTAATGTTCCTGAATTGGTCACCAACCCGAGAGAAAATTTTTCCGGATACTTTCCTTGAAGCAAGGCAGGGAGGAGAATGCCTCCTAGGGCGATGATGGTGAGGCCGGTCGCCCCTGTCAGGGCCGTGAAGGCGGAGCAGGTGATCAGGGCGATGATGGATAACCCGCCGGGCAACCAGCCCAGAAAGGCGTCTGTCAACCCGATCAACCTCCTGGGCGCCTTGCTTTCGGAGAGGAGATATCCTGCAAAGGTGAAGAGAGGAATCGCGACCAGGATGGGGGTGGTCGCAATTCGGTACATTTCTATGATCATGGCCGAGGAGTCGATATGGGCCAGGAACAAAAGCAGGAGGGTCAGGCCGGAGAACACCGTGAAAAGGGGCGCTCCGAGGAACATGAAAAGGAAGGCGATCAGGATCAAAAGGAGGATCATGTCTCTCGCTCTCCCTCAGGGAGAGGGTTCGTGCCTCCCGTCTCAGAAAGATTCCGAAAAGAGCGGAGGCCAAACCGAAGGGTCATCAACCCGAACGTCATCGGAAGGATCAACTCCGGGATCCAGATAGGGATATCTAAAAAGGTCCTGTGTTCCATCTGGACCTCGTTTCGAATGAATTTCAATGCAGCATACGTCAAAAGGCAGCAGATGCAAAAGGAAAAAAGATGGGTGATGAGCGCAACCATATTCTTCCCCAAAGAGGGCAACCATCTCGAGACCACATCGATGTTGATATGTTTTCCTTCCTTCGTCGCCAGAGTGGCTCCGATGAAACCGATCCAGAGGACCAGGTTCCTCACCAAGGCGTCCCCCCAATCGAGGCCCGTCGAAAAAAAGTTTCGAAGGACAATCTGGATAAAAGCGACGAGAATGATAAACCCTAAGAAAACGACGAGGAGTGTCTGCTCCACTCGTCCGATGGCCTCGTCGATCCGCTCCCATCGATTCATCCCGTTAGAAATGTTATCCGGGTGCCCTTCGACATACTCAGGACCGTGAGCGCTGCCGAACGGCTGCGCAGCGGAGTCGGGTCCCGGCATCATTCTGTCGGGACGATCGGAATTTCTAACGCGGTTCACTATTTTGCTCCCGATCGATAATTTTCCACGAGAGAGGTGACCTCATCCAAGACTTGTTTAGAGAAGGTCGGTCCGCGGATATGGCCCATGGCTTTATTCGACAGCCTCTTATACTCATCAATTTGCTCTTTGGTCGGGGTGACGACCTTGACCCCGTTCTTCACCATCACCTTAATCGCATCTCGATTTTCGTTTCGAGTAACGATTTTCAATTGATCCAGATGGGGTGGGAAACTTTCCAATACGAGATTCTGGGAGGTTTGGGGGATTTGTTTAAAAATATCTTTTCTCACGATCACCCCGCCCGACAAATAAACCAGGGGGACATCGGTGAGATATTTGACCTTCGTAAACCACTGAAGGGAGATGGCTCCTGTGGGAGGGGTATAGACCACTTCTACCAATCCGGTCTGAAGTCCGACCAGAACATCAGGGACCGTGAGGGGAATGGCCTTGACACCGGCCTCTTCAAAAATGGCCTTGGACATGGGCGAATCCTCCCAGATCCATACTTTTGATTTTCGGAGGTCGGCCACGCTGGCCACCGGAACCGTAGACATCAAGTAAACAAATCCCGCCTCTAACCATCCCAGGAGCACGTATCCGTTGTCATCCAGACCCTTTCGAAACAGAGGATCCATTTTCTTCATAACGATATCGACTTCTTCATAGTTTTGAAAAAGGAAAGGGACCTGGAGGACGTCCATCTCCTTAAAGAGTGCGGAAAGCCCGGCCGAAGTCAGAGCGACGCCTTGAATTTGACCAATTTTCAATTTTCGAAGCATATCCGTTTCATCGCCCAAAATCCCTCCGGGATAGATCTTAAACTGGACCGTATTTCCCGTCTTTTTCATGACCTCCGTGTTGACGGTGTTGAAGGTCTTCGCCCAGGCGCTTCCCTCCGGAGCCAGGGTGCCCAGTTTGATCAGGGAACCTTTTTCTGCCCCCGCGACGGATTGGACGAAAAAGAGAAAGATCCCTAAGCCGAGTGCCAACGTTCTGATGACGAACCCTCCGCGCATATTCTCTCTCCTATTCAAAATATTCTTCCACGTGGCTCAGCAATTCCTTGGCCTGTTTCTTTGCCACGGTGTTGGCCAGGACGAGGTCAGGAAGCGTGTCCGCCGGCGTTTCCAACACTTTTTGGAGGGTGGCGACGAAGAGCTCCTTGTCCTCACTTTTTCGAGCATAATAACTCGCATAGTAGACATCCCCCATCAAGAATTTCCTTTGCCCGAGATCCAGAGCCCTCAGAAAATGGGTTTGAGCTTTCTTAAGATCTCCACCGGCGATCTTGGGCCTGGAGGCATACCAGATTCCCATGAAGAGGTGGGCGCCGCCGTAATAGAACCCCTCGTCGAGCTCCAGGACTCTCTTCATCATCGCTTCCACTCTCGGAAGCTCAGATATGGCTTCCATCGAATCCAGGTTAAGGCGAATGCAATTCGCCCAGCAGGCTGCCGTCCAGAAGAGGATAGGCACATCCTTTTTCTTCAGGCGCTTCAACCCGCGGTTAAAATCGTCGAAAGGTGTCTGGAGAGGGTCCTGAAACCCTGTCCGTTCGAGGGATCTCCACGCGTATTGTTTTGCCTTCTCGTAGAGCAGATTGGCGTATTCCTTATCCTGATCCTCCACAAAGAGGGAAGCAAAGGACGAGTAGCTCTGGGCCCCGGCGATGAGCAGTCGTTTGTTGTTCGGCCAGGTTTGGATCATTCCATCGATCAGCATCAGATAGGCAGGCGTCCCCTCCCGAAGGATTCTCAGGTCCGATTGTTTCGCGGAAGCCTTCGCCACTCCTTCCAGCAATATCGCGGTCGCCCCCACGGTCAACTTTTTGTTAGACGCACAAGCAGAAAAGAGAAAGAGAAGACAGAGGCAAAAGAAGATCCCGGTTCGATGATAAGAACCCTTCATTTTTGCTCCTCGACACCTTGAAAAGTTTGATTCGACTCTATAGAAATTTATATTTCTAAAACAGGAGCATGTCAACCCTGTTGTTGAAAATAATGGAGGCACAGGTTTAACGCACTTTTTTGAGGATCTTTACTCCGTTCAAGACGCTTTCGGGCACAACAACAGGGTCAACCTTTTTCATCAGAATTGTTTCCGCCAGAATTGTTTCCGCCTTGACAAACGGGAGAACAATCGATGAAAATAACAGGACTACCCGGAGAGGAGAGAAACGTGAGGAACTATAAGAAACGCGTGGTGATCACGGGAGTCGGTCCTGTCACCCCCGTCGGGATCGGAAAAGATGCTTTCTGGGAGAGTTTGGCCGAGGGGAAGTCTTCCGTTCGGCGAATTTCATTTCCCGAAAGAGACATGAGTCAATACCGATGCCAGATCGCAGCTCCCATTGACGGGTTCGACCTCTCTCATTTTGTAGAGCGATCAAAGCTTTCAAAGCACCTTGGAAAAACATCCCAATTTGCCGTTTCGGCTACATGGCTTGCTCTAAAGGATGCTGGGATTGAGCTGGATAAGAACGATCTGGAAAAAGAAGGACTGCACCATAAACATACAGGAGTATATCATCTGAAGGAGTTGGACTCCTTTCAAATAGGCGTGGTCTTGGGAGTGGGTGTGGAGGCAATGGATTTGATGGAACATTTCCATGAGCGTTTTCTATCCAGGGGGCACAGAGGCCTCTCCCCCTTCGCTCTTCCGAATATCTACCTGAGCGCCGTCACCTCCCACGTGGCCCAATATTTTTCGATTCGGGGAACTTCTTACGCGGTCTCGACGGCCTGCGCCTCAGCCACTCACGCCATGATTAACAGTTTCCTTCAGATTCAGGGTGGCGGGGAAGATCTGATGGTCACCGGAGGAGCAGATGCTTGTATCACCCCTTATGTCTTTGCGGGGTTTGATGTGTTAAGGGCAATGTCCACACGAAATGACGACCCAAACAGAGCCTCCCGACCTTTCGACAGAGAGAGAGACGGGTTTGTGATGGGCGAAGGGGCTGGCGTGCTGATCTTTGAGGAATTGGATCACGCTAAAAAAAGAGGGGCTCATATCTACGGGGAGGTGGTTGGGTTCGGGATGACCGCCGATGCCTATCATCTCACCGACCCCGATCCTGATGGGAAGTCTTTGGGTAAGGCTGTCAAGGATGCTCTTGAAATGGCAGGCATCCATCCGGAAGAGGTTGATTATATCAATCCTCATGGCACCTCCACTCTGTTAAATGATAGGGTGGAGACGAGAATGCTCAAAGGCGTCTTTGGGAAGCAGGCTTACCACATTCCCGTCAGTTCAACCAAATCAATAACGGGCCATCTGTTGGGAGCGGCAGGAGGAGTTGAAGCCATCGCTGTCCTCCTGGCCATCGAAAAAGGGATCATCCATCCCACCCTCAACTATGAATTTCCAGACCCGGAATGCGACTTGGACTATGTCCCCAATCAAACGAGAAAGAAGGAGGTCAGACTCGCCCTATCTATCTCAGCGGGTTTCGGGGGAGTCAATAGCGCCATCCTGATCAGGAAGTTTGAAAAATAAAACGCCTCCAAATTTCATCCCCAGGGGGCATCCCTTCAAATCAAACAAAGCCCAGCAATCCCCCTCCCATCCTTGCCCTTCAATCATGTTGACACCCTTTACGAAAGGTTTATAATGGTTTTATCCCTCATCGGTTTCTTTAGAACCCCGGGCATCTATGGACCATTTCAGGATTGATCAAAAACTTTTGAAGTCCATCATGACCGACCTGAGCGAAAAGGGCTGCCCCCTTTCCCTCGAACAGGTGATAGGGGTCGTGGACCTGATCGCAGAGGAAGTAATCTACGGGTATGTGGACCGGCTGATCGGTCAAGCGGAGACCATCCTTGAGATCAACCCCGCTTTAACGGAGAAGGGAATCCTGGAGACCGTCGCGAAATACGTCGTGGAATATCTCGGAGCGGAGGCGGCAAGCATACGAATTTATGATCCTGGAAGAGAGGAGATGATCTCCTTCGGATCTTACCCTGACTATACGGAGGGTCGCGAAGAGACGGTGCCCTTCGAAGACACCATCGCCGGGGAGGTCGTGAAAACCCATCGGGCTTACTTCGTCCCCAATATTTTGAAGGAGGAAAAGTATAAGAATAAGGAGAAGGTTCAACGATACGGGATCCATTCCATGCTGGCCGTGCCCATTTTGATCCCCCGATTCTCTTTGAAAGACGTCGATACGGAAGGATCCTTCCAGATTTACTACAGAGAGATCGACAAGACATTCACTCCTCTTGAAGCCAAGATCGCGGAAATGCTTTCGAGAAGGGTGACCTACGTCATCGCCCGGAAGCGGATCATGGGCCTTCAGAAACTGAATGTGGCCAAAGATAAGATTGTGGAGCAGATCTTCCTGAAATTGGGAAAGCGGGAAGGGATCAAGATGAAGGACGTCTTTAATCTGGTCGTCCCCGAATTGGTGGACATCATGCGAATCCAACGGTGCTCCCTCTTTTCGGTCAGCGAAAACAGGGGCCATGTCGTCTTGGAGGCAGGGTATCCGGAGATACGCCATGGCATCGGGAAGACCTTTTCGGTTAAGGAGGAACCTTATATCGATGCCGTGGTGAATCAGGCCGGCCCCTTCGGCGAGTTTGAGAACGAGAAGATCTTTCCTTCTTACATTCTCATCCATAACCCGCAGGGAAGTCGACTCCTTCCTCAAGACCTCAAACGATTTCTGGAAGCCGAACAAATCCATTCCGTCCTTTATATCCCGCTCAAGGTGACCGATGTGGTCAACTATTTCCTGGTCTTCGATGCACAGGCTCACCACCGAAGGTTCACCGATGAGGAGATCGAGATCTTTATCTTCTTCGGCAAAGAGCTAATGAAAGGGCTCAGGCTGGAGAAAATGGACGATATCCTTCACGATTTCAAAAACCCAGCCATTGCGGCGGCGGGGTTTGCCAAAAGGATTCAAAGAATCCTGAAAGAGGGGGACTTCTCCTCGAACAAGGAGAAAGTGTCTCAGTCACTGGATATTATTTTGAAAGAGACCTCTCGCATTCAGGAATTGGCCCTGACCCTTCACGGAGAGGGGAGGGAGGAAGTAGTCGACTTGACGGAAAAGCTGAAGAATCGCTTCGTCATCAATGAGGAGGCGGTGAGCGAGCTGAAGCGGGAGAATGTTTGTTTCGCCGAAGACGGTTTAGAGTCTCCTCTGTGGATTCGATGCTACCCGCTGCACGTCGAAAGGGTCTTAGACAATCTCCTGAACAACGCTTCGAACGCCATGCCTGAACGGGGAGGGCGTCTTTCTATTCGGTCCTATCGTAAAGACTCCTGGGCGGTGGCTGAAGTGACGAATACGGGGGAAATTCGAGAGGAGGACCGGGATCGATACCTCCTGGGTGAAGGAAGAGGCAGAGGACTCCATATCACCACCCGGTTAGTCAAGCAGATGAAGGGAAGGATGGAGATGGAGTCCGGAGAAGGCCAAACAACCTTCCGGGTGATGCTCCCTCTCGTTAAATAAAGGCGCAAAGGGCCTAGAGCAAAGGGCACAGCGACTGAGAATTCTTAATTTTTGTGGTTTTTACGTTATGCCCTATGCGCTCTGCTCTATGCTGGTTTTGTTGATGGAAAGATTTGTTTGTTCAAGTTGCCACCGTTCCTATCCCCTTCAACCGTCGAGATGGCGATGTGATTGCGGTTCCTTTCTAGACCTCGAATTTGAGTCCAAATTTCCGACGAAAAGATTTTTAAGAAGAAGGCCTACCTTGTGGCGATATCGTGAAACGATCCCCATCCATCGCGAAACATCCATCCTTTCCATGAATGAAGGGTTTACTCCTCTGGAAGAGATCACATTCGACGGACTTCGGGCTTTTGTGAAGCTGGATTATCTCTTTCCAACCGGATCTTACAAAGATCGAGGAGCTACGGTGCTCATGAGTAAAATGAAGGAGTGGGGAGTTCAAGAAGTGGTCGAGGACTCGTCGGGCAACGCAGGATGCGCCGTGGCCGCTTACTGTGCGAAGGCGGGAATCGGGTGTGAGATCTTTGTCCCCCAGACGACTTCCTCCGAGAAGACGGTTCAAATTCGAGCTTACGGGGCGACGTTAAGAAAGGTGCAGGGGTCGAGAGAAAGGACAGCCGAGGCGGCGTGGAAGGCTGCCTCCAGAATCCCTTATGCCAGTCATTGCTGGAATCCATTCTTCCTCCACGGGACGAAGACCTTTGCCTTCGAAGTCTGGGAGCAAATGGATTGGAAGGCTCCGGATGTGCTCGTCCTCCCCGTAGGACACGGGACGCTTTTCTTAGGAGTTTCTATCGGTTTCGAGGAATTGAGGGAGGCTGGAATGATCAAGAGAATTCCCAGGCTCGTGGGAGTCCAATCCGCCTCCTGCGCCCCTCTTTATCGAGCGTTTAAGAAAGGTTGGACAGAACCCCGGTTCGTTGAAAAAAAAGAGACCCTGGCCGAGGGGATTGCCATCGCGGAACCCGTCAGGGGAAGGCAGATTTTGGAGGCAGTTCGCAGGACGGACGGAGAAATTCTGGTCGTTACGGAAGTGGAGATTCGGACGGCCCTGAAGGAGATGGGCCGAAAAGGTCACTTTATCGAACCCACCGCAGCCTCGACGATTGCCGGATTGAAAAAGTACTTGAGGAAAAGGAGGAAAGGAGAAACCGTAGTCTCTACATTGACGGGGACGGGTTTGAAATCCGTCGGGAAAATGTTATCCGCCTACGCAGAAGGCCACGGCTCCGGCCGTGGATGAATGCGTCCTCCGCGGTTAGGTCATTCCAGGGCTCATAGGCTAATGCTCCGGCGGATTCCGCTCCTGGCGGATAACCCGGCCAAGCCCTGGCACTTTTGGACCGAGACATTTTAGCGCCCATGGACGTAGGCGGTTATTTCATCATGAAGGACCACGGGCTCTGCCCGTGGGACTCCATAAAAACTTTTGTGGGGGTATCTTGACAACGCCTTATCGAGCGATTACATATAAAAGTTCCTATCAGGTCCGTCAAAATACAAAACCTGAATGGGTGAAACTCTAGATGTTTCTTAGGAGGTAGACCTATGGTGCGAGTCAATCGGGGCCGGACATCTGTATTTTTCTTTTTCGTTGTTCTGATATCGTGTCTCATTCTTCCCTCCCTTCTCCTTGCCCAGGAGGAGAAAAGAGACCTCAGGCCGGAGCGGGGCATCGCCGTTTTCCCGGAATTCTCCGGGGTGATTGTGCCCAGGGGTGAGACCGTTCGAATGGACCTGATCCTGGAGGATAAAGGCCGTACGGATGAGAGCATCGATGTCAAGATATCTGCGATTCCAAAGGGATGGAAAGCCACGCTGAAAGGCGGAAGTTATGTGGTCTCAGGGATCTATGTTCCCAACGGAAAGACCAAGAACCTTGCTTTGACCCTAGAACCCGATAAAACCGTGGGGCCCGGAGACTATGCCTTTCAGTTCGACGCCCAGACGGCTGACGGAAAATTCACTTTTTCAAATAAGCTGAACGTCACGGTCCAGGAACGGACGGCAGGCCTCGAGGACATTCAGATTACGACTTCTTACCCGGTCTTAAGGGGGCAGACGGACGCGAAGTTCGAGTTCTCGCTCGATATCAATAATAAGAGCGAGGTGGATCGGACTTTTAATCTGGCCGCCGTCGGGCCGGAAAAGTGGGAGATTAATTTCAAGCCCTCGTATGAACAGAAACAGATTTCCAGTTTGCGGATCAAGGGAGCAACGAGCCAGTCGGTAGCTGTAGAGGTCACTCCTGCGAAAGAGGCTTCTCCCGGCGAGTACCCTATCCTGGTGAGGGTCAGTTCGGGAGAGAAAAAGGCCGAAGTGAAACTGACGGTCGCCTTGACGGGTATCTATAAACTCGACGCCGGAACGCCCTCCGGAATTCTTTCTCTGGAGGCGATTGCGGGGAAAACAGCCAATTTTTCATTCTTCGTAAAGAATACGGGATCCGCGGTAAACCGGAACGTCACTTTTTCTTCCTTCAAACCTGAGAACTGGGAAGTGACGTTTAAGCCGGAAAAGATCGAAGCCCTGGAGCCCGGCGCCTTGAAACAGATTGAGGTTACGGTCAAACCGGGTGCGCAGGCTCTGGTCGGAGATTATTCCGTAGGGGTCATGGTCAACGGAGAAAAATCGGATAAGACGATTGAAATGCGAGTGACGGTGAAGGCTTCCACCGCATGGGGTTGGATCGGAATCTTCATCATCATTTTTGTGATTGCCGGACTGAGCGCACTGTTCATTTATTTGGGGAGACGATAAATTGGAAGGGCAGACCATCATCGAAGCCGAAGGGCTAACGAAGAAGTACGGAATGCAGATCGCCGTGAATAACCTTACGCTTGGAATCGGAGAAGGGGAAGTGTTTGGATTCCTGGGTCCCAATGGAGCAGGCAAGACGACAACCCTTCTCATGTTCTTGGGCCTCACGGAGCCTAGCTCGGGGAAGGTCCGAGTCATTGGATTCGATCCAGCACGCGAACCGCTCCGCGTGAAAGAGAAGGTCGGGTACTTGCCTGAAAACGTCGGTTTCTACGACGATATGGACGCTCGGCAGAATCTCCAGTTCATCGCCCGCTTGAACCGTATTCCCGATGGGACCTCTGCCAAAAAGATTGACGAATTGCTCCAACAAGTCGGCCTTTTCGAAGAGGGGAAGAAGAAGGTGGGGACCTATTCGAAGGGGATGAGGCAAAGACTGGGAATCGCAGAGGTCCTGATCAAAGAACCGAAGCTCATCTTCCTCGATGAACCGACCATTGGTCTGGACCCGGATGGAACCAACCGGATGCTCGACCTCATCCACTCCTTGAGTCGGGATAGGAATATTACCATTTTTCTTTCCTCCCATCTTCTGGATCAAGTCCAGAGGATTTGTGATCGCGTTGGGATCATGATCAAAGGGAATCTGGTAGCGATCGGGCCCATTCAAGAACTGGCCAAGAAGAAGCTGGGAGTGGAAAAAGAGCATTACACCCTCGAAGAGCTCTATATGAAATATTTCAAGGAGGCTTAACTTGCACGGGATCTTCACCTTATTCAGAAAAGAGTTGGAGGACCACTTCAGCAGTGTACGATTTCTTCTGATTTCTGCATTGATTGTAATGGTCGGGGTGATCATTGCCTCCATGGTGGGGATGGGCATTCAGGAGGAATCCAAAGGCATGGCAAAACCCACCCTCCTCTTTTTGTGGCTTTTTACCTCCACGGGAAAACTCTTTTCCTTCGTCCAGTTCATCGGCTTTTTCGGTCCTCTCATCGGGATTTTTCTTGGATTTGATGCGATCAATCGGGAGAGAGTCTCGCGGACGCTGAGCAAACTCGCTTCACAGCCCATCTATCGCGACTCGATTATCAATGCGAAGTTTCTGGCAGGTGTGACCATGATCACGATCGTATTGGTCGGGATCATCCTCATCATTTCGGGTCTTGGCATTCGGTTGATCGGTGTCGTGCCGGGTTCGGAAGAAGTTTTACGTCTTTTCATCTATCTCATCATCAGCATCCTCTACATCTCTTTCTGGCTGGGAATCTCAATTCTCTTTTCGGTGGTCTTTCGCAGTACAGCCACCTCCGCCCTGGCTTCGCTGGCCATCTGGATTTTTTTCTCCTTTTTCGTGGGACTGGGTGCTGGTTTTGTGGCAAATGCCGTGGCCCCGATCAACCAAAGCAGCACGAGTGCAGAGCTGGTGAAAAACGAACAGGTTCAAAGAACCGTCTCCCTTTTGTCCCCGGCGACCCTCTATAATGATGCAACCACTACCATTCTTGATCCGACGAGGAAGACCACCCGAGGCTTCGTGTTGGTGGGGCCTTTGGAGAGGCTTTCTCTGAGCCGTTTTCAAAATCCCCTTCCCCTTTTGCAGAGTCTTATCATCGTCGTGTGGTATCTTATTGCTATCATCGCCATCACCTTTGTCTGCTTTGGCGTTTGCTATCTTGTTTTTATGCGGCAAGAGATCAGGACCGTCTGATCCGCAGGATAAAAGCAGGGAGATAAGGCGATAAGGGGATGGGGAGAAACGGCACATGGCAACTGATTCCCCCTCATCTCCTCACCTCCTCAGTTCCTCAACATTTCAAAGAGAGATTCCTGTTCAAAAGCGAGAGATCTTCGGGTGGGCGATGTATGATTTCGCCAATTCCGCCTTTGCCACCACGATTCTCGCCGTTATCTTCAATCAGTACTTTGCCAGGGTCGTCGCAGGAGGGGAAAAAGGGGTTGAGCTCTTCGGGTTCCATCTCCCCGGCGCCTCTTTTTTCACTTTCTCCGTGGCGCTCAGCATGGCCATCTCCGCTTTGCTCGCTCCATTCTTGGGAGCGATCGCAGATGCCTCGGCTTCCAAGAAGCGCTTTCTGATGATTTTTTGTTATACCGCAGTTCTCTCCACGGGGCTTCTCTATTTCGTTCGCGCCGGGAATTATTGGAGGGGGGCCATTTTCTTCATGGTCGCCAATATCGGTTTCGCCGGAGGAAATGTCTATTACAATGCCTTCCTCCCCGAGATTTCAACGGGTCAAAACATCGGCCGGATTTCGGGATTCGGGTGGGCGTTGGGGTATATCGGCGGGGGAGCCCTCCTGGCGATTAACTTGATCATGCTGAAATATCCGGATCGGATCGGATTCCCGGATGGGACGTTCACGGTTCAGGATTGTTTTCTTTCCGTCGCTGTCTGGTGGGCGGTTTTTTCTCTTCCCACTTTTCTTTTCTTAAAGGAAAGGGCGACGAAATCGGATTCACCCCTTCAAAAGAGTTATTTCAGAGAGGGCTATCGACGCCTTCAACATACCTTCGGCCGGATCAAGACTTTTCGGGAATTGACCAAGTTTCTCGTGGCCTTCCTGATTTATAATGACGGGATCGAAACCGTCATCGTCATGGCTTCGATCTTCGGCGCTGAAGTTTTGGGGATGGAGACGGGCGAGATCATCCTCTTCTTTTTGATGATTCAAGGGATCGCCTTTTTCGGTTCTCTCCTTTTCGGATTTTTGGCAGATGGGATCGGGAATAAGAAGACGGTAATGATTTCTTTAGGAATCTGGTCTCTGATTGTCATCTGGGCCTTCAGGCTGGGGATCTTCTGGGACCCGAAGACAGAGTACTGGGTCTTGGGGGCATTGGCAGGGATCGTCATGGGTGGAAGTCAGGCCGCCTCCCGTTCCCTTCAGGGAATTTTCACCCCCGATGCCAACAGCGCTGAGTTCTTCGGGTTCTTTGCCGTCTCCGGGAAATTTGCCTCAGTATTCGGGCCGCTGATCTATGGAATTTTGATCGCGATTACAAAAAGCGTTCAGTCTGGCATCCTTTCCGTCCTCTTCTTTTTCATCGTCGGGATGGCCATTTTATGGACGGTTGACGAAAAGAAGGGGATGGAACAGAGACAGAAACCCGTCGTTTGATTTCCTTCCATCTTTTCGTATTTTGTTTTCTTCAACAAGGGTTGATTTTGCCGCGACGGCGTTATATTAATTAAGATATTTCGAGAAAGAATGATTGACGATGATTGTCCGAGACCATCTTGAAAAACAGGCCATCGAAAGGCCCAGTAAGACTGCTCTTCTGTTTAAGGAAGAGAAGATCACCTTCTCTGACCTCAACACGATGTCGAACCGATTGGCCAATCGATTTCTTGAAAGAGGAATCAAGAAAGGGGACCGCATCGTTCTCCTCTTCCAGAACTGCCCTGAATTTGCGGTGTCCTATTTTGCCATTTTGAAGGTCGGCGCGATCGCGGTCGTTCTTGATTTCCGCCTCAGCCCCGCCGAATTGGAGCCTATCTTTCAGGAAACGGAGGCCTCCGCAATTGTCACGAGCGTGAGGCAGAAAGTCTTCATCGACCGGGTAAAAAGAATTGTCCCGACGCTAAACCAGGTGGTGGTGACGGGTTCGGAGGGCGAAGATATCCGAGACTGGCAGTCCTACGAAGAGATCATCGGAAAGGAATCCTCTGAGAAGATTTCGATTCCTCTGAAAGAGGAGGATGAATCTCTCTACCTTTATACCTCCGGGACGACAGGGAGATCGAAGGGAGTTATCCTCACCAATGATCATCTCACCTACTTCCCCGAGACGATGCACCATGCCTTGCCGATCTCTGCAGAAACAACCTTTGGTCTTGTCCTTCCCATCTCTCACATCTCCGGCCCGATCGTCATGAACCTGATGGCAGAGTCGGGGATGACGGTCTCGATCACCGATGAGATGAAGCCGAAGAAGATTCTGGATTCGATCCAGAGCCACCGGATTACCGTTTTCCACGCCGTCCCCCCCATTTTCCAGTTGATTTTGAACGTTCCTCATTGGGAGCGGTATGATTGTTCCAGTTTGAAAGTAATCGCCATGATGGGGACGGTCGTTCCGGAACAGTTGATGAAAGAATTTGGAGAACGGTACCCCCATCTCCATCCCCTCCAGGGTTACGGGGCTACCGAAACCTCTCCTCTTCTGACACTGACTCACTTGAAGGATGCCGCACGAAAAATGGCAAGCGCAGGAAAGGTTGCTCCCAAGGCGGAACTGAAGATCATCAATCAAGAAGGAAAAGAAGTTGAGATGGGCCAGATGGGGGAGATTATTGCCCGTGGACCCCAAATCATGAAAGGGTATTTCAAAGATCCCAGGACGACGGCCAAAAAGATCAAAGACGGTTGGTATCATTCCGGAGATTTAGGGCGATTTGACGACGAAGGTTATCTCTATATCATCGGCCGGGTGGATGAGATGGTCATCTCTGGAGGTCTCAACGTCTATCCTTCAGAGGTCGAGACCGTGCTGCTGAATCACCCCAAGGTTCAGGAGGCAGCGGTCGTCGGGATTCCGGATTCACGAAGGGGCCAGATTCTGAGAGCGAATGTTGTCCTGAAGCATGGTGAAACAGCAACGCATCGGGAGATCCTGAGCTTCTGTAAGGAAAGATTGGCCAGCTTCAAGATGCCCCGGCAACTGGAATTTAAGGACTCCCTTCCCAAGTCAAGAACGGGAAAGATTGTTAAAAGGCAGTTGAAGGAGACGGAGACGACTTACGAGAAGTGGCGAGATTTTATCTCTGAAAGAGAGGCTTTCATCGGCCCCTTAGCCTTGCTTCTCGTCTGGTACCTGATCTCCGCCTTTCAGTGGGTCAATCCCTTCTTTTTGCCTTCGCCATGGAATGTTTTTCTCGAATTGAAAGAATTGCTCCTTTCCCAAGGGATTTACATCCACCTTGGAAAAACCCTCTACCGGATGTTCAGCGGATACCTGCTGGCCATCCTTTTAGGGATTCCCCTTGGGATCGTGGTCGGGTACTGGGAGAAGGCTTACAACTCGTTAGAATTTTTGATTGAATTTTTCAGGGGATTTCCGGCAACCTCTCTCTTTCCTCTCTTTATGTTGGCCTTTGGCATCGGAGATGCAGCCAAAATCGCTATCGTTATCTTCTCTTGCAGTTTGGTCATTACGATTAATACGCTTTATGGAGTCCGGAATTCCTCAAAAACAAGGCAGATGGTGGCTGAGACGATGAAGGCGAGCAATATGTACATTTTTGCCAGAGTCATTCTCCCCGATGCCCTCCCTTTCATCACCGCGGGTCTTCGAACAGCGCTCTCTTTAACGCTGATCATCGTCGTCATTCTGGAGATGTTCATCGGAACGGAGAAGGGCTTGGGGCACCTCATCTACAATGCCCACATGACCTATCAAATTCCACAGATGTATGCCACCATCGTCATTACCGGTCTCATCGGGTACGGAATGAACAAGGGATTTATTAAACTGGAAGAAGAAGTGATCCATTGGGGAGGAAGATAGAATTAGAGTTATGAGTTGAGAGGTTTGAGTTCAGAGTTATAGAACACAAACTGAGGTGGCATGAGAAGGAGGGAGCGATGAAAAAGAAATGGTTCATTGCGCTGGTTGTGGTTTTCTCAATAACGATTCTTTCCGCAAACCGTTCTATGGCGCAGGAAGAAGTGAAGATTGGATACCTGGGTCTTGTGGTGGCCCTTCCTACCTTTGTTGCGTTGGAGAAAGGTTATTTCCAGGAGCAGGGGTTGAAGGCAACGGCAACGCTTTTTGAGTCGGGGACGATCATCACCGATGCCTTGGTCAGTGGCCGAATCGACGTCCAGACGGGAAGCGCTGTCATCGGCCATTGGTTGCTTGAGCAGAACATGCCCGGGACTTTCAAAATCTTTATCATGTACGGAAATCGGGCAGTTCTTCAGGATAATACCATGGCATTGATGGTCCCCAAGGATTCTCCTCTTACTGGAATAGGGGATCTCAAAGGGAAACGGATGGGGACCTTTCCTGGAGTCGCTTCCCTTGCCCTCGCAAAGGCCGTCCTGAGAAATTCCTTCGATCCGGATAAGGAGATCACCCTCATCGAAGTCCCACCCGGAAATATTGTTCAGGCGTTGGCCGCCGGCCAGGTTGATGCTTATTTCGCACCGGAGCCCTTCGGGATGATCGGTGAGGCGAGAGGGGTAGGCCGGCGTTTGGTCAAGAACCCCCTCCTTTTGCTCGACCTTAAAACCGGCATCCCGGGAGCGCCCTTTTCCTTCAATTCAAAATTCTTAAAGGAGAAACCCCTGGTAGCCAAGAAGGTGAAGGCGGCCTATTACAAGGCGGTGGATTTTATAGCTACGAATGAGACCGAATCAAGGAAATTGCTCATGAAATATGCAAACCTGCCGGAACCCTTTGCCATGAAGATTCCTTGGGAAAATTGGGTTAAGATTGAAGAATACGACAAATCGTGGGGCCAGCCTTACTTTGAGCTTCTCAAGAAGGAAGGCCTGTTTCAGAAGAACGTGGATACGAGCAAACTTTTTTATCTGGAATGACATGGCGCGAATCGGAGCTAAGGAGTATTTGAGAGTCGAAGGCCTGACCAAGACCTTTTCGAGCACTTCGGTCAAAGAAAAGGGGTTCCAGGGAAACCTTCGCGTTCTCGATAACGTTAATTTTTCTTGTAAAGCCGGAGAATTTATGACGTTGGTCGGCCCCAATGGTTGCGGGAAGACCACCATCTTTCGGATCATTGCCGGTTTGGAAGACCGGGAATATGGGAAGATATCGATCGGGGGAAAACCTTCCTACGAGGCCAAGATCGGATACATCTTCCAAAATTATCGTGAATCTCTCTATCCGTGGAGAACATGTTTCGACAACCTGCTCGTTCCTTTGGAGTTGAACAAGATCCCAAGGAAAGACCGAAAGAAGCGAATCGAGCAATTTCTCTTTAACCTCGATTTCAAGGTTCAGGACGACGCGTATCCTTATCAATTGAGCGGAGGGCAGCAACAACTTCTCTGCATTCTCCGAGCCCTTCTCTATGAACCCGACGTTTTGCTAATGGATGAACCCTTCAGCTCCCTTGATTTTCAGACCACCCTCTACATGCACGACAAATTGCTTGAGATCTGGGGAAAGACGAAGACCACGATTCTCTTCATCTCTCACGATATTAACGAGGCGGTCTACCTCGCGGATCGGGTCGTCGTATTGAGCAAGAGACCGGCGCATGTGATGGACGTGATCGATGTTGACCTTCCCAGACCACGGAAACTGGAGGTGACAGAGAGTGAAGAATTCTTTGCCGTGAGAAACCGGGTTCTGGATATCTTCAAGGATGAAATTGCTGACAGTATGATCCGGATGGAGATGAGCGGTTTTTAGAATTTCCACCCCTCCGCCGCCGTTCAGGGGTGTTTGTGGAATAACCTTTCACCCGTTTTGATATCTCTCGCCCTTTTAAACCTGCGGTAGATCCACAACCATTGTTCAGGATATTCTCGGATGGCCGCCTCGATGATTTTGGTAAGCCGCGCGAGGTTTGAGGTGATGTCCTGTTCGGCATTTCCGGTGATGTTTAGAGTGAACGGGGGATGGACGGTGATCTGATGAAGGTTGTTTGAGTTCCTCTTTATAAACATGGGGAGAATCGGTGCCCCCGTACGCATCGAAAAGAGCACGGGTCCTTTGAACGTAGGGACGAGATAACCGAAGAAATCGACCCAGGCTTCCGTGACGGGGGCATTCTGGTCAATCTGAAGCATCAGGACCCGGTTTCCTTTTAAGGCTTTGAAACATCTTGCAACGCAGGCCATTCTGGGCTCATCGGGAATGGATTCCATGCCGACTGCGTCCCTCAAAGAAGTAATCGCTTTGGCTACCTTCGGATTCTCGGGGTCTCGGGCGACGAGAGATAAGGGATATCCCTCGTTGGCCAATCGGGCGCACATCAGAGGAAAATTGCCGAGATGGGCACTGACGGCGATTGCGCCCTTTCCCTCTTTGAGGGCATGGTCGAGATGTTCTTTTCCTTCGAACCGCACCAGGGTCTTAAAATAACTATCTTCGAAATCGACGCATCGATAAACCTCCATCATATCGCTTACCGTATTCTTAAAGAGCGCACGGCAAATCCATTGAATTTCATCTTGAGCCTTCTCCCTTCCAAATACCAGATTCAGATTATTCAGAGCAACCCTTCTCCAGCCTCGTAAAAGATAGAAGGTCAAAAGGCCGATTTTTTCGCCGCAAGAGCTTAGAGACGCTACGGGCAGACGCTTCAACCCGAAAGTCCCGAGTCTGAAGAGGAGATATCCCGAACGCATTTGCAGAGACTTTCCTAAAGAAACCTTCTTTGTTCCACTCATCCTTTCACCTTTCTTTCCCATCTACGACGGATTGTCATCTCCGTTTCTAAAATCAGATAATCGGACGGTCCCTGTTTTGTCAACACCTTTTTGTTGCTTTTGCTCGATTCATGATCAGTGGGGGACGGATTTCTATGGGTGGCCAATCCGTCCCATCCTGTGGAGTTATGAGTTCGGAGGTTAAAACAAGAGTACCACGCCGGTCCGTCGGGAACTAATACAAGCGTAATAAATAAAGTGATATCACCCCCTCCCTAACCCTCCCCCCTTGAGGGGGAGGGAAGGGGGGATAAAATCAATTAATGCGTTTGCATTAATATCGAAACCGAATCCTATATTTCACTTTTACCTCTTTATCCTTGGCCACGGGGACATCGAAACGGATTAGGTGGGCACTCAGTTTCTCAAAGGGATGGGTATTTGAAAGCATTTCCCAGTCGCCGGGAATCGGTTCCTCCACCCAGATCTTAATATCTTCCTTCTTATGATTTCTTAAGCTCACCTCGAAAGCAACCTCAAAGAGATTACTGGCCAAACGTTTATAATCGGTTTGAATTCTCTCTCCGACCACATCGAAGGCTTCCCCGATCTTGATCTTAAATTTTTCATCTTTTGGGGTATGGTCAATACGATCTTCTCCGACAAACTGGAGGCTTCCATCTTTGTCTTCTTTATAGACCCTGATCGTGCCTTTGGGCAAAGGCATTCCAAGGTTATTCTTTTTGGTGTTTTCCAGCTCGAGGAAGACCCCGGTTTTTTGCTTATTGGTGCCTTGGTTCATTTGATAGTAGTAGTATTGAGGCGACCCCGTGAAGATGAAAAGCTTTTTGAGAGGGACCTGATTGGCGTCAAGAAGGGTCATCTGCTTTGTCTGATTATCTTTAACGGTTGTTCTCCGGTCTAAGGTGTAGAGGTGATATTCAAAGAAAGACTCTTCTTTGAATTGTTGACTTGCCTCCTTCGCCGCAGCCATCGGCCTCGCATAATCCATTCTCATTTCCCCCTGAACCCGATTGATATCGCCGGCGACCAACTTGAGCAGAGCGTTTTCATAAGTGGCGCCGCTGCGGTTGTCAATCGTCACCCAGCCGGTGAAATCCGTCATCGTGTCCAGTTTGTTTAGAACCGCGACATAATCCGCCTTCCAGTTTATTCCGGAGGTCAGATAAGAGGCTTCCAACTTCTGAGGTTTTGAGAGTTTATTCTCCAATGTCCAGACCAGCGTGGGTTGAGGGATGAGATTTTCAGGGATTTTTGAGAGGAGGAGCCGGCCGGGATGGCCGATGGAGATCTTATCTCCAATCTGAAAAATATTACCTCCCTGGGTGGACAGCAGCGTTGCCTCAACGATCTCCTCTTGTTTTGTTTCAGGGTTGATGGTTGCTAACTGAACCTTCTGTCCTACAAACTTTTCAAGAAGTTTTTGAGGGCTGAGAAGGTCGTATTCGTAGTTCTGCTCCAGGACATTGAGGCTCGACCCGTTGACCAGGGATTTGATGTGGACCGTTGTGGGATCGATTTTGGCCGCCACATCCATAAACTTCAATTCGTGAACCCCGGGTTTAAATTCAAGAAGCCGAGTATCCTTGACCAGGCCAATATTCGAGTTGTAAATCGTGACGGCTACGTCCTGCTGGTCCTTGAGTGTGCTGGTCAAAGGCGCAGCGCGACCATCTCGAAGAGACAGGAAAAACGAGATCAGAGCGACTAAAATGATGAGCCTTTTCATTGAAAAATCCTCCTTTTTGGGTTTTTATGGTCCCCCTTTATGAGGGCTGGCTTTATTCTTAAAGACAACGTCGAGGAGATTTGGTTCCAGAAAATTATAAAGTTCTGGATACAGATAGGAGGGAAATGGGGCAACGTGATCTCAATGAAAAGGGAGAGGTCCCTATTTTCCTTGGCCCACCAGGCAGGATTTCATACAATTAAAGCAGAAGTACTGATATCCCATAGAGCCGGCCTGGTATAGACGCCAGAAGTTTACGTCCTTCACCA
>Ga0335084_10000605_pt1 | contig 31054 bp, 30 predicted proteins | sample Lox_Sample_44_FD_206721 | JGI IMG/M metagenome (GOLD analysis project Ga0335084, IMG submission 206721) | Soil microbial communities from Loxahatchee National Wildlife Refuge, Florida, United States - Lox_Sample_4.4 | ecosystem: Environmental > Terrestrial > Soil > Wetlands | place: USA... | reverse complement strand
GGTGGCGTACCTCAAGAACCAGAAGCTCCAGCCCGCGATGACCGCCTACGCCGAGAGCCTGAAGAAGGAGGCCAACGCCCAGATCCTCCTCGCCGAGTACGAGCCGCCCAAGGTCGAGGTCGAGGCCGCCGGCCCGTCGCGCGGGCCGGCCACCGCGAAGGTCACGATCGTCGAGTTCTCGGACTTCCAGTGCCCGTACTGCCAGAGGGCCGAGGCCACGGTGAAGGAGGTCCTCCTCACCTACGGTGACAAGATCCGCCTCGTCTACCGGGACTTCCCGCTCCCCAACCACCCCCTCGCGCCCAAGGCCGCCGAGGCCGCGCACTGCGCCGACGAGCAAGGCAAGTACTGGGAGATGCACGAGCGCCTCTTCTCCTCGGGCAAGCTCGAGGTGCCCGACCTGAAGCTGCACGCGAAGGAGCTGGGGCTCGACACGGGCAAGTTCGACCAGTGCCTCGACTCGGGCTCGAAGGCGTCCGTCGTCGAGGCCAACAGGGCGGCCGGCAGCAAGGCGGGCGTGAACGGCACACCGGCGTTCTTCATCAACGGCCGGATCCTCTCGGGCGCACAGCCGCTCAGCGAGTTCAAGAAGGCGATCGACCGCGAGCTCACGCGCTCGTAGCCCTCGATCGTCATTTGCTTACCGGACGGCCGGGCCCTACAACTGGGCCCGGCCGTCGTCCTTCGAGGCGGCACGGCCCCGGACGGGACGGACGACATGGGCGCATACGGACAGGGCGCGGCGGCGACGCTGGGGGAGCGGCGGAAGACGCGAGGCATCCGCGTCGGCAACGTTCCGATCGGCGGCGGAGCGCCCATCGCGGTGCAGTCGATGACCACCACCGAGACCGCCGACGCGGCCGCCACGCTCGCACAGATCCGCGCGCTGGCCGAGGCCGGCGCCGACGTCGTGCGCCTGGCCGTGCCCGACAAGGCCGCGGCCGCGGCGCTGCCGGGGATCGTGAAGGCGGCCCCGGTGCCCCTCGTCGCCGACATCCACTTCGACTACCGCCTGGCCCTCGCCGCGCTCGACGCCGGCATGCACGCGATCCGCCTCAACCCCGGCAACATCGGCTCGCGCGAGCGCGTGCGCGAGGTGGTGAAGGCGGCCAGCGCCCGGCAGGTCCCGATCCGCATCGGCGTGAACGCGGGCTCGCTCGAGGACGACATCGTCGAGAAGCACGGCTGGCCCACCGCCGAGGGCATGGTGGAGAGCGCCGAGCGCCACATCAGGTTCCTCGAGGACGAGGGCTACCGGGAGATCAAGGTCTCGCTGAAGGCGCACGACGTCGCCATGACCGTGCAGGCGAACCGGCTCTTCGCCTCCCGCTTCGAGTACCCGCTCCACCTCGGCGTCACCGAGGCGGGCACGCTGCTCGCCGGGACCGTGAAGAGCGCGGCCGGCCTGGGCATCCTCCTCGGCGAGGGCATCGGCGACACCATCCGGATCTCCCTCACCGCCGACCCGGTCGAGGAGGTGCGGGTGGCGCGGCTGCTCCTCAAGTCGCTGGGCCTCAAGTTCGGCGGCGCCACCATGACCTCCTGCCCGACCTGCGGCCGCTGCTCGGTGGAGATGATCCCGATCGCGGAGCGCGTCGAGAAGCGGCTCGCGCACCTCAAGGGCGAGGTGGCGGTGGCGGTCATGGGCTGTGAGGTGAACGGCCCCGGGGAGGCCTCCGCCGCCGACGTGGGCGTCGCCTACGGCCACAACGGGGTGGGCCTCCTCTTCAAGGACGGCAAGATCGTGAAGCGCATGAAGGCCGACGAGCTGGAGGAGGCCGTGGTCTCCGAGGCCATCGCCATCTCCGAGGCGCGGGCGCCGAAGCCCGGGTAGGGCGGGCGGCGCCCCGGCTCACCGGTCGCAGCGTCACATCCCCCAGCGGAGCGCGGCGGTGTGGACCGGCGCGTCCCAGAGCGCCTTCGCCTCGGCGTCGAGCACGCTCACGGAGATCGAGCACCCGGCCATCTCGAGCGAGGTCACGTAGGAGCCGGTGAGGTACCGCGCGACCACGAGGCCGCGGCCGGCGAGCACCTGCCGCGCGGAGTGGACCATCGCGTAGAGCTCCATGGACGGCGTGCCCCCCAGGCCGTTCACGAGGAGCAGCACCTCGTCGCCCCGGCGCGGGGCGAGGTCCCCCAGGATGGCCCCGAGCATCTCGTCGGCGATGGCGTCGGCCCGGGCGAGCTTCACCCTGCGGCGGCCCGGCTCGCCGTGGATGCCCACACCCATCTCCATCTCGTCCTCGCCCAGGGTGAACGTGGGCTTGCCCGCCGCGGGAACGGTGCAGGAGGTGAGGGCCACGCCCATGGAGCGCGTCCGCCGGTTCACCGCCTGTCCCAGCTCCTTCAGGCTGGCGAGGTTCCGGCCCTGCTCGGCGGCCGCGCCCAAGATCTTCTCGACGACGAGCGTGCCGGCCACGCCCCGCCGCCCCGTCGACCACGTGGACCTCTCCACCGCCACGTCGTCGTCGGTGAGCACCGTGGCGGTCTCGCCGCCGGCGAGCTCGGCGGCCATCTGGAAGTTCATGACGTCGCCCTCGTAGTTCTTGACGACGAGGAGGACGCCGGCCCCGCCGTCCACGGCCGCCGCGGCGGCCACCATCTGGTCGGGCGTGGGCGAGGTGAACACCTGGCCCGGGCAGGCGGCATCGAGCATGCCGTGGCCCACGAACCCCGCGTGGAGCGGCTCGTGGCCCGACCCTCCTCCGGAGACGAGGGCCACCTTTCCCGGCTTCACGGAGCGGCGCCGGACGAACTTCCGCTCCTCGCCGAGCACCACGATGTCGGCGTGGGCCGCCGCGAAGCCGTCGAGGCTCTCGGCGAGGATGGTCTCGGGCGAGTTGATGAGCTTCTTCATGGCGGTGCCCTTTCCGTGTTCAGGTCTCCTCGACGAGCCGCACGATGAGGCGCACCACGCCGGCCACCGTCTCCTCGAGGAGGCGGTTCCTGCGCGGGTCGCCGAGGTCGGGGAGCGTGAGGGTGAGCGCGCGGCGGGAGCTCGGCCTGCGCACGAGACCGAGGCGCCGGGTGTGGGCGCGCTCGTAGGCAGCCATGAATTCGCGACGCTCGGACGCGGTGAAGTGGCAGACCTCGAACACGGTGTCGAGGTGGCCCGCCGGGATGGGCACCGAGTAGGCGGGGCTCGTGATCTGCGACACGAAGGACCGGTTCTTCCCGAGCGCCATCGCCAGGCGGTGTCGGGTTCCCGACGGCCGGTTGTCCACCACCCGCTTCAGGATGGTCTTGTAGGCGGTCACCGCGCTGGTGCGGTCGAGCTCGTGCTTCACCGGAGCCAAGGCTTCCCTCCCTGGGCCTCGCGGAGATCCACCGAGGCGATGGCGAGCTTCGCACGGCCGACCAGCGCCGGGGGCACCGACAGCGTGCGCAGCCCGGCCGCGAGCAAGGAGGGGATGGCCCCGGGGTCCGCCCCGGCGTCGCCGCAGAGGCTGACCTCGACCCCGCGGGCGGCCCCGGCCTCCACCACGTGGCGGACGAGCCGGAGCATGGCGGGCTGGACCGGATCCGCCAGCTCGGCCACGCGGGCCACGTCGCGCCCCGCGGCGGCCACGTACTGGGCGAGGTCGTTGGAGCCGATGGAGAGGAAGTCGGCCGCGAAGAGGTCGGCGCAGATGGCCGCGGCCGGCACCTCGACCATCATGCCGAGGGCCGGGGCTCGCGCCGGGATGCCCGCCCGGCGGAGGCTCGCCACCTCCTCCTCGAGCATGGCGCGCGCGCGCTCGAGCTCGGCCGGCACCGTCACCATGGGCAGCATGACCTTCACGTTCCCGCCGGCCGCGGCGCGCGCCAGGGCCCGGAGCTGGACGCGGAAAACGTCGGGCGAGGCGAACGACAGGCGCAGGCCTCGCACGCCGAGGAACGGGTTGCTCTCGGGCTCGACCGCGAGCCCGGCGATCGGCTTGTCGCCGCCGGCGTCCAGCGTGCGGAGGGTGACGGGACGCCCGTCGGCCCAGGCGACGATGCGCCCGTAGGCGGCGAGCTGGCTCTCCTCGTCGAGCAGGCGATCGCGGAAGAGCAGCTCGGTCCGGACGAGGCCCACTCCGTCGGCGAGGTGCGGGTCGACGCCGTCGAGCTCGGCCGGGTCGGACACGTTGAGGAGCACCCGGATGGCGGTGCCGTCTCGGGTCCGCGCCTGGGTCCGCGCCAGGCGGTCCGACGCGGTGCGCTCCTCGGAGGCCCGGCGGGCCTCGCGGGCGAAGGCGGCGCGCTCCTCGGGGCCGGGATCGAGGACGAGCACGCCCGCGGAGGCCAGGACGAGCGCCTCGCCGTGGAGCGACGCGGGCGCGACGCCCAGGCCCACCAGGGCGGGGACGCCTCGCGAGCGGGCGAGCATGGCCACGTGGCTCGTGGGGCTGCCGCCGGTGAGCACCAGGGCACCACCGCGCGACCAGTCGAGGGAGAGGAAGCGCGACGGAGCGAGGTCGGTGGCGACCACGATCGAGCCGGGGGGCACCGGCGCGTCGGGCGCGGCCCCGACGAGGTGTGCGAGGACGCGGTCGCGGATGTCGGCCACGTCGGCCACCCGGGCCCGGAAGTACTCGTCCTCGGAGGCGAGGTAGGTCTCGGCCTCGGCCGTCAGGGTGGCGAGCCAGGCCTCGTGGGCGGCGCCCCCGCCGGCGATGGCCGCGAAGGCCTTCTCGGAGAGCGCGGCGTCCTCGAGGAACGCCACCTGGAAGCCCAGCACGTCGGCGCCCTCCCCGCTCGCCCGGGCCGCGAGCCCGCGGAGGTCGGCGAGCGCCGCGTCGAGCGCGGAGCGCAGCGCGCTCGACTCGGAGCGCGCGTCGCCGGTGGAGGCGCGGCTCGGGGAGGCCGCCGGGTCGCCGAGGACGAAGATCGGCCCGAGCGCGTTCCCCGGCGCGGCGGACCGGCCCTTGAGCCGCCGCTCGCGGCCCGGGCCGGCGGCGGGATGGTCCTCCGGCTCGTCGAAGCGGCGCTCGACGAGGTCGACCATGGCATGGAGCGCCTCGCCGGCGTCGGGGCCGCGCACCCGGAAATGGAGCGTCGAGCCCTTGGCGGCCTTGGCCCGCATCACCTTGACGGGGCTCTTCGCGTCGGCCCACGGCCCGGCCGCCTCGAGCGCGAACTCCACCTCGGACCCGAACCGCTTCGCTACCTGGGTGAGCTTCACCGAGGGCCTCGCGTGGAGGCCCACGGCGTTGGTGAGCAGGGCGGATCCGTGGAGCCAGGCGTCGGTCATGTCGGTCGGCGCGCTCGTCAGCTCGGCGAGAGCTCCTCGGCGGTGCGCTTCACCGACTCCAGGGTGGCGCCTCCCGAGGCCTCGGTGGCGGCCATCACGGCGCCCTCCACGACCGGCGCCTCGCACACCACCACCCGCGAGCGCCGGGCCGGTTCGAGGAGCTCGATGGCCATCTCGCTGTTGGTCTCGGCCCCGCCGAGATCCACCAGCACCGCCACGCCGGCCTCGGACCAGGCGCGGCGGATGGCGGCCAGGATGGCCTCGACATCGGTGCCGAGACCGCCGGCGGGGTTGCCGCCGGTCCAGGCGAGCGGCACGGAGCTGCCCACCATCTGGCGCACCATGTCGGCGGCGCCCTCGGCGACCTTGGGCGAGTGCGACACGATCACGATCCCGACGTTGGCCACGGTCAGTCCTCCAGGGTTTCGCAGACGGCGGCGACGATGAGCGACGAGGAGCGGGCGCCCGGGTCGAGGTGCCCCACCGAGCGCTCGCCCAGGAACGAGGCCCGCCCCTTGGTCGCCTTCATGGGCACGGTGGCCTGGGCGGCGGAGGCGGCGCGCCGCTTCACCCGGCCGAGCAGGTCCGGGCCGGGGGCGACCAGCTCGTCGTGCACGGGGACGAGCACGTCGAGCATGGTCTTCTGGCCCACGTCGGAGCGGCCGATGCGCTTCACGGCCTGGATGCCCGCATCGAGCGCGCGCACGACCTCGACGAGGCCGGGCTCGGCGGGCAGGGCCTTGCCGAGGGCGGTGAGGAGCGAGCCGTAGAGCGGACCGGAGGCACCGCCCACCTTCATGATGAGGGTGTTGCCGGCGGTCCTGCAGAGGTCGGGGAGCGGGGCGGCGGAGAGGGTATCGACCTGGGCGAGGACGGCCTCGAAGCCGCGCTTCATGTTGATCCCGTGGTCGCCGTCGCCGATGGCCTGGTCGAGCGCCGTGAGCTCGTCGGCGTGCGCCCGCACCACCTCCACCACCGCCTCCACGAGGCGCCTGCGCAGCTCGGGGCTCGTGCCGGGATCCTTCATGTCGACCTCACCCGGTCCCCGCGCTCGTCGAAGAAGAGCGGCGAGACCATTTCCAGGTCCACGGGATCCCCCACGCCGAGGTTCACGTCGGGATCCACCAGCGTGACGACGTCGGTTCCTTCCACGTCCACGTGCAGCCGGCTCTGATCGCCGAGGTGCTCGATGCGCGTGACGCGCCCCGTGGCGGTGCCGTTGGCGGCGCGGCGGATACGCACGTGATCGGTGCGCACGCCCACCGTGGCGGCGGCCGGCGGAGCGTGCAGCCGGGGGAAGAGCGATCGCGGCAGGAGGTTCACCGCGGGGCTGCCCAGGCGCGTGGCGACGAGCGTGCTCGCCGGATCCTCGTAGATCTCCCGCGGGGTCCCGACCTGGACCACCCGGCCGCGGTCGAGCACGCCGATCCGGCTCGCCAGGGTCATCGCCTCGATCTGGTCGTGCGTCACGTACAGGAAGGTGGCGCCGAGCTCCGCGTGGATCCGCCTCAGCTCCACGCGCAGCTCGGCCCGGAGCATGGCGTCGAGGGAGGAGAGCGGCTCGTCCATGAGATAGAGGGCCGGGCGCCTCACGAGCGCCCGGCCGATGGCCACCCGCTGCATCTGGCCTCCGGAGAGGTGGGTGGCGCGCTCGGCGAGCCGGTCCTCGATGTGGAGGAGCCGGGCGATCTCGCCGACGCGGGCGCGGACCTCGGGCTCGAGCAGACGGCGTGCCGGGGAGCGCAGCGGGAAGGCCAGGTTGTCGAACACCGAGAGGTGCGGATAGAGCGAGTACTGCTGGAAGACCACCGCGGTGTCGCGGGCGGCGGGCGACTCCCCGGTCACGTCGCGGCCGGCCACCGATACGGTGCCGTGGTCGGGCCGCTCGAGGCCGGCGACGACGCGCAGGGTGGTGGTCTTGCCGGCCCCGGTCGGCCCGAGCAGCACGAACAGCTCGCCGTCCCGCACGTGCAGGTCCACCCCGGCGAGCGCCTGCACCGTCCCGAAGCGCTTCGTCACACCGGCGAGGACCATGTCAGCCAAGGACGCGCTCCTCGTTCATGGCGGTCCGCAGGGCGCGACCGGTGGCCCCGTCGAACAGCGAGAGCCGGTCCGCACGGAAGGCGAGCGTGACGTGGTCGCCGCGGCGGGCCGGGACGTCCGAGGGGACGCGCGCGCGCAGCGGGTGGCCGGACGCGATCCGCAGCGACACCACCTGTGTCGTCCCGACGTACTCGGCGTCGACCACCTCCGCGGGCACGCCGCCGTTCGCGCCGGGACCGGCGAGCCGGACGTGCTCGGGTCGCACGCCGAGCAGGAGCTCGCCCGCGGTCTCCTCTCGCAGCTCGGGCACGTCCACCCGGGTCCCGCCGATGCCCACCGCGCGGTCCCCGCGCCGCAGCGGGCCGCGGACGGGAAGGAAGCTCATGGGCGGCGAGCCCACGAAGCCGGCCACGAACGCGCTCGCCGGGCGGTCGTAGATCTCCTGGGGCGGCCCGATCTGCTCCACGCGCCCCTCGTTCATGAGGGCGATGGTGTCGGCCATGGTCATGGCCTCGATCTGGTCGTGCGTGACGTAGACGGTGGTCGCGCCCAGGCGGTCGTGCAGGGCCCGGAGCTCCCCGCACATGATCTCGCGGAACTCGGTGTCGAGCGCGCCGAGAGGCTCGTCGAGGAGGAAGGCCCGGGGCTTGCGGACGAGGGCCCGGCCCAGCGCCACGCGCTGGCGGTCGCCGCTCGAGAGGCCGGAGACCGATCGGTCGAGGAGGTGGGTGACGCGCAGGATGCGGGCGGCCTCCTCGACGCGCTCCCGGATCTCGCGGCGGGGCGTGCCCTGGCAGCGCAGCGGGTAGGCGATGTTCCCCCGCACGGTGAGATGCGGGTAGAGCGCGAAGAGCTGGAAGACGAAGGCGATGTCGCGGCGGGAGGCGGGCGCGAACGTCACGTCCTCCCCGCCCAGCCGGATGGTCCCGGAGGAGGGCAGCTCCAGGCCCGCGATCATCCGCAGGGTGGTGGTCTTGCCGCAGCCGGACGGCCCGAGCAGGCAGAAGAAGTCGCCGTCCGGGATGGTGAACGTGGAATCCCGGACCGCCACCTGGTGGGCGAAGGCCTTGTGCAGCTTCTCGACGCGGATCTCCGCCATGGCTAGCCCGGGAACTTCGAGACGACGGTGAAGAGGCCCGTCCCCACGAGCGTGACGAGGAACGACCAGCCGAACAGGGTCATCGAGAAGGGCTGGAGGAGCATGAACACACCCGCCGCGATGAGGCACGAGGCCACCATCTCCATGGGCCCGCGGCGGAGCCAGCGCGGCCAGTCCCTCGGCTTCGGCCCGCTGCGCGGGTCCACGTTCGGGGCGGACGCCCTCTCGATCGCGTGCTTCACTTGCGCACCGCCCCGAAGGTGATGCCGCGCAGGAGGTTCTTCCGGAGCATCACCGTGAATACCAGGATGGGCACGAGGAAGAGGGTGGTGCCGGCCGCGACCGCCGGCCAGTCCTGGCCGCCCTCGCCGATGATGATGGGGATGAACGGCGGCGCGGTCTGGGCGTGCCCCGAGGTGAGCAGCACCGCGAAGGCGTACTCGTTCCACGCGAAGATGAGGCAGAAGATGGCCGTCGCCACGATGCCCGTGGCGGCCTGGGGCAGCACCACCTTGCGGATGGCCTGCAGGCGCGTGTAGCCGTCGACGAGCGCCGCCTCCTCGTACTCGCGCGGGATCTCGTCGATGAAGCCCTTGAGGAGCCAGACCGCGAGCGAGACGTTCACCGCCGTGTAGAGCAGGACGAGGCCGAGGCGGGTGTCGGAGAGGCCGAGCTCCCGGTACATGAGGTAGATCGGGATGGCCACGGCGATGGGCGGCATCATCCGCGTGGAGAGGATGAAGAAGAGGAGATCGTCCTTGGCGGGCACCCGGAAGCGCGAGAACGCGTAGGCGGCGGTGACCCCCAGCAGGACCGAGAGCGCGGTCGAGCCGAAGGCGACCACCAGCGAGTTGAGGAAGCGGGGCACGAAGTTGGAGGGCCCCGCGATCACCATGTTGTTGGCGCGGGCGTTGGCGTCGCAGGGATCGGTGGTCGGCGGCAGCGAGCGGATGTACTCCTCCGGCTGCCTGGAACGGGTGGTGAAGAGATTGCAGAAGCCCTCCGGCGAGGGCCGGAACAGGATCTTGGGAGGGTAGGCGATGGAGTCGGTCCCGGACTTGAAGGCGGTCGCGAAGATCCAGGCGAGCGGGACCATCGAGACGAGGGCGTAGGTCACCACGATCACCGCGGCGATCCGCTTCGCCCAGGGGCGGGCTTCCATCACCGATCCGGCGCGGTCGTCGGGGTCCATGGGATCACCTGCTCTTCACGCGGTTCAGCGCCTTGACGTAGACGTTGGCCAGGCCGAACACGGTGACGAAGAGAACGATGGCGAAGGCCGAGGAGTAGCCGGTGCGCCACTTCTCGAAGGCCTCGCGCTTCAAGGTGATGGAGGCGAGCTCGGTGGTGGATCCCGGCCCTCCGTTGGTGAGCAGGTTGACCATGTCGAACATCTTGAAGTTCTCGATCCCCCGGAACAGCACGGCCAGCATCACGAACGGAAGCGAGAGCGGCACGGTGATGGTCCAGAACTGCCGGAAGCGCGAGGCCCCGTCGACCTCGGCGGCCTCGTAGAGGTGGGCCGGGATGGAGCGGAGCCCGGCCAGGCAGATGAGCATCACGTAGGGGGTCCACATCCAGGTGTCCACGTTCACGATGGCCCAGGGCGCCAGCCGTACCGAGCCGATCATGGTGAACGACGAAGCCGGCGTGCCGGTGACGAACTCGATGGCGCGGTTCCAGAGCCCGATCTGCGGCTGGTAGAGGAACGTCCAGAAGTTCCCCACGACCGCGGGTGAAAGCATCATCGGGATGAGGATCACCGTGGTCCACAGGCCGTGCCCCTTGAACCTCCGGTCGACCAGCCAGGCCAGCGCGTAGCCGATGAGCGTCTGGAGCAGGATGGTCCAGAAGAGGAAGTGGGCCGTGGTCTGCATGGCGGCCCACACGTCGGGATCGCCGAGGACCTGGAGATAGTTGTCGATGCCCACCCAGCGGATCGGCGCGTTGGGCCGGTTCGCCCGGTAGCTCGTGAAGGACAGCCTCACCGTCCAGACGAGGGGGAAGAGGTTGATGCCGAGCAGGAGGACCATCGTCGGCGTGATGAAGAGCCAGGCGATGGCCCGGTCGGACAGCCCGCGCACCGCGCGGGCGATGCCGGCGGGCGTCCCCCGCGCCGCGCGCTCGGCCAGATCGGTCACCCTGCCTCCTCTCGAGACGAGCTCGGGGCCGCGTCGCGGAACCGGTCCGGGAAACTCTTCCATGGCGCGGGCCCCGTGGCTCCTCCCCGGCTACAGCTTGCCGTCGTCCTTGAACACCTTGGTCCAGTCCTGCACCAGCGCGTCGAGCGCCTCCTTGGCGGTGCCCTTGTCGGCGACCACGTAGTCGTGGACGCGCTTCTGCATCGACAGGAGGAGCTGGGCGTACGAGGGCTCGGCCCAGAAGTCCTTCACCATTCCCATCGACGTCAGGAAGTCCTGCGCGAAGGGAGCGCTCTTCGGGAAGGAGGGATCGCCGAGCACGGCCTTGTGGCAGGAGTAGCCACCGAGCGCCCACCACTTCTTCTGGACGTCGGGCTGGGCGAACCACTTCAGGTACTGCAGCGCCTCCTCGCGGTGCTTCGAGTAGGAGACGACCGAGATGCCCTGGCCGCCGAGCTGGGTGAACTGCTTCTTCTGCGCCGGGTTGGCGAAGAAGCCGATCTTGTCCCCGCCCACGTTGGGGTCCTTGTAGAGGCCGGGGAAGAACGCGAAGAAGTTCATCTGCATCGCCACCTGGCCGGACTTGAAGGCGTCGAGCCCCTCGCTCATGTAAGCGTTGGTGAGCCCCGGCGCCGTGCAGCACTTGTAGAGGGCCTTGTAGAACTCGAGCCCGGCCACCGCCTCGGGCGAGTTCACGAACCCCTCCATCCGGTAGGGCTTCTTCGGATCGTCGTACTCGAAGCCCCAGTCGTAGAGGACGTTGGTCACCCCCATGGTGATGCCCTCGGATCCACGTTCGGTGTAGATGTACGCTCCGTAGACCTTCTTGCCGTCGATCACCCGCCCCTGGAAGAACTCGGCGATCTCCTTGAGCTCGGCGTAGGTCTTCGGCGGCGCCAGCTCGCGCCCGGTCTTCTTCTTGTACTCGGCCCGGATCTCCGGACGGGCGAACCAGTCCTTGCGATAGGTCCAGCCGATGGCGTCGCCCATGGCCGGGAGGGCCCAGTAGTTGGGGGTCTTCTTGGGCCACTCCGAGTAGCCGGTCACGGTGGCCGGCTCGAAGTCGCTCATCTTGATGCCGTTCTTGTCGAAGAAGTCGTTGAGCTTCACGTAGTGACCGTTCTCGGCAGCGCCGCCGATCCACTGGCTGTCGCCGATGATGAGGTCGCAGAGCTGGCCCTTGGAGTTGAGCTCGTTGAGGAACCGGTCCGCGAAGCTGGTCCACGGCACGAACTCGAACGCCATCTGGACGCCGGTCCTGGCGGTGAAGTCCTTCGAGAGCTCCACCAGCGCGTTGGCGGGATCCCAGGCCGCCCAGCAGAGGGTGATCTTCTTGGCCTGGGCACTCGCCGGAGCGGGCAACGCGAACGCGCACGCCAGCGAGAGGACGACGACGAACTTGCGAATGCTCATGTGGGCTTCCTTCCGGATATGGCCGGAGCGCGTCGGATTTCCGGGGCGCCGGGCTTCATTTCAGTGAACATCTCAATTCTCGCTGAACAACGCTCGATCAACCAGCTGGGAACGACGTGCGCGCGGAGTGGATTTACTAAACTTCGCTAAACTAAATCGCAGGCCGGCGCCGGGAGGTCAAGGCCGGCCGCGCGGTCACCCCAAATTGTCCTTGCCGCGCCGCATCAGGCGGCCGGTCGCACGGCGAGGGAAGGCGGGGGTCGGCTCGCGGCGATTCAGTACTGCGGCACCTGGCCCGCGCCGAGCGCGTGCACCCAGGCGGCGAGCGCGCGGCGTTCCGCGTCGTCGCCGGCGAAGGCGGGCATCGCCTTGTACCGCTTCGGCAGGTTGCCGATGATCGCGTACGCCTGGTCGGCCGACCAGCCCGCCACGCGCTTCGAGAGCGGGATGTCGTTGTGGCAGCCGTGACAGCGGTTCCGGTAGACGACGCGCCCGCGGGCGACGGCCTCGGGCGTCACCACGACCGGCGCCGGAGGCGGCTCCAGCACGCCCGAGCGGATCACCCCGAAGGCGGCCAGCGAGGCGACTGCCAGGGCGAGGAGCGACAGGCTGACGATCCTGCTCATGCGCTCTCCTCTACCGCTCCCGGCCGGGGCTTGGAAGCGCTATAACCGCGCATCCATGCGTGCCCAGAGACTCAGCCAGCTCTTCGTCCCGACGCTCAAGGAGGCGCCGGCCGACGCCCAGGTGCCGAGCCACAAGCTCCTCGTCCGGGCCGGGTTCATCCGACAGCTCGGCGCCGGCATCTACGACTACCTGCCGCTCGCCAGGCGCTCGCTCTCCCGCATCGAGGCGATCGTGCGCGAGGAGATGGACGCCATCGGCGGCCAGGAGTTCTACCTGCCCGCGCTTCACCCCGCGGAGATCTGGAAGGCGTCGGGCCGCTGGGAGGTCATGGGCGAGAACATGTTCCGGCTCAAGGACCGGAAGAACGGCGACTACTGCCTCGGCATGACCCACGAGGAGATCTTCACCGCCATCGCCCGCGACGAGCTCCGCAGCTACCGGCAGCTGCCGCAGGTCTGGTACCAGATCCAGACCAAGTTCCGCGACGAGCCCCGGCCCAAGTCCGGCCTGCTCCGCGTCCGGCAGTTCACCATGAAGGATGCCTACTCCTTCGACGTGGACCGCTCCGGGCTCGACCGGAGCTACGAGGACCAGCGCCGCGCCTACGAGCGCATCTTCTCCCGCTGCGGCCTCGACTTCGTGGCGGTCCAGGCGCACTCCGGGTCGATGGGCGGCTCCGAGTCCTCGGAGTTCATGGTCCGCACCGAGGCGGGCGAGGACCTCGTGGCCGCCTGCCCGAAGTGCCGCTACGCCGCCAACACCGAGACCGCCACGTCCCGCCTTCCCGCCGAGGCCGACGGCGCCGGGCTGGCGAGGCCGGAGAGGTTCCCCACGCCGGGCGTGGTCACCATCGAGGCCCTGGCCTCCGCTCCGTACGGCGTCGAGCCGCGGCGCCAGCTGAAGACCCTCGTCTACATGGCCGACGAGAAGCCGGTGGTCGCGGTGGTGCGCGGCGACCAGGAGCTCAACGAGGCGAAGCTCCAGACCGCCACCGGGGCGCAGCTCGTCCGCCCGGCCCACGCCGAGGAGATCCCGTCGCTCATGGGCGCTCGGGCGGGCTCGCTCGGCGCCGTGGGCTTCTCGAGGGCGACGGTCCTCGTGGACCCCAGCCTGGAGGCGCGCCGCGACATGGTCACCGGCGCGAACGAGGACGGCTTCCACCTGAGGGGCGTGGACGTGAAGCGAGACGTGCTGGGCCGCCCGAACGTGAAGCTCGCCGACCTCCGCACCGTCGGGGCCGGGGAGGGCTGCCCGCGCTGCGACGGCACCCTCGACGTCTTCAAGGCGCTCGAGGTCGGCCACATCTTCAAGCTCGGCACCAAGTACTCGCAGTCGATGGGAGCCACCGTGCTCGACGCCGACGGTAAGGCGGTGCCCATCGTGATGGGCAGCTACGGCATCGGCGTCGAGCGCATCCTGGCCGCGGCCATCGAGCTCCACCACGACGAAAACGGGATCGTCTTCCCGATGTCGATCGCCCCGTTCCAGGCCACCGTGCTCACCCTCGGGCCGGAGCCCGAGCTCGAGAAGGCGGCCGCCGAGGTGGTGTCGGCGCTCTCCGCGGCGGGCGTCGACGTCCTGCACGACGACCGCGCCGAGCGCGCTGGTGTGAAGTTCAAGGACGCCGACCTGGTGGGCATCCCCATCCGCATCTCGGTCGGGAAGAAGGGGCTCGCCGAGGGCAAGGTGGAATGGAAGCTGAGGGGCGGCAAGGAGGTCGAGCTCGTGCCGCTCGCCGACGTGGCGCGGAAGGCGGTGGAGGCCGTGAAGGCCCTCACCCCGAGGGCGCGCGAGTCCTGAGAGGAGGGTTGCGCGTGCGCCTTCGACTCACCGTCGGCCCCGAGGGCGAGATCGCGGTGCCACCGCACGAGGCGGAATCGCTGGGCCTCGCAGGAGGCGGGCCGGTCGACCTCGCCTCGGCGCGGGGCGCCTGCGCGCTCCTCGTGCCGGCGCGCGACGACTCGCCCCGCTCGTTCTTCGCCGGCACGCTCTCGGCCCTCACCGTGGCCGAGGTCGCCCAGTTCGTGTTCTCGTCGCTCAAGACCGGCGTGCTCCTCCTCTCCTTCCGCGGCGACTCCGCCGGCGACCCGGCCCGGCTGCGCCGGCGCAGCCTCTACTTCCGCGACGGTCAGATCGTCTTCGCCTCCTCGAGCGATCCGCGCGACCGGCTCGGGCCCGTGCTCATCGAGAAGGGGCTGATCACCCAGCCCGACCTCGATCGCGCTTCACGTCTCGTGAAGAGCGGCCGGCCGCTCGGGCAGGTCCTCGTGGACGAGGGCGTGCTCACCTCCGCGCAGCTCTACGAGGGTGTCTCTGCCCAGGTGCGCGAGATCTTCCTCTCCAGCTTCGGGGAGACCGACGGGGAGTTCGCCTTCCTGGAGGGGCCCACCGACGAGTCCAGCCAGGTGAAGCTCGCCGAGCGGACCCGGGACCTGCTCCTCGCCGGCCTGAAGCGGCTCGAGCAGGCCGAGCAGAGGCGCGGCGCCGAGGAGGAGCGCGACGCCGCCGATGGGGAGGTGGCCATCGAGGTGGGCGTTCCCGAGCCCGCGGCCCGCCCGGGAGGTCCCTTCGAGACGTACCGCCGCATCCTCGGGCACGCCGTCCGCGCGATGACGCCCCACGTGCCCGATGCGGTGGAGCGCATCAACGGCTGGTTCGAGCGCCTGCCCGACGCTCGGCGGCCGCTCTACGAGAACATGTCCGTGTCGGCCGACGGCGACGTCGAGACCGCGCGCGTCCTGGAGAACGTGACCGCCCTGGGCACGCATCTGGGGCCGGCGGCCCGGGCGCGCGCGCTGGAGGCGCTCGAGGAATTGCTCTCGTTCGTGCTGTTCGAGGCGAAGAACACCATGCCCCGGCCCGACGCGGAGCGGCTCCTGCGCGAGGTCGGGCGCATGCAGGTGGGAAAGGCCTAGATGCTGCCGAGGGAGCGCATCTGCGCCGCCGTCGACGCGCCCTCGTGGGCGGAGGGCGAGGCCTTCGCCCGGGCGGTGGCGCCCGAGGTGGGCATCCTCAAGGTCGGCCTCGAGCTGTTCGCCGCCGAGGGCCCCACCGTGGTGCGCGCAGCTGCGGGGCTCGGCCGGCCGGTGTTCCTCGACCTGAAGCTCCACGACATCCCGAACACCGTCGAGGGCGCCGCGCGCTCGGCCGCACGGAGCGGTGCGTCGCTCCTCACCGTCCACGCCGCGGGCGGCCCGGACATGGTGAGCGCCGCCGTTCGCGGGGCGGGCCCGGGCGTCCGGGTTCTGGCGGTGACGGTGCTCACCAGCCTGGACGCCGCCGCGCTCGAGGCCGTGGGCCTGGCCGGTCCTCCCGAGGCCGCGGTGGTGCGCCTCGCGAGGCTCGCCGTGGCGGCCGGCGCGGGCGGCCTGGTGTGCTCGCCCCACGAGGTCGCGGCGGTGCGGGCCGCCGTCGGGAAGGGGCCGCTGCTCGTCGTCCCGGGGGTGCGCCCGCCGGGGTCGGAGCGCGGCGACCAGGCCCGGGTGGCCACGCCCGCGGAGGCGGTGCGCTCGGGCGCCGACGTGATCGTGATCGGGAGGCCGCTCTCGAGGGCCCCGGACCCCGCCGCCGCCGCGCGGGCGATCGCCGCGACGCTGTGAGGGCGATGCCCGGCCCGCCTCCGGGCCCGCCGCGCGCCTCCCCGGCGTGGCTGCGCTCTCCGCGTACGAATGTCAGGGGCCGGAGGCCGCCGGCCGCTATGTAAACGGTCCCGGAGCGACCCATGAACCAGGTCCTGGCCGAGCTGGACGGCTTCGACCCGACGATCGGAATCGTGTTCCTCGCGGCGACGAACCGGCCGGAGATCCTGGACCCGGCGCTCCTGCGCGCGGGCCGCTTCGACAGCCAAGTGCTGGTCGACCGCCCCGACGGCGCCGGCCGCGCGAAGATCCTCGCCGTCCACGCCGGGAAGGTCCTCCTCGCCGAGGACGTCGAGATCGAGAAGGTGGCGGCGCTCACACCCGGCTTCACCGGGGCGGACCTGGCGAACCTCGTGAACGAGGCGGCGCACGGACGGGCGCGACGCATCCTGGAGGCGAACCAGGCGCTCCTCCTGGAGCGTGCGGGGCAGCTCCTCGCGAGGGAGACGCTCGCCGATGACGAGCTCCTGGCGATACTGAAGAGGGTCGTCACGCCGCCGTCCCTCGAGCCGACCGTCGCGGCCGTGAGGCCGGTGATGAACGCCTGAGGGGCGCCGCGAGGCGAGGCCGTGCAGAACGCTTTCACGAACCGACACGACCTCTCGTCGCTCGCCGTGGCCGGCGGCCTCTGCGGCATCGTGGGCACGCTCTGCTACGTCGCGGGCGCCTTCCTTCCGCTGCCGGACCGGGTCGGGTACGGCGTGGTCATGCTCTGGCCGGTCCTCTCGGTGATCTTCGCGTTCGCCCTCTACCGCGTGATCGCGGCTGAGCGCGACGGGCCCTGGAATCAGCTGGCGTTCGTGTTCGCTTGCCTCGCGTTCGCGACGGTGGCCGCGATGATCTCCGTCCAGCTCGCGGTTCGCCTGGGCATGGCCGAGGTGGTGGCCACGGCCCCGAGCAGCGACGTCGCCTTCGGGACCCTGCGGCGCGGGCTCCGCCTGGTGGACATGGGCCTCGACGTGGCCTGGGACGTGCTCGTCGGGACGTCCCTCGTGCTCCTCGGCGGCGCCCTCCGCCGCGACTCCCGGTACGGAAAGGCCTGGGGCGCCGCGGCGGGGCTGCTCGGCGTCGTTCTCGTCGCCCTCAACGTTGCGACCTTCCCCTGGCCTCCGGCGACACGTGGCCTCGTCGACGTCGGTCCGCTCGTCGGGCTCCTCGTCGTCGCGGTCGGAGTCCGGCTGATGACCCTCGGGCTCCGCGGCCGCGCGTAGAGCTGCCGGTTCAGTCCTGCCGGGTCACCGCAACCGCGAAGCCACCCGGCTCCTCCTCCTGGGCGAGGACGTTCCACGGCCGGCAGCAGACCGGGCAGTCCTCCACGTACGACTGCGACTCGCCGCCACCCGGGTCGATGAAGAGGGTGACGAGCTCACCGCAGTAGGGGCACTCGACCTCGGCTTCCACGTCGAAGGCATACCCGGCCGGCCGCCGGTGCGCACGGCCGGCCGCTGCGTCGCCGGGCCGCGTCCGGTATGTTCGGGGCGTGGTGGCGAAGCCCTGGAACAACCCCTTCGGCAAGCTGAAGGGCCTCGCGAAGGCCGCCGAGCGGGACGCCGACGCGGCCGCCAGGGCCCGCGCGGCGGAGCGGGAGCGCGAGCGCCTGCAGCCGCCGGAGCCCTCGCCGCCCCGGGAGCGGAGCGAGGCCGAGCTGTGGGAGGAGGCGACGGCCGGCGCCCGGCCGATCGCGCGAGGGAACGGCGTGGCCGCACCGCGCGCGCCGCCGGGCCCGGCCGAGACCTTCTGGCACCCGGACCTCGAGGCGGTGGACGCGCTCCGCGCGCTCGTGTCCGGAGACGCACCCTTCGACCTCTCGGACGGCGACGAGTACATCGAGGGCAAGCTGCCCGGCATCGATCAGGCGCTCGTGAGGAAGCTGCGCTCCGGCGAGTTCGCCGTGCAAGGTCACGTCGACCTGCACGGCCTCGACCGCCGCGAGGCGCGGGCGGCCTTGGACGACTTCATCCGCCGCTCCCGCTCCGCCGGGAAGCGCTGCGTGCTCGTCGTCCACGGGCGCGGGCTCCACTCGAAGGACCAGCTGCCGGTGCTGAAGGACGCCCTCAGGGGCTGGCTCGCCTCGGGTCGCTTCGCGCGCCACGTGCTCGCCTTCGCCACGGCGCAGCCCGCCGACGGCGGTGCCGGGGCGGTGTACGTCCTGCTCCGGCGCGCGGGGCGGTGAGGACCCGGCCCGGCGGTCAGGGCGACCCGGCGACGAGATCGTCGTCGCCGCACTCGCCCTCGGGGCAGGCGAGCACCGCGCGGATCCGGGTGACGGCCGTGACGATGGCCGCGCGCAGGGTCGGCTCGCAGACCCCCTCGCGCTCGTCCGGCCCCTCCTGCAGCTCCTCGAGCACCTCGCGCAGCGCGTTGCAGGCCTTGCCCACCCGGCCCGTCTCGAGCGCCCTCCGGGCGCGGAGCACGTCGTGCTCGAGCTCCTCGTGGTGGCGGAGCCCCTCGAGCAGGACGAGGAGGTCCTCGATCTGCTCCCCGGCGCCCTTCACGTGCACCGAGAACGTGGCGGTGGTGGTGTTGCCGGCGGCATCGGTCGCGACGCCGGTGACGAGGGTCACCTCGCCGGGTGGATCGATGCCGAAGGTGCTGCCGGAGGGCGGATCGCTCGCCACCGAGGCGACCGCGCAGTTGTCGCCGGCCTGGAACGGATCGTAGGTGACCACCGCGCCGTCCGGGCCGGTCGCGTCGACCACCTGGTCGGGCGGCGCGGCGAGGCTGGGCGCCTCCGTGTCGCGCACCGTCACGGTGAACGAGCAGGTCGAGGTGTTGTCGTGGCCGTCCGTCGCCTGGGCGCTCACCGTCGTGGTGCCGAGGGGGAACGTCGAGCCGGAGGCCGGATCGGCGTACAGCGAGACGACGGCGGAGCAGGAGTCGCTCGCGGAGGGCGGGGCGTAGGCCACCTCGGCTTCGCAGCGGCCGGGCGCGGTGCCGGCGATCTCGCTCGCCGGGCACGAGAGCGCGGGCGGCGTGAGATCGCGAACCTCCACGGTCCCGCTGCACGTGGCGGTCTTGCCGTTCGAGTCGGTGACGGTCAGCGTGACGGGCGTGACGCCGATGGCGTAGGGGCTGGCCGGGCTCTGGGAGAGCGTGACCGTGACGCCCGACGTGGCGCTGTACGACCCGGCGTCCACGGACGCCGAGGCGGCGCAGGTGGAGTCGGCGACCACCGTCACCGCGCGGCACAGGGCGACCGGCGGCGACGGGGTGTCCTCGCCCACCACCACCTGGGTGACCGTGTCGCACTCGGAGGCTCCCACCGAGATCGGGACGACGTCGAGGCCGAAGGCGACGGCCTCGCCGGACGAGACCGGGTCCTCGCCCGCGAGGAAGTCGTCGTGCGAGTTCCAGCCCTGCGAGGCGATGAAGCTCACGACGTCGATGCCGGCCAGCTCGTTGAAGACGAAGGAGTGGCCCTTGAAGTCGTCGAAGGTGAGGGTCTGGCCGGAGGCCACGTAGGCCGAGGCGCCGAGGTTGCTCTCGTAGCCGTAGCAGTTCGTGATGTAGCAGCCGTACTTGCCGTCCTGCGTGTAGAACACGCCCTCCTCGATGGTGGCCCCGACCCCGGCCACGGCGTTCGCGCCCCATCCGAAGTTGAGCACGAGGTCGGCGCTGGCGGCGCCCGTCGAGAGGTCGCTGCTGTAGAACGCCTTGCAGACGTCCGGGTCGCCGACCACGTCCGTGCCCTCGTCGAGCACGCACTGGTACCCGAGCCCGCCGCCGACCACCGTGAGCGTGCAGCCCGTGCCGTCCTTGCAAGGGTAGTCGGGGCCGCAGGACTCGCCCGCCACGCGCGGCGTCCGGCAGTTGCCGATGCCCTGCGCGAGGCCGTCCTTGCACGCGTCGAAGCCCGAGAGCACGTCGCACCACGGCTGGTCGACGTCCCCGCAGCAGTTGCCGAAGGAGGAGGTGCCCCAGGAGCAGGGCAGCTCGCAGTGCGTCGTGCTGCCGTCGTAGTGCAGGCCGGACTTGCAGGAGTCGTAGCCGGACAGCACGTCGCAGATGACCTGGCCCACGTCCCCGCAGCAGTTGCCGAACGACGAGGTGCCCCAGGAGCAAGCCTCCTCGCAGTGGAGGGTGCTGCCGTCGTAGTGCAGGCCGGGCTTGCAGGCGGGCGAGGTCGGGCACACCGCCTGGCCGACGTCGCCGCAGCAGGTGACGCAGAGGTCGAACGCGGAGCGGTAGCTGCACGAGCACGGCGGTGGCCCGCCGCAGCCGACGGACTGGCTGTCGGAGGCCGTGCCCTGGAAGAGGAGGAACGCGAACGACGCCACGGCGAAGGTCGGCAGGTTCCTCGTCCGCATGGGCCCCTCCGGGCGGCGAATCATCGGCTCCTAAGCACGGGCGATCGCACGTTCCCGGCGGCGCGCGCTCTCTTTTGGGTGCGGAGGCCAAGCCGGGGCCCGGGGGTCACGGTGCGTCAAGGGACCGTCCGCGAGCGCGCCCGGCCTCCCGGCGCTAAGGCTCGAGGAGGGGAGACCCGAGGCGCAAATGCGTTCCGCGATCACCTTCCTCCTCCTCGCCCTCGCCTCCTCCCCGGGCCGGGCCATCCGGGTCGACCCGGCCGAGCCGGGCGAGGCGCTCCGGCCGGCGCTCGACCGGGCCGAGGCAGCCATCCGCGCGGCGGCCTGCGACGTGGAGCGGAGGTTCGGGGAAGGCGATCCGGACGCCAACGCCGCCCGGTGCGACGGCGCCGGGCCGGTCCCGGGCGTGAAGGTCGGGCGGACGAGCGCGCGGCTCCGCAATCCGCGGAACGCAGCCCCGGCCTGGGCCCGCCCGTACATCGAGGAGACCGACGGTCGCAAGGCGGTGGACGTGGCCCCGGCCGGGTTCGACCTCGGCGACCGCGTCGGCCTGCTCCGCCCCATCGAGATCCGCGCGCGCTGCATCCACTGCCACGCCGCGCGCGGGGAGCTCACGCCCGACACGCGCGCATGGCTCGAGCGCGCCTATCCGGAGGACCGGGCGCTCGGCTACGCGCTCGGCGACCTGCGCGGGTTCTGGTGGGCGGAGGCTCCGAAGCGCTGAGGCAGGATGGGGCCACCCTCGGGCGGCCCCCGGGGGGACGCGGCGGCTCGCCACGGATGTCAGCCAGTTCAGTCTTGACTGAAACTGCGGAACGGTCTACTCAGCGCTCCCGTGAGCCCGGGGGCCCGCGACCTGCGAGAGTGGGTGGAGCAGCTGGCCGCGCAGCTGGAGCGCGACGGGCTCCCGCGCATGGCCGGCCGCATCTTCGCCTGGCTGCTCGTGTGCGAGCCGCCCGAGCAGACGATGGAGGATCTGGCCGCGGCGCTGCAGGGCTCGAGGGCGTCGATGAGCACCATGACCCGCCTCCTCGAGGGGGCGGGGTTCGTAGAGCGGGCACGCCGCCCCGGGGCGCGAACCGACGTGTTCCGCATGCCCGAGGGGAAGTGGGGCTCGTTCTGGGAGTCGCAGATCGCCCGCGTCCGCCAGGTCACCGGCACGCTGGCCCGCGGGGCCGACCTCATGGCCTCCCGGCCGCCCGCGGCGCGCCGGCGGATCGAGTCCGTGCTCGAGCAGTACCGTTTCCTGGCCCGTGAGCTCCCCGCCCTCTACGCCCACTGGGCGGGCTCGGGCGGACCGCACACCCACGTGACACCCGTCCGGCGCCGCCCGGACGCACCCGCCCGCCGCTCGCGGGGAGGGGAATCCCGCCGCCGGCGCGCCTAGAGAGCGCGCGGGCACGAGAGGAAGACCATGGCCATCGTCTCGGTCGACAACGTCTCCAAGGACTACATGCTGGGCAAGACCGTGGTCCCCGCGCTCCGGGAGGTCAGCCTCCAGATCGATCAGGGCGAGTTCATCTCCATCGCGGGCCCGTCCGGCTCCGGCAAGACCACGCTCCTCAACCTCATCGGCTGCGTGGACACGCCCACCGCCGGGACGGTGGTGGTGAACGGGCAGGACACCTCGCTCCTGCCCGAGCGCGCCCTCACCGACCTGCGCCTCCACACCCTGGGGTTCATCTTCCAGAGCTTCAACCTCGTCTCGGTGCTCTCGGTCTTCCAGAACGTGGAGTACCCGCTCCTGCTCCAGGGCGGCATGAAGCGGCGGCAGCGGGCCGCGCGCGTGCTCGAGCTCCTCGACGCCGTGGGCATCAAGGAGTACGCGCGCCACCGGCCGAGCGAGCTCTCCGGCGGCCAGCGCCAGCGCGTGGCCATCGCCCGCGCGCTCGTCACGAAGCCCAGGATCGTCCTCGCCGACGAGCCGACCGCCAACCTCGACTCGGCCACCGGCGAGAACATCATCGACCTCATGAAGGAGATGAACCGGGACGGCACCACCTTCATCTTCTCGACCCACGATCCCAAGGTGATGTCGCACGCCAACGCGGTGGTGCGCATCGCCGACGGTCGCCTGGTGGAGCGCCAGCAGCTGGCGCGCTCGGGGGGATCGCGATGAACCCGAGGCGCGACAGCGTCCGCATCCTCCTCACCATCGCCTTCCGGAACCTGCTCGCCTCGCCGGTCCGGACCGCGATCCTGGGGGCCATCATCCTGGTCGGCTCGCTCATCGTCGTGGTGGGCACCTCGGTCCTCGACTCGATCGACCGCGGCATGCGTACCTCGATCCAGGGCAGCCTGGGCGGTCAGCTCCAGCTCTACGACGGCCGCTCCGAGGACCAGCTGGCGCTCTACGGGGAGATGACCGGCGAGTCCCGGCTCGAGCCCATCGAGGACTTCTCGAAGGTGAAGGCGGCGCTCGCGGGCCTGAAGAACGTGAAGCAGGTCGTGCCCATGGGCATCGACCAGGCGATGGTCACCACGGGCAACGCCTTCGACCTCGCGGTGGAACGGCTGCGGGCCGACGCGCGGCGCCTGGAGTCGGGGGAGACGGGGCCGGACCTCGACAAGGCCTACCTCGCCCACAAGGCGCACGTCCGGCACATGTGCGAGCTCCTCAGCGACCAGCTGAAGCAGGCCAGGGTGCTGGCCGCGGTCTCCGGCAAGGAAGCAGAGGAAAGGAAGAAGGATCGCACCCACCTCGACCGCGCGATCAGCCCGGAGTTCTGGGACGCGTTCGACCGCGATCGCTACGGCAACCTCGAGTTCCTCGAGAATCGCATCGCGCCGATGGTGCTCGACAACGGGTTCACCTTCCTCCGCTACGTGGGCACCGATCCGCAGGCGTTCTTCCGGGCCTTCCCGCTCGCGCAGATCTCGAAGGGCGAGATGATCCCGGAGGGCAGGCGCGGCATCCTCGTGGGCGAGCAGTACGCCGACGAGTGGCTGAAGCTCCGCAACGCGCGGCGGCTCGACCAGATCAAGGACATGCGCGACCGGCGGGGCAAGCGCATCGCGGACGACGAGGAGCTTCAGAGGTGGGTCCGGGAGAACCGGACCGGCATCAACGAGATCATGCTCCAGCTCGATCCCGTGAAGGCGGAGCAGGTGGCCTCCGAGCTCCGGAGCGGCCTGGGAGCCACCGAGGGCGAGACGCTCGAGCAGCTCCTCCAGAAGCTGTTCGCCACCACCGACCAGGACTTCGACTCGAAGTACAAGCTCTTCTACGACGTCGTCGCCCCGCGCATCCGGCTCTACCAGGTCAACGTCGGCGAGACGATCACCATCAAGGCGCCCTCGAAGAGCGGCTACTTCAGCTCGGTCAACGTCAAGGTCTACGGGTTCCTCCGCTTCAAGGGCATCGAGCGATCGGGCATCGCCGGGATGATGTCGGTGCTCGACATCCACAGCTTCCGCGACCTCTACGGATACCTGACCCCCGAGAAGCGGGAGGAGATCGCCCGCATGAAGGCTCAGCTCGGCGCGCGGGAGATCGCTCGCGAGGACGCCGAGTCGGCGCTGTTCGGGGGAGGGACCGCGCTCGAGGGGCAGGCGAGGGCCGGGGCGATCGACGAGAGGAAGCTCGTGGTCGGCCGGGAGGAGGTTCGCAAGGCCGCGCAGGAGGAGCGCATCTACACCGACGCCGACGTCGACGAGGGCGTGGCGCTCAACGCCGCCGTCATCCTCCAGGACCCGCGCAAGATGTCGCGGACGGCCGACGAGATCCGGAAGGCTCTCGACCGGGCCGGCCTCGGCTACAAGGAGGTGCGCGGCCCGGACCACCAGGTGGCGGAGAAGAAGGGCATCCGGGTCATCGACTGGCAGACCGCCTCCGGGATCGTGGGCCAGTTCGTCACCCTCATCCGCATCGTGCTCTTCACCGCGGTGGTCATCTTCTTCGCCATCGCGCTCGTGATCATCAACAACGCCATGGTGATGGCGACGCTGCAGCGCGTGAAGGAGATCGGCACCATGCGCGCGATCGGGACGCAGCGCCGCTTCGTGGTGATCATGCTGCTCGTCGAGATCGCCACGGTCGGCGTGGTGTTCGGGCTGGGCGGGGCCGCGCTGGGGGCGGTGGTGGTGGGCATCATTCGCCTGGCCGGAGGCATCCCGGCCACGACCGACATGCTCTACTTCGTCTTCTCCGGGCCGGCGCTGTTCCCGCGGCTGGGGGCGCTCTCGGTGGGGACGTCGCTCACGATCGTGCTGCTCGTCGCCGTCCTCTCCTCGCTCTACCCGGCGATCCTCGCCATGCGGGTCACGCCCGTCGAGGCGATGGCCACGGAGGAATGACCGTGCTCGCGATGGACATCGGGATGGCGGTCCGCAACCTCCGGCAGCACGTGCGCCGCAACCTCTTCCTGGGCGGGGCGCTCGGCGCGGTGACGGGGCTGCTCGTGCTCCTCGGCGGCCTCACCTCCGGGATGGAGGAGGCCATGATGCGCTCGGCCGAGACCCTCCTCACCGGCCAGGTCAACGTCGGGGGCTTCTTCAAGGTGACGAGCGGGAGCGCTGCACCGCTCGTGTCCGAGTACCCGAAGGCGCTCGCCACGCTGCAGGAGCAGGTGAAGGACATCGACTACTACACCGTCCGCGTGCGTGGATGGGCGAAGGGCGTGTCCGAGACCTCCTCGATGGACCTCGTGCTGGGGGGCATCGACGTGGACCACGAGCCCAAGCTCCCCGAGGTCCTTCGCTTCATCGGGGGCGATCTCGCGGCGCTCAAGCAACCAAACACGCTCCTCCTCTTCGAGTCGCAGGCGAAGCGCCTCAAGGTGCAGGTGGGCGACGCCATCACCCTCTCCGCTCCCACCGCACGCAACGTGAACAACACGGTGGACGTGAAGGTGGCGGCGGTGGCCCGCGACGTGGGCCTCCTCTCCAGCTTCTCCGCCTTCATCGAGGCGGGCACCCTGCGCGCACTCTACGGCCTGAACGACAGCACCACGGGTGCGATCCACGTCTACCTGAAGGACCGCAGGCCCGAGCACGCCAAGGCGGTGGCGGCCCGGCTGCGGACGGCCTACGCGGACGGGGGCTGGAGGGTCATGGAGCCCGCCGCCCAGCCGTACTGGATCAAGCTCATGATCTCGGTTCCGTCCGAGGACTGGACGGGCCAGAAGATCGACGTCACCACCTCCGACGATGAGATGGGCCAGTTCAAGCAATTCCTGGTGGCCCTGCGGGTGGTGACCGCCCTCCTCGTCCTCATCCTCATGATGGTCGTCGTCATCGGCATCTGGAACACGCTCGCGATCGCCGTGCGCGAGCGGACGAAGGAGATCGGCACGCTCCGTGCCATCGGCATGCAGCGGCGGAAGGTCCTGTGGCTGTTCGTGCTCGAGACCGCGCTGCTCGGCCTCATCGGGACCGCCGGCGGGGCGCTCCTGTTCTCGGGCCTCGCCCTGGGGCTGAACGCGCTCGCCATCCGGCTGCCGGATGCCGTGCAGGTGTTCCTGGCCATGGAGAACCTCACCTTCGTGCTCGATCCGGGAGGGATCGCACGGAACGTGATCGTCCTCACCCTGATCACGGTGCTCGCCTCGATCCTCCCCGCCCGCCACGCGGCGCGCCTCAGGCCCGTCACCGCGATGCACCACATCGGATGAACGCCATGCTCAGGATCTCCTCGCTCGCCCTCCTCCTCCTGGCCCTGGCCGGCGTCGCCCGGCCGGCTGCCGCCCTCTCCGACCCCGAGCTCGCCAAGGTGGTCGCCACCATCGACGAGCGGCAACGCAACTCGGGCGACTGGAAGGCGCTCTGCTACATGGAGGCGAAGGAGAAGGGCAAGACCGACGTCGTCTACGAGCTGCTCGTCTACCGGCGCGACGAGGACGACAAGCAGATGTTCCTCTTCACCAAGCCCAAGGCCGAGGCGGGCAAGGGGTACCTCCGGCTCGACAAGAACCTCTGGCTCTACGACCCGTCGGTGGGGCGATGGGAGCGCCGGACCGAGCGGGAGAAGATCGGCGGCACCGACACGAGGCGAGGGGACCTGGACGAGTCGCGCCTGGTGGAGGAGTACGACGCGAAGTGGCTCGGCGACGAGAAGCTGGGCGTCTTCGACGTGCACAAGCTGGAGCTGACGGTGAAGCCGGGCGTCGACGTGGCCTTCCCGGTGGTCCGGATGTGGGTGGACAAGGCGACGATCAACGTCCTGAAGCGTCAGGAGCTCGCGCTGTCGGGCAAGCTGATGCGGACCAACTACTACCCCAAGTGGAAGAAGATCTACTCGGAGTCGAAGAAGGCCGACGTGTGGTTCCCGGAGGAGATCCGCATCTACGACGAGATCGAGAAGGGCAACCAGACGCTCATCCTGATCAAGGAGGTCGACCTCCGGCCGCTCGAGGCGAACATGTTCACGAAGGCTTGGCTGGAGTCGAAGAGCAGGTAGCCCGGTGCACCGGAGGACGCATGATCCGCCCGATCGTCACCGCGCTCCTCGTCGCCGCCACGGGCTGGGCCTCCGCCCAGGATCGCCCTGCGGAGGAGGAGCTCTTCGGCACGCCGTCCACGGAGGCGAGCCCGCCGAAGGAGCAGCCGGGGACGGCGAAGGAGGCGCCCCCCGCGAAGCCCACGCCGGGCACCGCGCCCGCATCCGGGGAGACGCACGGCGACCACCCGGCGGCCGAGGCCGAGCTGTTCGGGACCCAGGCGTCGCCGGCCTCGCCGCCCCCGGCGCCGGGCCGCATGGTCACGCGCGAGCAGGAGGATCCGCTCAAGCTCGGCGGGTTCGTGTACCTGCGCTCGGCGATCACCTGGTACGAGGGCGACTCGGTGGGGGACGGCGGGCTCTCGCTGCCGAACCTCGTCGACCTCTTTCTCGACGCGCGCCCGAACGACCGGGTCCGCGCCTTCGCGCTGGCGCGGACGTTCTGGGACCCGACCGGAGGCGGCCGTTCGCCGGCCCGTGACGCCCTGGTGGAGAACGGGCTCGCGCCCGCGCCGGACACGCGGCCGCAGAGCGTGCTCGACCAGCTCTGGCTGAACTTCGACCTCTACCACCAGGTGTACGTCACCGCCGGGAAGCAGCACGTGAAGTGGGGCGTCGGGAAGTTCTGGAACCCGACCGACTACCTGCACCCGGTGAAGCGCGACCCGCTGGCGGTGTTCGACGCGCGCACGGGCGTCACGATGGTCAAGGCACACTGGCCCTGGGAGTCGAAGGGCTGGAACGTGTACGGCGTGGCGCTGCTCGAGCAGGCGGGCCGGCGACAGACGGTCGACACGATCGGGAGCGTCGGCGGGGGAGGCCGCGCGGAGGTGGTGCTGGGCCCGGCCGAGCTCGGGGTGGACGCGCTGGCGCAGCAGGGGACGAAGCCGCGGTTCGGGGTGGACCTGTCGGCGGGCGTGTGGGATCTCGACCTGTACACCGAGCTCGCGATCCGTACCGAGCAGGACTCGACGAAGTACCGGCTGGTGGATCCGAGCGCGCCGATCGAGATCCGCTACGTGCCGTACCAGCCGGAAGGCTGGCAGCCGCAGCTCGTGGTGGGGGGCGGCTGGGCGTGGAAGTACAACGACGAGGACGTGCTCAACGTGGGGGTCGAGTACTTCTGGAACGAGCCGGGGTATTCGGACCCCGCGGTCTACCCGTTCCTGCTCCTGCAGACCGCGGCGGACCCGACGACGCGCGCGTTCACGCCGTTCTACCTGGGAAAGCAGTACCTGGGAGTGTCGCTCAACCTTCCCGCGCCCGGGCGGTGGAACGACACGATCTTCACGCTGTCGTGGATCGGGAACCTCTCGGACCGAAGCTACACGGTCCGCCTCGACCACTCGACGCTGTGCCTCACGTACCTGCGGGTGGAGACGTACGTGTCGGTCTACGGCGGGACGAAGGGCGGCGAGTTCCGGCTCGCGCTCGACTACCCCGAGCCGGTCGGCTACCTCCCTCCCGCGGTCCTGAGCGCGGGCGTCGCCCTCCGCGTGAACCTCTGAACCCTGACGCGTCCCGGGTGTGCGGGCCCGGGCTCACCGGTCCCCCGGCGCCCGGCCGGCCGTCCAGCCCGCGCGCACGAGCACGTCGGCGAGCACCTCGGCGACCGTGGCCGCGAGATCGGTGCAATGTGCGTGGCGCTCGGGCGACTGGAACTCCCCGAAGGCCCGCACGAGATCGTTGCAGACGTATGACGGGCGAGCGAGCCGGCGGGCGATCTCGGCGTTGTAGGCGACCATCGCCTCGCGCAGGGCGGGGGTGGTCGGGCCGGTCGGGTCCGGGTCGCCGAGGAGCTCTCCCAGCACGAGCTGGCCCGCCACGATCGCGCCGCACGTCCCCTCGCCGGTGACGCCGCCGCGGCGCAGGGACTGGTACGCGGGGGTGGCGCGCCCGAACGTCTCGGCGATGGCGATGCCGCAGCTCCGGTGCGGCGTCTCCTTGCCGTCGTACAGCCGGCGGGCCCGCTCGCGCAGCTCCGCCACGATCTCCTCGCGCGTGGACATCAGCGCCTCCCCTTCGGCCTCGCGGGCGCGGGCGGTCGCATGGCGCCCAGCGCGGGGTTCTTCTCCAGCTCCTCGATGGTGCGTGGCCAGTCCTCCTTGAGGAGCCGCGCCAGCGAGCGATCCGAGAGGATCTGTCCGCCGGTCTGGCAGCGCGGGCAGTAGTCCACCTCGTTCTCGGAGCGCACGATCCGTTGCACGGCCGTGCCGCATACCGGGCAGGGCTGCCGGAACCTGCCGTGGACCGCCATCTCGGGCCGGAAGGCGGTCACGCCCTCCGGGAAGGTTCCGTTCGCCTCGGCGCGCAGGCGCCCGGTCCAGGAGCGGAGCACGGACAGGGTGGCCTCGTGCAACCGCGCGATCTCCTCGTCGTCGAGGTGGGAGGTGAGCTTCACCGGGGAGAGGCGCGCCGCGTGGAGGATCTCGTCGGAGTAGGAGTTGCCGATGCCGGAGAAGAGGCGCGGATCGGTGAGCGCGCGCTTCAGCGTGTGGTTCTCCGTCCGGAGCGCCGCGGCGAACGTCGCGCGATCCGCGGAGAGGGGCTCGATGCCGCCCCGGTCGAGCGCGGCGAGCGCCGCCTCGCCCCGCACCAGGTGGAGGGCGGCCCGCCGCTTCGTGCCCGCCTCCGTGAGCGTGAGCGTGCCCGGCGGGAAGTCGAGCGCGAGGAGCCCCACGCGGCCGGGCAGCTTCGCGCCGCGCTCCTTCCAGTGAAGGCGGCCCGCGATCATGAGGTGAATCACCAGGAAGAGCCCGTCCTCCAGCGCGAGCGCGATGCGCTTCCCGATCCGTCGCACGTCGAGCACCCTGCGACCCTCCGCCGCGGAGATGGGCGGGTCGGCCGAGCGGAGCAGGAACGGGCTCCCCAGCCGGACGTGCTCGAGGGGCTCGCCCTGGACGCGCGCGCGCACCGCCTCGACGTAGACCTCGATGTCGGGGAGCTCGGGCACGGGACGCCATCGTAGCGCGTCCCGGCGTGACCCACCCGTGACCCAGGGCGCGGTAAGGTTCGCGCGTGCACGCCCTCATCTACCCCGTCGGCTATCCGCTCGCGCTCCTGATCATCGTGGCGGCGCTGCCGGTGCAGGCCCTCCTCCTCGCGCTCACGGCGTTCGACCGGAACCGGACCGTGCCCGGGCGCTTCCTGCGCATCGTGGGCGTGCTCCTCTCCTGGTGCTTCCCGCCCTGGCGGCTCCGGGTGGAGGGGCGCTGGCCGCCGGGTGGGCCGTTCGTTGTGGTGGCCAACCACCAGTCGATGCTCGACATCCTCCTCCTCTCGCACGTGCCCCGGGAGATGAAGTGGGTGGCGAAGCAGTCCCTCTTCGAGATCCCCTGGATCGGCCTGATGCTCCGGATGAGCGGGGACATCCCGGTGCTGCGTGGAGACGCGGACAGCGGCGGCGCGGCCCTGGCCGCAGCGCGGGCCTACCTGGACCGCGGCATGAGCGTGATGATGTTCCCCGAGGGAACGCGCTCGCGCACCGGCGCGCTCCAGGCCTTCAAGTCGGGAGCGTTTCGCCTGGCCATCGAGGCCGGCCGGCCGGTGCTGCCCATCGCCGTGTTCGGAACCGCGAGGGGCATGCCCAAGGGTGGACCCTGGGTGAACCCGTGCCGCGCCGTGGCGCGGCTCCTCGAGCCGGTGTCCACCGCCGGTCTGGGGGCCGAGGCCGTCAACCGCCTGCGCGACGAGGTTCGCGCGCGGATCGCCGCGGAGCTGCCCGCGCTCGAGGCGGCAGTGGCCGGCGTGGCCCCGGCCGCCGCCTGACGCCTCCCGGGCCCCGAGGCCCGAAGATCATCGGTGCACGTGCCGCGTGCCGTCCGCGTGCTCGTGCTCGTGGCCGTGGCCGTGGCCGTGCTCGTGCTCGTGGCCGTGGCCGTGGCCGTGGTCGTGCACGTGCTCGTGCGGGCCACCCGCGAGGCGCCCGTCGGTCCGCCGCAGGGTGCCGCGCAGGTCCGCGAGCCAGGCGATCCAGGCGTCGATGCCGGCGCCGGTCCGGGCGGAGAGTTCGAGCACGCGCGGCCTGGGCATGACCCGGGCCAGGGCGTCGTGCAGCTTGGCGAGATCCACGTCGAGGTGGGGGACGAGGTCGCACTTCGTGAGCAGCACGAGGTCGGCCGCCTTGAACATCACC
>Ga0335084_10000603_pt1 | contig 31092 bp, 4 predicted proteins | sample Lox_Sample_44_FD_206721 | JGI IMG/M metagenome (GOLD analysis project Ga0335084, IMG submission 206721) | Soil microbial communities from Loxahatchee National Wildlife Refuge, Florida, United States - Lox_Sample_4.4 | ecosystem: Environmental > Terrestrial > Soil > Wetlands | place: USA: Florida... | reverse complement strand
CCCGCCGGAGTCGGAGGGGACCAGCGCCCTCGAGGAGGCGCGGGCACTCACCTGTGATCGTCCCCTGCAGCTCGTCCAGGCTCTGGCCAGCTTGGCGGGCAACAACCCCCTCCGCGTGTGGCTCGTCAGTGCGGGTGCCCAAGCCGTTCTTCCGGGCGAGGACCCGGCGGTCGAGCAGTCGCCCCTGTGGGGACTGGGGCGGGTGGTCGCGAGCGAGCACCCGGAGCTGCGGTGCACGCTCGTGGACCTCTCGCGCGCCGCGAGCGAGATCGACGCGCTGCGGCAAGAGCTCGAGACCGACGGCGGGGAGAACCAGATTGCCCTGCGAGGTCCCGACAGGCTGGTGCCCCGACTGAAACCCTGGGTCCCGGAGACGGCCGACGAGGTGCGGACCGAGCCGGTCGCCGGCCGGGCGTTCCAGGTGACCACGTCGTCGCCCGGGATTCTCGACGGACTCGGCCTGCGCGAGGTCGTTCGGCGTGGCCCTGGGGCGGGCCAGGTGGAGATCGAGGTCGATTCCACCGGCCTGAACTTCATGAACGTCCTGTCCGCCCTCGGCGCCTACCCCGGTTACCCCCAGGGTGTCGGCCCGCTGGGGATCGAGTGCGCCGGACGAGTGTCGGCGGCTGGCGAAGGCGTCGCGACCCCGCAGGTGGGCGACGAGGTACTGGCTCTGGCCTTCGACTCCCTCGCCAGCCACGCCCTGGCAGACGCCCGCCTCGTCCGCCCTCGGCCGGCCGGGCTCGGAGTGGACGAGGCGGCGACTCTCCCCATCGTGTTCCTGACCGCTCACTACGCTCTGAACCACCTGGGCAGGCTGGGGAAGGACGAGCGGATCCTGGTCCATGCCGCGGCGGGGGGCGTGGGTCAGGCTGCCATCCAGCTCGCGCAGCACGCAGGGGCGGAGGTCTTCGCCACTGCCGGCACCCCGGACAAGCGCGCCCTCCTGGAGTCGATGGGGGTCCGGCACGTCATGGACTCGCGCTCCCTCGGCTTTCGAGACGCGGTTCTCGAGCGGACGGGCGGCGAGGGTGTCGACGTGGTTCTCAACTCCCTGGCCGGGGAGTTCGCCACCGCCAGCCTCGGTCTCCTGCGCCCGTACGGCCGCTTCCTGGAGATCGGCAAGCGGGACATCTACGCGGACGGGCAGATCGGCCTCGGGCCGTTCCGCCGCAACCTGTCCTACTTCGCCGTCGACCTCGACCGGATGGCGCGCGAGCGGCCAGGGCAGGTCTCGCGGCTCCTCGACGAGGTCCTTGCGCTCCTCGCGGCCGGCGCCATTCGACCGGTTCCGCTGCGGACCCTGCCGGTGTCGCGCGTGGCCGACGCCTTCCGAGAGATGGCCCAGGCCCGCCACACCGGGAAGATCGCGATCTCCGTGCGCGACGCCGAGGCGCGGCTCGAGCCGCGGGACGCGAGCGTCGCCGCGCTCACGGCGGGGACGTGCTTGATCACCGGAGGCCTCGGGGGGCTGGGCCTCGAGGTCGGGCGATGGCTGGCCGAGCGAGGGGCCCGAGCCATCGTCCTCGCCGGGCGGCGTCCGGCCTCCCCGGAGGCCCAGAGCGCGATGGCGGCGATCGAGTCGGCGGGAGCCCGCGTCGAGGTGGTGGGCGTGGACGTGTCGAGCCCGGAGGCCGTTCGACAGCTGGCAGCGCGCCTGGAGGCATTGCCCCCGTTGAGCGGCATCGTGCACGCCGCCGGCCTGCTCGACGACGGGATCCTCCTCCAGCAGACCGCGGAGCGGTTCGCGAGGGTCATGGCACCCAAGGTCCAGGGCGCCTGGAACATGCACCAGCTCGCATCGAGCCGTGGCGCGACCCTCGTCGCCTTTTCGTCCGTGGCCGGGCTCCTCGGCCTCCCCGGACAGGGCAACTACGCGGCTGGCAACGCCTTCCTCGACGCCCTCGCCCACCATCGGCGGGCTCATGGCCAGGCCGCGGTCAGCATCGACTGGGGCCCGTGGTCCCGGATTGGCCTCGCGGCGGCAAGGTCGAACCGTGGTGAGAGGCTTGCCGCTCGCGGCCTCTCGAGCCTCACCCCGGCAGCGGGGCTCGGGGCGTTCGGCCGGATCCTGTCCACACCGCCGGCGCAGGTGGCGGTCATGCCGCTCGATTGGCCCGCCTTCGCGTCCGCTTTCCCGGCGGCCGCGCGCGCATCGCTGTTACGGCCCCTGGCCGCCCGCCACGAGCTCGAGGCCGCCGAGCCTTCCCGGCGTTCCGACGGCAGCATCGTCGATGCCCTTCACGCCAGCGAAGCGGGGGCGCGTCGGACGCGACTCGAGTCCTTCCTCCAGGAGCAGGTCGCCCAGGTGCTCAAGCAGTCGCGGAGCCGCATCGACCCCCACAAGCCCTTCCGGACGCTGGGCCTCGACTCCCTGATGGCGCTCGAGCTGCGGAACCGTCTCGAGGTGGCGATCGGCATCCCGCTTCCCGCGACGCTCGTCTGGAACTACCCCACCGTCGTGGCTCTCGCCCCGTACCTTGCGGAGCGACTCGACCTCCCGCTCGAGGAGGGGTCGGGCCGCGCGACCAGGAAAGTCGCCGGGACCGCCGGCGAGGACCTGGAGGCGCTGCTCGGGCAGATCGAGCGGCTCTCCCCGGAGGAGGCTCAGCGGCTCCTCTCCGAAGGCTCGTGACGGAGACAGTGTGATGAGCGACATCGCACGGCGGATCTCCGGACTGTCGCCCGAGCAGAGGGCCCTGCTCGAGAAGCGGCTCAAGAGCGGAGGCTCCTCCACCGTACGCCGTGAGCCCATCGCGATCGTGGGAATGGGCTGCCGCTTTCCCGGCGGCGCGGACGGCCCGGAGGCGTTCTGGCGGCTCTTGTGCGAAGGCCGGGACGCGATCCGGGAAGTTCCCCGCGAGCGGTGGGACGTCGACGCGCTCTACGACCCGGACCCGATGGCCGGGGGGAAGATGTCTTCCCGCTGGGGAGGCTTCCTGGACGAAGTGGACCGGTTCGACGCCGGCTTCTTCGGAATCTCGCCCCGGGAAGCGGTTCGCATGGATCCGCAGCAGCGGCTCTTGCTCGAGGTGGCGTGGAACGCACTCGAGAACGCAGGCGTGGGTCGCGAGAGCCTGGCCGGAAGCGCGACCGGGGTCTTCGTCGGCGCCCATAGCCACGCCAGCGACTATCTGTGGCTGCAGTACCAGAGCCCGGAGACCTTCGACGCGTTCGTCGGCACCGGGACCGCCCATAACCTCCTGGCGGGGCGGCTGTCCTACTTCCTCGACCTCCACGGACCCGCCGTCGTCGTCGACACGGCCTGCTCGTCCTCCCTCGTGGCCGCGCACCTGGCCGTCCAGAGCCTTCGGCTGGGCGAGTCGGACGTGGCGCTCGCCGCGGGAGTCAACCTCATCCTCACCCCGCACTTCACGATCGCGGCGTCGCGCATGCACATGCTGGCGGCCGACGGCCGATGCAAGGCCTTCGATCGCCGGGCCGACGGCTTCGTGCGTGGCGAGGGCTGTGGGGTGGTGGTGCTGAAACGCCTGTCCGACGCGCTGGCGTCGGGCGACCCGGTGGTGGCGGTCATTCGCGGCTCGGCCACGAACCAGGACGGCCACACCAACGGTATCACCGCGCCAAACGGGCTTTCGCAGCAGGAGGTCATTCGCCAGGCGCTCAGAAACGCGGGGGTCGCCGGGGCGCGGATCGGTTACGTCGAGGCCCACGGGACGGGAACGGCGCTCGGCGATCCGATCGAGGTCGAGGCGCTGGCGGCAACGGTGGGTGCCGAGCCGCGACCGGACGGCTCGCGCTGCAGCGTCGGGTCCGTGAAGACCAACTTCGGACACCTCGAGGGGGCTGCGGGCATCGCGGGCTTGATCAAGGCGGCTCTCGTTCTCGAGCACGCCACGATCCCTCCCAATCTCCACTTCACGGCTCTCAATCCGCACATCGTGCTCGGTGAAGCACCTCTCGAGTTTCCGACGCGCAGCCGCCCTTTCGACGGGGAAGGGTCGCGCTTCGCGAGCGTCAGCTCCTTCGGCTGGTCCGGGACCAACGCGCACGTGGTCCTCGAATCCGCGCCGGATGCGGAGTCCGCCGCGGCCCCAACTCAACCTGGCGCGAACGTGGCCGCCCCCGGCCGGCGGACCCCACTGTTGACGCTGTCGGCCAAGAGCCAGGACGCTCTGCGTGAACTGACGCGCCGCTATGCTGCCTTCCTGGGCTCGGCTCCCGCGGACATCACGCTCGCGGACATCTGTGCGATGGCGGCCCACCGTCGCAGCCACCATGAGCGGCGGGTGGCGCTGGTGGCGCACTCGCGCGAGGAGGCCCGATCCCGACTCGCCGCCTTCGTGGATGGCGAAGCGGCCCCGGGGGTCGTGGAGGGAACGGCGCCGGACAGCCGGAGCGGCCTGGCCATGGTCTTCTCCGGTCAGGGGTCCCAGTGGTTCGCCATGGGGCGCGAGCTGATCGCGGAGGAGCCGGCGTTCCGCCGGACGCTCGAGCGCTGCGACGAGCTGATGCGCGAGCACGCGTCATGGTCGTTGCTGTCGGAGCTGGCTGCCGACGAGGCGAGCTCGCGCATCTATGAAACCGAGATCGCCCAGCCGGCGCTCTTTGCGCTTCAGGTCGGCCTGGTGGCGGTCTGGCGATCGTGGGGCATCGTGCCTACGAGCGTGGTGGGCCACAGCGTGGGAGAGGTGGCCGCCGCCCATGTCGCCGGCGCCCTGAGCCTGGAAGACGCGGTGCGCGTGATCGTCCAGCGCGGTCGCATCATGCAGAAGGCCGCGGGCGGCGGGAAGATGGCCTCCGTCGCCTTGGGTCCGGAGGCGGCGCGCGCCGAGCTGGCGCCGTTCGGGACCCGTGCCGCGGTCGCGGCGATCAACTCCCCCTCCTCGGTGGTGCTGTCCGGAGAGGCGGCAGTCATCGACGAAGTCGTCGAGTCGCTGACGCGCCGTGGCGTGTTTTGCCGCCCGCTGCGCGTCAACTGCGCCTCCCACAGCCCGCAGATGGAGCCGTTCCGGGCGGAGCTGGCGAGCGCCCTGCGAGGCATCCGGCCGCGCGCCGCGGCGGTTCCGATGTTCTCGACCGTCACCGGCCGCCGGGCCACGGGCCTGGACCTGGAGCCCGCGTACTGGGGGAGCAACCTCCGCGATCCGGTACTGTTCGCCGCGGCCGTCGATGCGGTCAGCGCCACCGGTCCGCACGCCTGGCTGGAGATCGGGCCGCACCCGGTGCTCGCGGCGTCGGTCATCGATTGCCTCGAGGCGGCTGGCGGTCATGGCCGCGTGCTGGTGTCGTTGCGCCGCGGGCAAGAGGAGCGGTCGACGTTGCTCGAGGCGCTGGCGGCGCTGTACGCCGAGGGTTTTCCCGTGGACTGGAGCGGCGTGCTGCCGGCTCCCAGGCGATCGATCCTCTTGCCGTCCTATCCCTGGCAGCGGCAGCGGTATTGGCTCGAACAACCGACGGCCAACCGCCGCGCTGCCGCGACGCACCCCACGCGCAGCGGCCACCCCCTGCTCGGCGGACGCGTCAGCACGCCCTCACCGACCTTCGAGACCGAGGTCTCGCTCGAGGCGCTGCCGTTGCTCGACGAGCACCGGCTTTGGGACACCGCGGTGGTGCCGCTGACCGCCTATCTCGAGATGGCCCTGGCGGCGGCGGCCGAGGTCCAGGGCCCGGGGCTGCGGGCCGTCGAGGACGTGGCTCTCGCTCGGCCGCTGACGGTGCCCGAGGCCGGGTCGCGCGCCGTGCAGATCGTCCTCGGCAGCGCGGGGAGCTTCGAGATCTTCGGCAACCGCACCGCCGACCGTAGCGAGGTCTGGACGCCGCTGCTGTCTGGGAGGCTGGCGGCCACTGCCACCGATGCTCGGCTTGAGCTGGCCCAGGTGCGCGAGCGGTGCACCCAGGTACGCCCCGGACCGGAGTTCTACGCGGAGCTGCGCGGGCGCGGCTTCCGCTTCGGTCCGATGACGGAAGCGATCGATACGCTGTGGGTTGGGAGTGGCGAAGCCCTGGCCTCCTTGCGCCTGCCGAGCGTCGGGCCGACGGGGGCCGAGCGTTACGCCGTTCAACCCGCCCTGTTGATGAACACGTTCCTGGTGGCCTGGGCGGCGTCGCCCGCCGAGCCGCCTGCGGGGCAGGCCTATCTCCCGGCGCGGCTGCAGGCGTTCCGCGTGCTCCGAGCCTCGCCCGCGCGCGCGTTTGCCCACGCCCGTCTGCGCTCGGTGGAACCCGATGGCCTCCGCATGGACCTCGCGCTGTGCGACGAGGCGGGGCAGTTGATCGCAGAAGCGGCCGACGTGGTGTTCAAGCTCGCGGGTCGCGAGACGCTCCGTGAAGAGACGGCGTCCCAGGACGGCTGGTGCTACGCGGTGAACTGGGTGGCTCAGCCTCGCGGTCGCGGTCCCGAGCGCGCCGCCGCCGCGGACCTGCCCGGCCCGCAAGCGATCGCGGGGTCGGTCGCCGGGACGTTCGAGCGCGCGCGCCGCGGAGGCGCCCTGGAGAGATACGCGCGGCTGCTCCCCGAGCTGGAGACCCTCAGCGCGCTGTCTGCAGCCGAAGCCCTGCGCCGCCTGGGCGTCGAGTTCGTCCCGGAAAGGGCGTTCACGACCGACGCGCTGGCGCAACAGCTCCGGATCGTGCCGGCTCAGCTCCGGCTGTTTGCGCGGCTGCTCGAAATGCTCGAGGAAGAAGGGGTCCTGGAGCGCAGCCTGGCCGGCTGGCGCGTTCTTCAGCCGCCCGCTGCGATCGACGTGGAGCACGCGTGGTCGGCGCTGCGCGCCGCGCATCCCGAATTCGACGCGGAGATCGGCCTCGTCGCTCGCTGCGCGCCGGCCCTGGCCGACGTCCTGCGCGGCACGAGCGATCCCCTGGACCTGCTGTTCCCGCAGGGGTCCTTCGCCTCGACCGAGCGCCTGTATCAGGACTCGCCCGTCTTCAGCCTCTACAACGTTCTGGCCAAGGAGGCGCTTGCAGAAGCGGTGCGCACGCTGCCGGCCGACCGCCGGCTGCGCGTTCTCGAGATCGGCGCCGGCACGGGCGGAACCACGGCCCACGTCCTGGCCGCCCTTCCCGCGGAGCGGACGGAGTACGTCTTCAGCGATGTGTCCGCGCGGTTCACGAGCCGGGCCCAGGAGAAGTTCGCCGGTCACCCCTTCGTGCGCTACGCCCTGCTCGACATCGAGCAGGAGGCGGAGGCCCAGGGCTTCGCAAGCAAGACCTACGACGTGGTGATCGCCGCCAACGTGCTGCACGCAACCCGGGACCTGGAGGAGACGCTGGCGCGCGTGCGAAGACTGCTGGCTCCCGGAGGGTTGCTGCTGTTGTTCGAGGTGACCGCGGTCCACCGGTGGATCGATCTGAGCTTCGGCTTGACCGAAGGCTGGTGGCGCTTCCGCGACACCAAGCTGCGGCCCTCGTATCCGTTGCTCTCCCGCTCCCGATGGCTGGAGCTGCTGGACCGGACCGGCTTCACCGGGGCCACGGCCCTTCCCGCGGCCGCGGCGGACGGTGTCGAGGCGCGCCAGTCGGTGTTCGTGGCCCGGGAGCCCGTCACGCCGCAGCCGCAGGGGAGGTGGCTGATCTGTGCCGACTCCGTCGGAGTGGGTCGCTCCCTGGCCGCCGCTCTGAGGGAACGCGGGGAGTCATGCTCCCTGGTGAGACCGAGCTTCGCGACCGGGAGGCAGGACGAGATGCCGCTCGATCCCGAGCGTCGTGAGGACGCGGCGCGCCTCATCCGCGAGACGGCGAAGCCTCTGCGTGGTGTCGTTCATCTCTGGGGCCTCGATGCGACGAATCCGGCGCCGCCCTCGGCTCTGCTCGGAGAGCAGCGGGCCCTGTGTGCCGGCGTCGTCCACCTGTCGCAGGCGCTCTCCGAGAACGCCGCGCCGGGCGCACGGCTGTTCCTCGTGACGCGTGGGGCCATGCCGGTTGGAGGCAGCCCCGTCGTTCCGGCCCAGGCGACGCTCTGGGGCCTGGCGCGGGGCATCGCACTGGAACAGCCGGAGACATGGGGCGCGATCATCGATCTCGATCCGCAGGGCTCCGCCGACGAAGCGGCGGCGAAGCTGATCGAGGAGATCCTGGATCCGGGCGCGGACGACCAGGTGGCTCTACGTCGGTCCGATCGCCTCGTGCCCCGCCTCGAGAGCGCTCCCGTTGCCCGCCTCCCGACCGCGCCCGCCTGGCGCCCGGACCGGGCCTACCTCGTGACGGGGGGCCTGGGCGGCCTGGGCCTGAAGCTGGCGCGCTGGCTGGTAGACGGCGGGGCCCGTCACCTGGCGCTGGTGGGTCGCACTCCACTGCCGCCCCGAGCGGACTGGGCCTCGCTGGCGCCCGGCTCGGAAGCGGCACGCCGCGTGGCCGCCGTCCAGGCGCTCGAGGCCTGCGGTGCGAGCGTCATCGCCGAGTCGGTGGACATCGGCGACGCGGCCGCATTGGGCGCGCTTCTCTCCCGCTTCGGGACTCGCGAGCCGGCGCTGGCGGGCGTCTTCCACGCGGCGCTCGACCTGGCCCCGTGTCCCCTGCGCGAGCTCGATCAGGATCGCCTCGCCGCGATGCTGCACGGCAAATCGTCCGGAGCATGGCTGTTGCACGATCTGACGCGAGGGATGGACCTGGACTGCTTCGTGCTGTTCTCTTCGACGACCGCGCTCTGGGGCGCGACGGGCTACGCGCACTACGCCGCGGCAAACCGCTTCCTCGACGTGCTGGCCCACCATCGGCGAGCCCTCGGGCTGCCGGCGCTCAGCGTCAACTGGGGGACCTGGGAAGAGATGCGCGGCTTTTCGGCGGCCCAGCGCGCGGAGGTGGAGCACTACGGCCTGCGCGGGATGGCCTCGGAGCGGGCGCTCTCGCACCTCGCCGACTTGCTCGATGCCGACGCCACGCAGGCGGTGGTGGCGGCCGTGGATTGGAGTTCCTTGAAGTCGGCCTACGAGGCGCGCCGGCCCCAACCGTTCCTCGAGCGGGTGGGTCTCGTCTCGCCGCCTTCCGCTCCTCCCGACACTCCAGGGCCCGGCTTGGCAAGGCGGCTGCAGGAGGCCGCACCCACCGAGCGCCTGGAGCTGCTGGAGCGGCAGGTGGCCAGCGAGGTCGCGCGAGTGCTGGGGCTCTCGGCCCGCGACGAGGTCGATCACAAACGTGGCTTCTTCGAGATGGGAATGGATTCGCTGACCTCGGCCGAGCTCAGGCGTCGGCTCGAAGCGGGGCTGGGGCGTTCCCTGCCTTCGACGCTGGCCTTCAACTACCCGAACGTCGAGGCCCTGGCGCACTACCTGGACGACGCGGTGTCTGGCTCCGGGCCGGTCGCCCAGGCGAGCATCGAAAGCCGGAGCCGCACGCCCAAGGACGCGGCCGAGATCCCGTCGGGCGCCGAAAGGCTGTCGGAGGACGAGCTGACGGAGCGCCTCTCGGCAAAGCTACGGTCCCTCCGATGAGCCGCTCGCGATGCGATAGCATGCAAGGCCCAACCGGGAGGAATTGAGAACTTGTCAGATCCTTCGTCCGACCGTCGGGCGCTGCTCCAGGAGGCTCTCCGGGCGATCGAAGAGCTCCAGGCGAAGCTCGACGTGTCGGAGCGCAGCCGGCACGAGCCCATCGCCATTGTCGGCGTCGGCTGCCGTTTTCCGGGGGCCGACACGCCGGAGGCCTACTGGGGGATGCTGCGGGACGGCGTCGACGCCGTCTCGCAGGTTCCCGCCGAGCGCTGGGACATCGAGCGCTGGTTCGACCCGGACCCGTCCGCACCGGGCAAGACCTACACCCGCTGGGGAGGCTTCCTCCGCGACTGCGACAAGTTCGACAGCCACTTCTTCGGCGTAGCCCCGCGGGAAGCCGTGCGCATGGACCCTCAGCATCGCCTGCTGCTCGAGGTGGCCTGGCAGGCGCTGGAGAACGCCGGTCAGTCGCCCGAGCGCCTGAGAGGAAGCCAGACCGGCGTCTACGTGGGCATCACCACCTCGGAGTACATGCAGCTCCACACGCAGCGGCTGGCGGCCACTGAGCTGGACGCCTACCTGGCCCCCGGCAACACATCCAACGCCTGCGCGGGGCGAGTGTCCTACCTGCTCGGCCTGCACGGTCCCAGCATGGCCGTGGACACCGCCTGTTCGTCGTCGCTGGTCGCGGTGCATCTCGCGTGCCAGAGCCTGCGCACGGGAGACTGCGATCTCGCCCTGGCCGGCGGCGTGAACCTGATCCTCGTCCCCGAGACGTTCGTCTGCTTCTCGAAGTGGGGGATGATGGCGAAGGACGGCCGCTGCAAGACGTTCGACGCGGCCGCCGACGGTTTCGTGCGTGGCGAAGGCAGCGGCGTGGTCGTCCTGAAGCGGCTGAGGGATGCCTTGGCCGAGGGCGACGACGTGATGGCCGTGATCCGAGGCACCGCGGTCAACCAGGACGGCCCGAGCAGCGGTCTCTCGGTGCCGAACGGCCGGGCGCAGGAGGCGGTGATCCGGCGAGCCCTCGCGGACGCCGGCCTGGACCCCGGCGACGTCAGCTACGTCGAAGCCCACGGCACCGGCACGTCGCTCGGCGACCCGATCGAGGTCGAGGCCTTGGGCGCGGTCTACGGGGCGGGACACAGCCACGACCGACCCCTGCTGATCGGGTCCGTGAAGACCAACCTCGGCCACCTGGAGGCATCCGCCGGCGTGGCCGGCCTGATCAAGGTCGTCTTGTCCCTGCAGCAGCGCGAGATCCCGCCGCATCTTCACTTCAAGCAGGGAAACCCGCACATCCCCTGGGGGCGCTTGCCCGTGAGCGTCCCCACGCAACGCACGCCCTGGCCCGACACCCCGACGCGCCACCTCGCGGGCGTCAGCGCCTTCGGGTTCAGCGGCACCAACGTGCACCTGATCGTCGAAGGCGCTCCCCCGCGGCAGGTGGTGGAACGGCCCGGCGCACCCGAGCGTCCGCTCCACGTGCTCTGCCTCTCGGGAAAGGGCGCGCCCGCCCTGATCGAGTCGGCCCAGCGCATGGAGGCCTTCCTGGCCGCGCGGACCGACGCGTCCCTGGCCAACGTCGCGTATTCGGCGAACGTCGGGCGTTCACACTTCAGTCATCGGCTGGCAGTGGTGGCCGATTCGGCTGAGGACGCGCGCACCGCCCTCGCGGCTTTCGCCGCGGGCCGGCCTGCCGCTGGGGTCGCGACAGGCCAGCTTCCGGCGGGGCGCCCCCGTCTCGCGTTCCTCTTCACCGGACAGGGCGCGCAGTACGCGGGCATGGGCCGGCAACTCTACGAGACCCAGCCGTCGTTCCGGGCGGCGCTCGAGCGCTGCGACCAGCTGCTGCGGCCGCATCTGGAGCGCCCCCTGCTTTCGGTGATCTTCGCGCCGGACGAGTCCGTCTCCCTGCTCGACGAGACCGCCTACACCCAGCCCGCGCTGTTCGCGCTCGAATACGCGCTGTGCGAGCTGTGGCGGAGCTGGGGGGTCGAGCCCGCCGCGGTCCTCGGGCACAGCGTCGGCGAATACGCCGCGGCCTGCGTGGCGGGAGTCTTCAGCCTCGAGGACGGACTCTCGCTGATCGCCGAGCGCGCCCGCCTGATGCAGGCCCTGCCGCGGGACGGGGGGATGGCCGCGCTGCAGGCCAGCGAGCAGAAGGTGACGGCAGCGCTGCGCCCCTACCTGGCGACGCTGTCCATGGCCGCGGTGAACGGTCCCGACAACGTCGTGGTCTCGGGGCGGCGCGAGGCGCTGGATCGAGTGATCGAGGAGCTGGGCAGGGACGGAATCAAGGCGAGCCGGCTGTCGGTTTCCCACGCGTTTCACTCGCCGCTCATGGAGCCGATGCTCGCGGCCTTCGAGCAAGCGGCGTCTTTGGTGAACCTCCGGCCTCCTCGCCTGCCGTTGGTCTCGAACCTCACCGGCGACTTCGCGGGGGCCGAAGTGGCGCAGGCCGCTTACTGGCGGCGCCACGTCCGCGAGCCGGTGCGCTTTGCCTCCGGCGTCGCCGCCCTGCACGCGAAGGGTTACCGGGTCTTCGTCGAAGTGGGGCCCAGCCCGACGCTGCTCGGCATGGCCGCTCGTTGCCTGCCCGAGGGCGCGGGTGTGCTGCTGCCCTCGCTGCGCAAGGGTAAGGGCGATTGGAGGCCGCTCCTCGAGACCCTTGCGGCGCTGCACGTGCAGGGCGTGGAGGTCGATTGGCCGGCCTTCGACCGCGGCCACCTGCGTTCCCGCGTCGTCCTGCCCGGCTACCCCTTCCAGCGGGAGTCGTATTGGATCAAGGCCGCGGCGCAAGGGACCCCGCCGGCGATCGATGCCGGCGATGCCGGACACCCGTTGCTCGGCCACCGCGTGCGTTCGCCGCTGATCAAGGACGTCGTCTTCGAGACGCGGACGACCCCCGACGCTCCTGCGTTCCTCACCGACCACAAGGTCCACGGCCGCGTCGTGTTCCCGGCCACCGGCTACCTGGAGATGGCTTCGGCGGCCGCAGAGCTCGTGATCGGCCCGCACCGACTGGAGGACGTGGCGGTTCTCGAGCCTCTGGTCCTCGAGGCGGACGAAGCACGAAACGTGCAGCTGGTGCTGTCGAGCGCGGAGGCCGGAGCACGCTTCAAGATCTTCAGCGCCGCGGCGGCGGCGGATGCGTGGCAATTGCACGCCGAGGGGCGCCTGGTCGCGGGCGCCGCTGCCGGCGCGGACCCCCCATCGCTGCAGGAAGCCCGCGCGCGATGTACGGAGCAGGTCGAGGTCGAGAGCCTCCACGAAGGGCTTCGTGCTCGAGGCCTCGATTTCGGCCCTCGCTTCCGTGGCATCCGCAGGCTCTGGCGCGCGGACGCCGAAGCCGTTGGCGAAGTGGCCTTCCCCGACGGGCTGGCAGCGGAGTTGGAGGGCTACCGGGTTCATCCGGCGTTGCTCGACTCCTGCCTGCAGGTCCTGGTTGGCGCCTGGCCCTCGAAGCTGGCCGAATCGACGGAGACCTACTTGCCCCTCGGCATCGAGAGCTTCACTCTGGGGGCCAAGGCGGACGGCCCCCTTTGGGTGCACGCCAGCTTGAGGCCCAACCGGGGCGCCGGCGACGAGGCGGTGACGGGCGACCTCCGCCTCTACGACCAGCACGGGGCGCCCCTGGGCGAGGTCTGCGGCTTCGCCGTCAAGCGCGCGTCGCGCGGCGTGGTGGAACGGGGCGAGCGCGAGCGTGTGGCCGGCTGGCTCTACGAGGTCGAGTGGCGGCCACAGCCGCTCCCGTCGGACGCGGTCGGCAGCCCGCTGCTTCTCGCGAAGCGAGCCGATGCGCGAGTGGACGCGCTGAGCGCCCAACACGCCATGTCCGGCTACCGCCAGCTGCTGCCGGATCTGGAAGGGTTGTGCCTGGAGTACGTCTGCCAGGCGTTCCTGCGTCTCGGCTTCGCGCCCCGGCGCGCGGAGCGAATGGTCCCCGCGGAGCTGGCCGAAAGCCTCGGCGTGGCGACCGGCCACCGCCGCCTGTTCGGACGGCTGCTCGAGATGCTGGGCGAGGCCGGCGTGCTCCGGGCCGCCGGCGAGGCATGGGAATTCAGCCGCCCCCTGGCCGCTGCCGACCCGAGCGCGTCGCTCGCCGCGATCCTGTCGCGCCATCCCGCATCGGAGGTGCAGATCCGGCTCGTGGAGCGCTGCGGCGAGGCGTTGGCCGAGGTGCTGCGCGGCAAGAGCGATCCCCTCCAGCTGCTGTTCCCCGGCGGCTCGCTCCAGGCGCTGGAGCGACTCTACCAGGATTCTCCCTTCGCCGGTCTCTACAACGGGCTGATACAGGAGGCGCTCGCGGGAGTCGTCGACCGGCTGCCGCCGGATCGCAAGCTGCGGGTGCTCGAGATCGGGGCCGGCACCGGGGGCACGACGCACTCACTGCTTCCGCGTTTGCCGCCCGACCGCACCGAGTACGTCTTCAGCGACGTGTCGCCGATCTTCACTGCGAAGGCCGCGGAGAAGTTCCGAGAGCATGCCTTCGTCAGCTACGAGGTCCTCGACATCGAGAGGGACACCGACAGCCAAGGCTTCGCAGGGCGGCGCTTCGATGTCGTCCTGGCGGCCAACGTGATCCACGCGACACGCGACCTCCGCCAGACGCTCGCGCACGTCAAGTCCTTGCTGCGGCCTCAGGGTCTCCTCCTGCTGCTCGAGGGGACGAAGCGGCAGCGCTGGGTGGACCTGACCTTCGGCCTCACCGATGGCTGGTGGCGGTTTGCCGACACCGACCTGCGTCCGAGCTACCCCGTCCTGAGCGAGGAGGGCTGGCTGCGGCTCCTGGCCGATCAGGGATTCGACGCCGTGGCCATTCCCTCGAACGGGCGCGGCGAGGTCGACGGGCAGGCCCTGCTCGTGGCCCGTGCCGCACCGGCACCGGCTCCCGGGGCCGAGACCGCGCGTGCCGAGGGCGAATGGCTCGTCTTCGCCGATCGGGGCGGCCTGGCGGAGGCGCTCGCCGCCGGCCTCAGGTCGCGCGGCACGCGGGTCGTGCTGATCGCCGCTGGCGAAGCCTATCAAGAGACCGACACTGGCTTCGTTCTCGATTCGCGCAGCCCTGGCGACGTGGAACGGCTGTTCAGCGAAGGCTTGGCGAGACGCCCAACGTGCGGCGTGGTCTACCTGTGGGGCCTGGACGCCGCCCTGGGGCCCGACGCTCCAGGTGCCGAGCTCGAGCGGATCCAGGAGGCCAACTGCGGCAGCGCGCTGCGGGTGGCCCAGGCAATGGCGCGTCGCGGGACCAGCGGCCTCTGGCTCGTCACCCGCGGGGCACAACCCGTGCGGGGGAGCGTGACGGCTCCCGCTCAGGCGACGCTTTGGGGGCTCGGGAAGGTCGTCGCTCTCGAGCATCCGGAAGTGCGCTGCGTGCGCATCGACCTCGACCCCGACGCCGGAGCCCAGGAGGCCGACGCTCTCCTCGCCGAGCTCTGCGACGAGAGCGGCGAGGACCAGGTCGGCTTCCGGGCCGGCTGCCGTTTTGCCGCGCGGCTGGTGCCCTCGCGCTCGGCCCGAGCCCCCAGCCAGGCGCCCGGCACCGGCCCCGTGCGCCTCGAAGCCACGACCCCGGGCGTTCTCAGCGGACTGGCGTGGCGCCCGGCGGGCCGCCGGGCGCCCGAGGCGGGCGAGGTCGAAATACGCGTCCATGCCTCGGGCCTGAATTTCCGGGACGTACTGAACGCCCTGGGCATGTACCCCGGAGACGCCGGACCGCTGGGAGGAGAGTGCGCCGGTCACGTGGTCGCTGTCGGTCCCGGCGTCGACCGCTTCCGGGTCGGCGATGCGGTGCTGGGCATCGCTGCCGGGAGTCATTCGACCTACGTGACAACCCGTGCCGAGCTGGTCGTGCCCAAGCCGCAGCAGCTCGGTTTCGCCGAGGCCACGACGATCCCGAGCGCCTTCATGACCGCCCACCACACCCTCGTCGGATTGGCCAGGATTCAAGCCGGCGAGCGCGTGCTCATCCACGCGGCGGCGGGGGGCGTGGGCATGGCGGCGGTGCAGCTCGCCCAGCGAGCCGGCGCCGAAGTCTTCGCCACCGCGGGCAGCGAGGAGAAGCGTCAGGCTCTGCGCCGGCTCGGAGTCGGGCGGGTCATGGATTCGAGGTCCCTGGCCTTCGCCGACGAGTTGATGGCCTCGACCGGGGGCGAAGGCGTCGACGTGGTGCTGAACTCGCTCAGCGGCGAATTCATCCCCAGGAGCCTCAGCGTGCTGCGGAGCGGCGGGCGCTTCCTCGAGATCGGCAAGCGCGGGATCTGGGACGCCGAGCGAGTCGCCGCCTTCAAGCCGGGTGTAGCCTACTTCGTCGTCGATCTCGCGGCGACCTCGCGGCAGGACCCCGCGCTCATCGGATCGGTCCTCGGTGATGTCATGGCGGGGATCGAGCGCGGCTCGCTGCGCCCCCTGCCCTACCAGGTCTTTCCCCGCGACGAGGCCGAGGCCGCATTCCGCCTCATGGCGCAAGCCAGGCACGTGGGCAAGGTCGTCGTGGATCTCGGGGACAGCGAAGCGACGACACTGCCGGCCAGCTTCCGCAGCGACGGCACGTACCTGATCACCGGCGGTGTCGCGGGCCTGGGCCTGTTGATTGCGGAGTGGATGGTCGAGCGCGGTGCCCGGTCCCTGGTCCTGGCGGCCCGCAGTGCGCCAAAGGCCGCCTCCGCGGCCACGATCGCCAAGCTGGAACGCGCCGGCGCGCGCGTGCGCGTGCTCGAGGCGGACGTGTCTCGGGACACGGACGTCGACGCGATCCTGTCCGGAATCGGCCAGAGCCTGCCGCCCCTCCGCGGAGTCATCCATTCGGCGGGCGTGCTCGACGACGGCGCGCTGCTCCAGCAGGAGTGGTCTCGCTTCGCCCCGGTCCTCGCCCCCAAGGTCCAGGGAAGCTGGGCGCTACACCGGCTGACGAGGGACCTCCAGCTCGACCACTTCATCCTGTTTTCCTCGGCCTCGGCGCTGATCGGATCGCGAGGCCAATCGAACCACGCGGCCGCCAACGCCTTCCTCGACGCCTTCGCGCACTTCAGGCGAACCCAGGGCCTTCCCGGGCTGAGCATCAACTGGGGCGCGTGGTCCGATGTCGGTGCCGCCGCCGCACGGAAGGTCGGCGAGAACGTGAAGGCGAGGGGGATCGGCTTGATCTCGCCGTCGCGCGGGCTCATCGCCCTCGAGCTGAGTCTCCTCGGCGGCGCAGCGCAGGTGGGCGTCGCGCCGATCGACTGGGAGCGGTTTCTCGGCGACCCGCAGAACGCCCGACAGCCCTTCTATGCGGAGCTGCGCCGGCCGGCCGAGACAAGCTCATCGAGCGCGGCCGCGTTGCCAGCCAGGGGAGCCCCCGATGTTCGCGGTCGGCTGGAAAAGGCCCCGCCCGGCCGGCGGCGAGCCCTGCTGGTGGACTTCGTCCGCGAGAACGCGGTCGAGGTGCTCGGGCTCGACGCCTCTCGGGGGATCGACGAGGGCCAGCCGTTGCGAGAGCTGGGCCTCGATTCCCTGATGGCCGTCGAGCTGCGCAACCGACTCGGCGCTGGGCTCGGTCTGAAGCGCGCCCTGTCCGCGACCCTGTTGTTCGACTATCCGACCCTGGCCGCCGTTGCCGATTACCTCGGCCGCGACGTGCTCGGGTGGACCGAGGACGAGAGTGCGGCGCCACGCTCCGAAGACCGCGCCAAGGCCGAGGTCGATCGCCTCGAAGACGCCGAAGCGCAGGCGCTGCTGGTCGAGGAGCTTGCGGCGCTGAAGAAAGGGCAGGGCTGAGTCGTGGCTGCGGAACGGAAGGGTGAACTGTCTCCGGTCAAGCAAGCCTTGCTCGAGGTGCGCGAGATGCGCGCCAAACTCGAGGAGGCGGAACGATCCCAGCACGAGCCGATCGCGGTGATCGGGATCGGCTGCCGATTCCCGGGCGGCGCCGATGGGCCCGAGGAATTCTGGCGAATCCTGCGGGACGGTGTGGACGCCATCCGCGAGGTGCCCAGCGACCGCTGGGACATCGACGCCTACTACGATCCCGATCCGGACGCGCCGGGGAAGATGGCGACGCGCTACGGCGGCTTCGTGGACGCTGTGGACATGTTCGACCCCGAGGTGTTCGGCATCTCGCCGCGAGAGGCCGTCAGCATGGACCCCCAGCAGCGCCTGCTGCTCGAGGTGAGCTGGGAAGCGCTCGAGCACGCGGGGCAGGCGCCGACCGGTCTGCTCGGCAGCCCCAGCGGCGTCTTCGTGGGGATCGGCAGCTTCGACTACCTGCAGATCCAGTTCCGCGACGGCGACCCCGACAGCATCGACGGCTACATGGCCACCGGAGCGGCGCACAGCGTGGCGTCAGGCCGACTCTCGTACCTCCTCGGCCTGCAGGGACCGAGCCTCTCCCTGGACACCGCGTGCTCGTCGTCCCTCGTCGCGATCCACCTCGCCTGCCAGAGCCTGCGGGCGGCCGAGTGCCGCCTGGCCCTGGCGGGGGGCGTGAACCTGATCCTGCTGCCCGACATCGCGATCACGCTGTCGAAGGCGCGGATGATGGCGCCGGACGGGCGCTGCAAGGCCTTCGACGCGGGGGCGGACGGCTTCGTGCGTTCCGAGGGCTGCGGAATGGTGGTGCTCAAGCGGCTCTCGGATGCCGTGGCCGACGCCGACAACATCCTTGCCTTGATCCGTGGCTCGGCCGTCAACCAGGACGGGCGCAGCAGCGGGCTGACCGCACCGAACGGACCGTCGCAGGAAGCGGTGATCCGCGAGGCGTTGAGGCGGGCCGGCGTGGAGGCCCGGGACGTCGGGTATGTCGAGGCCCACGGGACGGGCACTGCGCTCGGAGATCCGATCGAGGCCAGGGCGCTCGGCAACGTGCTCGCCCGCCGTGAAATGCGCGAGCGACCCCTCCGGCTGGGGTCCGTGAAGACCAACATCGGCCACCTGGAGGCCGCCGCCGGAGTGGCCGGGCTGATCAAGGCGGTGCTGGCGCTGCAGCACGAAGAGATCCCGCCGCACCTGCACTTGAAGGAGAAGAGCCCGCACATCCCCTGGGAGGACTTCGCGCTCTCGGTGCCGACGGAGCGGACGCCCTGGCCGGCGGGGGAGGGGCGGCGCATCGCGGGCGTCAGCTCCTTCGGCTTCAGCGGGACCAACGCGCACATTCTGCTCGAAGCGGCGCCGATCGCATCGGCCGTTGCGGCCGAGCGCGAGCGGCCGTTGCACGTCTTTACGTTGTCGGCGCGCAATGCCACCGCGCTGCACGAACTCGCGGAACGGCACCAACGGGCTCTCGCGGCCCTCGAGTCCACGCCGGTGGCCGACGTGTGCTTTGCGGCGAATACCGGACGTGCACAGCTGGCCCACCGCCTGGCTCTGACCGCGGATACGGTCGGCGCCGTCCGCCAGGGGTTGAGCGCCTTCGCCGCCGGCCAGACGCCGCCGGAGCTGTTCACGGGAGCGCTCGAGGATCCGCGGCCGCCCGAGCTGGCATTCCTGTTCACAGGCCAGGGCTCGCAGTACTGCGGAATGGGCCGGCAGCTCTTCGAGACCCAGCCGACGTTCCGGGCGGAGCTGCTGCGCTGCGACGAGATCCTGCGTCCGCTCGTGGAGCGGCCGTTGCTCTCGGTGCTCTACCCCGAGGATCCCGCCGCCTCGCCGCTGGACGAGACGGCCTACACTCAGCCGGCGCTGTTCGCAATCGAGTACGCGCTGGCGCAGCTGTGGCGTTCATGGGGCATCGTGCCCAGCTTCGTGATGGGGCACAGTGTCGGCGAGTACGTGGCTGCCTGCGTGGCGGGGGTGTTCAGCCTGGAGGACGGCTTGCGGCTGATCGCGGAGCGCGGCCGACTCATGCAGGCCCTGCCGCGTGATGGAGGCATGGCGGCGGTCTTCTCCGACGAGGGCCGCGTTTCGGCCGCGCTCGGGCCGTACGCGGGGGAGCTCTCGATCGCGGCGCTGAACGGCCCCGAGGAGACCGTCGTGTCGGGAGCCAGCCGTTCGCTCGGGCGGCTGCTCGAGGCGCTGAGCGCCGCCGGAATCCGCAGCAAGTCCCTCCGCGTCTCGCATGCCTTCCACTCGCCCCTGATGGAGCCCATGCTCGACGCTTTCGAGAAGGCGGCCGGCCAGGTCCGGTACTCGGCTCCACGGGTGGCCCTGGTATCGAACCTGACCGGGGAGCTGGCAGATGCCGAGGCGGTGACGCAGGCCCAATACTGGCGGCGCCACGTGCGGGAGCCGGTCCGCTTCAACTCCTCTCTGGAGGGCCTGCTCCGCCAAGGTCAGCGGATCTTCATCGAAGTCGGGCCGAGCCCGGTGCTGTCGAACCTCGGGCGTCGGCTTCCCGGGGGCGAGCAGGCCAGCTGGCACGCGTCGCTGCACAAGGGGCGCGACGACTGGCAGAGCCTGTCGCGGAGCCTCGGCGAGCTGTACGTGCGTGGGGCTCGGCTCGACTGGCGGGGCGTGGATCGGGACTATCCGCGCCGGCGAGTCGCGCTGCCCACCTACGCCTGGGACCGCACGCGCTATTGGGTGAACGCCGACGCCCCTGCGGCCCGCAGTGCCGGCCCGGAGGCGGTCTGGAACGCCGCGCTGGTCGCCGGCGAGCACCAGTCGCGCCACGTGCCCGTCGACCTGGCTCTGCACACCTACCAGGAGAAGTGGTCCTGTCTCGATCGATTGGCGAGCGCCTACATGGTTCGGGCGCTGCGCGAGATGGGCGCGTTCCGCGAAGCGGGCGAAACGCACAGCGCCGAAGAGCTGTCCGGCACGCTCGGGGTCGGCTCCAAGTACCAGCATCTGCTCCGCCGCTGGCTCCAGAAGCTGGCGACGCTGGGGTTACTCGAGGCGCGCGGCGAAGCCTACTTGGGCGCCCGCGCCTTGCCGGCGGAGTCTCCGGACGCCGAACTGCAGGCCGAGGCCCGCCGCGTGCTGGGAGACATCCCCTACGTCCACGAGTACATCACGCGTTGTGGCGGCTTGCTCGCCGCGGTCCTGACCGGCAAGGAGAGTCCGCTCGAGACGCTCTTCCCGGGCGGCTCCGCGGCGATCGGTGAGGGCCTGTACCACAAGTGGCCCCTGTCGCGCTATTTCAACGGGATTGTCCGCGCTGCCCTCGACGCCGTCGTCAAGACCCTTCCGCAGAACCGCACGCTGCGGATTCTCGAGGTCGGCGCGGGAACCGGCGGCACGACCGCCTGCATCCTGCCGTTCCTGCCCGCCGAGCGCACGCTCTACTACTACACCGACGCGTCCGAGTTCTTCTTCACCCAGGCCGAGCAACGCTTCTCGGCCTTCCCGTTCGTACGCTGTGCGGTTCTCGACCTCGAGCAGGACCCGGTGAGCCAGGGCTTCGGGCGGGGCGAGTTCGACGCGGTGGTGGCGGCCAACGTCCTGCATGCCACGCGGAACCTCGGCACCACGCTCGAACGCGTCGCCTCGCTGCTGGCGCCCGGCGGCCTCCTCGCGCTCTACGAGACCACCAAGCATCCGGACTGGTTCGACGTCTCGATCGGCTTGATCGAGGGCTGGCAGTTGTTCGCCGACGACCTGCGCAAGGACAATCCCCTGCTCTCGAAGGACCAGTGGCTGAAGGCGCTGCTCGACCACGGCTTCGAACGGAGCGCCGCTTTCCCGGAGACGGGGTCGCCGGCGGAGGTTCTCTCGCAGCACGTGTTCGTGGCGCGAGTCCCGGCGGCGGGCTCGCCGCTGGCAGAGAATGTCCAGGCCCCGGGCCGCGCGTTGGGCACCACCCCGCGGCAGGCGCAGGCCGAGCCGGACGTCGCCGACCTTCTCGTGCGGCTTCAGGCGGCAGGCGACCGCGAGCGCCTGGAGCTGCTCGTCGACTACGTGCGCGGCCACCTCGCGCGCGTGTTGCGGCGAGGCGCCGAGCCGCCCGTCGGGCGCCACCAACGCCTCATGGATCTGGGTGTCGACTCGCTGATGGCAGTGGAGCTGCGGAACATGATCGGCAAGGGCCTTGGCCTGGACAGGCCGCTGCCCGCCACGCTGGCATTCGACTATCCGACCGCGGAGGCCATTGCCAAGTACCTGGCGCGAGACGTCCTCAAGCTGGAAGGCGCATCTGCGCCCTCCGCGCCCGAGGCGGAAAGCTCCCCCGCCGTGAGAGCGGCCAGCATCGAAGGACTGTCGGACGCTCAGGTCGAAGAGATGCTGATCAAGAAGCTGGAGCAGACCTAACCGCCGATGAGCGACAGCGACCTTTCCCCCCTGAAGCGAGCGTTCCTCAAGATCGAGGAGATGCAGGCCAAGCTCGCCGCGCTGGAGCAGGCGCGCCGCGAGCCGCTGGCGGTCGTGGGCATGGGCTGCCGCTTGCCTGGCGGCGCCATCAATCCGGACGCGTTCTGGCGTGTGCTCCAGCAGGGCGTCGACGCGGTTGGCGAGATTCCCGGAGACCGCTGGGATGTCGAGGCCTTCCACGACCCAGACCCGAAGGCCCCCGGGAAGATGACGACCCGGTGGGGAGCGTTCCTCGAAGGCGTCGACGAGTTCGACCCGCAGTTCTTCGGCATCTCCCCGCGCGAGGCGCTGAGCCTCGACCCGCAGCAACGTCTCTTGTTGGAGGTGGCCTGGGAGGCGCTCGAGGACGCGGGCATCGCGCCGGACAAGTTGTCGGGGAGTCGCACCGGCGTGTTCGTCGCGATGTGCAAGAGCGACTACCTCAACCTGCAGCTCGAGGGCGGCGATCCGGCGCGATTCGACGTGTACTACGCCTCGGGTAGCGCCCATAGCGTGGCCTCCGGCCGCCTCTCCTACGTCCTTGGCGCGCAAGGGCCGAGCATCACCGTAGACACGGCGTGCTCCTCCTCGCTCGTGGCCGTGCACCTAGCTTGCCAGAGCCTTCGGAGCGGCGAGAGCCGGATGGCGCTGGTCGGAGGCGTCAACCTGATCCTGTCCCCCGAGAACACGATCACGTTCTCGAAGTCCGCGATGCTTTCTCCCGACGGACGCTGCAAGACGTTCGACGCCGCCGCGGACGGCTTCGTGCAGGGGGAGGGCTGCGGCGTCGTCGTGCTCAAGCGCCTTTCCGACGCCCTCGCCCACGGCGATCGGGTCCTGGCGTTGATCCGCGGCAGCGCCGTCAACCAGGACGGCCCAAGCAGCGGCCTGACGGCCCCCAACGGCCCCGCCCAGGAGGCCGTGATTCGCGAGGCCCTCGCGAACGGTGGCGTGGCGCCCTCCGAGGTCGGTTACGTGGAGGCGCACGGCACGGGGACGTCTCTCGGCGACCCCATCGAGGTCCGGGCCCTCGGGGCGGTGCTGGGACGAGACCGATCGAAGGACCGGCCCCTCTTCGTCGGCGCGGTCAAGACGAACATCGGCCACCTGGAGGGCGCGGCAGGCCTCGCGGGGCTGATCAAGGTCGTGCTCGCGCTGCAGCACGGACAGATTCCGGCACACCTCCACTTCCAGCGGCCGAGCCCGCACATTCCCTGGGACGAGCTGCCGCTCAGGGTGCCGACGCGCCTCACGCCGTGGCCCGACTCGAACCGGCGCATCGCGGGGGTCAGCTCCTTCGGCTTCAGCGGCACGAACGCCCACGTGGTCCTGGAGCAGGCGCCAGAGGTCGCGCCCAAGACGGCAGAGGTGGAGCGGCCCCGGCACGTGCTGGCCCTGTCGGCGAAGAGCCCCGAGGCGCTGCGCGAGCTGGGCCGCAGATTCGAGGCGCGGCTGGCGGAGGATCCGGAGCTTCCCATCGCCGACGTGTGTCACACCGCCGGCGCGGGCCGTGCCCACCTGAGCCAGCGCCTGGCGGTGGTGGCCGATTCCCGAGGCCAGCTCCGGGAGGCGTTGCGCGGCTGGGAGGCCGGAGAAGAGGTCGCGGGGCTGTTCAGCGGACGCATGGAGGGCCCCGATCGCCCCAGGATCGCGTTCCTCTACACCGGGCAGGGCTCGCAGTACGTCGGGATGGGACGCCGGCTCTACGAGACCCAACCCGTCTTCCGCGCCGCCCTCGACCGCTGCGACGGCCTGCTGCGCGGGCAGCTCGAGCGCCCGCTGCTCTCGGTCCTGTACCCGGGCCCCGGCGAGGCCTCGCCTCTCGACGAGACCGCGTACACCCAGCCGGCCTTGTTCGCGTTGGAGCACGCGCTCACCGAGCTGTGGCGCTCGTGGGGGATCGAGCCCGCGGCCGTGATGGGGCACAGCGTGGGGGAGGTGGCGGCGGCCTGTGCGGCCGGCGTCTTCAGCCTCGAGGGCGGACTTCGGCTGATCGCCGAGCGCGGGCGGCTGATGCAGGCGCTCACGGTGCGGGGGGCGATGGCCGCCATCATGGCCGACGAGGAGCGCGCGCAGCGAGAGATCGCCCGCCACGGGGATCAGGTGGCGGTCGCCGCGCTCAACGGCCCCGAGAGCGTCGTCATCTCCGGCGCCGAAGCGGCCGTGGGGGAGATCCTGGCCAGCCTCGAAGCCCAGGGCGTGAAGACCAGGCGCCTGACCGTCTCCCACGCGTTCCACTCTCCGTTGATGGACCCGATGCTGAACCGCTTCGAGGAGGCGACCGGCGAGGTCCAGTGCGCGCTCCCGCGCGTCCCGTTGATCTCGAACCTCACCGGGTGCCCGGTGCGGGAGGAGATCACCCGGGCCCGGTACTGGCGGCGGCATGCCCGCGAGCCGGTGCGCTTTCTGGCGGCGATCCGGGAGCTGCACCGCCTGGGCTACCGCCTGTTCGTGGAGATCGGCCCGAGTCCGACGCTGCTGGGGATGGGGCGAGGCTGCGTGCCTGAGGGCGGCACGACCTGGCTGCCGTCGCTCCGGCGCGGGGCGGACGACTGGTCGCCGATCCTCGACAGCCTGGCCACGCTCTACGTCCGGGGAGCCGAGGTGGACTGGGCGGGGTTCGACCGCGGCTACCCGCGCCGCCGTGTCACGCTGCCGACCTACCCGTTCCAGCGCAGACGATACTGGATCGACGCCGGCCCGCGTGCCGCCGGTCGCGCTCGAGACCTGGGCGCCGCCCCGTGCCACCCCCTGCTGGGCCGCGCCGTGCGATCACCTCTGGTCAAGGAGGTCCTCTTCGAGTCGACGTTCTCGCTCGAAGCGCCGGCCTTCGTGGCGGATCACCGCGTCTACGGCACGGTGGTGCTGCCGGCCGTGGCCTACCTGGAGATGGCGTCGGGCGCTGCGGCACAGGCCTTCGGGGCGGGGACCCACGTCGTGGAGGACATGGTCATCCGTGAGGCGCTCGTGATTCCGGAGCAGGGCTCACGCAACGTGCAGCTCGTCGTGACCCCGAGCGACGGGGAGCGGGCCGGGTTCCAGGTCATCAGCCTCAACCCCGAAGCCGGGGACTCCTGGCGGCTGCACGCCGGGGGGACGCTCCGGCGCGGGACGGAGGTCGCGGGGGTCGAGGCGGCGGCCGCGCCGCTCGCGGAGGTCCGGGCCCGCTGCGGCCAGGAGCGGACATGCGAGGAGCACTACCGCTTGCTCCGCGAGCACGGCATCGACTTCGGCCCGGCATTCCGGGGCGTCGAACGGATCTGGCGTCGCGACGGCGAGGCGGTCGGGCTAGTGCGGCTGCCCGAGTCCGCGGCCCAGGAGGCCGACGCCTACAGCGTACATCCCGCGCTCCTCGACGCCTGCCTGCAGATCGTCGCGGCAGCGCTTCCCGAGCGGGGCGGGTCCCGGCCGGAAGACGCCTTCATGCCGATCGGCATCCGCAGCTTCGAGCCCAGCCGTCGCGCCGCGACGGCGCTCTGGAGCCACGCCCTCGTCCACCCCGCGCCTGGTCCGAGCTCGGACACGCTCACCGCGGACATCCGCGTCTACGACGAGGCCGGCGGTCCCGTCGCCACGCTGACCGGCCTCCAGCTCAAACGCGCCGACCGCGCGTCGATCCAGCCTTCGGGCCCCGACGCGCTCGGCGAGTGGCTGTACGAGGTGCAGTGGCTCGCGAAGCCGCTGCCGGCGCGCGAAGCCCCTGCGAGCCCCCGGAGCATCGTCGACCGGGTCGCGCCCCGCGCCGTTCCGCTCGCCCTTGAACACGGTCTCGACCTCTACGACACGCTTCTCCCCCGGCTGGACGCGCTGAGCGCCGCCCACGTGCGGGGGGCGCTGCGGCAGCTCGGCTGCGAGCTGCGGCGGGGTTGCCGGCTCTCGGTCCCTGCGCTCGAGGAGCGAGGTGCGTTGCCCCGTCACCGGCGGCTGCTCGCCCGCATGCTCGAGATCCTCGAGGAAGAGGGCCAGCTTCGTCGCACCGGGTCCGAGTGGGAGGTGGTCTCGGTCGATCTTGCGGAGGAGCCGCAGCACGCGATGGCTGCCGGAGACTCGTTCGGGGGCAGCGCCGAGTTGGAGCTGCTCGCACGCGCCGGAAGGAGCCTCGCCGACGTGCTGCGGGGCCAATTCGATCCGCTGCAGGTCCTGTTCCCGGACGGGTCTTTCGCCATCGCGGAGAGGCTCTACGAGGGCTCCCCCGCGGCCCGTGTCTTCCAGACGCTGGCGCAGGAGGCGCTTGTCGCCGCGGTTGCGAGCCTCCCCGAGGGGCGCCCCGCGCGGGTGCTCGAGGTCGGCGCCGGGACCGGCGGCACGACCGCGTTCGTCCTCCCGAAGCTCCCACCGGAGCGAACCGCGTACACCTTCAGCGATCTTTCGGGTCTGTTCTTGGCTCGGGCGCAGGAGAGGTTCGAGGGGTTCCCCTTCGTGTCCTACCGGGTGCTCGACATCGAGCTGGACCCGGAAGGCCAGGGATTCGCCGCCAACACCTTCGACATCGTCCTGGCGTCGAACGTCCTCCACGCGACCGCCGACCTGCGGCGCAGCTTGCGCCACGTGCGGCGGCTGCTCGCCCCCGGGGGGCTGCTGGTGCTCGCGGAGGGCACGCGGCCCCAGCGCTGGATCGACCTCACCTTCGGCCTCACCGAAGGCTGGTGGAAGTTCGAGGACGTCGATGAGCGCCCCTCGTATCCGCTCTTGTCGCGCGAGCGGTGGCTGAAGCTGTTGGCCGAGGCCGGCTTCGAGGAGGCGACAGGCCTGCCCGCGGACAGCGAGAACCAGGGGAGGCTTTCGGACCACACCGTCATCCTGGCGCGGGCCCCGCAGAGCGATCGTGGGACCGAGGCTCGGGCCTCGGCGCCGGGCCGCTGGGTCGTGCTCGCGGACGAGGGCGGCGTCGGCGCTCGGCTCGCGGAGCGGCTGAGGGCCCGCGGCGAGGACTCGGTCCTCGTGTCCGCAGGCGAGGGCTGGGGAGTCTCGGGCGACGGGAGCCTCACCCTGAACCCGGCGCGTCCGGCCGATTTCCGCCGGCTGCTCCTTGAGCTGCGCGAGGGCGATCGGCCGTGTCTCGGCGTAATCCACCTCTGGGCGCTCGACGCTCCCCCGCCGGAGGAGACCGCCTCGGCCAGACTCGAACCGGCCCAGCTCCGGAGCTGCGGCGCCGTACTGCACCTGGTCCAGGCCCTGGCCGCCGCCGTGGATCCCCCTCGGCTCTGGCTCGTGACGCGTGGAGCGCAGGCCGTCGACCCGGGCCCGGTCGCAGTGGCCCAGGCGCCGCTCTGGGGTCTCGGCAAGGTCGTCGCCCTCGAGCACCCCGAGCTGCGCTGCGTCCGTGTGGACCTCGACCCCGTCGCCGGCCTCGAGGCCGGCGACGCATTGCTCGAGGAGCTTCGCGCCCCGGATGCGGAGGACCAGGTCGCGTTCCGCGACGGCGCACGGCGCGTGGCGCGGCTGGTCCGAAGCCCCTGGCGCGCGCGGCTGGCGGGGGCTCGCCCCGGCCCGGGCACGCAGCCGGTCGAGCTCGAGGTCACGATCCCCGGCTCGCTGGATGGCCTCGCGCTGCGGCCGGCGTCGAGACGACGGCCGGGACGGGGCGAGGTCGAGATCCGCGTCCACGCCACGGGGCTGAACTTCAGGGACGTGCTGAACGCCCTCGGGATGCGACGCGACGAGGAGCCGCTCGGAGGCGAGTGCGCGGGCACCATCGTCGGGATCGGCGACGGCGTCGAGGACTTGCGGGTGGGCGACGAGGTTGTGGCCATCACCGTTGGCGGCTTCAGCACGTTCGTCACCGCACCGGCCACATTGGTGCTGCGCAAGCCCTCCGGCCTCGGGTTCGAGGAGGCGGCGACGCTCCCCCTGGCGTTCCTGACTGCGCGCTACGCCCTCCACGAGGTCGGCCGGATCGCGGCGGGGGAGACGGTGCTGATCCACGCGGCCGCGGGAGGCGTGGGCCTCGCCGCGGTGCAGCTCGCCCGGCGCGCGGGGGCCCGGGTCTTCGCCACGGCGGGCAGCCCGCAGAAGCGGGACTTCCTGCAGTCGCTCGGCGTCGCCCACGTCATGGACTCCCGCTCCCTGGCCTTCGCGGACGAGGTGCTCGAGCAGACGCAGGGTCTCGGCGTCGAGGTGGTGCTCAACTCCCTCACCGGCGAGTTCATCCCGAAGGGGCTCTCGGTGCTGCGGCCCGGGGGGCGGTTTCTCGAGATCGGAAAGGCCGAGATCTGGGAGCCGGCCCGCGTCGCGCGCGTGAGGAGCGACGTCTCCTACTTCGCGGTGGACCTGGCCGAGAGGCTACACGCCGAACCGGAGCGGATCCGGCCGCTGTTGGTCGAGCTATTGGAGGCAGCCGGGTCCGGCGCGATCCGGCCGCTGCCGCTGCGAGCCTTCCCGCTCGAGGAGGCGCCGGCCGCCTTCCGCTACATGGCGCAGGCCCGTCACATTGGCAAGGTGGTGCTTTCCCAGCGCGAAGCCCGCGTCGAGGGCCTTCCCGACCGCTTCAGCTCCGACGGCACCTACCTCATCACCGGCGGCCTTCGCGGCCTGGGCCTGCGGGTGGCGCTCTGGATGGCCGAGCGCGGGGCGGGGAGCCTCGTGCTGATGGGACGCAGCGCTGCCTCCGCCGAGGCCCAGGACGTGATCCGCACGATCGAAGGGATGGGCACGACCGTGCGCGCGGCCCAGGGGGACGTCAGCCGCGAGGAGGACCTGCGCCGCGCCCTCGAGGAAGCCGGCCGCTCCCTGCCCCCGTTGCGCGGCGTCGTCCATTCTGCGGGTGTCCTCGACGACGGCGGCTTGCTCCAGCTGACCTGGGAACGCTTCACTCGGGTGATGGCGCCCAAGGTGGACGGTGCCTGGAAGCTGCACGCGCTCACGCAGGGGATGGAACTGGATCACTTCGTCCTCTTCTCCTCGGCGGCCGCGCTCGTGGGGTCCCCCGGCCAGGGCAACCACGCCGCTGCGAACGCGTTCCTGGATGGCCTGGCGCACCAGCGCCGCTCCGCAGGCCTGCCGGCGCTCAGCATCAATTGGGGCGCCTGGGCTGAGGTCGGGGCGGCCGCCGAACGCAACGTCGGCGAGCGCATCGAGGGACAGGGCCTGCGGGCCTTCTCGCCGGAGCAGGGCCTCGCCCTGCTCGAAGGCCTGCTGCGTCCCAAGACTGGAGCGCCTCCTCCCGGCCAACCGGCCCAGGTCGGCGTGATGCCGGTGGACTGGTCCCGCTTCCTGCAGCGCGCAGCCGGGACCGACGCGCCGGCCTTCTACGCGGAGCTGGCGCGTGAAACCCGGCCGGCGGCCCCCGCGCCCGGCCCCGCACGCGGGGACTTGCAGCGGCAGCTTCAGGAAGCGCCACCCAACCAGCGTCCCAGACTGCTCCGGGCCTACGTGCGCGAGCGCGCCGGCAAGGTGCTGGGGCTCGGGGTGGCCGAGGCCGTCGACCCGCGGCAACCTCTGAGGGAGCTGGGCCTCGACTCGCTGATGGCCGTGGAGCTGCGCAACTTGCTGGCCTCCGGGCTGGGTTTCGAGCGTCGCCTGCCGGCGACGCTGCTGTTCGACTACCCCTCGATCGCGGACCTCGTGGACTACCTGGCCAGGGAAGTGTTCTCATTCGAGCCGCCGCCGGGTCCCGGACGCGAGGCCCCGGCGGAGCCGTCGCACGACGCGCTGGCGAGCATCGAGCAGCTTTCGGAAGACGACGTCGAGCGGATGTTCAAGGAACGCGTCGACGGAGGAGGCCTCGGATGAGCGAGTTTCAAGAGCGCCTCTCGAAGCTGTCGCCGAAGCGGCTCGCCCTGCTGGCCCTGGATCTGCACTCGCGGGTCGAGGCCCTCGAGCGATCACGGCACGAGCCGATCGCGATCGTCGGGATCGGCTGCCGGTTCCCGGGTGGGGCCGGGGATCCCGAGCGCTTCTGGCAGATGCTGCGCGACGGCGTCGACGCGGTGTCCGAGGTGCCGCGCGACCGCTGGGACATCGAGGCCTACTACGACCCCGATCCGGAAACACCGGGGAAGATGTCAACGCGCCACGGAGGGTTCCTCGAGCACGTGGACCTCTTCGATCCCGAGTTCTTCGGCATCTCGCCGCGCGAGGCCGTCAGCATGGACCCGCAGCAGCGTTTGCTGCTGGAGGTGAGCTGGGAGGCGCTCGAGAACGCCGGCCAGGCCCCGGCTCGGCTGCACGGAAGTCGGACGGGGGTGTTCGTCGGCATCTGCAGCAGCGACTATCGCTCTGCCGTTCTGGCCGCCACCGACGCCGGCTCCCTCGACGCCTACCTCGCCACCGGCGGCGCCAACAGTGTGGCCTCCGGCCGCATCTCGTACGTGCTGGGGCTGCACGGTCCGAGCCTCTCCCTGGACACGGCGTGCTCGTCTTCGCTGGTGGCGGTCCACCTCGCGTGCCTGGGCCTGCGGGCGGGGGACTGCCGCACGGCCCTCGCGGGGGGCGTCAACCTGATTCTGGAACCAGACATCTCGATCACCCTCTCCAAGTCGCGCATGATGGCGCCCGACGGACGCTGCAAGACCTTCGACGCGCGCGCCGACGGGTTCGTGCGGGGCGAAGGTTGCGGCGTCGTGGTGTTGAAGCGCCTCTCCGACGCCCAGGCCGACGGCGACCGGATCCTGGCGGTGATCCGTGGCACGGCGGTGAACCAGGACGGTCGCAGCAGCGGCCTCACCGCTCCCAACGGCCCGGCCCAGGAGGACGTGATCCGTCGAGCCCTGAGCGACGCCGGCGTCGAGCCGGTCCAGGTGGGCTACGTGGAGACGCATGGCACCGGCACGTCCCTCGGCGACCCGATCGAGGTGCGAGCCCTGGGCGCGGTGCTCGGGGCGGGCCGCGACCCGGCCAACGCCGTCGTCCTGGGCTCGGTCAAGACCAACATCGGTCACCTCGAAGCAGCGGCGGGCGTCGCGGGGCTGATCAAGCTGGTGCTCGGCCTGCAGCACGGAGAGATCCCGCCGCTCCTGCACTTCGAGAGCCCGAACCCTCACATCCCGTGGGGCGAGCTGCCGGTGCGGGTGGCGGCCGAGTGCACGGCGTGGGCGCCGCCGGGCGGTACCCGCATCGGTGCCGTCAGCTCGTTCGGCTTCAGCGGCACCAACGCCCACTTGGTCGTGGAGCAGGCCCCGCCCTCCGTTTCCACGAAGAGCGGGGTGGAGCGACCGCTGCATCTGCTGACGCTCTCGGCTCGGAGCGAGGCCGCGCTGCGAACGCTCGCGGGTCGCTACGCGGAGCACCTTGCCGCCCATCCAGAGCAGGCCCTCGAGGACTTCTGCTTCACCGCTGCCGCCGGCCGCTCCCACCTCACGTACCGCCTGGCGCAGCCGACAGCCTCCCGAGACACTGCGCGGGCGGCGCTCGCGCTCGTCGCCGAGCGCGGCTCCGCCGAGCGCGCCTCGATGGGCCGCGCGCCCGCCTCGGGGGGGCCGCAAGTCGCGTTTCTGTTCACGGGGCAGGGGAGTCAGTACTGGGGGATGGGTCGGGAGCTGTACGAGACGCAGCC
>Ga0335084_10000602_pt1 | contig 31098 bp, 23 predicted proteins | sample Lox_Sample_44_FD_206721 | JGI IMG/M metagenome (GOLD analysis project Ga0335084, IMG submission 206721) | Soil microbial communities from Loxahatchee National Wildlife Refuge, Florida, United States - Lox_Sample_4.4 | ecosystem: Environmental > Terrestrial > Soil > Wetlands | place: USA... | reverse complement strand
GAGCGCGCCGCGGCGCTCCTCAAGTCCTTCGCCATGGTGCTCGCGCACCAACCGAGCGACCTGCCGCAGATGTTGGTCGGTCTCGACTTCGCGCTCGGGCCGGTGAAGGAGATCGTCCTCGTCGCCCCCGGCGACGGCGCGGCGGTCCAGGCGTTCGCCGACCGCCTGACGGCGTCGTTCATCCCGAACCACGTGCTGGTCGTCGTCGCGGGCGGCGCTCCGCCCGCCGCGCTCGCGCGGGCCGTGCCGTTCGTCGCGGAGAAGCCGCCGCTCGGCGGAAAACCGACGGCGTACGTGTGCGAGCGTCACGTCTGCAAGCTGCCGGCGACCGACGTGGATGCATTCGCGCTGCAGCTCGGTGTGACGTCCGCCACCGCACCGTGAAGCTGCAGCATGTGCGGCGGCACTCCCTTCGGCACCGCGCGGGCGAGCGACTTGCTAGCCGAGTATGCGAGCACGCAGCGGCTGGTGGGCAATCGTCTGTGCGGTCGGGCTTTTACTGGTCGCGGGTGACGTAGGAGCGTCGGCCCCGGTCTTCCCGGGCGTCATTACCACGACGGTCCCGAGCGCGGACTCGGATCTCCCGATCCCGGACAACGGCTCGCTCGTGACGGTGCTGACGAGCGACGTCGCTGGCCAGGTCATCGACGTCGATCTCCACGTCGACATCACCCATACCTCCGCGGACAACCTCGACATCTTCCTCGTGTCGCCGTCCGGCATCACCGTGACGATGACCACCGACAACGGCGCCGCCAACGACGACGTGTTCGCCGACACCACCTTCGACGACCAGGCCATGGGGACGCCCAGCGCACCCAACGTGCGGAACTTCACGTTCACGAACCTCCTCGCGACCGGGCCGATCCAGCCCGAAGGGGCCATGGGCGCCTTCGTCGGCGAGCCCGCGGCGGGCCCGTGGGCGCTCGTCGTCATCGACGACACGAACGGCAGCACGGGCATGCTGCACAACTGGTCGCTCACCTTCACGACGCTCTCGTCGCTGCCGCCGCCGGCGCCCGTGGCCACCTTCGACGGCCCGGGCGGCAACATCCCGGACAACAACGCCACCGGCTTCGCGTCGACGATCGGCGTCTCCGGCCTCGGCGCCCATCTCCTCGACGTCGACGTCACGGTCTCGATCACCCACAACCGTGGCGGCGACATCGACCTCTTTCTCACCTCGCCGTCCGGCCGGCGGATCGACCTCGTCACGGACATCGGCGGCAACAACGTCGACCTCTACAAGGGCACCACCTTCGACGACAGCGCGCCGGTCGCGATCGGCGATGCGACGGTTCCCACCAGTCCGAACCCGTTCACGGCCGTCGTCCCGGAGGGCGCGCTCGGCGGGTTCATCGGCGAGGATCCGAACGGCACGTGGACGCTCACCGTCGTCGACGACACCGGCGGCGTGACGGGCAGCCTCGACAACTGGCAGCTCCACATCACGACGCCCGCCGCGTGCGGCGACGGAGTCGTCGGCCCGGGCGAGGCCTGCGACGACGGCAACGGCACCGACGGCGACGGCTGCGATCACAACTGCACCGTCTCGGTGTGCGGCAACGGCATCGTCGGTCCGCCCGCCGAGGAGTGCGACGACGGCAACACGGTGGACGGCGACGGCTGCTCGAGCGCGTGCCGGCTCCCGGAGGCGGTGTGCGACGACTGCCAGGACAACGACGGCAACGGCCGCGCCGACGCGGCCGATCCGGGCTGCGCCGAGGGCGCGATGTCGCTGCACCGCTCGAACGCGTCGACCAAGGGTACGCTCACCATGCGCGGCGACGTGCCGATGCCCGACGGTGCCGGCGGCCCCGTGATCGTCGTCTTCGGTGACGGCAACGGCCCGATCATCTGCGCCGGCCTGGGCGACGCGGTGAAGAAGGGTAAGAAGCTCATCGCGTCGGGGACCGTCGGCAACGGCAAGGTCACCGTCGCGGTGCGCGGCGGGCTCGTCACCGTGAAGGGACGCGGCCTCGATCTCTCCGCGCTCGACGACGCCAACGTCAATGTCGGCGTATCGATCGGCGGTCATCGCTTCGCGGGGGGCGGAGTCTTCCGCACTCGCGGCAGCAAACGCCTCTATCCGTAGACGTACGCGCCGACCGTCACGCGCGCGACACGATGACGGTACGAGCCTTGCTCCCTCTCTCATCGTCATGCGTACGAACCTGGACACGGCGACCCGCAACTCGTTCACGAACGGCCACACCGTTCCTGCACAATTTTCGTCGCCATGTCGGAGGTCACACGCCTTGCTGCGGGGGTCGGACATGCGAATGAGTGGCTGGTTTCGTCAAGTTTTTCGCGGTTCCGTCGGTCTGATGTCGCTGCCGACGCTGGCGGCGTGCATCGGCGTTCTCGGCGTCACGCTGGTGGCGGCGACGCCTGCCGCAGCGGACCTCACGGCGTCGTACGACGGTACGTTGTCGATGCCGAAGATGGGTGAAGACGCGATCGCGGCCGGCGGCATCATGCAGGCCGGCGGCTCGCTCACCGGTACGGTCGCCATCAACGCGACGACCGCCGGCGTGACGGGCCTCTACTCCGTCACCGGCTCCATCAAGGGCTCGCGCTTCAAGTTCACGGGCGCGAGCGACAAGGGCGTGACGCTCAGCTGGAAGGGCAAGGCGAGCGGCGACTCCGCGCTCAGCGGCAAGGCGAAGCTCAAGGGCACGGGCGTCCGCGCCAAGGGCTCGCTCTCGATGAGCAAGCGCGCCGACCAGCCGAACACCGATCCGCCGCAGACCTGCGACAGCGACTTCTTCACCGGGCAGGTGATGGGGCGCGTGCTCACGACCTGCGCCGGCTGCCACGTAGTGGGCGGCGCGGCCGAGCACACGACGCTTCGGATCACACTGACCGATCCGCTCGCCACGCAGGCGAGCGTCGCGCTGCACATCAACAAGGACGACCCCGATCACTCGCGCATTCTCGACAAGCCGCTCACGATCCTGCCGCACGCCGGCGGGCTGCGGCTCGTCGCAGGCAGCGAGGAGGAGGGGATCCTCCGTCAGTGGGCGCACCTCGTCGCCGCCGGCCAGCAGTGCGGCGGTCCCGCCGACACCCCGATGGTGGCGATGAACTCGACGGATCTCCTCGTGCGCGCGGCCATGGACCTCGAGGGCAAGCGCCCGGCGCCCGCGGAGCTCGACGCGATCGAGGCCAACGCGAGCAGCTACGAGTTCTTCGTCGACCAGTACCTCCACTCGCCCGAGTTCATCGAGCGCGTGAAGGACGCCTACGACGACGCCCTCCTGGTGCGCCGCGAGGACTTCACCGACGAAGCGCGTGACGAGACCGCCGCCATCTACGGCGAGGCGCTCGAGCTGATCGCCTATATCGTCAAGAACGACCGGCCGTTCACCGAGGTCGGCACCGCCGACTACACGGTCGCGAACGACCTCTTCCAGCGCGACATGAGCCGCATGCCGTACCAGATGGAGCCGGTCGTCGGCTCCGAGTGGCAGCCCACGCACTACCTCGATGGGCGGCCGCACGCGGGGCTGCTCTCGACGAGCGCCTTCTACGAGGTGTGGGACACGAACAACACGAACATCAACCGCCGGCGCGCGAACCGCTGGTCGATCGTGTTCCACTGCTACAACTTCCTCGACACCCCGGTCGACGTGACCCGCAACGTCGACAACAACAACGCCGGCGCGGTGCTCTCGGCCGTGACGACGCGCTCGGACTGCAAGGCCTGCCACGATCGGCTGGATCCACTCGCCTCGTTCCTCTTCCCGACCGACAACGCGACCGGGCTGGAGGAAGGCGACGGAACGAACTTCCGCACCGACTTCTTCAACGGCAACGCCGAGCGCTGGCGCACCGCGAACAAGCGGCCGCCCGCGGTCTACGGCATGCCCGGCACGAGCCTGAAGGACATGGGGCGCCTGCTGGTGCAGGACGACAAGTTCGCGCAGTGCCAGACGCAGCGCGCCTTCCAGATGCTCTTCCTGCGCAAGCCGAAGACGGCGCACGAGATCACGCTGGCGAACCAGATCGCCGAGCAGTGGAAGACGGCGGACAACTACAACTTCCGCCAGCTCGTGAAGCGCTGGATGATGTCCGACGCGTACACGCAGCGGCCGGAGAACAACGACCCCGACTGGGTGCGCCGCGCGTCGCCCGAGCGGCTCGAGACGCTCGTCCAGGATCTCACGGGCTTCCTCTGGACGCGGGCGCCCGAGAACGACGAGGATGACGCCGATCCGAACTCGGATCCGCCGCGCATGGCGCCGGTGCCGCTCCTCACCACCGAGGAGAACGCGTTCAAGATCATCCTGGGCAGCATCAACGGCGTCAGCGTGACGGGCCGGTCGACGAGCCTCAACGCTTCGGTCGTCACGGTGCAGCGCAAGGTCGCGGCCATGGCTGCGGACTACGTCGTGACGAACGACCTCCTCCTGCCCGACGGGCAGCGCAAGCTCCTGAACGGCGTCACGGGCGCCGAGGATCCGGCGACGAGCGAGGCCACGATCCGCGCGGCCATCGCCGCCATCTCGCGGCGCCTCTACGGCGACACGGTCGACCCCAACGGGTCGGACGTCAGCAACTGGTTCCAGCTCTACCGCAATCTCTACGCAGATCAGTCGCAGGCCGGCACGGGCAGCGGCCAGGTGCCCGGCACGCAGGGCGTGCGCGCGTGGCGCGGCCTGCTCGTGGCGATGCTGCGCAGCCCGAAGATCGTCATCTACTAGACCAATCGTGCGCGACGAAAGGGAACGAGCCATGTGGACGTGGAAAGAGGCAATGACGAGGCGTAGCGTGCTGCAGCTCGGGCTCTCCACTGCGGCCCTCATGACGATGCCCCCCTTGCGGTGGCTCGCCAACGCCGACCCCCTGCACCCGCACTTTCTGGTCATGCTGATCGCCGACGGCGGCTGGGATCCGACCCAGGCGCTCGACGTGCACGACCCGCTCGACATGACGGACGGCGTCGACGTCGACGTGCCCCAGGCGATCTCGGGGCTGCCCCCGTCGCAGATCGCGACCGCCGGCGGCATCACCTACATGTCGAATCCGACGACCCGGCCCAACGTCGACACCTTCTTCAACACCTGGGCGAGCAAGACCGCGGTCGTGAACGGCATCGGGACCCGCTCGACGTCGCACGACCAGAGCCGGCAGCTCGTCCTCACGGGCTACCTCGATCCGACGCGCGCCGACTTCGCGGTGATGGCGGCGCACAAGAACGGCACCGACATGCCGCTGCCCCACCTCCTTCTCTCGGGGCAGAGCTTCGGTGGCCAGTTCGCCGGCCTCTCCGGACGCCTCGGCGGCCAGATGGGCACGGCGATCGCGTACAACCGCGTGGGCACGAACAGCGCCCTCGCGGTCTCCGCGCTCGGCGAGGCATACGTCCAACAGGCGCTCGAGTGGGAACGCCTCCACGCGGAGGCGGGTCCCTCGAGCGCCGTCAGCGGCAAGCTCGAGGCCTACCACGACGCCAACGGCCGCGCGGACAAGCTCACGCGGCTCGCCGGCGCCCTCAGCCTCAACCAGAACAGCGGCCAGCAGCTCGCGACCTCGCTCGGCAACGCGTTCAAGAGCGGCCTCACGACGAGCGTCACGGTGAACCCGTTCGGCGGCTTCGACACGCACACCGACAACACCCAGCAGAACAACAGCTGGGACCGCGTCTTCAGCTACGTGAACGGGCTGGTGACCGGGCTCTCGACCCAGTCGGGTCTGCTCGCACCGAGCCTCCTCGACGAGACGACCGTCGTCGTCTGCTCCGAGTTCGGCCGCACGCCCCAGCTGAACGGCGACAACGGGAAGGACCATCACCCGTGGACGTCGATGCTGATCGTCGGCAAGGGCGTGCGGGGCGGCGTGTCGCTCGGGATGACCGACAGCACGCAGGAAGGCGTCAAGGTCAACTTCTCGACCGGCGCGCCCGACAACGGCGGCATGATCCTCGACGTCACGAACATGGTGGCGGGGCTCGTGACCCTCATGGGCGCGAACTCCTCGGACTATCTCCCGACGGTGACGCCGTTCACCGCCATGATCGCCTGAAGAAGGCGCCCCCGCCGTGTCCCGTCGCTTCCACCAGTCGCTCGCGCTCGCCCTCGCACTTGCAAGTGCGGGGGCGCCGCGCATTGCTCGCGCCGTGCTCGACACCCCAGGGTTCCGCGCAGTAGCCGTCGCGCAGACCGCCTATCCGATCTCGGCGATCGCCGTCGCCCCCGACGGCCGGATGTTCGCCGCCATCCAGGCCCTCGGCCAGACGTCGGGCACGACGCCCGGCACGGCCGAGATCCGCGTCTTCTCCAACTACAAGTCGGCCGACGGCTCGACGCTCGACACCGGCGCGGTGTGGGCGACGATCGACGGCGTGCGCGCCACGACGAACGAGGAAGGCGTCCTCGGCATCGCGCTCGCCCCCGACTTCGCGAGCTCGAAGCTCGTCTACGTCTACCTCACGACGAACGACGAGACCGTCAACCAGCACATCCGCGTCTACCACGAGAACGACCAGGGCACGGGCGACCTCCAAGGCGTCGTGCAGACGTCGCTCGAGCCGCCCACCGAGTCGACCACCCGCAACGGCGGGCACATGGCGTTCGGCGTCGACGGCTGCCTGCTCGCCAGCATCGGCGACAACGGCAGCGGCAACCGCTGGAACGCCCAGCTCTTCAGCGGCACCGACCCGATCCAGGGCACCGAGAACACCGCCCTCTGCACGAACGTCTGCCTCGGCGCGTCGGAGTACCCGGCGCGCACCGTCATGAACAACGGCGCGCCGAACTTCGCGGGCAAGGTGCTGCGGATGGAGGTGCAGGGCGCCGCGGCGGCCGTCCCGGCCCCCGGCAATCCGTTCTCGGGTGCGCCGTTCGTCTACGGCACGGGTCTGCGCAATCCCGCCGGCGTCGCCGTGCATCCGCTGACCGGCCAGGTCTACGTCACCGACCGCAGCGACACGCTGCAGGCCGAGATCGACCTCGTCTCGTCCGGGAGCAACCAGGGCTGGCCCTGCCTCGAAGGCGCCGGCGTTGCGAGCTCGGGCGTTGCCGGATGCCTCTCGGGGCACCCGGCGAGCGACGTCTATGCGAACCATTCGACGTGGGCCCACCCCATCGTCGCGCACACGGGCAACCCGGTCGTGAGCGGGGTCACCGCCTACACCGGTCTCGCCTACCCCGACCAGTTCTACGGCGACGTCTTCTATCTGCTGCGCGACAGCGCGCGGATCTACCGCATCGACCTCCAGCCGCCGTGCTTCATGCCGTCGGGCACCGAGCTCGCGCCGCTCATCTTCCACGACTCGAACAACGACAACGACTTCCGCGCCATCTACGACATCGACGGCGACGGCGACTTCGACACCATCAACCTGCAGGTGCTGACGGCGATCACGCAGGGCCCGAGCCCGATCGGCAAGGACACCCTCTACGTCGCGGGCAAGCAGGGCACCGGCTTCACCGACGACTCGGTCGTCTATCGGATCGAGTACGCGACCACCTACACGCCGTACTCCGGTCCGACGGGCCGCGTGCCCGACAGCTGCTTCGCCGGCATCGACAACCCGTTCGCGCATCCCGCGTGCCTCAGCGCCGGCGGTCCGTGCCAGGGCCAGCCCGACGGGACGTCGTGCGACGACGGCAACACCTGCAACGGCAACGAGACGTGTCAGGGCGGCGTCTGCCAGCATGGCTCCAACGCCGCCGACGGCACGGGCTGCGCGGCCGTGGACGGCTGCCACGCGGCGGGGTCGTGCTCGGGCGGAGCCTGCGTCACCGGTCCCGCGCTGCCCGACGGCACGCCGTGCCCCGACGGCGACGCCTGCAACGGTACGGAGACCTGCGCCGCCGGCGTCTGTCAGGCGGCGGCCGTCGCCGCGCCGCAGGCGCTCAACGTGAACTCGATCGTCATGAAGGGCGGTGGGATCACCGTCAGCGGCGAGGTATTCCCCTCGGCGCCGATGGCGCTCTCGACGACGGACGACGTCGTGCTCACCGTCGACAACGGCCCGCTGCTCTTCTCGAGCACGCTCACCCACCCCGAGACCGACACGCGGTGGCTGAAGTCGAAGCCTCCCATCCTCTTCAAGTACAAGGACGCCTCCGGCAGCGCCGGTGGCCTGAAGCAGCTCCAGCTGAAGCAGCACGGCTCTGCCTTCGCGCTCAAGGCGAAGGGCAAGAACAACCAGCTGCTGACGTTCGGCGGCGGTGGGATCGCCGCCAAGCTGGTGCTCGGCAACCAGTGCTACTCCGCGTCGGTCACCTGCTCGAAGAAGGGCAAGGGCTTCCGCTGCACACCCTGAGGCCGGCCGGCGCGGTGGCGTAGCGAGACGATACGATCGTTTCGCGCCGACCCGGGCCGCCCCGCCGGAACTGCCCGTCCCGACTGGAGGATCCGCCCGGGAACCTCCGGCACGCCGCTCGCATCCAAGGAGCCGAGGTCAGGCGTAAGACGAGTAGGAATGCAGCCCCAGGGTGACAAGGGTAGCTGGACGGGAGGGCTCGGCAGGTTGCGAGCCCTCGGGAGTGAGCTCTCCGCCCTCGCCGGGGTCGTCGGCGCCCTCCCCTGGCGGTCGCTCGCGAGCGACACGCTCGACGACGCGGGCCTCCATCCGGTCCCCGTCGTGCTCGTCCATGGGATCCTCGGCGATCCCACGAACTTCAGCGCCCTCCGCCGCCACCTCGGGCGCCACGGCATCCGGCGCTTCTCGAGCTTCGCCTACCGCCCCCGCCTCGACTATCAGCGGCTCGCGGGCGACCTGCACGAGCACGTCGAGGTCGTGTGCCGTGCGACCGCCGCCGCTCAGGTCGACGTCGTCGCGCACAGCCTGGGCGGTCTCGCCGCGCGCTACTTCATGCAGACGGGCGGCACGCACCTCGTGCGCCGGCTCGTGACGCTCGGCACGCCCTACCTCGCGTACGCGAACCCCTCGCAGGAGCTCGCCGTGTTCGCCGCGAACGACGCGCTGGTCCCGCCACCCGTCGACCGCGCGCGCCGCCGCATGCGCATCATCGACGCGTGCGGGCACCTGGGCCTCCTCACCGACGAGCGGGCGCTCGGCGCGGTCGCGCGCTACCTCACGCGACCCCGTGCCCTCGCCGGCCGCGTGGCTGAGCTGGCTGCGTAAAGCCGTCGCGCCCGGCGCGCCGGGTCGCCTCCCCTGGCGTCTTGCGATAAGCGGACTGTCGATGCGATGGCCTCTCGCCGCGGCGCTCGCGCTCATCGCGTCGACCGGCGGCGCCGCGACGCTCGAGTTCCTGCGCGACGGCACCGTGGTGCGAACGCTCGACGCCGCCGCGCTGGCGCAGACGTGCAAACCGCGCACGATCGAGCTCGACGATCCGTACTACGAGGCGCGCAAGCGTTTCCGCGCCTGCCCGCTCGCGGCGGTCTTCGAGGCCGGATTCGGCAAACCGCCGGGTCGGCTCGAGGGCGAAGACGTCGTGTTCCGCGCCGCCGACGGCTACGCCAAGGTCTCGACGCCGGCGCGCGCCGGAGAGGACGGCGGGTTCGTCGCGTTCGCCGAGGTCGATCGCCCGAGCGGCTTCGCGCCGATGGGCCGGCAGGCGCTCGATCCGGGGCCCTTCTACGTCGTGTGGACGAAGCCCGCGCAGCGCGACACGCACCGCTATCCCTGGCCGTATCAGCTGGTCGCGATCGAGCTGACGAACGTCCGCGCCCGCTATCCACACACGGTGCCCGCCGGGCTTCCCGAGTCGGACCCCGCGTGGCACGGCTACGCCATCTTTCGCAGCGAGTGCATGGCGTGCCACGCCATCAACCGCGAGGGCGGGACGGTCGGGCCGGACTTGAACGTCCCGCGCTCGATCGTCGAATACCGGCCCGTGGATCAGATGAAGGCGTACATCAGGAACCCCGCCACCTTCCGATACGGCAACATGCCGGCGCACGAGCATCTCTCGGCGGCGGACCTGGACGCGCTGGTCGCGTACTTCGACGCCATGAAGGACCGCAAGCACGACCCCGGGGCGGGACGATGAGCCTCGGCCGCGACGGCATGCTGGTCGCGACCGGCGGGGAGACGATCGCGACCCGCCACGGCGACTTCGTCGTGCACGCGTTCCACAACTGCACGACGGGCCAGCCGGCGCTCGCCGTCACGCACGGCGATCTCCACGCGCACGGGCCGCTCCTCGCCCGCGTGCACTCGTCCTGCATCACGAGCGAGGTGTACGGCGCCTGCGACTGCGACTGTGCCGAGCAGCTCGATGCGGCGCTGGCGCACATCGCAGCGCGCGGGCGCGGAGCCCTCTTCTATCTCATGCAGGAGGGGCGCGGCGCGGGCTTCATCGCCAAGGCGCTCGACCGGATGCTCGTCCAGGCGAGCCGGAACCGGCTCTCGACCTTCGACGCGTACGCGAAGCTCGGCCTCCCGGACGATCAGCGATCGTACGGCGAAGTGGCCGCGATGGTGCGCCTGCTCGGCATCGCGGCGCCGCTGCGCCTGCTCTCCAACAACCCGGACAAGGTCGCCGCGCTGCGGGCGGCAGGCGCGCTCGTCGACGGGACGGAGCCGATCAGGATCGACGCGTCGGCGTACAGCCAGCACTATCTGCACGCGAAGTCGCGCGCGGGCCACACCCTCGCGCGAACCGACGGCATCGACCCCGCGACGCTGCCCGAGCCCGTCACCGTGGCGTCTCCCGAGGCGCTGCCGGCGACGCCGCGCTTCGTGCACGTGGCATCGTACCTGCTGCCGGTCCGCGCCGGCGCCGCGGCCTGGTTCCGGCTCCACGCCTACGTCGACACGGCGACGCGCCGCGAGCGCGTGGTCCTGATACACGGATCGGGCGGCGACGACGTGCTGGTCCGCGTCCAGCGCGAGACCCTGCTCGACCGGTTCCCGCTGTGCGAGCCGCGCTTTCGCCGGCGTTGGGATGCGGTCGTCGAGCGGATCGCGGCGCACGGGCGCGCCGTCGTCGTGTTCGCGGACGCCGACGAGGACGTGCGGGAGCTCGCCGGAGCGCTCGTCCGCGCCCATCTGGACCGACGACGCGCAATGCCGCTCTTCTGGCCCGACGAAGCCGACGACGAGCGGGCGCTCTGCGCCGGGATCGCGCCATGACCACGGACGCGTGGCGCCGCGGGCACGCGCTGCTCGCCGCACGGGTCGCGGAGATCCCTCGCGCGATCGCGCGCACCGCGGCGCGCACCGTTCCCGGGCTCGCCCTCGGGACGCGCGAGGTCCGTCGCGTGGTCGCGACTGGCGTCGGGAGCTCGGCGGCGCACGCCGCGCTCCTCGCCCACGTGCTCCGCGCCGCCGGTCGCGACGCCACGACCGAGCCGCTCTCCACCTTCGTCGACCCGTCCCGGAGCCGACCCGACGACGTGCTCGTCGTCTTCTCTCAGGGCCTGTCGCCGAACGCGCAGGTGGCACTCGCCGCACCGGCGCGATGGCGGCGCGTCGTGCTCGTCACGGCCGTGACCGATCGGGAGCGGCTGGCGCCGTTCACGCAGCGCAGCGTCGTCGTGCACGGGATCGACGGCGAGGACGAGATGGGAACCCTCGTCCGCGTGATCGGTCCGATGGCGGGATACGTCGGCGCTCTCCAGGTGGCGTGCGCCCTCGGCGGTCCCGACGTGCCCGACCTGGCGCCCGTCCAGCGGGCGCTCGGATCGCTCGCGGTCCCAGCGATGTCGGCGGAGCAGCTCGCCGCGCCGCTCGCGTTCGTCACCAGCGGGTCGTACGGCGAGCTCGCTGCGAACCTCCAGTACAAGGTGCTCGAAGGCATGCTGCGTCCGATGCCGGCAGTGTGGGACGCGCTGCAGATCGCGCACGGGCCGTTCCAGCAGGCGTTCGACGGGCGCGCGACCTTCCTCGCCCTCTCGCGCGCGGATGCCGCCGGCGAGGACGCGCTGCTGGCGCGCCTCGCCGTCATGCTCGATCCTGTCCGACACACGCTCGTTCGTCTCCACGCCTCGCTGCCGGGCGTGCTCGCCCTCTTCGAGCACGAGGCGATGATGAACGTCCTCATGCTGCGCGACATTGCGGCGCGGGGCGTCGACCAGATCGCCTGGCCCGGGCGCGGCATGGAAGGGGCGATCTACGACCTCGCGCAGCCCATCGGCGAGCGGCGGATCGCGCGGGTCACGTGGCCCGACGTCGACGCGCCCCGGCCCCGGCTCGCCATCGTGCCGCTCGGGGCGACCGAGCAGCACGGGCCGCACCTGCCGCTCGCGACCGATACGCTCATCGCGGACGCGCTCGCGGCGCGGCTCGCCGCGTGCGCCGGTGATGCGATCGCGCTGCCGGCGCTCGCGATCGGGTGCTCGATCGAGCACATGTCGTTTCCCGGCACGCTCGACCTCGCGCCGGCGACGCTCGCCGCCGTCCTGGCGGACACGCTGCGCTCGCTCGCCCGGCACGAGATCCGCGAGGCGTTCGTCTTTTCGGCCCACGGCGGCAACGCCGCGACGCTGCGGGAGCTCGCGCCGGCGCTGCGCGCGGCCGCGCCGGGGCTCCGCGTCCACGTCTTCGCCGACCTCGACCTCGTGACCAGGTCCCTGCAGCGCGAGGCGGCCGGGTTCGGCGTCACGCCCGAGGCCGCCGGCCACCACGCCGGCGAGATCGAGACGTCGATCATGCTGGCTCTCCATCCCGAGCTGGTGCGCACCGACGCGCTCGCGCCCGGCTACACGGAGCGCACGACCGATCCGCAGGCGATCTTCTACCCCGATCTCCGGCGCGCGGCGCCGAGCGGGACGGTCGGCGATCCGCGCACCGCGACCGCTGCGCGCGGCGGCCGCTACCTGGCCGCGTGGCTCGACGTGCTCGCAGCCGCCCTGGGCGACGCGAAGAAGAGCCAGTAGGCCGCGGGCACGAAGACGCCGTAGTAGAGGACGTTCGGGACGATGCGCAGCCCCCAGCCCCAGTCCTCGCCGCGCAGGATCACGACGTCGGCGATCCCCCACAGGGCGTAGTAGAGCACGACAACGCCGAGGACGGCGCGCACGTAGCGCCGCACGCGCATGCGCTCGATGCCGACGCGCCTCGGCACGAGCCAGATCGCCATGGCGAGCGCGAGCGCGACGAAGGCGATCTCGTAGACGAGCCAGAGCAGCGTCTCGGGCTGCGGGCCGCGCAGCGCCTCGATGCCGCGGTAGCAGCCGTACGCGACAGGCGGCACGACGAACGTCCAGGCCGCCGCTTCGAGGAGCGCCAGCGGCCGTGCCCGCCCCGGCGCCATGACGACGAGGACGAGGGCGAATACCCGGTAGTCGCCGAGCAGCACGAACGGCAGGAGCGGCCAGCCGAGTGGGCCGGTCGCGATCGGATCGGCGATCGCGAGGCAGGCGAACACGATCGCCCACACCAGGACGAAGCGCGATGCGTACCGCTCGACGCCGGGTCCAAGGGATCGCCCGCGGATCGCGAGCGCGCCGAGGAAGAGCGCGGGGAGCACGACCAGCGCGTAGAGTCCCTGCGCCTGGCTCTTGTAGAGCGCCTCCCAGCTCGCGAACACCGCCGGGCGCTCTTAGCGAACTCGGCGGGCTAGCGCACGCAGGGGTTCGGGAGACAGCTCCCGGCGCCGAGGTCGGTGACTTCGTTCGCGCGGAGGATGCCGGCATCGCAGCGCAGCTCGTCCATCACGCGGCACATGCCTTCGTCCTGCCCGTCGAACATGACGCAGCAGCGGACGAGGTGCTCACCGCACGCCGAGCTGCGCGCCGCCCGCAGCGTCGCACGGGCCTCTTTGCGCGTGATCGTGCCGTCGATGCGCCGCTCGCGCACGGTGCCCACGACGCAGCGGACGTAGTCGCCACGCGACGACCAGGGAGCGCCGCTCGCCGTCGCCTCGCAGTCGCACACGCTGCACCCGGCCGCGTCGACGAGGTCGAAGGCGGGCGTGTCCGGGCAGGCGTCGGCGTCGTCGGCGACCCCGTCCTGGTCGAGGTCGTCCCGGACCGTCTGCGCCCCGGCGAGCGGCGCTGCGAGCAGCAGCGCGAGCACGAGCCGGGCGAGGGTCCGCATGCGGGGCCTTGGAGCAGGCGCCGTGCCAGCCTCGACCCATGTGCCGCCGGTGTTTCGGGGCCCTGGACGCGCTGCCGGCGTAACGTCGTGTCACGATTGTGACGGGCCGAAGATGCCGGGCGGCAATCCGAGCAGGCGATGCATGCGCGCCCACTGGTTCGCGTCGGCCACGGCGATCGCGAGGTCGAGCAGGTCGACGTCGTCGAAGTCGGCGGCGCGCAGGTCGTCGATCATCGCCTCGGTCGTCCGCTGCGCGTAGCGCGTCCCGACGAACGCGAAGGCGAGGACGGGATCGGGGGGACGAACGTGGAATCCGCCGGCGTCGTCGGCGCAAGCCGGCAGTGACGCCTCGACCGCCCGATGAACGCGCGCGAGGGTCGAGGGCGCGAGCCGGCTCCGGCGGTCGCGCTCTTCGATCGCGAGCGCGATCGCCTCGACCAGGTGCGGGCGCGGGTGGAGCGGCTCCAGCGTTTGCCGGTCGACCGACGCCGGCAGCAGCGCGAGCGCATCCTCGAACGAACGGCCGTAGGGACGGTTCGCGAGATCCATCCGCCGCAGCAGCCGCGACGTGACGCCGACGATCTGCCGCCGGATCGGCTCCATGCGGCGGAGCCACCCGAGGCCCGCGACCTCGGGGTCGACGCCGAGCTGGTCGGCGATGCGGTTGATGAAGTGGAACGACGCGAGCACCAGCACGTAGTCGAGGGCGCCGTCGCCGGCCAGGCGCCGGATCGGCTCCAGGTCGGCCGGCTCGAGCCCCGCGGGCGCCTCACAGCTCTTGCGCGCGAGCGCGACGAGCGCGCTCTCGATCGGTGTGCCGGCAATGCGCCCGTCCACCACTGCGGCGGCCCGGCTCGCGTCCCCTCCTGCAGCCTGCAGGAACGCCTCGTGGGCGTCGATTCAATAGTGGCACGCGTTGAGGCGCGACGTCACCGCGGCCAGGAACTCGCGCTGCGATCGCGGCTCGTCGCCGATCCACATGGCGAGCTCCCACGAGCGGATCATGCGCCGCATCGACGCCGGGCGCAGGCTGAAGAGCTGCACCACCTGCGCCACGCGGCCCGCGCCGCCGACGTCACGCATGTAGCGATAGACGTCGCGCGTCTCGCCGGTCGCCCTCGCAGGTGCGATGGTGGCGATGAAGGCCACGCATGGCGGGTACCGCCGCGAGCCCTCATCGCGCAAGGCCGCCGATTCGGAGGCCTGTCCGCCGCGTGGTAGAGCCGCGCCGAGGAGGGGTGCGATGACGCTCAGGATGGCGGCTCTCTTGGTGGCGCTGGCGCAGGGGGTGAACGTGCTCGTGAACCTCGCGATGGCGGCGACGCGCTTCGAGGTCTACTCGAGCAACCCGGGGTTCCTGTTGTCGTTCGGCATGGGCATCGTCGCGCAGAGCGCGGCGATCGTGTTCTTCGGGCTCTACTACGCCGCGCACGGCGAGGCGGCCGCGTTGACGCCGCCCGGAAGGGCCGGGTAGGCCTCGAGCGTCATGCCCGCGCCGGCCCCGAGAAATCCGCGTCGATCGTGGTTTGATCGGGGCACCGGCGCGGATCTCGGCGCGGACGGCCGCCGCATCGGCTGGCGCGTGACGCCGCTCTCCGAAGGAGTCCCGCCGCTCGCCGCCCGCTGACACCCAAGGAGAAGGAACTGGCCCGGTGGCCGGACCGGTCTTCAAAACCGGATTGTCCCGCCTAGCGCGGGATGGAAGGTTCGACTCCTTCCCTTCTCCGCCAACTCGGGGCCATTGCGTCGCGCAGCGAGGGCCTATGCCCCTTCAGCCGCTCGCCCGCATCAGCTTCACCACGTCGTCTCGGAGCGCCGCCGCCGCCCCGCGCAGGGCAGCGACCGTGACCAGGTCGAGCTTCTTCCCGGCCGGCGACCCGAGCTGATGGCCGAACGCCCCGAGCGCCTTGGCCGCCCGCCCGAGGGCCTTGCGCACCAGGCGTGCGCGGCCGAGGTTAGCCTGGGCCGCCAGCAGGCGTTCGCGCGCGCGGGTCAGCAGCCGCCCGAGCTTGGTGGCGAGGCGGCCCGCCGGCACCCCCGCCGCCTTCGCCGCAACCAGATCGTCGAGCCGGCAAGCGATCGAGCCGAACGTCGCTGCCCCGCTGCAGCCCGCCACCGTCAGTCGCGCCGTCGCCAGCCCCGAATCCCCGTTCACGTCCGAGGCGCGGAAGGTGAAGGCATCGGCGCCCGCCGCGCCGGCGTTCGGGGAATAAGTCACCGTGGCGGCGGCCTGGTCGATCGCTCCCAGGACCCCCTGCGCGGGGCCGCTCACGATTGCGAGCGTGATGGCGTCGCCGTCGTCGTCCGCGCAGGTGAGACCGACCGCCGTGTCGATGTCCCGCACGACGGTCTGGGCGTCGTCCGCGCAATGGGGCGGGCCGCCGCGGAGGTCGCGGCGGAACACGTCGGCGAAGCCGTTGTTGTCCTCGGGGCTCAGGTCGTCGGCCAACGACTCGAACGTCACGAAGCGCCCGTCCGCGGAGATGGCGTCGCCGTAGATATAGACGTCCTCATCGGCGCCGGCGCCGCTCGGGCCGTTGGCCCTGCTCACGAGCACCGTCGTCCCCATCTGCGTGTCGCGCACGAAGACGTTGAGGACGACGTTGTTGTCGTCGGCGCTCAGGTTGGCGGCGAGCGACGCGAACGCCACGAACCGTCCGTCCGCCGAGATCGAGGGGTTCGAGGAGCCACCGTCGCCGCCCGCCCCTGCCGGGCCGTCCGCCCGGCTCACGAGTGTCGTCGTGCCGAGCTGCGTGTCCCGCACGAAGACGTCGTCGACGGCGTCGGTGTCATCGGGGCTCAGATTGAAGGCTCCCGACTGGAACGCCACGAAGCGCCCGTCGGCGGAGATCGTGGGCGAGCCGGATGGGTAGTTGGCGCCAGCCCCCGCCGGGCCATCCGCCCGGCTCACGAGCGTCGTGGTGCCCAGCCGCGTGTCGCGCACGAAGACGTCCGAGACAAAGTCGAGGTCGTCGGAGCTCAGGTTGTTGGCCCGCGACTCGAACGCCACGAAGCGCCCGTCGGCCGAGATCTTCGGGTTGACGGCGCCATCGTCGGCCCCGGCCCCCGCCACGCCGTCAGCCCGGCTGACGAGCGTCGTCGTCCCGAGCTGCGTGTCGCGCACGAAGACGTTGGTGACGTTGTTGTTGTCGTCGGCGCTCAGGTTGTCGGCGTCCGACTCGAACGCCACGAAGCGGCCGTCGGCGGAGATCGTGGGGTCGAAGGAGGAGTCGTCGCCGCCAGCGCCCGCCGGGCCATCCGCCCGGCTGACGAGCGTCGTCGTGCCCAGTTGCGTGTCGCGCAGGAAGACGTTGACGACGTTGTTGTCGTCGTCGGCGCTCAGGTTGTCGGCACTGGAGTAAAACGCCACGAAGCGCCCGTCGGCGGAGATCGTGGGGTTGAAGGAGTAATCGTCGCCCCCGGCCCCCGCCGCGCCGTCCGCCCGGCTGACGAGCGTCGTCGTCCCCAGCTGCATGTCGCGCACGAAGACGTTGGTGACGTTGTCGTTGTCGTCGGCGCTCAGGTTGTCGGCCTCGGAGTAGAACGCCACGAAGCGCCCGTCGGCGGAGATGCTGGCCCTGCTGGAGTCGTCGTCAGCGCCGACGCCGCTCGGCCCGTTCGCCCGGCTCACGAGCAGCGTCTCGCCGCGCGCCGCCCACGTACGTGCTGGCATGACGAGAGCCGCGAGCGCGAGCGATATCGCCAAGAGGCCCCGGCGTGAGCTGCGTGGTAGGAGCACTGGCAGCACCTCCCTCAGCAAAACTGCGGGCGCTACGCTAGCCGAGCCGAGGGCCGCGATTCAACGGAGCCGGACGTGTCGTCAGCGAGGGCCCATCCCCGGAAGGGGGCGGCGTCACGTTCGACGGAGCGATCACCAACGATACGAACGTGGCGGCCATCGTGGTCGATGGTCAACGACGCCGTCAGCAGAATCCAACCCGTCTCCGCCAATCCCACCGCTACGTGGCGTCGGCGGGACAGCTGAGCCTCCCGCGAAGTGTGGTCGCGTCGCCCTTGATCGCGTCGGCGTCAGCCGCGAGCGGCTCGCGGATCTCCGCGGGCGCCGTCTTCCGCGCCTTCGCCCCGCGCAGGCGATGGCTGTAGCCGGTCAGCTGGCGGAGGAGTTGCTTCAGGCGCGCCGCGGCGTGCTTCTTGTCCGAGCTCGCGCAGAAGTCGTGTGCCGTCTGCGTGCCCCCGAGCGCCCCCCCGAGTGCCTTATCCAGCTTCGGCTCCAGCTTGCCGAGCTCCGCCGTTGCCTCCGTGGTCGCACGTAGATGCTGCAGCCGGCAGAGGATCGACGCGAAGGTCGGGACGGCGTCGCATCCCGGGACGAGCGTCGTCGTCGTGACCGGAGCCGCGGTCGTCGTCGACGTGGACGAGGATGACGTCGAGCTCGAGGTGCTGGTCGAGGTCGACGTGCTCGTACTCGTCGTCGTCGTGCTCGTGCTGGTGGTGGTCGACGTGCTCGTCGTCGTGGACGTGCTCGTGGTGGTGGACGTCGCCCCCGTTACGGTCGTGGTCGTGCTCGAGGTCGCGGCCGGCGTGGTGGTGCTCGAGGTCGAGGTGGTCGTCGGCGGCGACGAACACGCAGAGAATTCCGACGTGTCGTTCGTCGTGAGGTCGGTCGCGGTCGCGGTGAGGGCCGTCGCCCCGATCGTCTGGCCGAAGTCGACGACGAAAGCGACGTGGCCGCTCCCGTCGGTCATCCCGGTCGTGACCGCCCCGAGGAACGTCTCGCCCTCGCCGTACCCGGACGGATCGCACGTCGCGTTCCCGAAGACCTCGATGCGATAGGTGCGGCCGGGGGTCGAGTCGAGCGTGCCGGACGCGCTCGAGCCGCCGGGGAACATCGGCGTGTCCAGCACGGGGTAGTTCTGGTGGTCGTTCGGCCCGGTATCGACGTCGCCCGCGTCGTTCACGTCGGGCCCGTCCGCGGCGAGGCCGATGCCGAGGTTGCCGTTGGCGAAGATGGAGTTCGCGAGGATCTGGTTGCCGATCGGGTCCGCCGTATTGTTCCTGAGGATGACACCGTAGGTGCCGTTGCCCACGATGAGATTGCCGGCATTCGGATCCGTCCCGCCGATGCGGTTGTCGCTCGAGTCGGCGATCAAGACACCCGCGGCGAGGTTCCCGAGCAGCATCGCGCCAGTGACGTCCGTGCCGATGTAGTTCCCCTCGACGACGCAGCCGGTCGCGCCCGCGGCCAGCAACACGCCGTGAAGGGTGTTGGCCGAGATCACGTTGCCGGCCCCGGTTGCCGCGCCGCCGATCATGTTGCCGGTTCCGGCGGCGACGAGAATGCCTACCTGGGCGTTCCCGACCGCCTCGGTCCCCGTGACGTCGGTGCCGACGAAATTGCCCTGCACGATGCTGTCTTCCGCGGGGCTGAGGAAGATGCCGGATCCGCGGTTGCCGGAGATGACGTTGCGCTCGGCGGCGGCGGTCCCACCGATCACGGTGTTGTTCGACTGGATGACGACCACCCCGTGGACGTTCGGGAGCGCGACGGCGCCCGTCGAATCCACCCCGATGAAGTTGCCCTGAATCGTGTTCGCGTCCGATCCGAACTTCGCGGCGATCCCACCGGAGAGGGTGTTGTTGGCGCCGTCGTTGCCCGAGATCACGTTGCGGGCGGCGGGGGTGCTACCCCCGATGAGGTTGCCACCGGGGAAGGCGAGGACGATCCCTTCGTTCGCGTTGGCCCGCGCGATCGTCCCCGTCGGGTCGGTGCCGATGAAGTTGCCTTCGATGGTGTTCCCGCCGGAGTCGAGGATGATGCCCATGTCGAAGCGCCCGATCGCCAATCCGCGGATGGTGCTGCCGCTGCCGCCGGTTTCGACGTCGAGCGCCGCGCAGCTGGCGCACATCGAGCCGTCGAGCTCGATCAGGATCTTGGCGTCGTCGCCACTGGCGAGCGTGTTCGGGCTCGCTCCCGGCTGCTGGTAGCCGTCGATCAGCACCGGGCCGAGAATCTGCGGGAGGCCGGTCGTTGGCTGGATCGTGTGCACGCCCCCGCCGGCGATGCCGAACTCGATCGTGTCCATGCCGGCGCTCGCGTTCGCCTGCTCGATGGCGGCCCGCAGCGTGCAGCCGCCGCCGATGGCGACGCACGTGTTGTCGCCGGTGTTCGTATCCGAGGTGTCGCCCGTGCTGTCGACGGTGAAGGTGAGGGCTCCCGCCCGCCCGGCGAGGAGTAGGAGCACCATGGCCATGATCCCGAAGCCTCGGATCGCCAACCCTCCTTCTGCGATCCTGCCTACCAGATGCGCCGGCTCGTCCGCCACTGTCGCGGGACACGCGAGCGGGACGGCGACCGTTCGGATCCAATCGCCGGCCCGCGTTTGCGTTGACGCCAGATCAGGGGCTCGCGGCGATCTCCTGCGTCACCTCACCCGTGAGACTCGTGATCGTCGCGGCGCACGACGCCGATACGTGTCGTGCCGCGTTCTTCGCGTTCACCGCCCGCGCGGCCCGGCTGCCGGCGGCCCGGAGATCGGCCACCGCACGCTTGCGAAGCTTGTTCGCCTTCTTCCCGGTTGCCGACGTCACGGAGCCGAGGGCCGTGTCCGCGGCCTCGAGCTTCGTGCGCACGGCGCGGTCCACCACCGTGGGCACCGTGTCGGCTCCGCACAGCGGCTGGGCGAGAGCCGTCGCGAGCCGACAGCGAGCGAGATCCACCGCGACGAGCCCGCTGCACGCCGGGACGGTCGTCGTCGTAGTCGTGATCACGAGGACGGTGGAGGTCGTGGTCCCTAAGATCGTCGACGTCGTCGCGACGGGCATCGTCGTCGTCGCCGCCTCCGTCGTGGTGGTGGTCGTCGTGGTGGGCGCGACGCAGAACGAGAGGAGCTGGCACCCGCGACACACGACGCAGTCGCTCTGCGCAGGAACGACCGCGGCGCCCGAGCAGCCGTACGCGCTCGCGAAGGGGTCGGCGGTCGGCGAACAATCGCAGGCCTCGCCGCACGCCGCTTCAACCGTACCGTTGCCGCACATCTCGCCGCATCCGGGCAGCGTGGTGGTGGTCGTCGGCGCCGGGAGGATCGTCGTGGTCGTCGTCGGGACGGTCAGATCCGGCAGCGGATCGACGGCGACGTACGCGTGGCCACTGGCTCCGGTCACGGGGTCGCCGTCGGTCGTGGTGACCAGCGCCGTCGCAGTGTTCAGCGCGGAGACCTCCGCATAGAAGCTCCCGAACTGCACCTGGCTCGCCAGGAGCTGCATGTAGGGAGTCAGGCTGAGGCTCACGCGCATCGCGACCGGCTGTCCCACGTGCAAGCCGCTCACCGTGAACGAGCCGAACGAATCGGGGCACGCGCTGCCGAACGCTCGCCGACCCGTCGAGAAGATGAAGCCGGGGCTCTGGAAGTCAGTCGACGTGTCGGTGTACTGCGCCGCGTACCAGAACGAGACGCCGATCGCGACCTCCATGAAGGCATTGGTGTAGTGGTCGCAATCGATGTCGAGGACCGGCGTAAGGATGAACGACGTCGGGTCGCCGGCGTGCGGGGCCGCCGACGTGGGCGGCGGTGTGAGCACGTCGACGAAGAAGCCGCCCGCGCCGGCCCTGCGCGTACGCGCTCAGGTCATTCATGGCTTCCACGAACGGTGGCCCATAGGACTGGGGAAACGTCTCCGCCAACGCGTAGCCGTAGCCGCGCAGCACCCCGACCTTGCCGAGGGAGATCGCGGCGACGGCGGCATGGGCGGCGAAGTACTGGGACAGCCCGGCGCCGAAGAAGAAGGTGTCGGCGACGCCGCACCCGGCCCTGAAGCCGGTCTCGCCGTCGGGCATCGTCATCGGGGTCGACGTCACGGGCCCCACGTCCGGGAGCTGGGACCCGACGTCGCCGACTCCGATGGCGCACATCTCGTACGGGTCGGCGATGACGTAGTGCGGAGCGACGGCTGCTCGAACACGCGTGGCCGTCGCAGCGAAGAGCGCCATGAGGAGAAGGACACGAACCGGACGGCGCATGTGGCGCAACGCTCACACGCGACCATTGGAGCGTCAAGGAGAACGACGGTCGCAGTCGACTCGAGTGACGCAAATCGCAAGTGACGAACCACGTGTGTGGCCCATTTTGCCTCTTGCGCTCGAAACTCGGACCGAAGTGCCCCTTCGTGTCGAGGGAGTGTCCTCGGCGGCCGGAGCGCGCTACACGAGGCGATGGTCAACGCAGCCGTCAGCGTGATCCAGCCGCTGTTCGACGATCCGATCGTCGTCTCCATCCGGTTCCGCTATTCGACCGTCTATGCCGACGGCGTGACGCCCCTGCCCTCGAATCTCCTCGCCGCGAGCGAGTCGGGAATCCACGTGATCCCGTGGAACACGTACGTCGGCGCGCTGGCGGCAGGTGGGACGACGACGAACGACACCGCGGCGAATGCCTCACTCCCCGGCACGGCGTTGTCGACGAACGTCGATACGGCCAGCGCGAGCGGTCGGGCGATCGGCCTCGATACCCCGCCGGTGATGTTCGCGGACGGCAGCCTGGGTTTGGGTGGGCCGTACGATGGAATCGTCACCATCAATTCGAACGTGGCATTCACGTTCACGCGCCCGCCCGCGAGCGCGACGTACGATGCGCAGCGGTCGGTCGAGCACGAGATCGACGAAGTCCTCGGCCTCGGCTCCAGCATCGGCGTGCGTGCCGACCTCCGGCCGCAGGATCTGTTCAGCTGGTCCGCGGCAGGTGTGCGGAGCCTGACGTCCAGCGGATCGCGGTATTTCTCGATCGACGGCGGCGCGACGAGCATCGTCGGCTTCAACCAGGATCCGAGCGGCGACCGCGGCGACTGGCTGAGCGGGTCCTGCCCGCAAACGACTCCCTTCGTGCAGAATGCGTTCAGCTGCCCGGACCAATTCTCCGACGTGACGCTGACCTCGCCCGAAGGCATCAACCTCGACGTCATCGGCTACGACCTCATAACGGGCTCGACCACGTCGAGACCCACGACGTCGACCACTACCACGACCACGCTGCCATGCCCGTCGCCGCAGGTGGAGTGCTGTCCGGTGGGCCAGCCAGGCTGTGGGGTGTGTGGAACCGACTGTGGCAACGGGGGCTGCTGCCCCGCGAACCTTCCAGTGTGCGACAACGTCAATGGTCTCTGCATCACATGCGCACCGGGCCAGGTGGGTTGTTGTCCGGTGGGCCAGCCGGGCTGCGGCATGTGTGGAACCGACTGCGGCAATGGCGCGTGTTGCCCTGCGGCCCTTCCCGTGTGCGACAACGCCAATGGTCTCTGCGTCGCGCAGGCTCCGCAATGTCCCTCGGGCGAGACGCCATGCAGCGACGCGGCACTCGGCTTCCCGGACGTCGGGTGCTGCGCACAGCCGACGAAGGCAAAGCAGTGCGCGGCCGCGTGCAGGCAGATCATCTCGGCCTGCAAGACGAGCTGCGCGGCGACGACCCGTGCGAAGAAGTGTAAGAAGCGCTGTCAGAGCGCCATCGTGGGGCACTGCAAGCGCGCTCGACCACACGCCTGCAGCTGAGCAATTGCCGGAAGCCCTCGACGCACACGCATGACCGGGCTTCCAGGCGCACCGGCGGCACGGGAGCGCAGATGCGAGGCTTGCCTCCGCTGAGAATTGGCCTGGCGTCCGACGATGGGATTGTATTACAACCACCAAGGTATTTCGCTTCCAGGAACGAACCTCACCTCACCCTGCCCCCGAGAGGAGTCCGACATGCGCCGCGTCTTCTCCTGTCTCGTCGTCCTAGTCGCCTCCTTGCACGCCGGCAGCGCGTCGGCCCAGGCCCCGGCCGAGCTGGTAAAGGATCTGGGGCCGGACCTTCCGGCGGTCGCACAGTTCGCCACCGCTGCGGTCCGTGCAGGATCGGTCTGGTACTTCGGCGAGAAGGAGCTCTGGCGCACGGACGGGACCGACACCGGTACCGTTCTGGTGAAGGACATCAATCCGCTCGGGAACTCGCTCCCGGACCGGTTCGCTACCGATGGACACACGATCTGGTTCGTGGCGGACGACGGCGTGCACGGGCGGGAGATCTGGTCGTCCGACGGGACGGCCCAGGGCACGACGCTTTACCTCGACGTCGTCCCGGGGGCCGTCGGGTCCGATCCATTCTCCCTGCGCGTGATCGGGAACCTGTTGTTCTTCATGGTCGCCGACCCCGGCGGCTCCCCGATCTCTCTCTGGCGGGGCGACGGCACGCCGGGTGGAACGTTCGCCCTCGCGCACGCGGCGGCGTCGCCGTATCTGCCGCCCGAGGCCGTCGGCGGCACTCTCCTGTTCGAGAACTGCGACACGATCTGTTCGCTCTGGAGCAGCGACGGCACGGTTGCCGGAACGACCATGCTCGCCGACATCGGAGAGGTCGGGACCGATCTTGGTGGTCGGCTCCGCTTCGTGGCAGCTGGAAACCGCGTCTACGTCATCAATCCGACGAGGGCCGGTGGGGGCTCGCTCTGGACCACCGACGGCACGGGCGCGGGCACCACGAAGGTGCTCGATGCGCCAGGACCGGAGCTGGGAAGCGATGCCATTCTCGTAAACACGGCCGGGCTCGCGAAGGACGGCGATCTCTACTTCGTTACGAACACGCCGGTCGTGCCGATCACCGGCGACGTCGCGAGCTCCACGCTCTGGCGGACGAACGGCAGCCCCGGCAACGCGACGGCGATCAAGCAGATCCTGCGGGATCCGGCCTATGGCACCGAGTACGACTCGCAGGCGTTCATCGGATCGCTGATCCCGGTCGACGACGACGTCTATTTCCTCGCTCGCGGCTACATCCTCTTCCAGGATGCCGGGGTCTACCGGACGAACGGCACCGCGGCGGGAACGTCGCTCACGACGCTGCCGAAGCAGCCGAATGCCTTCTACCTCGTGAACGGCACGCCGCTGTTCGGAACCTACGACCAGCTCTGGATCACCGACGGGACGCCGAGTGGAACCCACCCCATCACGCCGCACGGCGACGGCGCCGGGGTCAACGGCGGTATGGACGTGGGCGACACGCTCGTGATTCCGTCCGCGCAGTGCAACGTGCCCGCCTTCCGCCGCTTCGCGCTGGGCCAGCCCGGCACCTCGCTCCTTCAGCCGCGCCCGACGGTGCCGACCTCGGGCGCCCCGCTGGGCGCGCCCAACTACGGCGACACGTGTGGCGGTGGCTCCAGCCTGAAGGGCGCCTCCGCCGAGCTCGCCGGCTCGATGCTGTACGCGGGCACCGACAGCGTCTCTGGCTCGTCGACCACGCCGCTTTGGCGCACCGACGGGACCGACGCCGGAACGTACCAACTGGACACGCTCACCGAGCCCTGTTTGACCCGACTCGGAACGAGAGCCCTGTTCTTCCGGAACAGCGAGGAGCTTACCGCAACCACCGGAACCGTCGCAGGCACCCAGAAGCTGGCGGACGTTCCGAACTTCGTGGCGTGCCCCGTGGTGATGGGGACGAGCGCGTACTTCTCTTCCCTTCCGACCACCCAGGGAGCGCTCTGGAAGACCAACGGCACGCCCGCCGGGACGTTTCAGGTGGTCCTCTTCAACGCAGGGGCACCCGACGCTCTCCACGCCGTCGGCAACAAGCTCTTCTTCCAGAACCTCAGCGGCAACCAACTGTGGGTCAGCGACGGAACGTTCCCGGGAACGACGATCCTCCTCAACTATGTGCCGAACCCCATCGGGGCGCCTCCGCTCGAGGCGATGCTCTCCGCCGGTTCCAATTTGATCTTCGGAAACATGGCCGACCAGGGCCTTTGTGCGGTGTGGCGGAGCGACGGTACCGCGGCCGGGACCTACGGCGTCGCCTACACGGGGACCGCCGGAAACCTGTACACCGGCTGTGGGATGTACGACTCCATGGCGACCGTCGGCAGCCAGGTGCTCTTCTTCGTCAACAATGTAACCGAGGCGCAACTCTGGAAGACCGACGGCACGCTGGCGGGGACCACGATGGTCACTGGAGGCATACCTGGCGGAGGCAGCCTGTTCGTCTACCTTCCCAGCGTCGTCGGGACGATCGGTCAGCACCTCATCTTCGTGCCGACCGACGGCAGCGTCTGGACGAGCGACGGCACCGCACTCGGCACGCATCCTTTGCCGAGCGTGCCGAACGACGCCTTCATCAACTCCCGCTACAATGCACTCGGCTCGGCTGACGGCGTCTTCTTTCTCATGGGCCAGGATCCGGAGCACGGCGGCGAGCTCTGGCGCACCGATGGCACGGACGCCGGCACGTGGTTGCTGGACGACGTCGTCAAAGGTCCCGACTCGTCGTGGCCGACGGCCCTCGGCTCGCTCGGAACGACGGTCTTCTTCTCGGCCAAGGACGAGCGCCATCTCGGCACCTCGCAGCTCTTCAAGATCGAGAACGCCGGTACGTGCGGCAACGGGACGATCGAAGGCACCGAGCTCTGCGACGACGGCAACGGCGACGACGGCGACGCGTGTACGACGGGCTGCGTGCCGAACGTCTGCGGTGACGGCATCGTCAAGGTGGGCGTCGAGGAGTGTGACGACGGCAACACGCTCGACGGCGATTGCTGCTCGTCGTCGTGCATGCTCGACGCCGCCGGGACGTCGTGCGCCGACGACGGCGATCCATGTGGCGTCGAGCAGTGCGACGGCGCAGGCGCCTGCATCCACACGAACCCGGCGCTGGCCGGAACGGTCTGCCGGCCGGGCGCCGGTCCGTGCGACGTCACGGACCAATGCGACGGCGTGAATCCCACCTGCCCCTTCGACCTCTTCGATGAGACGCAGCAGGTCTGCCGCGCGTCGACGGCGTCGTGCGACATCGAGGAGGTGTGCAGCGGGACTGCCGCCGCGTGCCCGTTCGACCGGAGCTGCACCGGGGGTAGCACGACGACGACGAGCACGACCCCCGGACCAACCACCACGTCGACGACGATCCCGCCGCCGCTCACCTGCGCGCCGGCGCCCGTCTCGGGGTGCAAGCGATCCGCGGTGCCGGCCAAAGGCCTGCTGTCGATCAAGAACAGCACCAAGGACGCGGGAGACAGCCTCACCTGGAAGTGGTCCCGCGGCCCGGCCGTGGCGCCAGGGGAGTTCGGTGATCCCCTCAACACCCACGACTACGTGCTGTGTCTCTACGAAGGTTCGGGCAACACGCTGACCTTCCAGGCGAGGCTGCCCACGAACGCGTCGGGCCTGTGCTTCCCGGAGCCGTGCTGGAAGGCCAAGGGACCGACGAAGTTCGCCTACCAGAGCAAGCCGCCCTCCTCGTTCCCCGACGGCGTGAAGTCGCTCCTTCTCCAGAGCGGGCTCGACCAGAAGTCGAAGGTCACCGCCAAGGCAAAGGGTTTCGGGCTCTCGAACCGTCCTTTCGGGTTGCCGACGCCACCTCTCAACGCGCCGCTCCTCGTCCAGCTTCAGAGCGAGGCCGGCACGTGCTTCGAGGGGTCGTTCAGCACTCCGACCGTGAACGCCGGAGGGAAATTCAAAGCGAAGAGCGACTGAGCGTCGGCGACTACGGCAGCTGCGTCCGCGTGAGTGCCGGAACCGGGATCGCCGTGAGCTGGAGGAAGCGGTAGCGGACGGTGCTCCCCGGATCCTGGTCGCTGCACCGGAAGTCGACGACGCCGGGGCCGACGTTCGTCGTCTGCACGAAGAGCGTACTGGTGGTCACGCCGTGACCGATGAATTCGGCCTTCGAGTTGGGACCGTTCGGCGGGACCAGGTGACAGGTCACGATGCCGCTGAAGTCGGTCGGGCTCGCCGACCACACGATCGACGCGAAGATGACGTGGTTGCCGTCGCTGACGGTGAGCTTGGCGATCGAGGCGGCCGGGGTGTTCGCCGACGGCGTGCTCGGAAGGTCCTTGTCGGTCTGGGTGAAGCCGTCGACGAAGACGTTCTGCACGCCCGCCGTCTCGGGATCGCTGCCAGGCTCCGCGCAGCCCGGAGGCTGGACCTCCGGCGCGAGGTCGGCGCAGCCGATCGCCCCGTCGGCGATCTCGTCGGAGGTGACGCCGCTCTGGGCGAGGGCTCCGTGCATCCTGGCGCGGAATCTCGTGCTCCTCGCCTCGGCAGCGCCGGCGACGCCGGCGAGCAGCATGATGGACGCGAACGCGAGGGTCTGGATGGTGCGCGGGGTCATGTCGTGGTCTCCTTCCGGAGCCACTACGCACGGGGCCTCGCCACGGATGCAGGGGGGGATGCGGGTCTGCCGGCGCCCCATCGAGTGCGAGGGAGCCCGTCTACAGACCGTAGATCCGGGCCACGTTCCGTCCGAGGACCTTGGCGCGCGTCTCGGCCGAGAGCGGGGCCACGAACCGCTCCAGCGCGCGTGCCCACGTGCCGGGGTGGTCCGGGTGGGGAAAGTCCGTCGCCCAGATGAAGCAGTCGGCGCCCACGTGGTCGACGATCCAGGGCGCGGCGGTCTCGTCCGGATCGGCGGAGATGAAGCACTGCTCGCGGAAGTAGTCGCTTGGCCGTCGTGTCAGGCCGGCCGGCAGACCCTGCCCCACCTCCGCTACGGCGTTCGCACGATCGAGGAAGGACCCGATCCAGCCCGCGCCCGACTCGAGCACGCCGAGTCGCAGGGTCGGGAAGCGGTCGAGCGTCCCGAGCGCGATGCACGAGAGATAGGCCTGCTGCACGCCCTGGCGCAGCATGACGTTGTAGAAGAAGTCGCGCGCACGACCGAGACGCTTGAAGCGGACCGGTGCGGCCCAGAACGGCTCGAAGGTCGGATGGATCGCGAGCGGCACGCCGAGCGCCGCCGCGCGCGCGTAGAGGGCGTCATGGTCCGGGTGTCCGTGCGCCTTGCGCGAGTGCGTGAACGGCGCCACGAACGCGCCCCTGCACCCGTCGGCGACCGCGCGCTCGAGCTCGTCGGCGGAGCCGACCGGATCGAGCAGCGTCAGGTGCGCGATGGGAACGAGCCGCCCCCCGGAGTCGCGACAGAAGTCGGCGATCCAGCGGTTGTAGGCGCGCTGGTAGGCGAGCGTGAGCTCGGGATCCTCGAGCTCGCACTCCCACAGGAGCCCGATCGTCGGATAGAGGATGCTCTTCGCGAGGTTCTCCCGGTCGAGGAGCCGGACGCGTTCACGCGCGTCGCCCGCGCCGAAGGGCATGGAGGTCGCGTAGCGACGATCCGGCGCGGGCCGCGCCGTGGCGTCGCCCATGGCGCCGAGGAGCCCGAGCGAGCCGTCGCGCGTTCGGGCGGACGGCTTGCCGTCGATCTCCAGGTACTCGAGCCCGGCGTCGTCGACGCGGATGCGAAGCGCGCGCGTCCGGTATTTCTCCTCGAGATAGTCCTCCCAGAGCGTCGCCGACTCGAGCACGTGGCCGTCGGCGTCGATGGTGCCGTCGTAGGGAAAGCGGACGATCTCGTAGGTCATCGCGCGCCAGGTTCCACGGAAGACGCCGTCATGCGGTCAGCCTAGTCCACCGGCGGCACGGCGATCCAGCGACCGCCACCTCACGAACGCGCGCGGCCGCCCAGCATCCCCAGGTGCGTGTGGTGGAAGCTCGTCGGGTACTTGAGCCCGAACCCGAGCAGCCGGTCCATGCCGATGTGTCCGAGCCAGATGAGGGCGATCGCGCAGGCCGTCCCGTTCCCCATGGCGACACCCGCGGCGCCGAGCGCGGCCGGAAGCGCGTACGTATGGACGGCGTTGTAGGCAACGGCGCCGACGCGCGTCCCGCCGAGATAGCCGAGCATCCCGACGTCCGGCGCCAGCAGCAGGACGACGTAGAGGAGCCACGACCACCCGAACGCCGGATAGAAGAAGAGCGACAGCGCGAGCAGCGCGCCGCCCTCGCTGCGAAGCAGGACCGCCGGGAATCCCGTGACCACACCCGGTTCGCCGGTCATCGTCACACCGGCGGCGGCGACGTCCGCCAGTGTGGCGGGTAGGTCTTGTCGTAGCTCGGGCGCGCGCGCATCCGGTCGCGCCAGGCGCCGATCCACGGCGCGACGCCGCCGACGTCGATGCCCGCCCGACCCGCGAGCTCGACGAACGGCAGCCAGCTCGTGTCGGCGCGGGTGAACGTCTTGCCCATGACGAAGTCGCCGCCGCGCTTGGCCGCGCGCCCATCCACTCGCCCCAGCTGTGCGCGGACCGCGGCGCGTCCCGCGTCGATCGCCTTCTGGTCCCGCTCGTCCGCCGGCGTGAAGAACACCTGCCGCGCGAGCGCGCTGAAGGCCTCGAAGAAGTACAGCGTGCACTCGGTCTCCTCGATCCGGACGAGGGCCCGACCGGCCGGGTCGGAGGGAAGGAGCGGCGGCGCAGGATGGCGATCCTCCAGGTACTCGAGGATCGGTTGCGACTCGTACAGCGCGAGGTCGCCGGCGACGAGAGCGGGCACCTTGGCATGCGGGCTGATCGCGACGTACTCGGCCTTCTTCAAGTCGCCCGCCTGGAAGCTCAGGAGCACGGCCTGGTGCTCGATCGCCTTCTCGACCAGGGCCAGGTGCACGCGCCACGCGAACGGCGAGCCGGACGCGAAGAAGAATCGCAGCATGACGGACCTCCTCTGGAGATCCGGGTAGAGCGGGACGCCGACTGGTGCAAGCGACGCGCAGGCGTTGTCGCACGAGGCGTGGCCCGCTAGCTTCGCGCTTCGCCGTCATTCCACGGAGGGGGAACGTCACCATGAGGTACGAGATTGCCGTCGCGCTGCTCGCCGGCCTGGCCGCCATGGCCGTCGCGGCGCCGCCGCCCGCGGCGCTCACGCCGCAGGATCGTGTCGCGGTCTTCAAGGCGGCGCGGTTCAAGGCACGCGGCAACCAGTACGTCCGCTGCGAGGAGGACCCGCCGACCGCGTCGTACGTGCCCGGCAAGATCGAGGTCGTCGATTTGAATGGCGACGGCCGCCCCGAGGCCTGGGTCACCGAGAGCAGCACCTTCTGCTACGGCAACACCGAGCAGTTCTTCGTCCTCGTCACGAAGGACGAGAGCGGCGCCTGGCGCGCGCTCCTGGAGGAGGCCGGCGTGCCGACGGCGCTCGCGACCAAACGCCAGGGCTGGCCCGACATCGAGGTCGGCGGACCCGGGTTCGGGAAGTTCCCGGTCCGCCACTGGAACGGCAAGACCTACGACGGGCCGAAGCAGGCGCGCTAGAGACAGCGGCTGAGCAGCACGCGCTGACCCGTGAGGGTCGCCGTCGCGACGTCGGGCTCCCCGTCGCCGTC
>Ga0335084_10000601_pt1 | contig 31113 bp, 25 predicted proteins | sample Lox_Sample_44_FD_206721 | JGI IMG/M metagenome (GOLD analysis project Ga0335084, IMG submission 206721) | Soil microbial communities from Loxahatchee National Wildlife Refuge, Florida, United States - Lox_Sample_4.4 | ecosystem: Environmental > Terrestrial > Soil > Wetlands | place: USA... | reverse complement strand
CATCGCGTTCCTGGATCCGGCCGTCGATCCCACCGGACGCGGCTATCACGCCCTTCAGTCCAAAATCGCGATCGGCTCCGGGGGGGTCTTCGGAAAAGGTCTGTTCGGAGGGACTCAGAGCCAGCTAAAATTTCTTCCGGAAGGCCACACCGATTTTGTGTTTTCGGTATTCGCCGAGGAGTGGGGCTTCGTGGGCGTATTGGTTCTTCTGACCCTCTACTTTCTTCTGATCTGGTGGGGGATCGACGTGGCCTACAAGGCCAAGGATCGATTGGGCGTGTTCATGGCGGTGGGCGTGGTCTCGATGCTGGTATTCTATCTGGCCGTCAATATCGGCATGACCTTGGGCGTGGCCCCGGTCGTGGGCGTACCGCTTCCGCTGATGAGTTACGGGGGCAATGCCATCCTGACGACCATGGCCGGGCTGGGACTTTTATTGAATATCAAAATGCGCCGCTTTATGCTATTTTATTGATTGTTTGTAGGGGCTCGCGTCGCCCCCTCCATCCGCCGCAGGCGGAATGGAGCCTCCCCCTCTCGCTCGCCGGGCTCGCCGGGTAAATCCCCACGGGCAAGCGGGTGAAGATACATTGAAGATGACGGCCGGAGGATTATCGCGGCCTCCTCAACGGAAAAGGATTCGATCATGGCCAACGAAATCATCATTAACGCGGCCCGGGAAGAGACCCGGGTGGCCGTGCTGGAAAACGGCGTGGTCACGGAACTCTATATCGACCGCCGGAAAGACCAGGGGATCGTCGGAAACGTCTACAAGGGCCGCGTCGTCAAGGTCCTGCCCGGGATGCAGGCCGCCTTCGTGGACATCGGTCAGGAACGGGCGGCGTTTCTGTATGTCGACGACATCACCTTCAGCGCGGAAGACTATTCCCGCTTCCTCGAAGAGGAAGAGGAGGAAAAGGCCGAAGCCAAAATGAACGAGGCGATGGAGCCGGTCGAGCCGGTCCGGGGTCCAGAGACCCCCTCGTCGGAGTCGGCGCCCTCCGTCGGTCTCGGGGAGGGAGCCGAGGGGGCGCCGGCCGAGCTGGAAGCCCCCGAACGCGGGGCCCCGGAAACGGAGCACCGCGAGCCCGCCCGCCCGAGGCCGCGCAAGTCCGGCAACAAGTCCATCGAGGATTTGCTTCAGGAGGGCCAGGAGATCATGGTCCAGGTGACCAAAGAACCGATGGGGACCAAGGGGCCCCGGGTGACCATGTATGTCTCCCTGCCGGGGCGCTACCTCGTCTTCATGCCCAACGTGAACCACGTGGGCGTTTCGCGGCGCATCGGCCGGGACGAGGAACGCGGGAGGCTCAAGGACCTGATTTACCGGCTGCGAAAACCCGGAACCGGTTACATCGTGCGCACGGTCACCGAGGGCATGACGGAGGAGGAGGTCCGAGCCGATATGGCCTTCCTGGATCTCGTCTGGAAAAACCTCCTGAAGAAAAAGGAGACGCTCTCGGCCCCGGCCATCCTCCACAACGACCTCGACCTGGTGTTTCGGACGATCCGCGATCTCTTCACCCCCAAAGTGGATCGATTGATCGTAGATGCCAAGTCGGAATACGACCGGATCAAGGAGTTCGTCAACACCTTCATGCCGGCGCTGAGCTCGCGCGTCGAGCTGTACGACCGGGAAGAGCCCCTGTTCGAGAACCTGGAGATCGAACTTGAAATCTCCAAGGCACTCGGCCGGAAGGTGTGGCTCAAGTCCGGCGGTTATATCGTGATCGACCATACCGAGGCCCTCAAGGTGATCGACGTGAACACCGGACGCTTCGTGGGCAAACGGCACCTGGAAGACACCATTTTAAAGACCAATCTGGAGGCGGTAAAGGAAATCGCCTATCAGCTGCGGCTACGGAACATCGGCGGGATCATCGTGATCGACTTCATCGACATGGAACGGGAACGGAACCGGGACAAGGTCTATAACGCGCTGCAGGAGGCCCTGAGCAAGGACCGGGCGAAGAGCCGAATTCTACGCATCTCCGAGCTCGGCCTGGTCGAGATGTCGCGCGAGCGCACGCGGGAGGATCTGCTGCGCATCATGTGCGAGCCCTGCAGCTATTGCGAGGGCCGCGGCTACACCAAATCACCCGTCACGGTTTGCCACGAGCTGTTTCGCGAGATCCGAAAGATCGGGATCTCGCCCAAGCACAAAAAGATCATCATCGGGGTCCATCCGGACGTGGCCAACCGTCTCTACGACGAGGAGCGCAAGAGCATCGAGGAATTGGAGCTGGAGTTTCACAAGAAGGTGATCATCAAGGCCGATTCGAACCTGCACATCGAACAGTACGACATTACGCCACTGTGACGCTGTAGAGACCGTGTCCTCGACCTTCCTCATCTGGATTCATCTCGTCGCCGCCATCACCTGGATCGGCGGCATGCTCTTTCACCGGCTGGTCTTGAACCCCGCCCTCGCGCGCCTGTCCGCGCCGGCCAAAGGACCTGAGCTGCTCCCCGGAATCCTCGCCCGGATTGAATCCCGCTATAAAAGCCTTCGGTGGCTCAGCCTGGCAACGCTCCTTGTGACCGGGATCGTCCTACTGCTCCATGAGGGCGGCTCGGCACGACTGGAATCCACCTGGGGCGCGTGGCTCATGCTCAAGCTTTTCTTCGTGCTCCTCGTCATCGGCCTCACCGCGATACTCGACGTCGGGATGGCGCCCGTTCCCTCCAATCCCGCCGCGCCTCAGGCGGCGCCGCCCGCCCGATCCGCGGCCATCCTTGCCGATACCATCCTCGCCCTCGGCCTCGTCATCGTCTTCATCGCGGCTTATCTTGTGCAGTCGTAGCGATCATCATTTCCTCTTTAAACGGCGCTTTTCGTCGGCAAAAAAGACCTTTTAAGAGCTCAACTGGGCGTCTATATTTAAAAAAATCTTTTTCAATCAAACCGTTCTTTAGGTCCGACCCCAACCTGCATTGCAAAGAGAAATGGAAAGACCGTGCATACGTAGATACCATCGATCTCGGCGCGCCTATCTACGACGTCATGGTTTAGGTAAATCAAGATCAGAACCGGATGTATTGCTTAGTTTTATTTTATATGAAAGCAGCCATGTGATAACCAAACAAATAGATAAAATTAATATTCCCACGATTATGATATTTCGGTGATCTACATTTGTTCTAATGACAAAACCCAGAAAGACATAAGATATAAGATTCTTCATAATATGGGCAGATATAGAAGGAACCAGTGATTTGGATCTTTCATATAAATAAGCGAATAAACAACCTGCAGCAAAAGTTCCTAAGGAAGCACCTCCATGAGATAGCATAAACAGAGCGGAACTCATTAGATTAGCGATGGGTGCATTAAATGTTTTCCTTAAAACACTATAGAATATTCCTCGATAATAGATTTCCTCCAATGCATTTCCAAAGAGTAACATCAGGAAAAGGAGTAAAACTGATATTGACAAGCCCCAAAATGATAGATTCTCCTCTATCGCATTGACCGATCCTTTCACCTCCGCTAAACTTCGACCTATCATTTCTGAAACTGTCTGGTCTGGCAAAAGATACAAAAGCAAAAAAAGAGGGAGATAGAGAGCAAAGATCCATTTAGATCCCAAACAGATATTACCCGTCCATTGACACTTCGAAATACCCATAACCGTTAAGGGTTGCCGCAACCTGAAGTGGAAAAATAACCAAACCACAGTGAGCATTATTGGTCCATAGAATAAATGCAATGCCGTAAACATCAGAAAGTTATCTTGTAAAAAGGATGCAGCTTTTTGAAGTAGCAACACAGCAACTTGCCCTATCATCAGGACGACAGCCGCATCTATAACGGTCCACTTTTGCTGTACGAAAAAAACAGGAATGATCGCATTCTTACGTACGATTAAGCTAGAAATCGCACATATAGTTAAAAGAACAACGACGTATGTAATGATCCAAAAGTTTGGTTCTACGATATTTCGAATAATATGCACCTTAATAGGCCCCTTAACGGTTTAATCCGGGTCGGACCTAAAGGACTCATTATTTATCCTCAGTATTCCTTCCAATAAATACGATTATTTTTCCTTAGAAGGCCCTTTTTGCCGTCAAAAGATGTCATATAAGGAGTGGTCCCATGATTCAATCGAAATCCAGGCGAAGAAGAACGGGGTGAGGGGGGCGATAAGCGGAGAATGCGTTGAAACCACAGGGCCATCGGATCCTCTTAAGGCTTCAAGACTCCCTCTTCCCGTTCCTATATTATAACGGAGCGGACGAAGGCGAGGAGGCTCAGACACAAGGGCAATGTATAGATGACTCGGTGGGATCTGTCAATAAAAATATTGAACGGGATTTGGATAAATGTTTATATCGGTCTATTTTGAAGCAGGATAGCCTTCAGCCCGCCTTCACGGCCTCGGGAGCCTCGGCTCTTTCTTTGACTTCTTCGAGAAGATGTTTGTGAGAAGAAGAACCGACGATCTCCTTGATCTGCGCCAGATCGGCCGGCTGGTAGGGGAGGATGAATTTTTCTTTCATCTGGAGGATCCGGAGCAACGACTGCTCGATCCGGGCCTCGCTGATCTTCTTGTGCTTGACGGCATTCGCCACGGCCTCCAGCGCTTCTCGTTGCTTGTCCTCGTCGCGGCAGAACAGTATCAGGTCCGCCCCGGCCTCGATCGCCTTCACGGCCGCTTCGCCCGGTCCATGCCGATCCGAGATCGCGGCCATCTCGAGGTCGTCCGTGACCACGACGCCCTTGAATCCCATGGCTTCGCGGAGCAGGCCGGTGATGATCTTTTTGGAAAGCGTGGCCGGCTCGTCCGGGTCCAGCTTGGGATAGAGCACGTGCGCCGTCATGATCGAGGCCAGTCCGTTCGGAATGATGTGGAGGAAGGGCCGGAGCTCCACCTCGCGAAGCCGTTGAAGGTCGTGCGGGACGCGGGGCAGTTCCTTGTGCGAATCGGCGGCGGTGTCCCCGTGCCCCGGGAAATGTTTTCCGCAGGCGATCACGCGGTTGTCCTGAAGCCCGGCCATCGTCGTCAAGCCCATCGAGCTGACCAGCGTGGGGCTGGCGCCGAAGGCGCGGTCTCCGATCACGGGATTGGCCGGATTGGTGTTCACGTCGAGTACCGGGGCCATGTTCATGTTGATCCCGACCGCCCGCAGCTCCCGCGCGGTCGCCTGGGCCACGCGGTAGACCAGCTCCGTCGAGTGGCAAGCCGCCAGTTGGGCGCCGCCGGGAAAAACCGTGAATCCTTTCGGGAGCCGCGAGACGCGCCCCCCTTCCTGATCGATGGAAACCAGCATGGGCATCTTGGGCGCTTGGGCCTGGAGGGCGTTGCACAGCCTGGCGGCCTGAGAGGGCGACTGGAGGTTTCGTGCAAACAGGATCACACCGCCGATCTGAAATTCCCTGATCAGACGAACGACGGCCTTGGAGGGGCTGCGGCCCTCGAAGCCCAACATGAAGAGCTGCCCGATTTTTTCCTTGAGCGTCATGTCTTGTCCCGTGTGGAGTCCGTCAGCCACTGCACCAGAAGCCGCACGCCGACCCCCGTCGCCCCCTTGGGCGCGTAAGGACGGGGTTCGTCGTTCCAGGACGTGCCGGCGATGTCGAGATGGGCCCAGGGATAGCCGTCGACGAATTTCTGGAGGAAGGCCGCCGCCGTGATGGCCCCGGCCCCGCGCCCGCCCACGTTTTTCATGTCCGCCACGTCGCTCTTGATCTGATCCTGGTATTCATCCCACAGGGGCAATTCCCAGACCCGTTCGCCGCAACGTTCGCCGGCCCGCTTGAGCCGCTCGATCAATTTGGGGTTCGTTCCCATCACACCCGTCGCGCGATTCCCCAGGGCGATGACGCAGGCCCCGGTCAGTGTGGCCAGGTCGACCACGGCGGACGGTTTGTAGCGCGCGGCGTAGGAGAGGGCGTCGGCCAGGATCATACGCCCTTCCGCGTCGGTATTGATCACCTCGATCGTTTTCCCCGACATGGCCCGCACCACATCGCCGGGCTTGACGGCCGTCCCGGAGGGCATGTTCTCCGTTGCGGGAAGCAGGCCGACCACCGAGACGGGAAGCTTGAGTTGAGCCAGGGCCTTCAACGTACCCAGCACGGTGGCCCCGCCGGACATGTCCGTCTTCATCTGCTCCATTTTCTCGGCCGGCTTGATCGAGATCCCCCCGGAATCGAAGGTGATGGACTTTCCGACGATCACGACCGGCGCGTCCTTCTTCTTCCCCCCGTGGTATTCCAGGATGATGAACTTGGGCGGCTCAAGACTGCCCTTCGCGACGCCGAGGAAGGCGCCCATGCCCAGCGATTCGGCCTCGTCCTTCTCGATCACGCGGCAGATCAAGCCGAACTCCTTCGCGATCGTTTTCGCCTCCTCCGCAAGGCGGGTCGGGGTCACCACGTTGGACGGATGGTTGCACAGGTCCCGCACGAAATTAGTGGCCTCGGCCAGGACCTGACCCGTGCGGCTGCCGCCGGCCACCTCGGCAATCTTTCCCTCGGCCCGGTCGACGAGGGTGATCTGCTGCACTTCCTTGATCTCCTCGCGCTTCTCGGTGCGATAGGCGTTAAATTGATACAGGCCCAGAAGACATCCTTCCACGATGGCCTGGGCCGAATCAAAGGTCGAGATCTTGTTCTGCCCGCGTCCGTGAAGGGGTGTGGAAAAGGACTTGATCCCGGCGTCGCGAATCTGGCGGCTGGCCGTTCCCATGGCCTGACGGAGCTTCTCCGTGCCGACCTCTTTTTTCTTTCCCAGCCCGACGAGCAGAACCCGCCTGGCCGGAATCTCACCCCGTAGGTGGAGCAGGAGAGTCTGGTTGAGCTTCCCCGTGAATTCCCCCCCGCCGACCAAGGCGCGGATCTGCCCCCCCAGTTTGCGGTCCACGCCGGCGGCCTCCTCCGAAAGGGATTTTTCGCCCTCGAAATGGCTCAGGACGATCGCCTCGGCCGTTTCCTCCTCCATTTTTCCCTTCTTGATCTTGATGTCCATTCCCTCTTGAACTCCTTTCCGGGTCGTTTACAAGCGCCGCACGTCCTCCACGGCCGTCGTCACCACGAAGACTTTGGTGTTGTTTCCCTCCGGGTCCGCCGGCTGCATAAAAAACCCTTTGAGGCTCGGATCGGGCGAGGTGAGGAAACCGTCCTTCCAGGGAAGCTCGCCATCGATGAACCCGCACAGGATCTCTCCGTCCTTGAACCGCACCATGATCCTTTTGCCTTTTCCTTCCATCGCGCCGAAGTACCGCTTCTTTTTATAGTGTTTGTTGCCCGAAAAGGACCGGACGTAGTATATCGCCTTCAGGTCGGAGACCCGCACCTCGATCGGCGGCCGGGACGCTTCCGATTCGAGCTGGAGATGCACCGTCTCGGCCGTCGGTGTGAAGCCGGTGAGCAGGCCCTTGAGCAGTTTCCCGGCCCGCACATGAAGCACCGCCTGTTCGCCGGACGAGGATGACTCGGTCGGATTCTGCATCAAACGCCTCGGGTCTCCGGATGCCAGATGTATTTGTGGATTTGAAGCTGAAGGTGGACCGAAAGGCCGCCCTCAAGGATCCAGTCGGCCAGTGGCCGGGGGTCCAGAACTCCGAACACCGGCGAGAAGAGGACGACGAGTCGGCTTAAGACGGGGTATTTTTCCAGGACCTCCACCGCCCAGTCATAATCGGCCCGGTCCTTGATCACGAACTTGACCTGATCTTGGGGACGGAGCGCCTCGATATTCTCCCAGCGCATGGCGCCGGACATCCCGCTTCCGGGACATTTGATATCCATGATCACGATTGCCCGAGGATCCATCGATCGGATATCGAGGCTTCCGCTGGTTTCGATCAGCACCGTGTGGCCGCCATCCAATAACTTCGTCACCAGCAACGGGGCCTCTTTCTGGAGCAGGGGCTCTCCCCCGGTCAACTCCACCAGCCGGCAGGCCGACGCCTCGACCTGGGCCAGGACGGCCTCCACGGTCATCTCCCGGCCCTCGTGGAAGGCATGGGTCGTATCGCACCAGTCGCAACGAAGGTTGCAACCCGTGGTCCGGATAAAGACACAGGGCTGCCCCGCATAGGTCGATTCGCCCTGGATGCTTTTATAGATTTCATTGATGATCATAACCGACATCTCGGCCCGGGCTCTTCTTTATATATTATATCGTATAAATATCAAGGGGGCGGGACCTGGTCCGGCCGGTCTTTCATACGACGACTCATTATGCCAAGCGGCCCGATACAAATCAAGGGAAAAGCTTCGGGGGAAATCCGGCGTCCAACCCCGATTTACCATTCCAAAACCGGCCAGCCGCGATCCGCGGCCATGCGCCTCATGCGCCGTCCGGGATTCACCACGTGCGGATAACCGACGGCTTCAAAGACGGCCGTATCGGCCGGACTGTCCGCGTACGCGTGGGATTGATCCAGGCGAACGGTCTCCCTTTTGGCCCATGCCTCCAACAACCCGCGTTTGGCCTCTCCGTACGGATGCGGCGGAATCAGCCTCCCGGTCCAACGTCCGTCTCTTTCTTCCAATCGCGAGCCGATGATGGCGTCGATTCCGAGGTCCTCGGCCAGAGGGCGGATCAAGAACTCCGGACAGCCCGTCAGCAACAGAAGACGGTGACCCTGCCGGCGATGATCCTCCAGAACGGCCAGGGCCCCGGGCGACACCGCCGGGCGCACCCAATCGCCCACAAAGGCCACGGCCAGATATTCCATGGCCCGGACCGGCCGGCCGGCCAGGTAGATTTTGTTGGACTTGATACGCATCGAAAGCGGCCCCTGGCCGTCGATCAGGAGACTGCGGATCGTCCGAAGGAAATCCTGAAGACGCAGTCTCCCGTGATTCCAGAGATAGCGCACAAACATCCGCTCGATCGAGGTTCGGGGAACCAGGGTGTGGTCCACATCCAAAACGGCCGCGACGAGGGATGTCTTGGATGAGACCGTCAAACGACCTTCCTTAGCTCGGTTCGGAGCGGACATATCGGCGGCCCTCGATCAGGACCGGCAGGCCCCGGACCAGACAGAACGCGACGGTGAAGTAGACCAGTCCCATTCCGACCCAGTACGCCCACGGCAACCCGCGTTCCATTTCGCCCAGATCCAATCCGCGCACCTGGGCCTGGATCAGGGCGAGGTAGAGAAGGAGATAGCCAAAGGCGACGAGCTTGGCCGTCGCATAAACCGCCCGGGAGGCGCGCGAGGCCACCAGCCATCGACCGATCGGAGAGCGCAGCATCGTCCCAAAGGCCGTCTCCCCGCGGGTCCGCGCAATCGACCGAACCGCGTCCGTCGCCAGACCCCGGACCATGACCGTGATCGGGACCCAGACCGGGATCAACCCGACATGCGCAAAGACAATCCAAAGCGCGTTTTCGACGACCCGGTCGCCGAAAATATCCATGACCGCTCCGGTTTCATCGGCCCGTCCCTCCCTTCGGGCGATCGCGCCGTCCAACCCGTCCAACACGAAAACGACGAGGACTATCCCGAACGCGATCAGTTCCCCCAAAACCGTATAGGTATAAATAAAACCGATCGCGACAAAAAGCAGTACGATGCGAAGGAGTGTGATCCGGTTGGCCATTAGGAAGGGTTGACGTTACGAGTTGAAAAACAATTTACGATTTACCATTCACGATTAACCAGAAAATTTCCCGCAACAGACGTAAATGGTAAATTGTAAATTGGGGATAATTTCCCTTGCGGGATAAAGCCGGTTCGCGGCTCCGCCGCGAGAGGCGCGGGGCTTGGGGGCATCGGAGGACCCTTTATCGCCCCAGCCGCACGGGCCCCCAATTATAATTGGTGCCGAAGGGGGGAGTTGAACCCCCACGGGTTGCCCCACACGCCCCTCAAACGTGCGCGTCTGCCATTCCGCCACTTCGGCCCCGTTTCCTCGTAGAAAGGGTATTATAGGAAGCCGAAGCTCTATTGTCAATTTTGCAGGGGCCTGCCGAGGGGTTTTCGACTCAATCCTTCTTCAATCCCCAGGGCGATTCGTCCAACCATCGGTTCAGGTCGGCGAACGGGAGAGGACGGCCCATGTAATAGCCCTGAGCGGCGTCGCAACCCAGTTCGATCAGTCGTTGATAGGTTTCCTGGTTTTCCACGCCTTCCGCCACGACCTTTATGCCCATGTTGTGCCCCAACTCGATCGTCGAACGGACGATCACCGCGTCGTTGGGGTCCTTGGCCATGTTGATGACAAAGGCCTTGTCGATTTTGATCGCGTCCACCGGAAGTTTTTTTAGATAGGCCAGGGATGAATACCCGGTCCCGAAGTCGTCGATGGAAAATCGGATGCCCGTCCCGTGGACTTTGGACAGGATCTCCAGGGCCCGTGCCGGATCGGCCATGATCGCGCTTTCGGTAATCTCCAGCTCCAGCCGTTCCGGCGATCCCCCGCGCGCCCGCATCAATTCCGCGAGCTGGCCGGGCAGCCGTGCATCATGGAGGTTGCGGGCCGACAGGTTGATCGACACCGTGAGGGGCTTTCCCGCCCGCCGCAAAACCCCGTCATCGCTCAGGGCCGCATGGAGAACCCAATGCGTGAGAGGGCCGATCAACCCGGTCTGCTCCGCCGGCCCGATAAATTGTTCGGGAGAAATAAAACCGTATTCCGGATGCTGCCAGCGCACCAGCGCCTCCACCCCGATCACGCGACCGGTCGTCAGATTGATCTTCGGCTGGTAGTGCAGGAGCAATTGGTTATGGTCGATGGCGTGGCGCAGCGCCCCCATCAGCGCCAGCCGTCGGGGGCTGTGTTGATCCAGCTCCGCCGCATAAACGGCGTATCCGCTGCCGGTCCGTTTGGCCTCGTACATCGCCACATCGGCGCGCTGGAAGAGCGTCTCGGCGTCCGTTCCATGATCCGGGTAGAGCGCGATGCCGATACTGGCTTCAACGGCGATGGGCAGGTTTTCGATCGCAAAGGGTTCTTCCAAGGATTTCAGAATCTTTTGGACTACCATTGTGATATGCTCCGCCGCAGCCAGACTGGGCAATACAACGGCAAACTCATCTCCGCCGAGACGGGAAACGAAGTCCGGTTCAAACAGAACGCGCTTGAGGCGTAATCCGACTTGAAAGATCAGGATATCGCCGTGATGATGACCCAAGGTGTCGTTAATTTGCTTGAAGCGGTCCAGGTCCATGAGCAGCAAGGCCACGGCATGTTGGCCGTTCCTTCCGTCTACAATTGCCTGTTGCAGGCGTTCCAGGAGCTGGGTCCGGTTGGGAAGGGCGGTCAGAGGGTCATAATAGGCCAGATATTGTATCGTTCGCTCCGCCTGCTCCCGCCCTCTCCTGACCTTGACTTCGCGCAACTCCCGTTCAATCGCGGGGACCAGCCGGGTGAGGTCATCCTTCATGACGTAGTCCTGGGCGCCGCTTTTCATGGCGGACACGGCGAGGTCTTCCCCAACCGTTCCCGACACGAGAATGAACGGGAGATCCAATCCGTTTTTCCGGATGAGCGCCAGGGCAGCCCGCGCGTTTAGTTTCTGCACGTCATCGTCGTAAAGGGCGATGTCCCAGGCCTGATCCTCAAGGGCCTTGGCCATCGCGGCGGGCGTGTTCACCCGTTTAACGATCGGATCGTAATTGGCCCTTCTCAGTTCACGGACGATCCGACGCGCGTCTTTTTCGGAATCCTCAATAATCAATATGCGAAGCGGATTACCCATGACCTTCCCTTCTCGAAACTTCGACGCCGGGTCTCCGGACGAACCTTTCTATAATCTTATCATATTTTCCGCGTTTATCCGGCCGGGCTAGCCGATCCTCTGTGGATCAACATCCACCTCAAGCCAGACGGCGGATCGGTCCGATCCGGTACGGACGGCGCTCAAACTCGCCCGAAGGGCTTCATGAAGCCCGCGGCTGTTCGGCGCCTTGATCAGGACCTGGAACCGGAATTTTCCGTGCAAACGCGGCCGCATCGCGGCGGCCGGCCCGAGAATTTGAAACCGGGTTTGCGGATCATCCAGGCGGACCGCCCGCTTGATCGCCTCCACCAGCCGTTGGGCCACGGCCCGGGCCTTGGACTCGCTCAGGGACTTCACCGTGACGACCGCCAGGCGCGAAAAGGGCGGATAGCCCAAGGCCCTCCGCTGAGCCAGTTCCTTTTCGTAAAATTCTCTCGGATCGCCCGTCGTCGCCCAAGCGATGGCTTCATGCGCCGGATGAAAGGTCTGGAGGATCACGTCTCCCCCGCTCGAAAAGTTCAGGACCCGCCGAACCAGCTGGAAGGTCTGTTCGCCGGCACGGAAGTCCGGAAGCTGAAAGGCACCGTCCGCCTGCAACAGCCCGATCAGCCCCGGCCGGGCCGGGCGGGGGCCCGTGAGCAGGAGTTGCGTCCCGATCACCAGATCGATCTCGGACCGGTTCAGCCGCGCGATCGCCGAAGACACCTCGTTTGAACGCACCGTGTCCCGGTCCAGCCGCGCGATCCGCGCCGACGGAAATTTTTCCCGGAAAAATTCCTCGGCCTGTTCGGTCCCGGCGCCGACAATTTCCAGGCGGGTTCCGCGGCATTGAAGACAGCGCGGCGGCGGGGCCGTGACCGTTCCACAGTAATGACAGGTTAATTGGCGGCTCTGCTTGGAATAGACCATCGCCACATGACAACGAGGGCACCGGACCACGGCACCGCAGTCTCGACAGCAAAGCGCCCCCCCGAAGCCCCGTCGGTTCAGGAGAAGCACAACCGGTTCCCGTTTGTCCAACCGTTCCGTCACGGCCGCAAGGAGTTCCTTCGAGACCAACGCCCCCCGCGATTGACCGCCCATGCCGACGATCCTCACGGCGGGAGGCGTCGCGGTTCCGGACCCCCGGCCCTCCAATCGGACGGTGCGGTATTTCCCGCTCTGGATGTTGGCGTAGGTCTCGACCGACGGCGACGCGCTGGTGAGAAGGACGAGCGCGCCGTGATGCGAGCCGCGGAGTACGGCCAGATCGCGCGCGTGATAGCGGGGAGACTCCGGTTGTTTGTAGGCCGGATCCTGCTCCTCCTCCACCACGATCAGCCCCGGATTCAAAACCGGCGCAAGGACGGCGAGCCGCGTCCCGATCACGATCGAAACGTCGCCCCGACGAGCCCGTTCCCACTGCAGCCGGCGCTCCCGGTCCGGAAGCCCGCTATGGAGTATCCCGACCGTGGCCGCCAGTCCCGCCTCAAACCGCTCGGCCCAATCGGGAACGCGGTCGATTTCGGGAACGAGCAGGATCACGGATCGCTTCCGACGAATCGTGGCCGAGATGAGGCCCAGGACCTCCGGCCGGGATCGCTCCGGAGCGCCCTCAAGACAAACGGTCTCGAACCGGCCCGAACCGACCGCTTGATAGATATCATCCGGAAGAGAAGACGCCGTCGGCATCGGACCCTCCGCGAATCGGAACGTCGTGACGGATGGGACGACGGGGGGTTGGGATGGACGGGGACGCGGCATGACGTTGGTCTCATCGATCCAGCCCTTCTGGACGAGTGCGGAGAGCGTGCGGGACAGCCGACTCGTGCCGCTTTGGCGCGAGGGGACCCCTGTCATCGTTCGCTGCAGAAGAGCTTCCAGCCTCAGCCCTCGGGGCGCCTGCTCCAGGAGGGCTAGAATCCGCCTGGCGGGATCTCCTTTCCTCGAGGACCCCGAAATCGCTTTTCGGCCCTCCTCCTTGATTCGATAATGGCGCCCAACTTTGACCTCCAGTCCCGGCGGAAGGATCGCCTTCATCGCGACCCCCCAGCCGGTCACGTAGTATTCCGCCATCCATCGGGCCAGCGCCATCATCGACCGGTCCAGAAGGGGATTTGAATCTAAAAGATTCAGGATAGGTTTGAGTTGTGCCGGATCCCCACGATGAAGGCGGCGGGTCACAATCCCGGTCCGCCATCCATTCCGAAACGGAACCAGAACGCGCATTCCGGGTTCAAGCCGGTCCTGGAAGACCTCCGGTACTGAATAATGGAAGACCCGGTCGAGGTGTTTGAACAGAACCACCTCGGCGACGGGCCGTGCATCCTTCGGCTCGACGGATCGTTCCCTCATGGGCGGATTCTAACAACTCTCCGGGACAAACACAAGATAACCCGGGCGAGTTGCTTTTCGACGGCGGGGATGGTAGAGTGCGGGCGTTTTTAACCGTAGGAGGATGACCGGATGCGTTACGGATTTCTGATCGGCCTGATCGGGGCGGGGGTGATGCTCGGCCCCGCGTTCGCCGATGAGCTGGCCGCGGTGAACGGAAAGCCCATCACCACGGAGGTGTTCCGGCAAAAACTGGCCGAGCTTCCGGCCAATATGAAGGACTCGATCAACACCCCGGAAGGCCGCCGGGAAGTCCTGGATATCCTGATCACGCGGGAGCTGCTGTATCAGGAAGCCGTTAAGCGCCATCTGGAAAAGGACCGGTCGATTCAGGAAAATTTGGCCGAGGCGCGTCGCTCCGTGCTCGTAACGGGGATGATGGACCGCCTGACGGCCCGGATGGTCGCCGGGAATACCCTGAAGAATTATTACGAGGCCCACCGAATCGATTTTCGCGAGGTGCGGGCCAGCCATATCCTGGTGGAGAATGAAGAGGAGGCCCGGACCCTCAAACAGCAGCTCAATGCCGGGGCGGATTTCGGGGAGCTGGCGCGAAAGTTTTCAAAAGACGGCCGGTCGGGCCCGGCCGGGGGAGACCTTGGCTATTTCACAAAGGGCCGGATGATTCCGGAAATTGCCACTGCCGCATTCGCCCTGCCGGTGAACGCGATCAGCGAGCCGGTCAAATCGTCCTACGGGTATCATCTGATTAAAGTGACCGATGCGAGAGAGACCCGGCGGTTTGAGGACCTGCCGACGCCGGTCTTGGAGGATGTCAAGCGGGCCGTACTGCAGGAGGAGATCCAAACCCTTCGCAAGGCCAACGCGGTCACGGTCCACACGGAAAAACTCGACCAACTCCGCTAACGGCCCGCGCGCCCCTCGCTACTTCGGAGCGCTCGGCACCGCCGCCGCTTTGCCCCAGTTCACGGGGATGCTGTAATACCCGCCGTTCTTCTGGTATCGCAGAAGCCCGTGGCGCTTTCCGTACTCGTAGAGGTCCCGGGTCAGCCGCACATCCGAAAGGCAGTAGCTCTTGAGCTTCTCCATATCGCCTTCCCGGAAAAAGCGAATCGCGTCCAGCCCGTGTCCCGTCTTGCCCTCGCCGAGCGTCGCCTTGACCAGGGTGTCGAGACTCAGCCGGTGGCCGAGGAAGCGCTCGACCTCTTCCATGATATCCAGCGTCGGAAGATTCTTGAGGCTCCGTTTGAGATAGGGCTCGAGCACCGGGTAGTCGAACCGCTTGAGGTTGAACCCGACGATCAGGCCCGCATCCTCCAGGATCCCGCGAAGGGACGGGGTGTCCCATTCGGTGAACGTCCGGAAGAGGTCCTGGTCGTAGGAGTAGATCCCCACCACGGATACCCGCAGCAGGTGAAGGTTTTCCCTCCCCCCGACCTCGTCGAAGCTCTTCTGCGTCTCCAGGTCCAGCACGATCACATCGCCCATTATGGCTCCTTTCACCGTCGGGAACCGCTCTTTACTTACCTCCGGAAGGCTTCAGCATGATTTTATGCGCCATGTACTTTCCGCCCTCCATGGCGTATTGAATCTCAACCGACTCGCCGGACTTGATATCCCCGAGGCCTTTCTTTTCAGCGCCGGAAGTGATTGCGGTGCCGTCCGTCACGACAAACTTGATGCGGCCTCCCGTCTCGGGATTTTTCACGATCACGTTGTGCCCCGCGGCGTCGACCTTGACCACCTGTCCGGAATACGGGATATCGGCGCTCTGGGCCGGCGTTTCGAAGATGAGGACCACAAAAACAGCCGAGACAATAAGCAAGGACACGGCGGTCGCGAAAAACCGGGATCGGATTCTCATAAGCGTTTACTCCTGTCAAATGGTTCGGGATAGGTCCATCATACCAAAGGATCCGCGTGCGTAGCAAGCGGCGAGCTTTCCCGTCCTTTTCGGACAATATGGCCTATGATTACATTTTGGGATCGAGCTCGATCAGGCCCTTTCGGATGGCGTGAATGGCGGCCTGGGTGCGGTCGTAGACGTGAAGCTTATGGAAGATGTTCCGGACATGGTTTTTGACCGTCTTCTCGCTCAACTCGAGGACGTTGGCGATTTCCTTGTTCGTCTTTCCCTCGGCCACCAGCTTGAGAACCGTGATCTCCCGATCGGTCAGGCCGTGCTCGAGGCGTCCCGGCCTTCGCCCCTTGCCCTCGGCCAGGAGCGAAAATTCATTCAGGATCTTGCTCGCCACCGACGGATGGATCAACGACTCCCCCTCGGCGATGGCCCGGATGGCCTTGACGATCTGGCCGGAATCGGCGTCTTTGAGCAGGTAGCCGGTCGCCCCCGCCTTGACGAGATCGAAGATATACTCCTCCTCGGCATACATCGTCAGGACCACGACGCCGATGTGGGGGTTTTCCCGTTTGATCTCGCGGGTGGCCTCCACGCCGTTCATCCGGGGCATGCTGATGTCCATCAAAACCACGTCGGGAAGCAGCTGCCGGGCCTTCTCGACCGCCTCCACGCCGTCTTTGGCGACCCCCACCACCTCAATGTCTTCCTTGGTCTTCAAGATGGCCGAGAGGCCTTCCCGGACCACCTGATGATCATCGGCGATCAGCACTCTGATCTTGTTCACGAAGGAGTTGCTCCTTTCCCTCGAGCGGAACCCGAAGAACGATCTTGGTCCCCTGCCCGGGTTTGGTATCGATGACGGCCGTCCCGCCCAAAAGCCGGGCGCGCTCCATGATTCCCTTCAGTCCGAACGAGGCCCATTTTTCCGGATGCGACGATACCGCCTCGAGGTCGAATCCCCGTCCGTTGTCCGAGAGCGTCGTCCGGAGGTCCGATGCGCCGATGGTCAAATCCACCCCGATCCGCGTCGCCTTCGCATGCCGCTGGACGTTCGACAGGGCCTCTTGAATTATCCGAAACAGGAACATCTTGACCCGGGGCGGGATGCGGTGTTCGTCACCCCGGACCTTGAAATCGGTCCCGATCTGATACTGTTTAGAATACGTCTTCAGATAATTTCGGATGGCTGGAAGAAGCTCCATTCGGTCGAAATGCAAGGGCCGGAGATTGAAGACCACCTGACGGGCCTCTTCGATGGCGGCCCTCAAAAGGGCTCTCGTGTCCAGGATCAAAACCCGGCACTGCGCGGGATCCTTCTCCATGAGCTCGCTGCAGAGATCCAGCTTGTAATTGAGCCCCACCAGCGTCTGGACCAGTCCGTCGTGGATGTCCAGCGCGATTCGCGTCCGCTCCTCCGCGATGGCATGCTGGATCTCTCGCAGGTACAATCCATAAAGCGCCTGGTATTCCCGAAGGTGTTTCTCGATCTCCTCCTTGTCCTTGATGCGGGCCTCGATCAACTGCCACATGAACTTGGCGGTGGGCCCGCCGATCACGGCCACGTCTGTTCGCGGGAGTTTCCGGAGGCTCCGCTCCACCTTCGGATTGCCCGTCACATCGATGAGGAGATCCACCTTTTTAAGGCGGAGCAGCCGCTGGTAGTCTCTCGTCGTTGGAATCGAGAGGCGCTTGGCGAGCCGTATCCCGGGCGCGCGGGGCCTTCGGTCCGCCACCCCGATGATCTTGACCAAGGGGTCGGGATGGAAGATCTCGATGAGGGAGGTTCCGCCTCGTCCGGCTCCGATAATGGCGACATGGGTTTTGTTCATGGGAGCCGAGGATGAGCGCGCCGGCGGCCGCAATCGTCGGACGGCGCTAGGCCGACGCCTTGGTGGAGGTGCCGCCCTCCTTGACCGTCAGGGGGCGGGCGGGGCGATCGCCCGCGTTGTTCGGATCCCGGTCCAGGAGGCCTTTCAGTTCGGACATAAACTGGTTTAAATCCTTAAACTCCCGGTAGACCGAGGCAAAACGCACATAGGCCACCTGGTCCAGACGATAAAGTTCAGCCATCACCGCCTCGCCGATCGACCGGCTGGATATTTCGGTCTCCCCGTTTTCCTGCAACTTCTTTTCGATGCGCGTGGCCACGGCGTCCAGCGTATCCATGCTGATCGGTCGCTTCTCGCAGGCCTTTTTCAGGCCGGCGAGTATCTTTTGGCGGTCGAGATGCTCCCGGCGGCCGTCCTTCTTGATCACCATCGGCGACATCTCCTCCACGCGCTCATACGTCGTGAAGCGGCGATCGCACTTGAGGCATTCCCGCCGGCGCCGTATGACGGCGCCTTCCTGGCTCAGCCGGGAATCGACCACCTTGTTGTCGAGCGATTCACAATGGGGACACTGCATCGTCTAATGAACCGGGCTCATCCCTTGAGCGGGAATTTTTTACAAAGCGCCTTCATCCGTTTTCGAGTCTCCCGGATGACGGCCTCGTCGTTCGGATGGGCCGTCACCCGATCGATCGCCTCCGCGATGATCTCCATTTCGGGCTCTTTCATTCCGCGGGTCGTGACGCAGGGGGTCCCCAGACGGACCCCGCTGGCCACCGCCGGAGGTTTTTCATCGAAGGGGATCGCGTTCTTATTGACCGTGATCCCGGCCCGATCCAGCGCCGCCTCGGCCTCTTTCCCGGTCACGTTGCGATTGGAAAGATCCGCCAACATCAGATGGTTGTCCGTGCCGCCCGAGATAAGTCGGAACCCGCGCCGGAGCAGGCCCTCGGCCAGCGCCTGCGCGTTGGCCACGATCTGCCGCTGATATACCTTGAACTCCGGCGCCAGCGCTTCTTTAAAGGCCACGGCCTTGGCCGCGATGACATGCATCAGCGGCCCCCCCTGGAGACCGGGAAAAACGGCTTTGTCGATCGCCTTCGCGTATTCGGTCTTGCACATCACCATGCCGCCCCGCGGCCCCCGAAGAGTCTTCTGGGTGGTCGTCGTGACAAATTCCGCGTACGGAACCGGGCTGGGATGCACGCCCGCCGCCACCAAACCCGCGATGTGGGCGATGTCGGCCATCAGGAGGGCGCCGCTTCGATCCGCGATTTCCCGCAGGCGCTTGAAGTCAAAGACGCGGGGATAGGCGCTGGCCCCGGTTACGATGATCCGCGGTCGGTGCTCATCGGCCAGGCGGGCGACTTCGTCGTAATCGATCCGGCCGGTCTCCCGGCGCACCCCGTAGAAGACGGGGCGATAGAGGCTGCCTGAAAAGTTCACCGGATGCCCGTGCGAAAGATGGCCGCCGTGGGCCAGGCTCATCGAGAGGATCACCTCGCCCGGTTTGAGCACGGCCAGGTAGACCGCCATGTTGGCCTGGGTACCCGAATGGGGCTGAACGTTGACGTGGTCGACGCCGAACAGCGCCTTCGCGCGGGCGATCGCCAGCGACTCGGCCACATCCACAAACTCGCACCCGCCGTAGTATCGTTTTCCGGGAAGGCCCTCGGCATATTTGTTCGTCAGAAGACTTCCCTGAGCCTCCAACACCGCTTTACTGGCATAATTCTCGGACGCGATCAGGATGATCTGTTCCCGTTCCCGCTTTTTCTCTCCCTCAATCGCGTCGTAGATATCGGGATCAGTTTTCTTCAACACAGACACGGCCGTTCACCTCATCATTCGGGCTTGCGCATTCCCCACTCGCTCGCCTTGCTCGCCCGGGAATTAACTTTCCTTTAATCTCGAACGCCCTTCTTTTCGATTTCTTCGATCTTGGCCAATCGCCGGGCATGTCGTCCGCCGTCAAAGCCGGTCGTCAGCCACAAGCGAACGATCTCCAGCGCCGTCTTCTCCTCCAACACGCGTTGTCCCAAAACAAGAATGTTGGCATCGTTGTGCAGCCGGCTGACTTTCGCCGTAAACGGGTCGAAACACAGGGCCGCCCGCACCCCGGGAAACTTGTTGGCCACGATCGACATGCCGATTCCGGTTCCGCAGATCAGGATACCCCGCCGGACCCGCCCTTCCGAAACGGCCTGCGCCACGGGAACTCCATAGTCGGGGTAGTCGACCGAGTCATGGTTATGCGTCCCCATATCGGTAACCCCCAGGCCTTGGTCCTGAAGAAAATGGAGGATCTTGCCTTTCAAGTCAACGCCTGCATGATCGCTGGCGATGGCAATGTCGGTCATTTCACTCATTGAAGAACCCCTTGATCAAGGGAGTTTCATCATAGCCTACCGGTGGGTTTCTGTCAAGGCAAGGAGCGACGGAGACGGGCTTAGGTTGAGACCCCGTCCGGCTCTTTTCGCCGCTCGCCGAGTCGGCGGTCATGCTCTTGGGGATTGGTGGGAATGACCACGGTAAAGGCGGCCCCTTTTCCCGGCAGGGACTGAACATCGATGTAGCCACGGTGGGCCTCGATGATCTGATGGCAGGTCAACAGACCCAGACCGCTGCCCTCGTGATGCTTGGTCGTGAAAAAGGGGTCAAAGAGTTTCGAGAGGTGTTCTTCCTCAATTCCGGACCCCGTGTCGATGACGGCCACCTCCAGCGCCATCCCGTTGTTTCCGTGGGCGGCTCGTCGACTGCGGACCGTGACCGTCCCCCGGTCCGTGGCCTGAATCGCGTTCAAAAGCAGGTTCATGAAGACCTGTTTCATTCGTTCCTGGTCCAACCAGGCGGTCGGAAGATCGGGATCAAAATCTTTCTTCAATACATTCAACTTTTTTTTGGCTTCCGGAACCAAAAGTGCGACCATGTCATCCAAGAGCTCGTTGAGGTGGGTTTCCTGGAAATGGTACTCGTCCTGCCCCGTGAAGCGGGAATACCGGAGCATCCGCGTGATGAGGTGGTGAATGCGATCCAACTCCTCGCACACCCTTCGGTAGAACTGGTCCCAATATTCCTTGTCCTTGGACTTCTCTTTATACTTTTGCGGGAGCATCTGGAGGAAAGCGCTCACCGCCGTCAACGGGTTGTTGATCTCGTGGGCCATGCCGGCCGCCAGGGTGCCGACGGCGGACAGCCGGTTGGCGCGGGCCATGCGTTTTGCGGTTTCGATCTTTTCGGCCTCAAGACGCTCCCGTTCCCGAATCAGGTAGAAGGTCTCGATCCCCTGGCGGATGACGTTCCGCAGATCGTCTTCGTTGTACGGCTTGGCCAGGTATCGGTAAACGTTTCCTTCATTGATGGCCTCGATCACGACATCCATGTCGGAATAAGCCGTCATCAGCATGCGCACGGTGTCCGGATGATGCACCTTCACCTGCTTCAACAGTTCCACCCCGCTCAACCGCGGCATCCGCTGATCCGTCAAGATGACCGCGATTTCATTCTCTCGCAGGATGCGCATGGCCTCTTCGCCGTTCTGGGCCGTGTGTAGGGTAAAATCCTCTTTGAACTGGAGGCGGAAAGTTTCCAGCGCCAGCGGCTCGTCATCGACATAGAGTACGGGATAACGCCGGTATTCTTCCTGACTCAACAACGGTTTCATCGGCTGTTCCCTTTAACGGCCATGGGGGCGCCGGGCTTGGCCGTTTCCGCTCGGTCCGGCAATTGACGTTTCGGCAGCGTGATAACAAACTCGGCCCCCTTCTCTTCTTCGCTGCTGACCGTGATCTTCCCCCCGTGATTCTCGATGATCCTGTAACTGACCGAAAGACCCAGGCCGGTTCCCTGGCCGACCTCCTTTGTGGTAAAAAACGGCTCAAAAATCCGCCCAAGATGCTCCTTTTGGATACCCTTTCCGCTGTCGCGAACCGCGATATGAACCCGGTCGCCTTCCTCCCAGGTCCGTATCCAGATGTCGCCCTTCTCCGGAATCGCCTGGATCGCGTTTTGAAGAAGATTCATGAAAACCTGATTGATCTGCCCGGGAATGATCTCCACTGCCTCTTGGATGCCTAAGTCCCGGTGAACGGTGATCCGGCCCGTCATTTCGTGCTGGATCAGCTTCAACGTGGCCTCCAACCCCTCTTGAATGTCGACCCGTTTTGTGTACTGCTCGTCTTTACGGGCAAAGGTCTTCAGGTCCGTCACGATTCCCTCGGTGCGTTCCAGCCCAGACTTGACAATGTTGAGTGATTGCTCGATATCCTGAAGGAGTTTATTGAATTGGGCGAGCACCTGCCGCGTCTCCGGCTGTTTTTCCAGCGCCTCGCGAACCTGCCCCAGGTAGCGTCGGAGATTGGAGAGGCTGCCCTTGGCAAAACTCACGGGGTTGTTCACCTCGTGCGCAATACCGGCGACGAGCAATCCCAGGGCCGCCATCTTCTCGGAATGAACCAACTGGGTCTGGGTTTCTTGAAGCATCTTCAGCGTCCGCTCCAGCTCTTCGCTCCGATTTTGAATTTCGCGCTCCAAACGACGAAGCTGAACCAGGGACCGAATTTTCGCCTTGAGCTCCTGGGCATTGAACGGTTTGGTGAGATAATCATCCGCGCCGAATTCCAGGCCTGATATCTTTTCGGAGAGCTCGGCCTTGGCGGTGAGCAGGATCACCGGGATATGCTTCGTATGGGGATCGCTTTTAATTTCCCGGCAGACCTGGTAGCCGTCCTTGCCCGGCATCATGACATCGGAGATGATGATGTCCGGGAGGTGGCGGGTCGCCAGTCCAACGCCCTCGATCCCATCCCGAGCCTGTAGGAGCTTGAATTCGTCCTGGAGCTGGAAGGCGATGAAGCTTCGCATGTCCGCGTTGTCTTCGATCAGCAGGACCGTTTGTTCGATCGGGCCCGACGGAAATGGGAGGGGGGCCTGAATCGGCACGGGTTCTTTCAGGATATCGCTGGCGGAGTACTCCGCGGCCAAGCGCAGGGACCGCGTCCAATCCTCCGTCAAACGGCGTTCAGTTTCCCGCCGGTCCCGCGCCCGACGCGGTGAGGTACGCCGGTCCTCGGAGGCGGTGTTCGTCACCGGCAGCTCGAGGTCCGTCGGAAGCGTGAAGGTCATCACGGTACCCTGGCCCGGCTCGCTGTCGGCCCAAATCCGCCCGCGGTGGAGTTCCACCAGTTCTTTGGCCAGGGCGAGTCCGATCCCGGTTCCCTCATATTTGCGGCTGGCCGAGGCATCCACCTGGGAAAACCGCTCGAAAATCTTCTCCTTATACTCTTTTGGAATTCCAATACCCGTGTCGGCCACGGAAATCTGGACACCGTTCGCCGAGCCCTTACCTTCGTCCGAATGAGCCATTCCGCAACGCACGGTCACCGCGCCCCCGGGCTCTGTAAATTTAATCGAGTTGAAGATCAGGTTTAGGAGCGCCCGTTCGACCTTTTCGCGGTCGCAGACCACCTTCGGCAGTCGTTCACCGTCAACGTACGAAAGTCGAATCTGCTTTTTCTCGGCCATCGGCGTTACCGAAACCACGATTCCCTTGACAAAATGGGCCAAATTGACCGGCTCGAGGTTAAGCGTCATTTTGCCGGCGTCGATCTTTGCAAGATCCAACAGGTTGTTGATCATCTTGAGCAGCCGGAGGGCGTTTTGGTGCATGATCTGGATGTGGCCCTGCTGCGTCTTGGAGACGTTCCCCAGCTCCCCCTTGAGAAGCGACTCCAGCGGCGCCAGAACAAGGGTCAACGGCGTCCGCAGCTCGTGCGAGACGTTGGCAAAAAATTGCGTCTTGATCGCGTCCAGCTCTTTGAGTTTTTCGTATGCCTTCTCCAAATTGTTCTTCGTTTCTTCTAAATTCACGTTGGTGTTTTTCAGCTCAAATCGGGCTTTGAACTCTCGATATCTCATTTTGTAAGAGAAGAATGTTGCAGTGGCCGCAATGATCATCGTCATGTTAAGAAAGAAGAGGTTGTTCAGAAATAGCGGCCACGACGTAATTTTCTCAAATAATACGATGGGAACAATGTAGGAAAGATCGATGGCCAAATACACTCCAGCCATTCGCCCCAAGCTCCATGGCATAAGCAGACTGAAGGCAAGAAACATGAGGTTCAGGCCGGCATAATAAGTACTGGTGTGGCCCCCTGTGTATTGAGTCATCGTCGAAATAAAAAAACTCATGGGCAATATGCTAAGGGCGCCTAAATAATAGGTGTAATTCTCCGGCGACTTTGTAAAGCACAAAATGAGCACGACGAGATTGACGGATGCACTGATGATTCTCAACATCAGGAAAAAGCGGAAGTGATCTGGGGCAACGAAATAGTCTAAGACACTAAACGCAGGGAAAAAGGGGACAGCCAAAGAGCAAATAATCTTTATTCGTGTAATACTTAGAGAGCGGGTTTCTTGCTCGAATTCTTTCCTGATTTTTTTCGTATCACTTTCAATCATACTATCTTGTCCGTACACCCTTAAGCCTTATACCCAATGGCAATTAATCCCTGGCGCGGATTACCGAAGGTCTCGAACATTTGAATATGTGTGAACCCGGAGTCTTTTAGCAGTCCGCTTAATTCCTCTGCATTGTAGAACTTGAACGTCTTTTCTTCCTCAAGGTCGGTTAAATAGGCAGCGGAATTTATGTAATGCTGCACGGCTATCAATAACTCCTCTTTATTTTTATCTTTAAAATGCGGCAGATCATCTTGGGTCTTAATTTTCTCGATTAAGGCATGTATGGGCTTTGACATATCTGTATCCGGTTTTAACGAAGATAAAACAATCTTGCCTCCAGGTTTTAAGATTCTGAAGCATTCCCGGAGTGTTATTTTAGGAGTTTTAATGTACGATATAAACAGACTCGCCAGAATCTTATCAATACTATGATCTCTAAATGGCAACTTCAGCGGCCTGCCGACAGAATCGAGATCCGCCGTTATGTAGCCGAGATCGGAGAGAGACCGCCCAGCGGCTCCGATGCTTTCTTTATGCTTCTGCCTGGCTTTCAGCAAGGCCTCTTTCACGAAGTCAACCATGATTATCTTTGCACTGCGGCGGGGATCGACCGACGGTCCTGAGATTGGACCCTTCTCCAGATAGCACTGTATAAAATTGCCGGTTCCTCCCCCTAGATCGATGACCAAATCGGTGTCCCTTATCTGGAGCAACTCCACCTGTTTTTCCATCAGTTCGATATACTCGTCAGTCAAGGATATCAGGTCAAAACCCAGTTCTTCTTTTTCTTGCCCAAGCAAATAAGTGCGCCAGTAATCCATAAAGTCGATGTCTTTTTGTCGGACTCGCGACCATTCTGCCTTTTCCTGCACTCCTCTCTGAACTGATGACGGAATCCTCGGAACAACATCAGAATGGTAAAGCTGTTTCCAAACGCACTTCGTGATCAGCTTGAACACCTCAATCGCTTCATCGCTTGTCCTTACAATATGACCCCAAGGAACTTCATAAACTTGCCGCAAGCCTCTCGATTTAATGCTCATGATGTCATAAATTCTATTCTTGTTGATCCAATAGTCAAACTTTCCATAAATCCATGTAATCGGTATTTCTAATTTTGCCATGTCTCTTCGGGCATCTTCCAGATCGGCCATATTATTCAATTCAATATCACGGCAATAATTGTCAAGGTTCACCATGTGACCCAACACCTGTTTTACAGACAGTTTCTCCCCTTGCCTAAACCTTGTCAAATAATCGATACCCCCTGTTGAATTCTTCATTAGATCATCAGGATCGGATGCCCCCATGCAGCTGATCCAGCAGCGAATGTCCTTCCCTTTATCTGATAAAACTGCTTTTCGGGCAGCAACCGATGCCATGCTAAAGGAAATTATAACAATACCGGAAGAAAAAAATGCGCGGTTCTTTTTTGCATATTCCACAGTCGTTCCGATGTCATCGGCTAACTGTGTCAAGGTATAATGAACCATCTCCTTTCCATTGGTCCTACACTCCTTGTCGTTGTAACTTTCCCCTAGGCATCTTATTCCATCGAACCGAATCACGACCACATCCTGTTTATATTTTTTAAAAGTCTCAACGATCGTCATGGCCAAAAGTCCTGTGGTTTCCTTCCTCCTTGCAAATGCGGGTGGAATGATAACCACGGGAGCACTGACCTTCCGGTCTGTTTTTTTTATGTCAAACGTGGTGTTGACGACGGCAACGATTTCCTCGCCTTTTTTATTATAATACCTCGCCAATTGGATTCGCGGGTGAATACCCAGGACCCTCTTTAAAACATTTTCGCCCGCTTCAAGGACGATTTTGGCGGTTTGGGTAATTTGTGATATAAAAGGGGCCCTATTATGATCGTTAATATCGGCATCGGCCCGCTTAAGTTCAAACGGCTGGCGATCCACATGGAATTTAAGCCCAACTTTTACCCGATTTTCACTAATAGGGGTGACGTGAACCACCTTGGCGTTTTCCCGTCGCTGGATTTCCTGTCCCTTAATAATATTAATCTGTTGGATGATTTCGCCCGGTGAGAAATAACCGCCGTAGAGCGGAACATGAAAGGACAACCCCGAAGAGTTAAATTCAACGATTTGATGGGTCAAGCATTCATTTCCCGCTTCGCCTAAACGTAATTCAACGTTGTCACGATCGTTTTTCCCGTTTGATTCGCTATAATAGCGCGTTTCGACCCGTCGCTCCTCAAAATAGATCACGTCCGGTTTTGTAATGGTTAATGAATCGTTCCCTGTATATTTGACGGTCGCCTCGAAAAAGTACGACATATCTTGATGCGTCATCCCCAAATAGAGATGATCGTATCTGCCAATCCCCCCCTGAGTGGAGTTATCCGGAAGTTTTAATGACAGGTGGTATTTTCCGACCTCCTGAAGCCGCGCCATCACCATCATGAAATGACCGGACCAAAAAATCTGAATCGGCGCCTGCCGTTGGGAAGCCGCGCGGAAAATCATAGCGATGGCATCAAGATCACAAAATGGCTTTAGATTTTGTACGGAGGAATTCGACTTTTTTTGAAAGTCACTGAGCGTCTCGTTAAAACCGTGATTTAAGACATAGCTCCTAAGGGTTTTCTTTTGGTCAGTGTGAAGTTCTAAAAACCGCACCCCCATCCCACGGAACCGACCGTTCCCTTCATCTTTAACATAAACGACTTCACCCAGAAAATTGATCGGATCCGGAACATTCGGGACAAAAAACTTTGCCTTTAAAGGATCGGTTTGCTCCTTGGACCCCCTGGTTACTACAAATAAACCCGATGTACTCAGATTGAGGACGTTGCCGAATGGTTCAGTCTGTTGTTCATGTTCAATGATGGGAAGGTAACAGTTTTTTCGAAAGTATTCTCGATAGTCGCTTTTTGGAAACCTCTTGGTAGCTTCCGGCTGGGGCTGGTTTATCATTTCGTGTTGGCCATGAAACGGATTATGATTCAAAATCCATATTCTTTTGCCAGCTCTCGATAGATGATGGTCTTATGGATCGGCGATGGACCTTCGTATATCTGCATGAGCTTGGCGTCTCTCATCAACTTTTCCATCGGGTAATCCTTGGAATAACCGTACCCTCCCAGGAGATCCAGCGCCTCGCTTGTCACTTTCATCACAACGTCTCCGTTAAAATCCTTCGCCATGGAGGATTCCTTACCATAACGATAACCTTGATCGTGGGCCCAGGCTGCCCGCCAAGCCAGGAAGCGGGCGGCCTCTATCTGGGTGGCCATGTCGGCCAGTCTGAACTGAACATACTGAAAGTTCGCGAGCGATTGATTAAACTGGACCCGTTTCTGCGCATGCCGCAAGGCATGCTCCATCGCGGTCCTTGCGATCCCCACCGATCCAGCGGCAACATTGATTCGCGATTTCGATATGGACTGCAACGCAATCTTGTATCCTTCGCCTTCAGCCCCGATCCGATTTTCGATGGGGATCTTGACATCCTCAAAAAATATCTCGGCGGTGTTCGATGCCCGTTGCCCCATCTTATTCAGGATCTTGCCGGTCTTGATCCCCTCGGAATCGGATGGCGTTAGGAAAGCCGTCAGTCCCTTTGTACCCTTGTTTTTATCCAACGTGGCGAACACGACATAATAATCGGCCACCCCGCCGTTTGTGATAAAGCATTTCGAACCGTTGAGAATGTAATGATCCCCTTTGAAATCGGCATGGGTCGAGATCCGGCTGGGGTCAGAGCCCGCATCCGGTTCCGTGAAGCAGAAGGAGACCAATGTTAGTTGACGGCAGTAGGGGATCAAAATTCTCCCTTTCTGCTCTTCGGTTCCGGCCAACAACAAGGGAGCGGTTCCAAGAACATTGATCATGATCGATGTTCCCATCGCCATGCATCCGGCAGCGATTTCTTCCGTCGCGATGGCTGTTTCAAAAACACCCAACCCTCCGCCGCCGTATTTCTTGGGAATGTAGTTCGTGAAAAGGCCCAGATCAAACGCCTTACGGACCACCTCCCATGGGAATTCCCCTGTTCGGTCATAATAAGCGGCCACGGGGACAATTTCCCTTTGGGTAAATGCCCTGACGCTGTCCCGCAAGGCCTTCTGGTCGGGTGTAAGTTCAAAATTTATTCGAATCGGCGCCGTGGTTTCGGAAGTCTTCCGCCCCTGAAATCGCTCTGGCGAGATCAGTCGCCTCCGTTCAGGGGAATACGCTCCCGACCGCATCCGCCGGGAAGCGATTCGACGTTCCCGGAATGGGATCTCCACACTTCCGTTCCGGCGTTCATAGAATGCCAAAGTGATCATTATCGTCTCCCATGAAATGCAGACGTGCTTTTTTTCCGGATTGTCATAGCATGTCGAGCGCGAAGTGTCTTTCAGCCGACTATGCGCTGGGATGGAACGATCTGGGATGGCGCCACAACCTCTGCGTGAGGCGGCGATCCGATCCTCTTCAGGGCATTAGGCAAAAAAGAAGGAATAAAAAATATTAAAAAGAAACTGGTGGAGGCGGCGGGAGTTGAACCCGCGTCCGAAGAACTTCAGCCCCAGGTGACTACATGCATAGTGGCTGTTTTCGATTCGCCGCTCTTCGGGTACAGCAACAAACCCGAAGAGCCGCTAGTCCAGTTTGTCTCGCTCCGCGGGCCTGGACGACCCGCGGAACCAGTCTGCTATCGTGACATCCGGTCTAATCGCACAGACGACAATTAGCTGGATGCGCCGCTATTAAGCAGCGAGGGCCAATTCTGAATTGGCAGTTGCTTGTTTCCACAGGTGTTTAACGAGCCCCTGTGGGACCTCGGCATGCCGCCCGAAACCTCTTGATCCCCGTCGAATCCGGTCGCCCCCCTCCTTTTCATATGTTCGTGTTAAGAGATCGTTGATATCATGACCGTTGTTTTTGTTTGAAGGCCTTTTGAATCTCCCGTTCCGCGATCTTGCGCCGTAGCGTTTCCCGTTTATCCGCCGTCTTTTTCCCGATCGCCAAGGCCAACTCAACTTTGGCACGGCCCTTCTTGAAATAAATCTTCAGCGGAATCAGCGTGTAGCCGTGTTGCTGGGTTTTGCCGATCAGTTTGCTGATTTCGTTTCGGTTCAACAGCAGTTTTCGAACTCTTAACGGGTCCTGATTCGCAATGTTTCCATGACTGTAGGGACCGATATGACAATGGTGTAAAAAGACCTCGTTATTCTCGATTCGGGCAAAGCTGTCTCGAAGATTCGCCCGGCCTTCTCTCAATGCCTTAACCTCGGTCCCGACCAATACAATCCCGGCTTCATATTTCTCCTCAACATGGTAATCATGAAAGGCTTTCGAATTGGTGGCCGCCACCGAATCATTTGCCATGACACCACGTTGTGAACCCGGGGGTTAGACATCGCCGGCTAATGTTATATCACAGAAAAAAAAATTTTGCAATCCATTGATCACCTAATGATTTTTGTCAAAATCCGGCAACTCGAACGCGCAATAATAATATATTATTATTTAATATCAATCGGTTGGATAAGCATGGGGAACCATACAAATTGGCTCTTACTATTATGGACGACCGGCTAACATTCGCTGGACCTGCCTTTATCCCTTACAAAAAAAGGAGGCGGGCTCGGTCATCTCATTCGGTTTCCTTTAAGTTGATTCGCCGCGGGATATAGAGTAAGATGCGGTCCAGAACAGGTCGATTTACATTCATGCCAAAACCACAGTCACTCACTGCCGCAAGCCAGGTTCTTCAAGGTCTCATCGCTCAGTATGGACTTTCCGGGCCGCTGGCAGAGTACCGTCTCCGGGAACATTGGGCCGAAATTGTTGGCAATCAGATCGCGGGACATGCCCTGCCCGACAGGATCCGCTTTCACAAGCTCTATCTGTCCGTGGACAGCCCAGCTTGGATGCAAGAGTTGACCTTTTTGAAACCGACCTTGATCGATAAGGTGAATGCCGCACTGCATCGGTTCCAGGCCGGCTTCCGTGTTCAGGAGATCATTCTACAACTGGGTCCGCCCAGCTCGACCGCACCCGATACCACGATGGAAACCCGTCCGAAAAAATAGAGTCGCGGCCGCCCTTTATTCCGTGTCCACGGGCTGTCGGGTTGTGCTTGTCTCTTTTCCCGTCGGTGTTTTCAATCGGCTTTCGATGCTATGGATCTTGACCTCGATCACCTTCGGGTTCGGATAGCTGTTGGCCAGCGATCGATATTCACGTAACGCTTCGTCCAATCGATCGAGCTCTTCCAGGCAATTGGCCATCCAGAAACGGACTTCTACCTTTACATCGCTCAGCGGATAACGCTTAGCCGTTTCTTGATAAGTGGCCAGGGCCTCGCTGTATCGCCCTTGAAGGAAATAACTGCTTCCGGTCCGATAAAGCGCATTGTCCGCCCAAGCGCTCCTGGGGGATTGCTTGAGAAGCTGGTCCCATTCGTTCCGCGCCTGATCATAATCGCCCTCATCAAAATAGACCTCGCCGATACGATACTGCACCTCTTCGGCGATGCCCCGGTCCTTGGTTCGCTCCAATAACCTTTGGTACTCTGCAATGGTCCGGCGGGAATCGTGGTATTTTTTTTGGTAAATTTCGGCCAACGCCCCCTCGGCTTGCAAGACGAGAGGGCTGTTGGGATGCTCCATGACGACTTTGTGAAAGGCTTCGACGGCTTTCGAATAATCGTTGAGGTAGAGGTATTCGAGCGTGCCGATGGCGTAGTAGGCATCGTCGACGAAAACGCTCTTGGGGTAATCATCAACCAGGCGCTCATACGCCTGGACGGCGCCGAGGTAGTCCCCCGCTTTCCATCGGGCTTCGGCCGTAGCGAGAATCGCCTTGGGTGCCCGCTCACATCCCATCACCACGGCCAGGATAACCACGCCGAGGCCGAGCCAATAATGCGGGCCTTTTTTAGGCCGACGCGCCATCGCCCTTTTGGCCCTGTGGCGACG
>Ga0335084_10000600_pt1 | contig 31117 bp, 33 predicted proteins | sample Lox_Sample_44_FD_206721 | JGI IMG/M metagenome (GOLD analysis project Ga0335084, IMG submission 206721) | Soil microbial communities from Loxahatchee National Wildlife Refuge, Florida, United States - Lox_Sample_4.4 | ecosystem: Environmental > Terrestrial > Soil > Wetlands | place: USA... | reverse complement strand
TCGGCTGGATGTACGGCTCGTTGAGCCGCTTGCCGTCGATGTAGATGAACCCGTCCTCCTCGCGGACGGTCTCGCCCGGGAGGCCGATCAGGCGCTTGACGAAGGTTCCGCTTGCGTTGCAGGCGGCCTCGGCGCGCGCCTTCGGGGTGTTGAACACGATGATCTCGCCCCGGTGCGGGCTGCGAAAGTGGTAGATGAACCGGTTCGCGAGCACGCGGTCGGAGAGACGCGCTTCGCAGTCGGGGCCGGGCCTCGCGCAGTGCAGCGTCGGCTCCATCGACGAGGACGGGATCCGGTAGGGGTTCACGACCCACTGCTTGATCGCGAGCACGATCAGGATCGCCCCGGCGATCGTCACGATCCAGTCGATCGCCACGCGCCAGGGCCGCGGCAGGCGGGCGGTAAGCCGGTCGAGCGGGTTATGGGAGTGCGTCGCCTCTTCGGCCGGAGGCGCCTCGTCGGCGGTCTCGGGCATGGTGGTGAGGTCAGGCAGCGTGGCAGCCGCGGTGGCGGTGGCAGCCGTCGCGCCGGCCGGGTCGACGGCGTCCCGGGGGCCCGAGTCGTACTCGGCACGCCGCCCGGGGTCGGAGAGCGTCTCGTAGGCCTCGCGCAGCTCGCGCAGGTGCTCGCTGGGCTCCGCACCCATCGAGTGGAAGCGGACCTGGCGCCAGTACGCCTCCCTGATCTCGTCCGTCGTCGCGGTCCGCGAGACCCCCAGAGTCGCGTAGAGGTCTCTCACGACCGCGTTCTCAGTCGACTCTGTTCCTTCCGCCATTCCTCGATTCTCCTGTGATCCCCCGAGAGGAGCACGTCCGGGACACTCCAGCCTCGGAACTCCGACGGGCGCGTGTAGTGAGGGTACTCAAGACCACCGTCCAGCTCCGGGGAGAAGCTCTCGACGAGCCCGGACTCCTCGGCGAGCGCGCCCGGCAGGCGCCTCGCGATCGCGTCGACCACGACCATGGCCGGGAGCTCGCCGCCGGAGAGGACGTAGGGGCCGATCGAGATCGCGTCCGAGGCGAGGTGGATCAGGACGCGCTCGTCGAAGCCCTCGAAGCGGGCCGAGAGGAGCGCGAGGCGCTCCTCGGCCGCGAGCTCCTCGACGACCTCCTGGGTGAGCTGGCGACCCTGCGGCGTGAGCGTGACGACGCGGTGCTCGGGCACGCCGCCGTAGACGGCGTCCAGGGCTTCGGCCACGACGTCCACGCGCAGCACCATCCCGGCGCCCCCGCCGTAGGGCTCGTCGTCCACCTGGCCTCCCGTGAGCGGGGTGTAGTCCCGGTAGTTGAAGAGGCGAAGGTCGAGCTCGTCTCCGAGCACGGTCGCGACCGGCCGCTGCTCCGTGAGCCAGGCGAACGCGTGGGGAACGAGGGTGAAGACGTCGAGCTGCACGGGAACGGCCGCGGAGCAGGTTAGCGAGAGTCGGAGAAGCCCTGCGCCACCAGGATTCGGCGGTTCCCGAGGTCCACCTGCAGGACGCATGCGTCCACGAGCGGGAGCAGGTCGCCCGACTCGAGCTCGAGCACGTCGTTGGCGACTCCGGGCTGCACCGCGGCGACCTTGCCCAGCGCCCGTCCGCCCTCCTCCTCGACCTCGAGCCCGACGAGCTCGAACGCGTAGAACTCGCCCTCCTCGGCCGGCGGTAGCGTCGTTCGCGGCACCGTCAGCTCGGCCCCGCGCGGCGCCTCGCGGTCGAGCCTGATCACCGGCCGGCCGCGCGAGCGCTTCGAGGCGGCCACCTCGGCCTGAGCGCCGTCGACGTAGAGCGTCGCGCCGACGGCGAAGCGCGCCTCGTCCTCGCTCGCCTGCTCCACGAAGAACGAACCGTCGAGGCCGTGCGGCTTGCCGACCCGGCCGACGCGGACGAGGTCGCCGGCTATCGCTGTGCCTCGAGCTCGGCAGTCGCCTGCTCGCGGCTGATCGACTCGAGCACGTTCTCGTTCAGGAACTCCTCGGCGCGCGGCCAGCCGCTGCGGCGAAATGCCTCGGCCACTCGCTCGACGTCGAGCGGCGTCCTGCGCAGCTCGATCTCGCCGTCGTCCGCCAGTGCCCAGCAGGCGACGAGCTCGCCCTCGTACGCCATGCCGACGCTGCCGGCGTTCACCCATCGGACCGACCCGATCCGCCGGTCCTGCTGCATGTGCGTGTGTCCGACGACGACCGCGTGCTGCTCCACTCCGGCGACGATCCCGGCGAGGTCCTCGTCCGGGGTCGCGGGCGTCACGATCTCCTCGTCGCTCCGCGGCGTCGCGTGGCAGTAGAGGATGCCGTCCAGCTCCTGGCGCTCCGGGAGGCCCTGGAGGAACTCCACCTCCTCACCGGAGAGGCTCGCGCGCTCCCACTCGTCCGGCTCGCGGTCGCAGTTGCCGCGGACGAAGCGCGTGCCGGCGAGCGACCGCACGATCGCGAGCGTCTCGCGGGGCTCCGGGCCCCAGGTCAGATCGCCGCCGAACAAGATCGTCTCTACGCCCTCGTGCTCGACCTCGGCCAGCACGGCCTCGAGCGCGGGAACGTTCGCGTGGACGTCGTAGAGCGCGGCCACCTTCATCCGCTGTCTGTTCCATTCGAACTGTGTCGACCGGTCATTTCAGACGCAGGATCGATCAACGCTCGACCCCTGCTGATGTCGGCATCGCAAGCGCTGCCTCGCCCGGGCTACTCCACGATCTCGAGCAGCACGCGCCGGTCTCGCTGGGCCGCGGAGGCTCGCACGATCGTCCGCAGGGCGCGGGCGATCCGGCCCTGGCGGCCGATCACCTTGCCGACGTCGTCCGGGGCCACGTACAGCTGGATGACGAGCGCCCCCTCGCGCTCGACCTCCTCGACGCGGACGGCGTCCGGCTCGTCCACGAGCCGCCGCGCCAGGTACTCGACGATCTCGCTCACTCCACGCCTTTGACCTTGAGCAGCCGCTGCACCGTGGACGACGGCTGCGCGCCCTTGGCCAGCCAGTCCCGCACCTTCTGCTCGTCGAGCTCGATCGTGGACGGGTCGGTCTGCGGGTTGTAGCGGCCGACGATCTCGATGAACCGGCCGTCCCGCGGCGAGCGGGAGTCCGCGGCCACGATCCGGTAGACCGGGTTCTTCTTGGACCCGACTCGGGTCAGTCTCAGCTTTACGGCCAAACGATCACCTCCGTGATCTCGATCGCTTCTTGCGCTTGGTCCTCTTCTTCTTCGTCGCGGACCGGGTCGGGGCATTCTGCCCCGGCGCCTGCCCCTGCAGCGACGGCATCTTGCCTTTTCCGAGCTGCTTCATCATCTTCGCCATCTGCTTGCGGGCTTCGAGCAGCTGGTTCACCTGCTGGACGGTCGCCCCGCTGCCGTTCGCGATCCGCTTCCGGCGCGAGCCGTCGATCACGTGGGGGAAGCGGCGCTCCTGCGGCGTCATCGACAGCACCATCCCCTCGACGCGGGCCAGCTGGCGCTCGTCGACCTGGTCCAGGCCCTCGAGCTGGTTCCCGAGCCCCGGGATCAGCTTGAGCACGCCCTGGATCGGCCCCATCCGGCGGAGCATCTTCTGGCTGCGGAGGAAGTCGTCGAACGTGAACTCGCCCGCCATCATCCGCTTCTCCATCTCGGCGGCCTCGTCCTCCTCGACGGCCGCCTCGGCCTTCTCGACGAGCGTGAGGACGTCGCCCATGCCGAGGATCCGCGAGGCCATCCGGTCCGGGTGGAAGTACTCGAGCTGGTCGGGGCGCTCGCCGACCGAGACGAGCTTGATCGGCGTGCCCGTCACAGCCTTGACCGAGAGCGCGGCGCCGCCGCGCGCGTCGCCGTCGAGCTTCGTCAGCACGATCCCGTCGAACGCGACGCGCTCGGCGAACGCCTCGGCGACCCGGACCGCGTCCTGGCCGGTCATCGAGTCGAGCACGAGCAGCACGTTCGTGGGCTTCGTCGCGTCGCGCACGGCGACGAGCTCGTCCATCAGCGCCTCGTCGACGTGCAGGCGGCCGGCGGTGTCGAGGATGACGGTGTCGAGCCCCTGCTCGGTCGCCAGCTCGACGCCCTGGCGAGCGGCGGCAACCGGGTCGGAGCGTTCCTCGCTGAACACCGGGATCTGCAGCTCGTTGCCGAGCTGCTCGAGCTGGTCGATCGCGGCCGGGCGCTGGAGGTCCGCGGCGACGAGGCCGGGCTTGCGCCCCTCCTTGCGCAGGAGCAGACCGAGCTTCGCGGTCGCGGTCGTCTTCCCCGAGCCCTGCAGGCCCGCGAGCAGGACGACCGTGGGCGGACGGCCCGAGAACGCAAGCCGCGAGTCGCCCGAGCCCATCAACTCGGTCAGCTCGTCGTGCACGATCTTCACCACCTGCTGGCCCGGCGTGACGCTCTTCAGGACCTCCGCGCCGAGCGCCCGCTCGCGCACCCGCGCGACGAACTCCTTGACCACCTCGAAGTTGACGTCGGCCTCGAGCAGCGCGAGGCGGATCTCGCGCATCGCGCGCGAGATCGCCTCCTCGTCCAGGCGTCCCTTCTTGCGCAGGTCGCCGAGCGCGCCCTGAAGGCGCTCTGAGAGCGTGTCGAACACGGCTCAGCAGTGTACTTCCGGCCGCGTGAGCGGCTGCTAGGCCGAGGCGTAGAGAAGCTCGATCGCCCGCGCGTTGCCGACCGCGTCCTCGCGGCCGAGCAGCGGCTCGGCCTCGCCGCGGATCGCCTGGCTCAGGTTCTCGAGCTCGAGCCCGTACGAGTTCGCCTTCTCCACCTCGATCCGCTCGACCTCGCCGTCGCGGCGAACCCCGATCACCGGCTCGCGCGCGTGCCACGGGTCGTCGAGGAAGATCGAGCCCTCGTCGCCGATCAGCTCGAGCTCGTCGCGATCCGGCACGACGAAGCCGCAGTCGAAGTGCGACGTCACGCCGCCCTCGTGGAGCATCGCGGCCGAGAACAGGATGTCGACGCCGGTCGGACCGACGACCTGGGCGCCGGCAGCGTGCAGCGGCTCGCCTCCGAGGAGCCGCGACCCGCTGACGCAGTAGCAGCCCACGTCCATCAGCGCTCCGCCCTCGATCTCCGGGCGGAGGCGCACGTTCTCCGGGTCCGAGAGCAGGAAGCCGAACGACGAGCGGATCACCCGCAGGCGGCCGATCGCGCCCCCGTCGACGAGCTCTGTCACCCTGCGCGTCTGCGGGTGGTGGCGCCACATGAACGCCTCCATCAGGAAGCGCCCGGCCTTGTCGGCCGCGTCGAAGGCGGCCTCGACCTCCGCGGCGCGCGGCGACATGGGCTTTTCGCAGAGCACGTGCTTTCCCGACTCGACGGCGCGGATCGACCACTCGCAGTGGAGCGAGTTCGGAAGGGAGATGTAGACGGCCTCGACGTCCGGGTCCTCGAGCAACGCCTCGTAGCTGCCGTAGGCCCGCTCGATCCCCCACTCCCGCGTGTACTCCTCGGCGCGTGCTTGCTCGCGACTCGCGACCGCGATCAGGTCGCAGAGCTCCGAGCTCTGGGCAGGCGGGATCACGAGGCGGTTGATCAGCGCGGTCGAGACGATGCCCCACCTGACCGGCTTCATCCTGACGACCGCTCCGTGACAGGCCGGAAGACGGTCTCGAGGACGCGGTGCGCGCGCGGCCGGGTCAGCGCGAAGAGGACGACCTCGGCGACGTCCTCCGGGCTCATCATCCCGGCGAGCTCGGGCATCTCGGGCGTGCGGCCACGGCCCATTGCGAAGTCGGTCGCAACCCCGCCCGGGCAGATGTTCGTGCAGCGGACTCCGCGCTCGCGCAGCTCGTGGTCGAGCGCGCTCGTGAAGCCGACCTGCGCGAACTTCGAGGCGCAGTAGACGGCCTCGAGCGGCAGGCCACGCAGGCCCGCCACGGAGGCGATGGTGACGAGGTCTGCCTCGCCGCTCTCGAGCAGGTGCGGCAGCGCCGCGCGCACCGCGTAGATCGTCCCCTTGACGTTGACGTCGATCATCTCGTCGAGGTGGTCGGACGGGAGGTCGAGGAACGGGCCGTAGGCGCCGACCCCCGCGTTCGCGACGAGGATGTCGAGGCGGCCGAAGCGCTCGACCGTGTCCGCCACGATCTGCTCGAGGTCGGCCGGGTTCCGGACGTCGCAGGGGCGAGCGACAGCGCCGTCGAGGCCGAGGTCGTCGCCGGTGCGGGACGCGAGCCCCAGGCCGACGCCTTCCGCGGCGAGCGCCTGTGCGAGCGCGCGGCCGACCCCGCGGCTCGCTCCGGTGACGAGTGCTGCCTTTCCTTCGAGTGAAGTCATCGCTCCTCCAGGGGCTCGAGGGCCGGGTACAGCGCGCGGTAGCGAGCGTAACCGGCCCCGTAGGCGCGCTGCCAGCCCTCGTCCGGCTCGATCCGCTCGCGGGGCCGGACGCAGGCTGCGACCGCCTCGTGGACGTCGGCGAACGCCCCTGCGGCGACTCCGCCGAGCAGGGCCGCTCCGAACGCGGCGCCCTCCTCCACGGTCGCAAGCTCGAGCGGTAGCCCGAGCGTCGAGGCGGCGATCTCGAGCCAGACCCGGCTGCGCGCGCCGCCGCCCGAGGCCCGGCCGGTCTCGGCGCGCACGCCCAGGTTCCGCAGCAGCTCCAGCGAGTCCCGGAGCCCGTAGGCGACGCCCTCGAGGACGGCGCGGACGAGCTCCCCGCGGCCGTGCTCGAGGGCGAGCCCGGTGAACGCGGCGCGTGCGTATGGGTCGGCGTGTGGCGTCCGCTCGCCCGAGAGATACGGGAGAAAGAGGACGCCCTCGGCGCCCGGCTCGACCCCCTCCGCCTCCGCGACCAGCTCGTCGTACGAGGCGCCCGGCGCAAAGGCGTCGCGGAACCAGCGCAGCGACCCGGCGGCCGAGAGCATCACGCCCATCGCGTGCCAGGTTCCCGGGACTGCGTGGCAGAACACGTGCAGCCGCGCCTCCGGCTCGGGCTCGTAGGCCGGCAGCGCCGCGAAGACGACTCCCGAGGTGCCGAGGACGACCGAGAGCGGCCCGGGCCCGTCGACGCCGACGCCGAGCGCCCCGGCCGCCTGGTCTCCGGCCCCGGCGGCGACCGGGATCCCGTCCACGGTCCGGCCCGAGACCTCGGGCGACTCGAGCGCCTCGGGCAGCCACTCGGCCGGAATCTCGAGCGCGTCGAGCACCTCGCCGCTCCAGCGCCGCTCGGCGACATCGAACAAGAGCGTCCCGGAGGCGTCCGCGACGTCGGTCGCGCGCTCCCCCGTCAGCCGCAGCCGCACGTAGTCCTTCGGGAGGAGCACGTGGCGGATCCGCCCGTAGGCGTCGGGCTCGTGCTCCCGCAGCCAGAGGAGCTTCGGGGCGGTGAAGCCGGTGAGCGCCCGGTTGCCGGTCAGCCGGATCAACGGCGCGATCCCGATCCGCCGCTCGATCTCCTCGCACTCGGCCGAGGTGCGCTGGTCGTTCCAGAGGATCGCGGGGCGGATGACCTCGTCTTCGCCGTCGAGGGCGACCAGCCCGTGCATCTGGCCCGAGAGGCCGATCCCCGCCGCGCCCTCCGCGCCGACCGCCGCCAGCGCAGCCTCGCTCGCGCGCCACCAGTCCACGGGGTCCTGCTCGGACCAGCCCGGTGCAGGCGTGGAGAGCGGGTACTGCTCCTCCGCGCGGGAGAGCACCTCGCCCTCGGGTGAGACGGCGACCGCCTTGACGCCGCTCGTGCCGACGTCGAGGCCGACGAACACCGGTAACGCCTACTCGGCGCCGAGCGCCGCGTAGACGAGCTCGTACGCGGCCACGGCGTCCTTCCGCATCTGTGCCTCGCGCAGGGCGTCGCCGTCCAGTCGCTCGGCCACGCCGTCGATGAAGCGCCACTGCAGGACGCTTCGCCGCACGGCATCGACCGCGTCCTCGGTGTACGGGTAGAGGTCGAAGCCGAGCCGTTCGCCGTTCTCCCCGTAGCCGGCGCGCCGCAGCTCGACCGCGAGCTCGAGCGTCTCCATGAACGCCGTGGCGCCGACCATGTTGTCGTCGTCGAACGTGCCCCAGCCCGAGTTCGCGTGCTGGTGGCCGAGCAGGCCCTCGGAGGCGAGCAGCGCCGCGTACTCGGCCAGGTTCTCGCCGTTCATGATCAGGTGCTGCCAGTCCATGTTGACCTGGACGTTGTCGAGCCCCTGGCGCCGCAGCGTGTGGATCACGTGGAGCGTCATGCCCACGTTGCGCATCAGGATCTTCATCGCAGGCTCGGAGTTCTTGTGCTCGAGGAAGAGCTTGATCCCGCGGTCGCGACATTGCTCCGCCGCCTGTCCGATGCCGTCGAGCAACCAGGCCCAGCTCTCCTTGTAGGGCGCCTGGAACGGGTAGTTGTAGCCCTCGATCCCGGGCCAGATGATGAAGTTCGCCTGGAGCTCGCCGGCGAAGTCGATCGCGTCGAGCGTCCGCTTCAGCGCCTCCTCCCGCGTCGCCTCGTCCGGGGAGACGAGCCCTCCCTTCCCGAAGCGCGCGTCGAGGTGGAGGCCCGTGGCCAGGCAGTAGACGTCGTGGCCGTCCAGCGCGTCCCGCACCTCGTCGAGGTTGTCCGCCGAGAGCTCCTGCGGGTAGTGGAACTCGTACCCGTCGATCAGCTCGCCGAGGCCCTCGACCGCCTCGCGCACTCGCTCCACGGTCGTCTGGCCGGCGCGCTCCGGCTTGTAGCCGCCCGGGACGAAGCGGGTGACCATCGGCCCGAACGCCCAGATCCCGAGGCTCGTCTTGAGACGCTCGCTCACCGTCGCTGCAAGTCGATCAGATTTCCCGCGGGCGTGCGCGGCCCTCGTCGTCCAGGTAGTCGCGCCACGACCGGCTCGGCGAGTAGCCGAGCAGCCGCCCGGCCTTCGCGCAGGAGATCCCGGACGCGTCCTCGCGTGCGAGCGGGCGGATTTCGAGCTCGTCGCCGTAGAAGCGGCGCACGAGCTCGGCAAACGGGCGGCCACCGACGTTGTCGGGAGACGCGATGTAGAAGACCTCGTGGCCGGGAAGGTCCGACTCGGCCGCGAGCACGATCGCATCGGCGAGGTCGTAGGCGTCCGTGTAGCTCCAGAGATTCGGGCTCAGCACCGCGGGGTCACGGACCTGCGGCCCGAGGTTGCGCTCGTAGTTGTCCTCGTTCTGCACCCAGCTGGGACGGAGCGAGATGCAGCGGATGCCCGACCGCTGGACCGCGGCGTCCATCAGCAGCTCGCCGAACCACTTCGAGAGGGCGTAGGGATCCTGGGGCCTGACGGAGTGCTCCTCGTCGACCGGTACGTAGTCGGGCAGGAACGGGCGCTCGGGGAAGAAGAACCCGGGGATGGTCTCGCTCGAGATGTACACGAAGCGCGCCACGCCGAACCGGACCGCGGCCTCGAGGATGTTGAACGTCGCCATCAGGTTGTTCCCGAACGTCACGTGCGGCGGGTTCTTGGTCGGGTCGGGAATCGCGCCGGCGTGGACGACCGCGTCGACCCCCCGGACGATCGCGAACGCGTCGCCGGCGTCGGTGAGGTCGGCCTGGACGTACTCGTCCGCCTCGCCGGGGAGCGTGCGCTCGAACACGCCCCGGGCCAGGTCCGAGGCGCGCACGTCGTGGCCGGCCGCGAGCAGCGCGGAGACAGCGGCGGAGCCGACCTTCCCTTTCGCACCCGTTACGAGGACGCGCATGACCTCACCCCCGATCGGGGCGGCTAGCCCGAACCGGTCTGGACCTGGCGGTACTCGCGCACGACGAGCTCGGTGAGCTCGTCCACGGACGTCTCGCTCGTCGGCTTGTCGAGCGTGATCTCTCCGTGCTGCAGCAGGTTGACGCGGTCGCAGACCTCGAAGACGTGCGCGTAGTTGTGCAGGATCAGGATCATCGAGACATGGCCCTCGTCCCGCAGCTTGCGGATCAGGTCGAGGATCAGCGCGCCCTCCTTCACGCCCATCGCCGCGAGCGGCTCGTCGAGCAGGAGGATCTTCGCCTCGGAGTAGACCGATCGCGCGACGGCGATCGACTGGCGCTGCCCGCCCGAGAGCTGCGCGACCTCGGCGTCGACGTCCGGGATCCTGACGCCCATCTCGTCGAGGTACGTGCGGGCCCGCTTCTTCATCTCACGGTTGTTCAGCAGAGGCACATGGAAGCCCCCGAGCTTCCCGAGGAGCTCCCGCTTGAGGAACATGTTGTGGTACACGGACATGCCGGGCACAAGCGCGAGATCCTGGTAGACGGTGTCGATCCCGAGCGAGCGCGCGTGCGTGACCGAGCGCAGCTGCACCTCCTCGCCGTTGACGAAGATCTTGCCGTTGTCGGGCTTCTGGAAGCCGCTGATGATCTTCACCAGCGTCGACTTGCCCGCGCCGTTGTCGCCGATCAGCCCGAGCACCTCTCCGCGCTTCAGGTGCATGGACACGTCCTCGAGCGCGCGCACGGCCCCGAACCGCTTCGAGATGTGCTCGACGCGGATCGCATCGACGGCCTCCCGGCCGTTGCCCGCCCCGCTCATCTGCCCCTTCCGAGCTGGCCGAGGTTCTTCAGGCGTTGGATCTGCACGTTCAGGATCATCGCACCCAGGATCGCGATCCCGATGATCAGGTCGAAGTTGAACGCGCTGACGCCGAGGATGACGAAGCCGATGTTGAGGATGGCGAGGACGACGACGCCGAGGAAGCCGCCGACGATCGTTCCCGAGCCGCCCATCAGCGACGTGCCGCCGATCACCGCCGCGGCGACGGCGAGGAACATGATGTCCGTGCCGCCCTGGAGTGGCAGGATCGAGGTGATCCGAACGGAGTCCATGATCCCAGCGAAGCCGCCGAGCATGCTGCAGAGCATGAAGTTGCCGATCTTGGTCCAGCGAACGTTGACGCCGCTCTCGCGTGCGCCGATCACGTTGCCACCGGTCGCGACCGTGTGGACTCCCCATTTCGTCCGGACGAGCACGATCTGGAGGACGACTACCGCGAGCAGCGCCCACCAGAACTCCGAGTTGAACCACAACGGATAGGCGCCGAAGATCTGCCTGAACGTATGGCCTCCGGGCGTCGCCACCTGGAAGCCGTGGAGCGCCCGCAGGTTGATCCCGTTCAGGAAGAACAGCATCCCTAGCGTCGTGATGAACGAGGGCACGCCGAGGTACGTCGTGATCAGGCCGTTCGTGAGGCCGACGGCCGCGGCGGCGAGGAGGCCGAAGACGACCCCCAGCCAGATCGGCAGGCCGGCCCCGTCCGGAGCCGGCGCGGACGCGAGGTACATGATGATCGGCGAGAGCGCGAAGACCCGCCCCACGGAGAGGTCGATCTCGCCGTTGATCAGGACCATCACCTCGCCGCACGTGATCAGCGCGACGGGCGCGACGTACTCGGCGATGTTCTTGATCGTCGCACCCGAGTAGAACGCGGACGACCTCAACGAGAAGTAGATGATCAGTCCGATCGCGACGACGAGGATGCTCGCCTCGCGCCGGTTGGCGAAGGCCCCGAGCGCGCGCCAGCCGAGGCTGCGCACGCGCTCGTGGCTCTTCGCCTGTGACCCCGCTACTGCCACCCTAGGACCTCAGGCTCGGGCCTTTAGGTCGACGTCACGTATTGCTGAGAGCTCGCGCTCCCTTCATAGCGGGTCTTGGTGTTCAGATACGGCTTGACGTTGTCCTTCGTGACGAACAGCAGTCCCGTGTTCGTGTTGGAAGGAGCCATCAGGCCACCCGAGATCTTGTACAGGAACAGCTGGATCGCGGGATAGAACCCCTGCTGATAGGGCTGCTGGTCGATCGTGAAGTCGAGGAAGCCCTTGTTGATCAGGTTCAACGTCGTCGGCAGGAGGTCGTACCCGCCTCCGTGGATCCCCTTCGCCGGCAGGTTGTACTTCTGCATCACCTGCGCCACGCCCTGGGTGCTTCCGGCGTCGACCGCGAACATGCCTTTCAGGCTCTTGTGACCCTGGTAGTAGGCATCGATCGTCGACAGCTCGGCATTCACCTGGGCACCGGTCGCGACCTGCGTGAAGTTGATCGGCTTGCCGGAGTCCTTGATCGCCTGCTTCGCCCCGTCGATCCGCGGCTGGATGTTCAGCGAGCCCGGCGTTGCGATGAATCCGACGACGTCGCCGCTCGGGATCAGCTCGACGATCCGCTCGCCCATCTTCTGGCCCGACGCGAACAGGTCCTGTCCGATGTAGGCGAGCCGTTCGTTCGGGTTGCCCGGGGGAACATCGGCGTTGTAGGCGATGACCGGGATCCCGGCGTCGAGCGCCTTCTTCGTCGGCTCGTTGAATGCGTTCGTGTCGATGAGGCACACCGCGATCCCGTCTGCCTTCGAGGAGATCGCCGTGTTCATCGCGGAGACCATCTCCGAGACGACGCTGTTCTCCGAACCGGTCCACTGGTGGGTCGTGTTGAAGATCGCGCCCGCGTCCTCGATCCCGTACTGCGTCGGGACGAAGAACGGGTTGGTCGTCACGTGGTTGACGTAGACCCACTTCCACTTCGGCGTCTGCGGGTAGTTGCCGACCGCGCCGCTGCCGCCGCCGCTGGTGCTGCTGCTGCTCTTGCTGCTCCCGCCGCACGCGGCGAGAAGCGCGGGCAGCGACAGCGCCGCACCGCCGGCGCCGAGCACGCCGAGCAGCTTCTTCCGGTCCATCCCCGCCGGAACTTCCGACTCGGGAAGATCGTCGACTAGCGAGCCGAACTCATCGAGTTTGCCGTCTAGGTACTTCTGCTGCTCCTGGTTCACCCGGCACCTCCTTTAGCCCCCCATCGCGCGTGAGCGGCGACCATAACACCGGGGAAAGACTCCGTCGACCCGATGGGCATGGGCGAGACTAGGGCCCTCGAATGAGCTCATCTCCCTCCAGACGGGCAGTCGTCGCGCCTGCGCGCGTGAACCTGATCGGCGAGCACACCGACTACTCGGGCGGGCTCGTGCTTCCCGTGGCGGTGAACCTCGGGACCACCGTGACCTGGAACCCGCTCGCGGAGCCGACGATTCGCCTGCATTCGGCGGCATTTGGGGAGACTGTCGAGCTCGGGGGCGACGTGATCCCGAGCCGGCTCGAAGGATGGCGACGCTACGTCGCAGCGCTCGTCCGGCTGCTGCGGGAGGACGGGATGCCGCCTGTCGGGCTCGACGGGGAGATCGTCTCCACGGTGCCGATCGGAGCCGGGATGTCCTCGTCCGCGGCGCTGACGGTGTCCGTCGGCCTCGCGGTCACGAATGCGTCCTCGTACGAGCTCGAGCCCATGGACCTCGCGCGGATCGCCCAGGCCGCGGAACGGGTCGCCGTGGGCGTCCCCGTGGGCCTGATGGACCCGGCGAGCTCGCTGCTCGGTCGCGAGGGGCACGCCCTGCTGCTCGACTGCGCCACGGAGGAGCACCGGCTCGTGCCGCTTCCCGCCGGGCTCGCGCTGGTCGTCTTCGACTCGGGCGTCCGCCACGAGCTCGAGCTCAGCGCCTACGGCGACCGCCGCGCGGAGCTCGAGCGGGCGCTGATGGCGATCGGAACGAGCCGCCCGTCGGAGCTCGATCCCGCCGAGGCGGAGACGCGGGCGGTCGCGGCTGGAGTGGACGAGGTCGCCCTGCGGAGGCTCCGGCACGTGGTCACCGAGAACGAGCGCGTGCGCGAGGTCGTGGCCGTCCTCGAGCAGCCCGGCCGAGTCGACCTCGCCGAGCTCGGAAGGCTCTTTCGCGAGGGCCACGACAGCCTGCGGGACGACTTCGAGGTGTCGATCCCGGAGCTCGACCTGCTCGTCGACCTCGCCTACGAGCACGGTGCAACAGCAGCCAGGATGATCGGCGGCGGGTTCGGCGGCTCGGTGCTGGCGCTCGCGCAGGAGGACGAGGCGTCCAGCCTGGTCGGCGCCGTCACGCGCGACTACGGCGAGCGCGGCGGACGCGAGGCAACGCCGTACGTCTGCGCCTCGGTCGACGGGGCGCACGAGGTCGAGCCGGCCTAGCGTTCACCAGCGCTGGTGCACGAGCGGAGCGACCCGCTCGCGGTAGATCTCCGCGATCCGACCCATGGCCTCGGGCGGCGGCGCGGGAAGGTCGGCCGCGGCGGCGTTCGCCTTCGCCTGCTCCGGGGTCTTCGCGCCGGGGATGACCGTCGAGACCGCGTCGAAGGTGAGGATCCAGCGCAGAGCGAGCTGCGCCAGTGTCGCGCCTTCCGGCACGAGCGGCCGCAGCTCCTCGACCACCTCCAGCCCGAGCTCGTAGTCGACGCCCGAGAACGTCTCACCCACGTCGAACTCCTCGCCATGCCGGTTGTAGCTGCGGTGGTCGTCGACGGCGAACGAGCTGTCCCGGTCGAACTTGCCGGTGAGAAGACCCGAGGCGAGCGGGACGCGGACGATCACGCCCACGTCGCGGCGCTTCGCCTGCTCGAAGAAGAGCTCGGCGGGCCGCTGCCGGAGCATGTTGAAGATGATCTGGATCGTCGCGACCCCGTCGTACTCGATCGCCTTCAGCGCCTGCTCGACCTTCTCGACGCTGACGCCGTAGGCGCGGACGAGGCCGTCCTGGACGAGCCTGTCGCACGCCTCGTGCACCTCCGGCAGGTAGTACGTCTCCCACGGGGGGCAGTGCAACTGCACGAGGTCGACGGCGTCGACGCCCAGGTTCTCGCGCGAGCGCTCCAGCCACCCGCGGAGGTTCTCGTAGGTGTAGAGGACCGGGTCGAGCGGGGCGCGCCTCCCGAACTTGGTCGCCACGTAGAGGCGCTCCTCGCGCTCCTGCAGCAGCCGCGCGATCAGGCGCTCCGAGCGCCCGTCGCCGTAGACGTCGGCCGTGTCGAGGAACGTGACCCCGGCGTCGACCGCGGCGTGCATCGCGGCGAGCGAGACGTCCTCGTCCGTCTCGCCCCAGGCGCCGCCGATGGCCCACGCGCCGAAGCCGATCTCCGAAACGTCCCAGCCGGTCTTCCCGAGCCGCCTCGCCTGCATACGCGGAATCCAATCAGCCGTGGGCGGCGGCTGTGTCAGGATCTCCGCGGATGGCGACGCAGAAAGCGCTCGGCGAGCACGAGGTCTGGTTCCTGACCGGAAGCCAGGAGCTCTACGGCGACGAGGTCCTGCGACAGGTGGACGAGCACGCGCGGGAGATCGCCGCGTCGCTCGACGCCGAGGAGGCGATCCCCGTCCGCGTCGTGCACAGGCCGGTCGTCAAGAGCCCGGAGTCGATCAGGCGGGTTTGCCTCGAGGCGAACCTCGCCGAGAGCTGTGTGGGCGTCGTCGCGTGGATGCACACGTTCTCGCCCGCGAAGATGTGGATCGGCGGCCTGAGCTCGCTGCAGCAGCCGCTCCTCCACCTCCACACCCAGTTCAACCGCGACCTCCCGTGGGCGGAGATCGACATGGACTTCATGAACCTGAACCAGTCCGCCCACGGCGACCGCGAGTTCGGGTTCATGGAGACACGGATGGGCCTACGGCGCAAGACGGTCGTCGGGCACTGGAGCGACCCGGCCGTCGTGGAGCGGATCAGCACGTGGACCCGCGCCGCCTGCGGCTGGCACGAGGCGCGGACGCTGAAGGTAGCCCGCTTCGGCGACAACATGCGCCTCGTCGCGGTCACCGAGGGAGACAAGGTCGAGGCCGAGCTTCGCCTCGGGATCTCGGTCAACGGCTACGGGGTCGGCGAGCTCGTCGAGGCGGTGCAAGCTGTTCCCGACGCCGAGGTGCAGCGGCTCGCGGCCGAGTACGAGGAGCAGTACGAGGTGGTGCCGAGGCTGCGGGCGGGTGGCGAGCGGCACGCGTCGCTGCTCGACGCCGCCCGGATCGAGGCCGGCCTGCGTTCGTTCCTGGAGCGCGGCGGCTTCATGGCCTTCACGGACACCTTCGAGGACCTCGGCGCGCTCCCGCAGCTGCCCGGGATCGCCGTTCAGCGCCTGCTGGCCGACGGCTACGGCTTCGGGGCCGAGGGCGACTGGAAGACGGCGGCGCTCGTCCGTATCGCGAAGGTGATGAGCGCGGGGCTCGAGGGCGGCACGTCGTTCATGGAGGACTACACGTACCACCTCGCGCCGGACGGGCCGAAGGTCCTGGGCGCCCACATGCTCGAGGTCTGCCCGTCGATCGCGCACGGGAAGCCGGCCTGCGAGATCCACCCCCTCTCGATCGGCGGGAAGGACGACCCCGTGCGGCTCGTCTTCACGGCCGCGCCGGGGCCTGCGGTCGCCGTGGGGATGCTGGACCTCGGCGACCGGTTCCGCCTCGTCCTGAACGAGGTCGACGTCGTCGAGCCGGACGAGGACCTGCCGCGACTGCCGGTTGCGCGTGCGCTGTGGGAGCCCCGGCCCGATCTCTCGACCGCCGCCGAGGCCTGGCTCGTCGCGGGCGGCCCGCACCACACGGTGCTCTGCCAGGCGATCGGCCGCGAGGCGTTCGAGGACCTCGCGGAGATCGCTGGCGTCGAGCTGCTCGTGATCGCCGCCGACACGCGCATGGCTGATTTCGCCAAAGAGGTGCGCTGGAACCAGGCGTACTTCCACACGGTCGGGAGCCGCTGATGTCGATCGGCGAGCTGCGCGAACGGGTCTTCGAGGCAAACCGCGAGATCGTCGATGCGGGCCTCGTGGTTCTCACGTTCGGCAACGCGAGCGGCGTCGATCGCGAGGCAGGCGTGCTGGCGATCAAGCCGAGCGGAGTCCCCTACGACGAGCTCGACGCCGAGTCGGTGGTGCTCGTCGACCTCGAGAGCGGAGAGGTGCGCGACGGCGGGCGCCCGTCGTCGGACACGCCGACGCACCTCGCCCTCTACCGCGCGTTCGAGCAGGTGGGCGGGGTCGTCCACACGCATTCGCCGTTCGCGACCGCCTGGGCCCAGGCGCGACGCGAGATCCCGTGCCTCGGCACGACGCACGCCGACCACTTCCGCGGGCCCGTGCCGGTGACGCGCCAGCTCCGCGCCGACGAGATCGGCGGCAACTACGAGCGCTGCACCGGCGACGCGATCGTCGAGACCGTGACCGACCCGCTCGAGCGGCCCGCCGTCCTCGTGGCCTCGCACGGGCCGTTCGCATGGGGCGCCGACGTCGAGGAGGCGGTCGAGAACGCGATCGCGCTCGAGGTCGTGGCCGAGAGCTCGTTCCGCACGGAGCTGCTCCGCCCGGACGTGGACGAGATCCAGCCCGAGCTGCTCGAGCGGCACTTCACGCGCAAGCACGGCCCCGGCGCCTACTACGGCCAGTGAGCACCTACGCGGTCGGGATCGACTTCGGCACGGAGTCCGGGCGCGCAGTCCTGGTCGACTGCTCCGAGGGACAGGAGCTCGGCACGACCGTCTACACCTACCGCCACGGCGTGATCGACGAGCGGCTGCCGGACGACGGCGTCGCGCTCGAGCCGGACTGGGCGCTCCAGGACCCGGAGGACTATGTCCGCAGCCTGCAGGAGACGGTCCCTGCGCTCCTCGCCGAAACGGGCGTCGACCCGGCGGACGTGATCGGGGTCGGGATCGACTTCACCGCGTGCACCATGCTCCCGACGCTCGCGGACGGGACTCCGCTCTGCGTGCTCGAGGAGCTGCGCGGCCGCCCGCACTCGTGGGTGAAGCTCTGGAAGCACCACGCCGCCCAGCCGGAGGCGGACCGCATCAACGAGGTCGCGGCCGAGCGGGGCGAGGCCTGGCTCCCGCGCTACGGGGGCAAGATCTCGTCCGAGTGGTTCTTCGCGAAGGCGCTGCAGATCCTCGACGAGGCGCCCGAGATCTACGCGCTCGCCGACCGGCTGATCGAGGCGGCCGACTGGATCGTCTGGCAGCTGACCGGAACCGAGACCCGGAACAGCTGTACGGCCGGCTACAAGGCGATGTGGTCGAAGCAGGACGGCTTTCCGGCCGACGCCTACTTCGCCGCCCTCGACCCGAGGTTCGAGCACGTCGTCGACGAGAAGATGTCGCGGTCGATCTCTCCGATCGGAAGCCGGGCCGGCGGGCTGAGCGAGGAGGCAGCCGCCTGGACGGGCCTGTGCCCGGGCACGGCGGTCGCGGTTGCGAACGTCGACGCGCACGTGGCCGCGCCGGCCGCGACGGTAACGGCGCCCGGGACGATGGTGCTGATCATGGGCACGAGCATCTGCCACATCCTCCTGGGCGACGGGCCGGCCGTCGTCGAGGGGATGTGCGGCGTCGTCGAGGACGGCGTCGTCCCGGGCCTCCATGGCTTCGAAGCGGGTCAGTCCGCCGTCGGCGACATCTTCGCCTGGTTCGTCGACGAGGGCGCGCCGCCCGAGTTCCACGGCAACGATGTCCACGCTGTGCTCGAGGCCGAGGCGGCGAAGCTGCGGCCCGGGGAGAGCGGGCTCCTGGGGCTGGACTGGTGGAACGGCAACCGCTCGGTCCTCGTCGACGCCGACCTCAGCGGCCTCATCGTCGGCTTCTCGCTCGCCACGAAGGCGCCCGAGATCTACCGGGCGCTGATGGAGGCGACCGCGTTCGGGACGCGGGTGATCGTCGACTCGTTCGTGGAGGCGGGCGTCACGGTCGACCGGATGGTCGCCTGCGGGGGGCTCCCGGAGCGGAACAAGCTCCTGATGCAGATCTTCGCGGACGTCACCGGGCGCGAGTTCTCCGTCGCCGCCTCGCAGCAGACTCCGGCGCTCGGGTCGGCGATGTTCGGAGCGGTCGCCGCGGGGGCGGACGCCGGCGGCTTCGACTCGATCTCCGCGGCCTCCGAGCGGATGGCGCGCCTGGGCGACGAGACGTACGTGCCGGACCCGACGAACCGGGCCGTCTACGACCAGCTCTACGCCGAGTACCGCCGGCTGCACGACCTCTTCGGCCGCGGGGGAGACGACGTCATGAAGCGACTGCGCGCCCTCCAGCGCTCGGTCGGCTGACCGTCAGCCGAGCTGCGCGACGATCGTCTCGAGCACCCCGGGATCGGCGAGCGACTCGAAGACCGCGTCTGCCTCGAGCTCTACGCCGGTCACGGACGGCACGCCCACGACGTAGAGGCCGGCCGCCCGCGCCGCAGCTGCTCCCGGAGGTGAGTCCTCGAGGGCTACCGAGGCTGTCGGCCTGACCCCGAGCAGCTCGCAGGCCCGCAGGTAGATGTCGGGCGCCGGTTTCGGCTCGACGATGTCCTCGACGCCGATCACGACGTCGAACGCCTCGGCGAGACCGGTTCGCTCGAGGCCCGCGAGCAAATGGCTGCGCGGGGAGTTCGACGCCACCGCCACCGGCCAGCGCCCGTCGAGCTCGCCGAGGAGCTCGACCGCCCCGGGCCGCGGCTCGGCTCCGGCGGCGATCTCCTCCAGCGCGAGCGCGTAGAGCTCCGCGCTCACCTCCTCCCCGCGCCCCGGAACCTCGAGCAGGCGCTCGAGGACGCGCGCCGCCGTCTCCGGCGCCGTGCCGACGAGCGCGTGCTTCGCCGCGAGGTCGAACGTGTGGCCGTGGCGCTCGAAGACGACCTCTTCGGCGCGCGTCCAGCACGGCTCCGTGTCGAGCAGGAGCCCGTCGTTGTCGAAGACGATCCCGGGCGCCAACGGTTTAGGCGTCGCTCACGAGGGCGCGGGCGAAGTCGTCCGGGTCGAAGGGCCGGAGGTCGTCGAGCGCCTCTCCGATGCCGATCAGCTTCACGGGAAGGCCGAGCTCGTGGGCGATCGCGACCGCGATCCCGCCCTTAGCGGAGCCGTCGAGCTTGGTCAGCGCGACACCCGTCACGTCGACGGCCTCGCCGAAGAGCCGGGCCTGCTGGAGCCCGTTCTGGCCGGTGGTCGCGTCGATCACGAGCAGGGTCTCGTGCGGCGCGCCCTCGAGGCGGTTGCCGATCACGCGCCGAACCTTCGCGAGCTCCTCCATCAGGTTCGTCTGCGTGTGCAGGCGGCCGGCGGTGTCGACGATCACGACGTCGCGGCCGCGCGACTCCGCCGCCCCGATCGCGTCGAAGGCCACGGCGGCCGGGTCGCCGCCCCGTTCCGAGCCGACGAAGTCCGCCTGTGCTCGCTCGGCCCAGATCTCGAGCTGCTCCTCGGCGGCGGCTCGGAACGTGTCCGCGGCCGCGACGAGCACGGTGCGGTCGTGTTGGCCCAGCTTGGCCGCGAGCTTGCCGATCGTCGTCGTCTTGCCGGTCCCGTTCACGCCGACGACGAGGACGACGCTCGGCCGGGCGGTCAGCTCCAGCCGCCCGGGGTCGCCGAGCATCCGCGCGATCTCCTCGTACAGCGCGGTCGTGAGGTCCGGGTCGGCGCGGGCCTCCAGCCGCTGGACGAGCTCGGCGGTCGCTGGCACCCCGACGTCGGCCGCGATCAGCGCCTCCTCTAGCCGCTCCCACGACGCCGAGTCCTCCGGGTCGAAGGCGGCGACGGCGATCTGCTCGGTCAGCGCCCTCCGCGACTTCGACAGCGAGTCGCGCAGGCGCGAGAACATCCCGCCGCGCTGCTCCTCGGGCTCGGGCGCGGCGTCAGCCTCGCCGAGCAGCTCCGCCCAGCTCCGTGCCATCGCGCGAGAGCCTAGTAACAGACTGTTACTAAGTGTCGTCCCGAGCGGCTAGTCCCAGCCGTCGAGGATCGGGAAGCGGGCCGTGGCGTCCAGGCAGTCGGCGGCGAAGAGCGCGACGCCGGGGTCACCCGTGAAGAGCGAGTAGCGGCCCCGGCCGCTCTCGATCCGTGCCTGCTCGGCCTGCGTGAGCGCGTGGACGGCGAAACGGCGGGCTCGCTCGAGCCAGCGCTCGTCGCCAGTACGCTCGAACGCCTTCAGAAGGGCGTAGCCGTTCCCGGCCGTCCCGTGGCAGATCCCGGCGCCCTTCTCGTCGCCGTGGGCGCCCGCCTGCCACGTGAGCTCGGCGCCCGCCACCAGCAGCTCCTCGTCGAGATAGGAGGCGGCGGTCGCGACGATCCCGGGCGCGCCGTGGCACCACTGGAGCCGGATCTCGCCTCTCGAGTTCTCCATCTCCCCGCCGGCTTCCGGAGGCCAGCTCGCGAGGTCGCCTTCGACGATCGCCTCGCGGGCGAGCACGGCCGCCGTCTCGCGAGCGAGCTCCGAGTGCGTGTTCCCCTGCAGGGCCTGCACGATGCCGACGAGCCCGTGCGCCGGGCCGAGCAGCCTGGCGGGCGGCAGGCCGTAGAGCCGCTGCGTCCAGAGGCCGTCGCCGTCACGGCGCTCGAGCAGCGCATCGGCGCTCTCCTGCCACGTTCCGGCCCAGCGCGCCTCTCCGGTCCAGCCGTGCATCGCATGCGCCGCAAGAAGCGTCCCCGGCGAGCCCCACAGCAGCTCCTCCACCTCGTTCGCCACGTTCTCGCGCACCCGGGCGAGGAGCGCGTCTGCGAGCTCGCCGCTCGCCTCGAGCTGCCAGGCGACAACGAGGATCCCGCTCTCGCCGGCGAGCAGCGAGGAGCCGGCCGGCGACGGGAGCGGCGTCTCGCCCGTGAACTGGGGCCCGGCGCGCCAGAGCTCGAGCGTGCGCGCCGCGGCGCCAGGTCGATCACAGGCTCCGCATGTCCGCGCAGGCGCAGGGCCTCGAGCGCCCAGATCACTCCGGCGGCGCCGCAGTAGAGCTCCTTCAGCGGGGGCCGGAAGTCCCATGCGTCCCACTCGTGGGCGGGCCAGATCGCGTCCCGGACGCGCGCCTCGTCCCACGGCTCGTCGACAAGCGGCTTGAACGCCTCGGGCCGGTACAGCATGTACCCAGCCTATGCCACGGTCACCTGGCGTTCTGAGGCGGGAAATCCCCGGACTGACCAAGTGCTACCACCTTCGTCGAAGGCCGGACGAGAAACGCCCAGGTGTGGTGTTGCGCCCTTCGAGGCGATCCGCTCAGGTGAAAGGCGCTCCAGGGCCACGTCTCGGTCAAGAGGACGACCGGTAAGCCGCTGAAGCGCCCTGAACTGTACGAGACGCGCGCCGAGCAGACGCCGCTGATCCGGAGGCCGGCGGGCCCGCCTTCCGGGATCATGCAGTGCCTGGAGCCAACCCGGCCGGGGAAGAACAGGGGCAGGCCCTGCGCCTGCGGAGAGCCGACCACGGCCGCGACGATCGCGTTCCTCCCACTCGACGCGGCCGTCGTCGACGTGGCAGTTGTCGCCGCGCCGCTCGGGTGCCGGCAACCGGCCGCGATGCTCGCCAGGACGAGCAGCGCCCCGAGACCAACGGCGAGTTTCATGACTTGCATACGACGCTGCGCGGTTCCCACGTCACCGCGCAGTCGGGACGCTACGCGACGGCTGCGGCCGCGGTCTCCCGCGGCAGGCGGCGCGAGACGATCTGCGAGATGCCGTCGCCGGCCATCGTCACGCCGTAGAGGACGTCCGCGGCCTCCATCGTCTTCTTCTGGTGCGTGACGACGATGAACTGCGCGTGCTCGGAGTAGCGGCGCAGGAGCTCGACGAAGCGGCCGATGTTCGTGTCGTCGAGCGCGGCCTCGACCTCGTCGAGCAGGTAGAACGGGCACGGGCGGGCGAGGAAGAGCGAGAACAGGAACGAGATCGCCCCGAGCGCCTTCTCGCCGCCGGACAGGAGCGAGAGCCGGGTCACGCGCTTGCCGACCGGCCGCAGCTCGACCTCGACGCCGTGCTCGCCGCCCTCCTCCTCGGGCTCGGTCAGCCGCAGCCTTCCGTGGCCGCCCGGGAAGAGCGTCGCAGCGACCTCCTCGAAGTGGGCGCTCACGGCGGCGAACGTCTCGTCGAAGCGCCGCTCGACGGTCTCGGTCAGCTCGGCGCGGAGCTCCTCGAGCTCCTTGAGGCTGGTCTCGAGGTCGGAGCGCTGCTCGACGAGCTCCGAGAGCCGTTCCTTCTCGCGCTCGTGCTCCTCCTTCGCGAGCGGGTTGACCTGGCCCAGCGTCTCCCGGCGCCGTTCGAGGCGCTCGATCTTGTCCGCGAGCTCGTCGCGGTCGTCGCCCTCGGCGGGCTCGACACCTGCCTCGTCGAGCCGCCTCCGTGCCTCCTCGGCTTCCGCCTCAAAGCGGGCGCCCTCGACGCTGATCGCGGACGAGCGCTCGGCCGCCTCTGCTCCCGCGCGCCTGGCCTCGACCTCCTCGCCGCCGAGGCGCCGGAGCTCCGCGGCCAGGTTTCCGGCGCGGCTCGCTCCCGCGTCGACGCGCGCCTGCAGCGGCGCCTCGAACCGCTTCGCTGCCTCGGCCGCTCCCGCGAGTGCCCTGCCGAGGCGCTCCGCGAGCGCGACCAGCGGCTCCACCGGCACAGGCGCAACCTCCTGGGGCAGCTCCTCGGCCCGCCGCTCGAGCTCCTCGGCCTCGCGTGCGAGCGTGCGGCGCCGCGCATCCTGCTGCAGGAGCACCGCCTCGGCCGTCTCGCCCGCGAACCAGAGCTCGCCGCGGTCGGCGTCGTAGCAGTGCCCCTCGCGCGTGACGAGAATCCCGGTCTCGGCGCGGGCGAGGTCGATCGGCTCGGCCAGCCACACGTCCGCCAGCAGCTCGGCGACGCGCTCGCCTCCGGGCTTCACGCGGACTCGGCACGAGAGCGGCTGGGCGCCGACGAGCGGCGGCCGCCCCTTCCGTCCTGCGACGCGCGGCGGGATCAGCACCGCGAGGTCGCCGAGGCCGCCCTTGCGAGCGCGCTCGACGAGCGCAAGAGCCGTCGAGGCATCCGCCGTGACGACGGCGGCCGCGCGGCCGAAGAGCGCCGCCGCCACCGCGCGCTCGTAGCCCGCCTCGACCTCTAGGAGCGATAGCGCCAGCTTCTCGCCCTCCTCGGCGAGCGCCCGCGCCGCCGGCGGCAGACCCTCGCGCTCGGCCAGCGAGTGCTCCAGCGCGGCGAGCCGCTCCCGGACGAGGCGAGCCTGCTCGCGCAGCGTCTCGCGCTCCGGGTTCCGCGCCGTCCGGGGAAGCAGTGGCTCGGCCCGAAGCCGCGCGGCCAGGTCGGCCGCGGCCTCGCGCCGCAGCTCGAGCCGCTCCGTCGCGCTCTTGAGCCGGTAGAGGGCCGAGGTGGCGCCCTCGCCGCGGCCCGCGGCCGCGGCCAGCTCCTCCTCGACGCGGTTCCGCTCGGCCAGCAGGGCCTCGAGCCGCGAGTCCACGCGCTTGCGCTCGAGCGCCGCTGCAGTCCGCCGCTCCTCGAGCTCGGCGAGACGCGCCTCGACCTCGGCCAGGTCGAGCTCGGCCAGCCGCGCCCGCAGCCCCGCGATCTCGCCGCGGAGTTTCTCCGCCCGCTCGGCCGCGCTCGCCTGCAGCGCGAGCGGCCGGAGCCGGCCCTTGACCTCGGCCTCGAGGTCACGCGCCCGCTCGATCTGCACCTGCACGCGAGCGAGCTTCAGCTCGGCCCGGTGGCGGCGGCGCTTGAACTTTCCCAGCCCGGCCGCGTCCTCGATCAGGACACGCCGCTCCTCGGGCTTGCTGGCGAGGATCTCCTCGACCTTGCCCTGGCTGATCACCGAGCCATGGCTGCCGCCGAGCCCGACGTCCGCGAGCAGCTCGACGAGGTCGGTGCGGCGCACGGTTGCACGGTTGACGAGGTACTGACCTTCGCCGCCGCGGTGCAGCCGCCGCGCGACCGAGACCTCGCTGAAGTCCAGGTGCTCGATCGCCCCGTCCTCGTTGTCGAACAGCAGCTCGACCTCGCAGAAGTCCGCCGCCGCGCGCGCGGGCGAACCGGCGAAGAGGACGTCGTCGGGCTTCTCGGCGCGCAGCTCGTGCGGGCTCAGGCTGCCAGAGGCCCAGAGCAGGGCGTCGGCGACGTTCGACTTGCCGGAGCCGTTCGGCCCGACGACGACGGCCACGCCGGGCTCGAGCCGCACCTCGACGGGTTCGGGGAACGACTTGAAGCCGCGCAGCTTGATCGCACGTAGGTGCACGCGCGCGAAGTGTGACGACGCCCGCGGATGACAGGCCGGGCCTCTCGCGAGGAGTATTGTGGGGGCATGGACCTGAGCAGGCTCTGGCGGTGGCTGAAGCCCGGGGAGCCGACGCCCGAGGAAGTCGCCGAGCTCGAGGAGTCCCGCGAGCGGGAGAAGGAACTCGAGGGCGCGCGGGACAAGCATGCGACGGAGAGAACCGGCTCCTCGGTCACCGGGCGGCGGCTCTGAGCCCCGGGCGCGAGGAGTATTCTGAGAGCGTGAGACTGAGCAGGCTCTGGAGCTGGATGAAGCCTCGGAAGCTGACTCCCGAGGAGCTGGAAGAGCTCGAGGAGTCGCGCCGCGAGCGCGAGAAGGAGCGCGAGGACGCCCGCGATCTCTATCTCGAGTCGAGCGACCCCTCCCAGGAGGCAGTCAAGGGCTTCCTCTGGTTTCCCTGAGGCCCGTCGCGCTGACGGTCGTGCTCCGTTGACCCTGCGAGCCAGCGGAGTTACCTTCGAGTGGTTCGCTGGTTCGGTGATTTGCCTGCGGCCTTAGCGCTGGGCCAGGAGTGCCACCAGCAACCGCGGAGGTGATTGGGAGTGGCCTCAGGAGCCTTTCAGGAGGTAGTGCGACCGTACGAGCGCGTGATGGTCGCGCTCCCGCCGTGCCAGAGCACGGGCGCGGTCGAGTTCAACCGCATCTTCGTCTCGCTGGCCAGCGATTTCGACGGCGCCCGGGTGAGGCTGGCCATCGGCAAGCCCGGCCAGTGGAACGTCGAGGACAACCTGCCCGTCCCCGCGGGGAGGAGCGTGGTCCGCGAGCTGCAGCCGGGGGACGAAGTCGCGTCGGTCATCCACGAGGGGGGCGAACCGGTAGCCGTCCTGGTCGAGTACCAGGGGCTGTAGCCCGTCAGCGCGGAACTGACGGCTGGGGCTCCGCCGCCGCGTCCGTCTCGACCTGGACTCCGCGGCGGAGCCCCAGGATCGCCACGACTGCCGCGACGGCCATGCCTCCGGCCATCACGTAGAGCACCGAGCGGGTCGCGTACGCGAAGTCGAGCCGGATGAAGTGCGGGATCGCGCCCGAGCCTGGCGGCGCCGACGACTGCGAGATGTGGACCGCCTCCGCCGATGCCCGGCCCGACGGAAGGCCCACGGCCTCCAGCGAGGACGTCGTCCGGTCCTTCATCTCGGAGACCAGGATCGTGCCGAGGATGGCGAGCCCGAGGCTGGCCGTGTAGTTCCGGACCGTCTGGGTGATGCCCGTCGCCTCCCCGTAGGACAGCCGCGAGGCCCGGTTGACCGCGTCCGTGCTGGCGGGTCCGAGCATGAACCCCATCCCGGCTCCCGCCAGCACGACATACCAGACGTCCGAGCCCAGGCTCAGGTCGGTCACGTGACCGGCCCAGAGCGCGTACCCGACCGCGGCCAGCGCGCAGCCGAGGACGACGGGCCTCTTCGCCCCGCTCCGGTCGAGCATGCGCCCGCCGATCTGCGCGGCGACCACGAAGCCCAGGAAGAAGTAGAGGAGCACGAGGCTCGCCGACGAGGCGGACTTCCCCAGGCTGATCTGCGCGTACTCGCTGGCAAAGAAGAACGTCGGGATAAAGACGAGCGTCGAGATCCCGAGCACGACGTTCTCGACGAGGAACGGCCGGATCCTGAAGATGCGCACCTCGATCAGCGGCGACTCGGTCCGGAGCTCGACGAAGTAGAAGGCGACCAGCAGGACCAGGCCGCCGACGATGCAGAGCCAGGTGCCGGGGTTGCTCCAGCCCCACATCTGCGACTGCTGGAAGCCGAAGACGCTCAGCGCCACTCCGCCGGCGATCAGGACAAGCCCCCGGTAGTCGATCCGCGCAGGCTTGTAGTCGGTGACGGGCCGCGAGACGGCGATCAGCGCGAGCGCGATGATCGCGACCGGGATGTTGACCCAGAAGATCGCCCGCCACGTCCACTGCGTGAGGAAGCCGCCCAGCGTCGGGCCGATGGCCGTCAGCCCTCCGGCGATGCCGAAGAAGAGCGCCAGCGCCCTTCCCCGCTCGCGCAGGGCGAACGTCTGCACGACGATCGCGAGCGCGGCCGGGAACATCAGCGCGCCGCCCGCTCCCTGAAGGGCGCGGAACGTCACCAGCCAGGCCTCGGCGAGACTCCCCTTCGGCGTGAAGCCGCACAGGGCGGACGCGGCGGCGAACACCACGACCCCGATCACGACCATCCGCCTGTGGCCGACGGTGTCTGCCAGCCGCCCGCCGAACGCGAACAGCGCGGCCAGCGCCAGCAGGTAGGCGTTGATCGCCCACTGCATCCCGGTGCTCGTGAGGCCGAGCTCGCGCTGGATCTGAGGCGCGGCGATCGAGACGATCGTCTGGTCGATGAACGTCATCGACACGGCGAAGATCATCGCCGTGAGGATCAGGTTCCTCGAGCCGCCGCGAGCAGGCTCAGTTACCGAAGACGAGATCGCACCCCCTTCGCCGCGGGAGACTACTCCTCGTACTCGTCGTGGCGTCGCAGCGGAAAGTCGGCGTCGCGGCCGTCCGGGACCTGGTCGAGCAGCTGGTAGTAGAACGGCGCGAGCAGGAAGCGGTCGGGCGCCGTGCGCGAGTACGTGTGGTAGATGGTGCCGTCGTCGAGCTTGAAGACGTTCCAGCCCGGCGCCTCTGCGAGACCGTGGGCAAGGTCGGTGCCGACGCTCTCGGCCCAGTCCGCGAGCCAGGGCTCGGGCTCGGCGACGATCTGCGCGAGCTCGCCCTCCCCCATCTGCTCCTCGGTGTGGGCGAAGTCGAAGTCGAAGTTGAAGTCACTCCCGTACGAGGAGACGTACGGGAACTTCCAGCCCATGCGCCGCTTGTAGGCGATCAGCTTCTCGATCGGCGCGCGAGAGATCGCGATCAGCGTGATGTCGCGGTTGTTGACGTGCGGCAGCGCCCCGTCGAAGTGGTCGGCGAGGCCCGTGCAGCCGGGGCACGCGGCCTCGTAGGTCGGCCCGAACATCAGGTGGTAGATGAGAAGCTGCGACCGGCCGTCGAACAGCTCGACGAGCGTCTTCTTCCCGTCCTCGGTGTCGAACGTGTACTCCCGCTCGACGGGCACCCACGGCAGCTCCTTGCGCTGCTTCGCGATCTGCTCGTCGAGCTCGCCGAGCTCACGCTCGCGCTCGAGCAGCTGCGCGCGAGCGGCGGCCCATTCCTGTTGCGTTCCGACCTCGTGCTTCGGCATGGCGGTCGCCTCCCTTGGACGATGTGTCAGGGTAGACCGGCTGAAAGCTCGAGGCTCATCGGTCGAGGCGAGACGGGAGGCGTGCGATGACGGATCTCGGCGGCGGTTTCTACGTGTCGCGGGTGGACAGCGACGACTACGAGCCGGACGACGAGGCCGGCGGTCTCGCGCACGTCATGTTCGAGGACGGTGAGGCGGCGGCCGGGCTCTGGAAGCCCGACCCGGACCCGGCGGTCGACTATGCGGGGCTCGAGCTACCGGCGCGCGAGACGGTCGTCGTCCTGAAGGGGTCGGTGCGGATCGAGGTCGAGGACGGCCCGACGCTCGACCTCGGCGTCGGCGACATGGCGTCGATGCCGGCGGGGGCGGTGACGACGTGGCACCCGTCCCCGGACTTCGAGGAGGTCTGGGTCTACCACTAGGCCCTCGCTAGGCGAGAAAGGCGAGGACGCGCTCCTTGAGCAGCGCGGCCGCGCCCTCGTCGTAGTCCGGCAGGCTGCTGTCCGCGAACAGATGCGCATCGCCTGGGTACAGGAAGAGCTCCCCGTTGTCGACCGCCTGGACGAGCTCGCGCGCGGCAGGGATGTCCTCCACCGCCCACTCGTCGTCCTCCATCATGTGGATCTGGAGCGGGACGCCCTCCGGCCAGGACCCGCCGAACTCGGAGGCCGGGACCGCGGCCGAGAACAGCAGCGCCCCCTTCGCGCCGGGCCGTGTCTGCGCGAGCATCTGCGCCGGGAGCACGCCGAGCGAGAACCCCGCGTACACGAGCTCGTTCGGTAGGGCCTCCACGGCCAGCCGGCCCCGCTCCAGCATCGTCCCGAACCCGACCTCCTGCGCATGGCCGACGCCCTCGTCGAGGTTGCCGAAGGTCCTGCCCTCGTAGAGATCCGGGGCATGCACGACGTGGCCGGCGGCCCGCAGCTCGTCGGCGAAGGCGATGACCCCGGCAGTCTGGCCCTGTGCGTGGTGGAACAGAACGACCTCGGCCACGAGCCATTCGTATCAGCTTCGATCCGATCGTGTAGCGTCGCGCCCGCGGTGAACAGGTTCGAGCAAGCGGTCTACGACTGCATGATCCCGACTGCCGAGCTCCTGGAGCAGACGACGAAGCCGCTGCACCGCGCGATCCTCCTCAACTTCTGGCGCCACGTGCACCTCGAGGGCGCCGGCCGGTACGACGAGATCGTCGCGCCGGACATGATGGTCGACGAGCCCGTCTACCGGGTCACCTGGGGAGCGAACCCGGCGGTGATCACGGGAAAAGAGGGCGTGCTCGCGTTCTACAACGCCGTCGGCGAGTCGGTGCTGTGGCACTCGGACGACCGGCTCGCGGTCGGCGACTGGGGGATCTCCGACGAGATCACGTTCCACCAGCTCGCCCGCGGCGCCGACCTCAGAGCCGTCGGATACGAGGTCGACGACGACGAGACGCTGTACCACGCCGCGAGCCGGCAGGCGTTCATCTGGCCCTACGACAGCCAGGCGCGCCTCGCCGGCGAGCACCTCTACGAGGACAAGACGAGCCTCGTGATCGAGGAGGTGAGACCCGAGGAGGCCATCACCCCCGCGCGGGTCCGCGAGATCCACTCCGAGCAGCTGGCCAGGCTCGAGGCCGAGCGCGGCGACCGGTTCTGGGTCTACGCCGGAGATTGACCGGAACGACTAGGCGACGAGCTCCTTGAACCCGGGCTCCTCGCGGATCGGGTCGAAGTCCGAGTCGCCCTTCGCGTACGAGCGGAACTGCTCAGACCTGTCGATCGCCTGCCGAAGATGGTCGATCGCATCGTCGGTCCGGCCGGCGAGGCTCTCGCAGCAGGCGAGGTTGTACAGCGGCAGCGAGTACTCGGGGTTGGCCTCGACCAGCTCGCGCCCCCGGTCGGCCGCCTCGTCGTAGTCGCCTGCCTCGTACAGAGAGCGAAGCGGTGCCCAGAGCTCCCAGCCGACGGGCTCGTACACCTTCCCGGGGGCGGCGCCGACGGCGACGACCGTCGTCCCCGGCTCCTCGGCGAACGCCGTCCGCTTGACGGCCGGCGGTGCGAACACGAACGTGCCGGCCGGCGCGTCCACCCGCTCGCCGTCGAGCTCGAACGTCGCCCGGCCGCTGTGGACGAGGTAGAGCTCCTCGTCCCCATCCTCCTGATCCGCCTCGTCGTGCTCGTTGATGATCCGGTCGCCCGCCTCACGCGCCGTCCACGCGTTGACGCCGAAGGCGCGGATGTCGAAGTGGTACCGGACGGGCCGCCACGGACACCGCCCGTCGTCGATCTCGTCGATCTCGTCCAGGTGCGCGACTGCGTAGCTGCTCATGGGAACCTCCTTCGGGTCGTTGCGTAGCATGCCCCCCGTGCAGGAGCTGGCGGAGGGGCTGTGGTGGTGGGAGGCCGTCCACCCCGAGTGGACGGACGACACAGACGCCGCGGCGGAGGGCTGGGGTCCCGAGGTCTCCTCGTACGCGATCGACGACGGCGAGCAGCTGCTGCTGATCGACCCGACCGTGTTGCCAGAGCCGGTCGAGGAGCTGGCGGCGAGCCGGGAGACGGCGATCGTGCTGACCTGCCCCTGGCACCGGCGGGACGCACCGGAGCTCGCACAGCGCATCGGCGCGCAAATCTATGTGCCGCCGCCGGACGAGGGCGATCCGAGCCCGGTCGAGGGGCACGTGTTCAGGGCCGGCGAGAAGCTGCCGGTCGGCGTCGAGGCATTTCCCGGGATGGAGCCCAACGACCTCGTGCTGTGGATCGAGAGCCGGGGCGCGCTCGTCGCCGGGGACACGCTGATCGACCGCGGCAAGGGCCTCGTGTTCCCGGCCGACTGGGCCAACAAGGGCGTTCCTCCCGAGCAGATCCTCGCGTCGCTGCAGCCGCTCCTGGAGCTGCCGGTCGAGCTGGTGCTGCCCACGCACGGGGAGCCGACCGACCGGGCGGCTCTCAAGCGCGCCCTCTCCTGACGCAGTCCGCGCGGTGCGAGCGTCGCGCCTAGCCCGGGGCGAGCGAGTAGCGGTAGATCTTGACGCCCGTCGTGGGCGAGGAGCCGAGCTGGTAGAGCTTCGCGCCCGGGCCGATGCGGAGGTCGGTGATCACGTCGCCCCACGCGGCACGGGCCGGCTTGGGCTCGGCAGAACGGCCGTGCGGCAGCGAGAACCGGGCGAGCGTGCCGGAGGCCGTCTGGGCGAGCCGCAACACGACGTACTCATCTTTGAAGCTCTTGCCGCTACCGGTGACCTCGAGCAGGACCACCGGATTGCCGCCGAGGAGTGCAGGCGTGGCCTCAGGATGCGGCCAGATCACCGTCCGGCTG
>Ga0335084_10000599_pt1 | contig 31131 bp, 30 predicted proteins | sample Lox_Sample_44_FD_206721 | JGI IMG/M metagenome (GOLD analysis project Ga0335084, IMG submission 206721) | Soil microbial communities from Loxahatchee National Wildlife Refuge, Florida, United States - Lox_Sample_4.4 | ecosystem: Environmental > Terrestrial > Soil > Wetlands | place: USA... | reverse complement strand
CGCGACTCGCTGCGCGACGGCGGCGACGTGATCCCGCTGGTGCGCGAGGCGCCGGCGCGCATCCACCCGCCGCTGGTGGTGCTCTGCGACATCTCCGGATCGATGAATCCCTACGCGCGCATGTTCCTGCACTTCCTGCACGCGATCACCAACGACCGCGACCGCGTCTCGGTGTTCGTGTTCGGCACGCGACTCACCAACATCACGCGCCAGCTGCGCCACCGCGACGTGGACGTGGCGATGGCGCGCGTCGCCGACGCGATCAAGGACTGGTCCGGCGGCACGCGCATCGGCTCCAGCCTGCGCGAGTTCAACTGGCGCTGGGGACGGCGCGTGCTCGGGCAGAACGCCTGCCTGCTGCTGGTGTCGGACGGCCTGGACCGCGAGGCGGGCGAAGGCCTGGGCGAGGAGATGCAGCGCCTGCACAAGTCCTGCAGGCAGCTCGTCTGGCTCAACCCGCTGCTGCGCTACGAGAAGTTCGAGGCCCGGCCCGCGGGCGTGCGCGCGATGCTGCCGCACGTCGACCGCTTCCTGCCGGTGCATAATCTGAAGAGCCTGGTGGACCTCGCGCGCGTGCTGACGGACGAACCGGCCAGGCGAATGGAGAAGCAAGCATGGAAATGACCGGCGAGCAGCTCATCCACGCCAGCCAGGCGAAGACCTGGGCCGCGCTCAACGACCCGGCGATCCTCAAGGAGTGCGTGCCGGGCTGCGAGTCGATCGAGCACGCGGGCGGCAACGAATACGTCGTGCTGATGACCGCGCGCGTAGGCCCGGTGAGCGCCAAGTTCAAGGGCCGCATGACGCTGTCCAACATCGTCGCGCCGGATTCCTACTCGATCGCCTTCGAGGGCCAGGGCGGCGTCGCGGGATTCGCCCGGGGCAGCGCCGACGTCAGGCTGGCGGGCGAGGGCCAGGCCACCAGGCTCGCCTACAAGGTCAAGGCGAACGTCGGCGGCAAGCTCGCGCAGATCGGCTCGCGCCTCGTGGACGCGGCGGCCAACAAGGTGGCGGGCGACTTCTTCGCCGCCTTCAACGAGAAGGTCGGCGAGCCCGCGCACGCGGCGGCGGGCGGGCACGACGAACAGCACCCGGCGCCGGTGCCGCGCGACCCGGACCTGCCGCAGATCTCGGATGCCTCGCTGTCGTTCTTCGCGGCCGGCGCGCTGGTCGTGTTCGTCGTCGCGCTCGTCACCTTGTTCTGAGAATTAGTTCACGGCGCCGCGCGCGCAAGGCGCCGCCGCCCGTCCGCCGCCCGCCTCCGCCCGTCCCGCGGCTGGACAATGAGGCAATAGTTCCTCCCTGACGGATTCTTGCAAATCGTACTCTGGGACATCCCCACTTCCCCGGAGAGACGGCATGGGCGCAGTCCCGCTGCACCAGCAAACCACGGTCGGCTTCGCACCGACGACGGAACGACGCCAGGCGGTGCTCCTGTGCACGGAGCTGCGCGGCCTTGCGCGCATGTCGGAGGCGCTCGAGCCCAGCCTGGTGCTGTTCCTCGCCAACGAGTTTTTCGGTTTCTCCGCCGACCTGGTCGCCGCGCACGGCGGCGAGCCGATGGCTTCGCAGCACGACATGCTGCTCTCTGTCTTCACGCGCGGCAGCCCGCTGCAGACGGCGCAGCAGGCAGTGCGTGCAGCGCAGCGCATCCAGGCGGAGTTTCCGGCCGTCGCGGAAAGATGGCGCACGACCTATGGCCTGCGCACCGCCGTCGCGCAGGGCCTGCACCTGGGCGAAGCCGTACTGGGCATCGCCGGGCCGACCGGCCTCGAGCGCCGCGTCGCCTTCGGCGACAGCGTCAGCCTCGCGCAGTGCATGGTCAACCGCGCGCGCGCGGGCGAATTCGTGATGACCGAAGCGGTGATGGGCGCGCTCTCGGTCGAGAACCTCGACCTCGATGCCGAGCCTCTGCCGCAGCTGGAGCTGCCGCGCCGCGCGCCGATCCGGATCTACGGCGTGCTGGTCGAGGCGCGGCTGGACTTCACCAGGCCGCCTGCGGACCCGGTTCGCGGCTAGGCACGTACCGCCGCGCGAATCGCCTGCGCAAGCTGTTCCGGCGGGTAGGCGCCCGAGAGGCCCGATTCCCGGTTGAAGATGAACGTCGGCACGCCGCTGATCCCGAGTTCGCGCACGCGCTCTTCCTTTTCGGAGACGCTGGCCTCGTCCCTGCCCTCCGGCCACCCGCTCACGTCCGCGCCCTTCGCAATGGCCTCCAGCACGGCCGCATCGCCGATGTCGCGCGCCTCCTCGAAGTAGGCGCGGAACAGCGCATCGACGACGGCATCGCCCTTGCCCTGCTTCTGCGCAAGCTCCACCAGCTGGTGCGCGGCAACGGTGTTCGGCGTTCGCTGCATGCGGTCGAAGGCGAAAGCGATGCCTTCGCCCGCGCCTTCCTGCGCCACGCGCGCATCCAGCGCGCGCCCCTTTTCGACCGAGCCGAACTTGGCGCGCCGGTAGTCGGCGCGCGCCACGCCCTCGCGCGGCATGCCCGGGTTGAGCTGGAACGGCAGCCATTCGATGCGCGCCTCGACCTCTCCCTTGAGCGATTCGAGCGCCTTCTCCAGCCGCCGCTTGCCGATGTAGCACCACGGGCAAATGACGTCGGAGGCGATTTCGATGAGGATCGGCCTGGCCATGCTCAGTCTCCGGCGATGGTCATATTGTCCACCAGGATCGAGCCGCAGCGGTACGCGCCGCGCACCAGCTCGTCGCTGCCCACCGCGACGATGCCGCGGAACATGTCCTTGAGATTGCCCGCGATGGTGATTTCCTCGACCGGGTAGGCGATCTCGCCGCCCTCCACCCAGTAGCCGGCCGCGCCGCGCGAATAGTCGCCGGTCAGCAGGTTCACGCCCTGCCCGAGCATGTCGGTTACCAGGAGGCCGCGCCCCATCTTCCTCAGCATGCCGGCCAGGTCCGGGCCGCTCGATTTCACCACCAGGTTGTGGTTGCCGCCCGCGCTGCCGGTGCTCTTCAGCCCGAGCTTGCGCGCCGAATAGCTGCCGAGGAAGTATCCCTGCAGGACGCCGTCCCGCACCACGTCGCGCCGGCGCGTCGCCACGCCCTCCTCGTCGAACGGCGTGCTCGCGAGCGCGCGCGGCTCGTGCGGCCGCTCCTCGATGGCGAATCCCCTGGCGAACACCTGCTTGCCGAGCGCGTCCACCAGGAACGAGGACTTGCGGTACAGGCTGCCGCCGCTCGCGGCCGACACGAACGAGCCCATCAGGCCGATGGCCGACGGCGCCTCGAACAGCACCGGCGCCTGGCAGGTCGCGATCTTGCGGGCGCCCAGGCGCGCCAGCGCGCGGCGCCCCGCATATTCGCCCAGCGCCTCCGCCTCGGCGAGCCGGCCCGGCAGGCGCGCGGCGCTGTACCAGTCGTCGCGCTGCATCGCACCGCTGTCCTCGGCGATCACCGAAAGCGACAGCGAATGGCGCGAGGTCGGAAAGCCGTGCATGAAGCCCAGGCTGTTGGCGAAGACGAACTGCGAGTGCTGCGCCGAAACGCTCGCGCCCTCGGAATTGCGGATCTTCGGCGACAGCGCGAACGCGGCGCGTTCCGTGCGGCGCGCGATGCGGATCGCCTCCTCGGTGCCGAGATCCCAGGGATGGAACAGGTCCAGGTCGAGCCTGGCCAGGTCGGGTGCGCGCGCGAGTTCCCGGGGCTCGGGCGGCCCGGCGCAATCGTCGACGGCAGTCTTGCGCGCGATCGCGGCGGCGGCTTCCACCGCGCTCGCGAGCGCCGCGGGCGAGAAATCCGAGGTGCTGGCATGTCCGCGCCGCGCATTTGGCCGGTCGCCGAAATACAGCGTGATGCCGATACCCTTGTCGCGGTTGTGCTCGATGGTGTCGGGCTCGTTCTTGCGCACGGTCACCGACAGTCCGTAGCCCTCGGAAACCTCGCATTCGCAGGCAGAGGCGCCCGCGCGCTTCGCCGCGTCGAGCACCGCCTGCGCGAACTGCTCGAGCTGCGCGCTCGTGTAGGTGAAGCGATGGGCCTTCGGCATGGCGCGCTATCATACAAGCGGTGGACGCCGAATTCGCCAGCCGCACGAAGAAAAAGGAGCACGTCGAGGAGCTGCAGAAGCTCGGCACGGCGCTGGTCGCGCTCGCGCCGGTGCAGCTCGACGCGATCGACCTGCCGGCCGAATTGCGCGGCGCGGTGCTGGAAGCGCAGCGCATCCGCAGCCACGAGGCGCGCCGCCGCCAGCTGCAGTTCATCGGCAAGCTCATGCGCAGGATCGACCCGGAGCCGGTGCGAGCGGCGCTTGCCGCCGTCGCCGGCCGCTCGGCCGCCGCGCGCGCGCAGCAGCGGCGGCTGGAGGCCTGGCGCGAGCGCCTGATCGGCGACGACGACGCACTGACCGAATTCGCCGTGGAGCACCCGCAGGCGGACCTGCAGGCTCTGCGCACGCTGATCCGCAATGCGCGCAAGGAAATCGCCGAAGCCCGGCCGCCGAGAGCGCAGCGGGAACTGTTCAGGGTGTTGCGGGAGTCTTCCCATGATTGAACTCGAACACCTGATGAACGTGAAGGTCGCGCTCGATCCTGTCCGCGATCTCGGCGATACGCCGCTGGGGCGGCGGCGCATCATCGGCATCACCGGCGGCAGCTTCGCCGGCCCGCGGCTCTCCGGCAAAGTGCTGCCCGGCGGCGCCGACTGGCAGCTCGTGCGCGCCGACGGCGTCGCCTGCCTCGATGCGCGCTACACGCTGCAGGCCGCGGACGGCGCGCTCATCTACGTGAACAACAGGGGCTACCGCCACGGGCCGCCCGAGGTGATCGAGCGGCTGGCGCGCGGCGAGGACGTGGACCCGGCGCTCTACTACATGCGCGCGACGCCCTGGTTCGAAACCTCGGCGCCGGCCTACGCCTGGCTCAACCGCAGCATCTGCGTCGCCACCGGCGCGCGCCGCGCCGCGGCCGTGGAGCTGGATTTCTTCGAGGTCAAATGAGCGAATTGCGCGTCGGCATCGTATCGATCAGCGACCGCGCTTCCGGCGGCGTCTACAGGGACGAGGGCATCCCCGCGCTCAAGGCCTGGCTCTCGCAGGTCGTCACGGCCCCGGCCCTGCATTTCGAGGAACGCCTGATTCCGGACGAAAAGAACGTCATCGAGAAGACGCTGAAGGAGCTTGTCGACGGCCAGGGCTGCCACCTGGTGCTGACCACCGGCGGTACGGGACCGGCACCGCGCGATGTCACGCCCGAGGCCACGCTCGCGGTGGCCGACAAGGAAATGCCCGGCTTCGGCGAGCAGATGCGCGCGGTGAGCCTGAGATACGTGCCGACCGCGATCCTCTCGCGCCAGGTTGCCGTCGTAAGGAAGCAGGCGTTGATCATCAACCTGCCGGGTCAGCCCAAGGCGATCAAGGAAACGCTGGACGGGGTCTTCGCTGCCGTGCCCTACTGCATCGACCTCATCGGCGGCCCCTACATCGAGACCAAGGAGAGCCTGGTCAAGGCCTTCCGTCCGAAGAGCGCGCTGCGGCCGAAAGGCGCCTAGAGGCCGTGCGCGCGGGACTCCCGGCGACCTTCCCCTGCCCGACGGTCCTGCGATGTCCGCAAAGATAAGCTACGGCTACAGCGTGGCGCTAGCCGTGCTGCTGCTTCCGTTCGCCTGCGCCATGTTCTTCACCTTTCCCCTGGCGGACGATTTCGGCCGGGCGGTCCTCGCCCATGGGCTGTTCGACTGGGTCGGCGGATTGCACGACCTCGTCTGGCACTGGTTGCACTGGAGCGGCCGCTACACGCACCATTTCCTCGCTGTCTTCCTGGGCGACGCCGTCCTTACGCGCGCGGGATACGGCGCGGTGTGCCTGGGCGTGTTTTCCCTCTACGGCATCGCCCTGTACGGGATTTTCTCCCAGGTCGCGGCGGGCGCGCGCCGGCGGGAGCGCGCATTCCTCACTCTGGCCTCGATCGCGGCGCTCGCCGCCGGGCACGAGGCGCTCAACATCACCTACTACGTCGTGACCGACGCGCTTGGACTGGGCATCGGCAACGCCATGGTGCTCATGTTCATCTTCGCCCTCTGCCGGATCTGGCACTTGCCGGCCCTGCGGCGCCGCGACCTTGCCTTCGCGCTGTTTTGCTCCGCGTTCGCCGTCGGCTGCTACGAGCACGCGGCCATTGCGGCCTGCGTCGCGGCGGCGCTGGCGCTGTGGATGGCCTGGCGCTGCGGCCACCCGCATCGCACCGCCTTCGCGCGCATCTTCGGGGCGACCGTATTGTTCCTGCTCGTGTCGTTCCTGGCCCCAGGCAATTTCAGCCGGCAGCGCATACGCGCCGTCACGCCGGACAGGATCTTGGCGCAGCTGCTGTCGGCCGGCCGGGATTGGGTCGCCATTGCATGGAGCGCGCTGTCTACCCATTTTGCGGCGCTCGCCCTGTTCCTCGGCCTGGTGGTCACGCCCCGGACCCGCGACGGCACGCAGGCCATTCCCCGGGGACAACTCGCGCTCGCCGGTCTGGCGGGCTTCATCGCCGTTTCCGCGGGAATCGTGATCGTGCACGCCCTGAGCGACGTGCGCGCAACCGACATTCCCAAGCTGCCCGCAAGCATCCACCTGCTGCTGGGAGCTGTTCTCGCCTATGTGCTGATGGGCTGCGCCGGCACGTTGAGGGCGCGCCTGGAGCGGGTCCCTGCGATCCTGCTGTTGCTGCCGCTCGTACTCCTGTTCGCCGCGTCCGACAACACGATCGCGACGTTTCGCTCATTGCTCACCGGGCAACTGGACGCGTACGCCTCCATCATGACGCAGCGTCTCGCTGCAATCGGTGCCACACGGGACGAGAACGTGCGCCTGGCGCCGCTGCAGCATTGCCCATTCCCCGCGTGCGTTACCGAGCCGATTCCGGCCAGCGACGCCACCTGGCCCGCGGCCCACATCGCCGCCCTGTACGCGAAGCGCAGCGTCCTCACTGCGCCCGCCGACGCATCCCGCGCCTTCGCGTCCTTCCTGGCCAGGCCGTCCGCGGCCTGGACGCAGCTCCCCGGTAGCGGGATCTACGCCGCCTATGCCGCGCTCGATCCGGGCCCCAATGCCACCTACCGCGACGGCTGGATATTTGTTCGCGCTGCGCGCCCGGCATCTCCGCCTGCAATGAACGTCCTCGTCGTGCCGCGCATGCCATGGGGCTATCTTCCCGCCGGATTCGAATCGGCACGGCGCGCGGAACTCTTCGGCGCCGCGTCGTTTTCGCTCACCGCGCAGCATGCATTTTTCGGCAGCCTGCACACACCGCGGCTTGCGCCCGTGCCCGCGGGTGATGCCGCCGGAACGGGCGCGGCGGCCGCGCTCCTTGGCGCGCCGCTCGGGCTCGCCGATCCCGCCGACGTCTTCGCCGTCTTCGTCAGCCTCGACGGTTCCCGGTATGACCGCCTAACCAACGTCCAGCAGTGAGGTTCCCATGGCAAATCCGATGCAACGCGCGCGCATTTCGATTGTGGTGCCCTTCTATAACGAGGAACCGGGCATCGCCGATTTCGAGAACGGCATTCGCCCGGCTCTGGACGCCGTGCCGGATTGCGACTTCGAGATCGTCTGCGTGGACGACGGCAGCGACGACGGGACGCTCGCCAGGCTGCACGCGGCCGCGGCGCGCGACCCGCGCTACGTGGTCATCGGCCTGTCGAGGAACTTCGGCAAGGAAGCGGCGCTGACGGCGGGCATCGACCACGCCTCGGGTGACGCGGTCATCCCGATGGACGCGGACCTGCAGGATCCCCCGGAATTGATCCGCGATCTGGTTGCCCAATGGCGTGACGGCGCGGAAATCGTGCTGGCACGGCGCGCCGACCGCTCCTCCGACACCTTTCCCAAGCGCGTGCTTTCCGGCTTGTTCTACAGGATCTACAACGGGCTCTCCGACATCGAGCTGCCCGAAAACGTGGGCGATTTCCGGCTCATGGACAGGATCGCGGTAGAAGCCCTGAAGCAGCTTCCGGAGCGGCAACGCTTCATGAAGGGGCTGTTCGCCTGGGTGGGCTTCAGGACGCGGAGCGTCGAATACACGCGGCCGCCCCGCGCATCGGGGCAATCCAGGTTCACCGGCCTGCGACTCTGGAATTTCGCGCTGGACGGCATCACCAGCTTCAGCACCCTGCCCCTGCGCATCTGGTCCTACATCGGCGCGATGGGCGCCATCGTGAGCGCCGCGTACGGCGCCTACATTCTCCTGCGCACGCTGGTGCAGGGCGTCGACGTCCCGGGATACGCTTCGTTGCTCGCGGCGACTCTTTTCGTCGGCAGCATGCAGCTGGTCAGCATCGGCATACTGGGCGAATATATCGGCCGCATCTACGTCGAATCGAAGCAGAGGCCGAGATACATCGTGCGCAGCAAGCAGACAGGGGCCGGCCTCCCCCGGCGCCCCCCGCAGGCCTGAAGGCGCGCCATGGCACAGCCTCTCGATGCGATAGAACGGGAGACGGGCGCGGCGCCGGGCGCCGCAGTCATCTGGCTGCACGGCCTGGGCGCGGACGCGCACGACTTCGAGCCGATCGTGCCCGAACTCGGCCTGCCCGCGGCAAAGCCCGTGCGCTTCGTCTTCCCGAACGCCCCGCAGCGGCCGGTGACGATCAACATGGGCATGCGCATGCGCGCCTGGTACGACATCCTGCAGCTGGGCGGCGGAGCGGAGGACGAGGCCGGGATCCGCGAGGCGCAGGTGCTGCTGGAAAGATTGGTCGAGCGCGAAAAGACGCGCGGCATTCCCGCCCGGCGCATCGTGCTGGCCGGGTTCTCGCAGGGCGGCGCCATCGCGCTGCAGGCGGGCCTGCGCCACGTCGAGCGCCTGGCCGGCGTAATGGCGCTCTCGACCTACCTGCCCCTTGCGCAGACGCTGGCCGCGGAGCGCGCCGCCATCAACGGCGACCTGCCCATCTTCATGGCGCACGGGTCGCTCGACCCGATGATCCCGGCGCATCGTGCGCAGCTGTCGCGCGACGCGCTGCTGGGCCTCGGCTACCCGGTGCAATGGCGCGAATACCCCATGGCGCACGCCGTGTGCCCGCAGGAAATCGGCGACATCGCCGCGTTCCTGCTCAGGATTCTTTGATCAATTCCCGGAATCGGGCGATCTCGTAGTCCTCGCCGCGCTCGGCGACGGCCTGCGGGACGTAGACGAAGCGGCGCCCGCCGAGCGCCGCTTCGAGGTTCTGCGCCGGCGCGAACACGCCCGGCTTCAGGACGATGCGCGTATCCGCCGCTTCGCCGTTCTTCAGCAGCACGCCCTGCTCCGTCGCGGAGCGCGCGCCGCTGACCGCGAACCGGGAGAGCACCGGCGTCTTGGAAAGCGTCTCGATGCCGACGCGCGCCTGCTGCCCGGTCACCTTGTTCACGCGGCGCACGACGCCGAGCACCCAGTTGCTGCCGCCCTCGGGCTGCAGCGCGACGAGCGCGCCGACGCGCAGCCAGTCGCCCTTGAGCTGCGGCACCACCGCGCCGAAGCCGCCCGAGCTCACGTTCTCGACGATCCAGCTCTCGGCATCGCGGTTTTCGAAATCGAGCGATTCGCTGCCGCCGAGCACTCCAACGACGCCGTCGTAGCCGGACACGACCGACAGGCGCGACTTCACGGCGTGGCGCTGCGCCTTGCGCTCCGGAGCCTGCGGCGACCAGTACATGTGCAGGTGGCGCAGCACCTCCAGCGCGGCCTGCGGTTCGTCGCCGGCAATCCCCAGTTCCGGCGGCGCCGCGCCGCCGACCATCAGGCGCTCGGCCTGCGCGTGCGCTTCCTCGAGCGCGCCGCCGGCGCCGAAATAGCGCACGCCCGGGCCCGGCTGCGGCGCGCGCGAGAGGCGCGCCGGCGTCATCGCCTTGGCGAGGTCCGTCCAGTACGCGCAGGCGGGCGCCGGCGCCGCGCCGATGACGAAACGCGGCGCAAGCGCGGCGATCAGGCGCTCGGCCAGCTCCACTTCGCGCGGCAGCAGCCCGTCGGGCGAGCTCGCGCTGAACATCGCGCCCCTGAGGAACTCCAGCTGGGGCGTCGACTCGACGCCCGCGCCCGGGTACACGGCCACTTTCGCCAGCGCGAGCTGGCGCGTCTCGGCATAGGCGTAGACGCTGTTGAAGACACCCCAGCTCGCGAGGTCGATCGGGCCGTAGCGCATGTGCATCCACTTGATCTGCTGCGCGTAGCTGCGCAGCGTGCGCGCGAGCAGCAGCGGCAGCAGCTCCCTGGCGCCGTCGGCGCCCTTCGCCTCGCGCACGAACAGGTCGACGCAGCGAGCGAGGGCGGTGCCCGCCTGCTTCCAGTACCCATGCAGCGCGGTCCAGAGCCGGTTCTCCTGGAAGCGGGACGGCCGCGCGCTCGTGAAATATTCCCGCGCCAGCTTGCGCAGGCGCGGCTGCGCCGCCTCGTCGAGCATGAACAGCGTCCGGATGCGGGCCTCGGGCTTGAAGCCCTCGGCCGCGGCCACGGATTCCAGCCAATGCGTCAGCTCTTCGAGCGCCTTGGCGTCGTCCCCGGGCAGCGCCTCGAGCAGGCGCCTGGCCTCCTTCGGGTCCGCAAACGGATGGTCCGGCTTTCCGCCGCCAAACAATTTCACCTTGGATTACCTCCGCAAGCCGTGCATGATACCCGCAGGGGAACACCCGGCCCCCGCCAATCTCATGCGCTTCCTGATCGTCGACGAATCCAGCGAATTCCGGCGCATGCTCGCGACCATGCTGCGTACGCGCTGGCCGGCGGCGCAGGTCGACGAATCGGATCCGCGCCGCAACGGCAATCCGGCGGCCGCGCTGGCGCGGGAGGGCTGCGACGCGGTGCTGCTCGATGCACGCCCGGCGGGCGCCGACGGGCTCGCCTGGCTGGCGGAAATCCGCAAGGATCCGAACGCGCCGCCGGTGGTGCTGCTCGCCGAGCAGGGCGACACGAACATCGCGATCCAGGCCATGAAGGCGGGCGCCGCCGATTTTCTGCGCAAGACGAGCCTGACGCCGCAGCGCCTCGCGCGCGCGCTGGAAGACGCCATGCGCGAGCAGGAGATCCGCCGGAAGGAAGTGACCGGAACGCACACGCCGTTCGCGCGCACCGCGCCCATCGATCCGCGCCGCATCGGCCTGCCGCTGCCCGGAGCGCCGGTATCGATTGCCGGCTACCGCACGCTGCGCATGATCGGCGAAGGCGGCATGGCGCAGGTCTACCTTGCCGAGCGCATCGCGGACGGCTTGCAGCTCGTGCTCAAGGTGCTCGACCCCGGCCTGCGCGGCAACCAGACCTTCCTGCGGCGCTTCAAGCGCGAATACAAGCTGCTCGCCCTGATCGAGAACGAGTACGTGGCGCGCATCTACGACTACGGCTTCTCCGGCGACCATCCCTACATCGCCATGGAATACCTGCCCGGCGGCACGCTTGCGGCGCGCATCCAGGAAGGCATGAGCTCTCTCGCCGCACTGCGCCTGACCTCGCAGATCGCCAAGGCGCTCGACGCGATCCATTCGCAGGGCGTGGTGCACCGGGACCTCAAGCCGCAGAACATCATGTTCCGCGACAGCGGCCGGCCGGTGATCGTGGATTTCGGCCTGGCGAAGGACGTCGATTCGACCACCAACCTGACCCGCCACGGCGAAATCATGGCGACGCCCCGCTACATGAGCCCGGAGCAGTGCATGGGCAAGCCGGCGGACGCGCGCTCCGACCTCTATAGCCTGGGCGCGATCTTCTACGAGATGATCGCCGGCCATAAGCTGTTCGGCGACGAGGGCCCGGCAGGACTCGTCTACCAGCACGTACATGGCGAAATCCCGCTGCTGCCGGCGCACTTGTCCGGCTACCAAACCATCATCGATCGGCTGCTCGCGAAGAATCCGGACGACCGCTTCCAGAGCGCGCGCGAACTTTTCGCTACCATCGCGGTATGACGAGCGCCGACGGCGAACGCCAGTACCTGGAACTGCTCGCCGAAGTGCTGCGGGGCGGCGCGCGCAAGGCCGACCGCACCGGCACCGGCACGCTCTCGGTCTTCGGCCGCCAGCTGCGCTTCGACCTGGCGGAGAGCTTCCCGCTGCTCACCACCAAGAAGCTGCATCTGAAGTCGATCATCCTCGAGCTGCTCTGGTTCCTGCGCGGCGATACCAATGTCCGTTGGCTGCAGCAGCGCGGCGTGACGATCTGGGACGAGTGGGCCGACGAGAACGGCGAACTCGGCCCCGTCTACGGCTACCAGTGGCGCCACTGGCGCGCGCCCGACGGCCGCGAAATCGACCAGATCCGGCAGGTGCTGGACTCGCTGCGCGCCAGGCCGGATTCGCGGCGGCACCTCGTGAGCGCGTGGAACCCTGCGGACGTCGATCGCATGGCGCTGCCGCCGTGCCACGCGCTTTTCCAGTTCTACGTCGCCGGCGACAGGCTGTCCTGCCAGATGTACCAGCGCAGCGCCGATCTTTTTCTCGGCGTGCCGTTCAACATCGCCTCCTATGCGCTGCTCACGCTGATGGTGGCCCAGGTGACGGGACTGAAGCCCGCCGAGTTCGTGCTCACGCTGGGCGACGCCCACCTCTACCTCAACCACCTCGAGCAGGCGCGCGAGCAGCTCGCGCGCGCACCGCGGCCTTTCCCGCGCATGAGGCTGAACCCGGCCGTGCAGGACCTGTTCGCCTTCGCTTACGAGGACTTCACGCTGGAGGGCTACGCGCCCCACCCCGCGATCAAGGCGCCCATCGCCGTATAAAAAAAGCGGCCCGCCTCTCTAGGGGGGAGAAGACGGGCCTTGGGGGGAAAGCGGGAGCTTGCGGCGTGCTATCTGTGCATGAGCATCTGTACCGCGTAAACCAGGCCGGTCGCGGCGAAGCCGTAGACGAACACTTCCGAGTAGCGGTTGCGCTGGGTGATCGAGGTCCAGGCGCGAGTCAGCCATGCAGCCAGGCCGACGAAGAACAGCGCAAGCAGCCCCGCCATGCCGCCCGCAAGGCTGCGGCCGAAGAGCTGCGCGATCCAGCCGCCGGGGGCGACCAGATGGTAGATGGTGCCGCCGACGCCGAGCATCACGAGCGCGGCAACGGCGAGGCCGAGCACCGACTGGAAGAACAGGCCCGTTTCGCTGGCCGGCTTGAGTTTGCTGTGTGCATGCGTCCTTGCATTCATGAGGGCTCCGATGCTTTTCCCTCACGATCTTTTGCAACCGCCGTGCCAGTTCCGGAAAGACGCCTTCGCACAGCGACTTAGCTCCGCTGTGTGAAGCATTTCCACCCCGCGCGGCAGGGCGAATCCGTCGCCGGCCGGCGACCCGTTCAGCCACGCGCGCGCGAAGCCGCTGAATTGGCGCGGTTTTCGCTGTCCGCGCGCGACGACGGTTTGAACATCCCGGGCTCGAGCGCGTGGCGGTCGAGCAGGCGGTAGAACTCGGTGCGATTGCGGCCCGCGAGGCGCGCCGCATGGGTCACGTTGCCGGCCGTGATCTTGAGGATGCGCGCCAGGTAGTCGCGCTCGAACGCGCGCCTCGCCTCGTCGAGCGGCGTGAGCGCCGTATCGCCCGCATCGAGCGCCTGGCGCACGAGCGAGGCCGGTATCACGTCGGTCGCCGAGAGCGCGACCGCCTGCTCTACCACGTTGAGCAGCTGGCGCACATTGCCCGGCCAGGGCGCGGCCACCAGCAGCTCCATGGCCTCGGGCGACAATGCGAGCCGCGGCCGGTCGTAGCGCCGCGCGAAATCGGCGAGGAAGTGGCCGGCGAGCAGCGGAATGTCCTCGCGCCGCTCCGACAGCGCGGGCAGCGCGAGCTTGACGACGTTGAGCCGGTAGTAGAGGTCCTCGCGGAACTCGCCCGCCGCGATGCGCTCCTCGAGCTTGCGGTGCGTGGCGGAGACCACGCGCACGTCGACCTCGATGGAGTCGTTCGAGCCGACCGGGCGCACCACGCGCTCTTCCAGGGTGCGCAGCAGCTTGACCTGCAGGGCGAGCGGCATGTCGCCGATCTCGTCCAGGAACAGCGTGCCGCCCTGCGCGGCCTGAAAGAGGCCCATGCGGTCCTGCACCGCGCCCGAGAAGGAGCCCTTCTTGTGGCCGAACAGCTCCGATTCGAGCAGGCCCTCCGGGATCGCGCTGCAGTTCACCGCCACGAACGGCGCGTCCGAGCGCCGGCTGGCGCGATGGATCGCGCGCGCGAGGAGCTCCTTGCCGGTGCCGCTCGCGCCCAGGATGCAGACGGCGGCGTCGGAGAGCGCGACGCGCCGCGCCTGCGCCAGCAGCGACTCCATGACCGGCGAGCGCGTGACCAGCTCGGTTCGCCAGGCCGCCTCCGCGCCCGCGGGCGCGCCCGACAGGCGCAGCGCCTCCGCGACGGTGTCGAGCAGCAGCTTCGGGTCGAAGGGCTTGGTCAGGAAGCCGAACACGCCTCGCTGCGTCGCCGCGACCGCTTCCGGTATCGTGCCGTGCGCCGTGAGGATCACCACCGGCAGCGCGGGCGCCTCGCGGTGGATCGCGTCGAACAGCGCGAGCCCGTCCATGCCCTCCATGCGCAGGTCCGTGATCACCAGCTCGCAGGGCGCCGCCGCAAGCGCAGCGAGCGCCGCCTGGCCGGACTCCGCGGTCGTGACCGCGTAGCCGGCGGCCGCGAGCCGCATCGCGATCAGCTGCAGCAGGCCCTTGTCATCGTCGACCAGCAGGATTCGCTTCTTGTCCATGGTTTACCTCGTCTCGGTCTGCATCCGGTCTTCGCGCTCCAGGAAACCGCGCTCGATCGACTTCATGGCCTCGAGCTGGCGGCGCAGCGCCTCCTCGCGCCGGCCGGCGGCGCGCGCGATTCTCTGGCGCTCGGCGATTTCCGCCGCGAGCGCCGCGTTGAGGCGGTCGATCTCCGCCTTGCAGGCGTCGGCGGAGCGCAGCGGCTCCGGCGCCGGCGCGTTCGCCGCGCAGCCGGCCAGCAGGACCGACGCGATCAGCGCGACGGCCCTCATGCCGCCTCCGCCAGCGGCGCGGCCGGCCGCAACGGCAGCGTGATGCGGAAATGTCCGCCGCGCCCGCCCGCCACCACCTCGATGCGGCCGCCGTGCGCTTCGGTGAATTCGCGCGCGATCGCCAGGCCCAGGCCGGTGCCCTCCGCCCGCCCGTACGCGCCCGCGCGGCCGCGGAAGAACGCCTCGAAGATCGCATCGCGTTCCTCGGGCGGCACCCCGGGCCCGCTGTCGAGGACGTCGATGGCCGCCAAGCCGCCCTGGAGCGAAGCCAGCACGCGCACCTCGCCGCCCGCAGGCGTGAACTTGACCGCGTTGCCGAGCAGGTTGTCGAACACCGAGCGCAGCTTGGCGGCGTCCGCACGGATCACGATCGGCGCGGCCTCGAGCAGCAGCCGCTGGCCCTTCGCCTGCGCGGCGAGCTGGTGCGAGCGCGCGCACTGGCGCAGCAGCCCGTCGAGCGCCACGGCGCCGATCTGCAGGCCCGAGGCGGCGTGCAGCGCGCGCTGGTAGTCGAGCAGGTCCTCGATCAGGCGCTGCAGCTTGACGCTGTTGTCGCGCAGGATCGCCACGACCTGCCGCTGCGGCGGCGCGAGGGGTCCTGCGACCTGGTCGTTGAGCAGCTCGGTGCCCTCGCGCAGCGCCGCGAGCGGCGTCTTCAGGTCGTGCGACAGGTGCCGCAGGAAGCGGTTCTTCTGCGCCTCGAGCTCGGTCAGCCGCAGGCGCAGCCAGTCCAGGCGCTCGCCCAGGCCCTGCAGGTCCTCCGGGCCGCCCACGCGGATCGGGCGCGCGAAATCGGCGCTGCCCAGCTGGCGGATCGCCGAGTCGAGCTCGGCGATCGGCTGCGCGATGAGGCGCGTCAGCGCGAGGGCGGCGGCCAGCGCGAGCGCCGTAGCGATCAGCACCATCACGATCAGCCGGCGGTGCACGTCCTCGGCGCTCGCGCCCAGCCGCTCCACTTCGCGGTCGGCGACGAAATAGCTGATCGACAGGACCTGGTAGGCCTCGTCGGCAAGCGCCGCCGCCATGGCGCGCACGGTGCGCGGGTCGGGCCTGCCGCGCGGCGGCCGGGTCACGTAGTCGTAGAGCGCCTGTTCGCGCTCGATCGAGCGCTTCAGCGCGGCGAGCGGCTCGTCCTTCAGCGCGAGCCGCGAGAACTCGTCCGCGAACTGGCGGAAGCTTTCGTGCGCGCGCGCGAAATCGGCGCGCAGCTGCGCGTCCGGCAGGATCGCCGCCTGCAGGGCAAGGCGCTCGATCGAGCCGACGCGGCTCACGAGCGAGCGGCCGGCGTGCGCGGCCGCCGAAGCGCCAGAGACCGCGCTGCGGCTCTGCTGGGTCAGCTGCTGCGTATGCCAGGCCGAATACAGCAGCGTGCCGATGAGCGGCAGCGCCACCAGCAGAAAGGCCGCGATGAGCAGGCCGAGGAAGGAACGAGGGTAGCGCAGCGCCGACAGCTTCCGCTCCGCAGTCATACTTCTATAATGGCATGCAAAAGATCGCAAGAATCAGGCGAAATGTCACAGAACAGCGACAGTTGGACGTCACCATTTGGCGACAGCTCAACGCTGCGCCCGCGCGCAGGGAATAGTTCACGTTGAGCGCGCCTCCGCGCCTCTGCCTCGTTGCCGCCGTCGCGCGCAATGGCGTCATCGGCGCGAACGGCCGGCTGCCGTGGCACCTGCCGGACGATCTCCGGCATTTCAGGAAAATCACGCTCGGGCATCCCGTGATCATGGGCCGGCGCACCTGGGAATCGCTCGGCAGGCCGCTGCCGGGCCGCAAGAACATCGTCGTGACCCGGCGCGCCGACTACGCGGCGCCCGACGCGAGCGTCGCGGCGTCGCTCGCCGGCGCGATCGCGCTGTGCGCGGGCGAATCGGCGGCGTTCGTGATCGGCGGCGCCGAGATCTATGCCGAGGCGCTGGCGCTCGCGGACGGCCTCGTGCTCACCGAGATCGACCGGGACTTCGAGGGCGACGTGCGCTTCCCCGCCTGGGACCGCGCCGCGTGGCGCGCGTCGCAAGTCGAAGAGCACACCTCGGCCGACGGCCTTCGCTACCGCTTCGTGCGGTACGAAAAGGCCTAGCGGCTCGAATCGAAGGTGCGGACCTCGGGCAGCGGGAAACCGTTGAACTCGCTCGCGTAGGCGGTCGTGTAGGCGCCTGCGTTGCGGATGAAGATGAAGTCGCCCTCCTGCAGGTCGGAGGGCAGCGGCTCGTCGCGCAGGACCACGTCCACCGAATCGCAGGTCGGGCCCGCGACATGCCAGGGCACGTCCGGCCCCGAGCGTTCGGTCCGGATCTTGTACTTCAGGCCCTCGGCAGCCTCGATCACGCCGCCGAACAGGCCTGCGTCCCAGTGCATCCAGCGCTTGCCCGCGCGCGTGGTGGTTCCCATCACGCGGCAGACGAAATAGCCCGCGTCCGACACGAGGTAGCGGCCCGGCTCGGCGATCACCCGGACCTCGGGCGCGAAAGCCGAGAGCGACGCGTTGACGACCTCGCCGATGACCTCGATCGAGGGAATCGGCTTGACGTGGCGCACGGGGAAGCCGCCGCCGATGTCGAGCAGGCGCGGCCTGAGGCCCGCCGCGGCCATCGCGTCGAACAACGCGCGCGCCTTCTCGATGCCGACGCGCCAGTTCTCGGGATTGCGGCACTGCGAGCCGGCATGGAAGGTCACGCCGGCGAGGTCGGCGCCGAGGCTTGCCGCCGCCTGGACGAGGTCGCGCGCCTCGCCAGCGCCGGCGCCGAATTTTCCCGACAGCGGCCAGTCGCTGCCGATGTTCGGCGTGGCGATGCGCAGGTAGATCTTCGCGTCGGCCTTGAGCCCGTGCACGCGGCGCAGCTCGTCCACGCTGTCGACCACGTACCACTGGACGCCCTTGCCGGCCGCGTAGGCGATCGCCTGGCGCGAGCGGAACGGGTTGGAATAGAACACTTCGGCCGCGTCCACGCCGAGCGAGAGCAGCAGGTCGAGCTCCGCGGTCGAAGCGATCTCGAAGCGGCAGCCCTCCTGCAGCAGCGCCTGCACCACGCGCCGGTCCGGGTTCGCCTTGACCGCGTAGTGCGGCTGCACGCGCGGCATGGCCGCGCGGAAGCGGCGCAGCTTCCCGCGCACGATGGCGGTGTCGAGGATCAGGAACGGCCGCGTGTAGTCCTGCTGCGCGGCCCGGCGCACGATCTCGAAATCGAGGCTCGTTTCGGGATGGGTATCGAAAAGCTGTTCTTGCGGAAGCCTGGACTTCAAGGGTTCCTTCCGGTCCCCGGGCCGGCCGGGGAAATGTGGGGCGGATTATAGGGTCCGCCCCCCGGGCGTCAAGGGCTAGATGCGCGGCAGGGTGACGCCCTTCTGTCCCTGGTACTTGCCGCCCCGGTCGCGGTAGGAGGTCTCGCAGACCTCGTCGGACTCGATGAAGATCACCTGCGCGACGCCCTCGTTGGCGTAGATCTTCGCCGGCAGCGGCGTCGTGTTGGAGAACTCCAGCGTCACGTGGCCTTCCCATTCGGGCTCGAGCGGCGTGACGTTGACGATGATGCCGCAGCGCGCGTAGGTCGACTTGCCGAGGCAGATCGTCAGCACGTTGCGCGGGATGCGGAAGAATTCGACCGTGCGCGCGAGCGCGAAGGAATTGGGCGGGATGATGCAGACCGGGCCCTTGAAATCGACGAAGGACTTCGCGTCGAACTCCTTGGGATCGACGATCGTCGAGTTGATGTTCGTGAAGATCTTGAATTCCTCGGAGCAGCGGATGTCGTAGCCGTAGCTCGAGGTGCCGTAGGACACGATGCGCTTGCCGTTTGCCTCCTTCACCTGGCCCGGCTCGAACGGCTCGATCATGCCTTTCGCCGCCATGCGGCGAATCCACTTGTCAGACTTGATGGTCACTCGTACTCTCCCCTGGATGGGCTCACATCATAAGGCCAAGGCCGCGGCCATCTGCGCGATCGCCTGGCTGCTCGCACCCGCGGGCGGCCTGGCCGAGGACGCGGCCTTCACCTTCAGCGCGGCCGAAGTCCGCGCGATCCTCTCGCTCGGTCCCTGGCCGGCGCCGGATACCACCGATGCCGCCAATCCCGTGTCGGGCAAGCCCGAGGCGATCGAGTTCGGCGAGCGCCTGTTCTTCGACACGCGCCTCTCGGGCAGCGGCAGGTTCGCCTGCGCGACCTGCCACGTGCCCGAGCGCAACTGGACCGACAATCGCACGCGCGGCGCCGCGACGGCGGAGGTCGACCGCAACACCCCGACCCTGATGAATGCGCGCCTCGGCAAGCGCTTCGGCTGGGACGGCGCTGCCGACAGCCTCGCGGCGCAGAGCAGGCGCCCTTTCCTCGATTCGCGGGAGCTGGATGCCAGCCCGAAACTGGTGGCCGACCTCATCCGCAGGGATGAGCAGCTCGCCTGCCGCTACCGCACGAGCTTCGGCGCCGCACCTTCCGCGGACGACGAACGCGTGCTCGCCGACGTGTCCACGGCGCTGGCCGCCTTCGTAGAGACGCTCGGCAGCCCGGCGACGCCTTTCGACCGCTTCCGCGACGCGCTCGCGCGCGGCGAGCCGATCCGGCCCTGGACCTATTCCGAGTCCGCGCAGCGCGGCCTGAAGATCTTCATCGGCAAGGGAAGCTGCAGCAGCTGCCACGGCGGCCCGAACTTCACCGATGGCGGATTGCACGACAACGGCTTCGCCCTTGCCGCCGCTCCGGGCCGCCCGGATCCGGGCAGCGAGGGCAGGTTCAAGGTGCCGACGCTGCGCCACCTGCTGCTCACCGCCCCCTACGGGCATCACGGCCAGTTCGATACGCTCGCCGACGTGGTGCGCCACTACTCGGAGCGCGGCGGCAAGGAAATCCAGCCGCTCAAGCTCAGCGCCGCAGAACAGTCGGACCTGGTGGTGTTCCTCGAGTCCGTCAGCACCATGGCGAACCCCTGGCGCCCGGACGATGGGTGGCGCTGTCGCTGAAGACTTCCAACGCGCCTAGAACGGTCGCGCCACGCGAAATCCGGAATCGAAGCTACGGGACTCAGCGCTGCGAAAGAGCCGTTGGACAACCAAGGCGTCGCGCGGGACCGACGCCCATGACGCCCCCCGCTGCACGCGCTGCTCGCAGTTCCCCGTCTGCCAGGCTGTCCCATCCGAGGGCGCGCCGGTGTAGGAAGAGTTCATGCAATCCTCTACCCATTCCCAGACGTTACCGATCATATCGTGCACGCCGAACCGATTTGGCAAATACGTGCCAACCGGCGCGGTATATGCGTACGAATCTGTACACCAGTGCGTGACGCGGTACCACGGACCGAGGCCTCCGTGCAGGCCGCTGCCACCGCTACTGCCACCGTCCTGGATTCCCAGCGCCCCAACGGTGACACCGGGTATCATGCCGCGGTCCGAGGACCGCAACAGACCCAACTCCCTGGGACCGGTTTCGTCCCAGACGTTGGCATGCTTGCAGGCGTCGCTTTCGGCTTCACCCCAGGGACGGACGCCTCTTACGCCAGCACGCGCGACGTACTCCCACTCCGCCTCGGAAAGCAGGCGATAGCCTTTGCCGGTCTTCTTCGCAAGCCATTCCGCATAAGCCTTCGCCTCGTGCCAGTTGATGCACACGACCGGGTGCTCGTCAGTCTGTACGAAACCAGGATGGCGCCAATCGCGATCGGGTTGGACCTCCCATCGCATGTCTCCGTTAAGCACGGTGCAGCCGGTGCCCTTTTCCTCGGCGCGGCCGCCCTCCTTCACGAAAGCCGCAAACTGTCCAACCGTGGTCTCGAACCGGCTGACGGCTAAGTCCTGTGCGATGGTCACCTCATGCGGCGGACCAGCGATGTCGAGCCTTTCCGAACTCATCGACCCCAACAATCCCATGCGGTAGGACCCCCGCGTAACGACGACCATTTCGGGGCACAAATCGCAATCGCGAATGGACGTTCTGGGCGTCTGCGCCTGGGAAAAAGCCTGTAACGCAGGCATCAAGCCCAGCAGAATTAGCGTCATTGCGCGCGTGCGGCCCGACACGGCGATTGCGCGCCTAGGTGTTCTGCACCACGATGTTCGGGAACTTGGCGGTCATGTCTTTCTGGGATTCGGCAATGCGCACCGCGCAGCGCCGCGCGATCTGCTTGTAGATCGCCGAGATCTTCCCGTCCGGATCGGATACCAGCGTCGGCTTGCCCGAGTCGGCCTGCTCGCGGATCGAGCCGTCCAGCGGCAGCTGGCCGAGCAGCTCGGTGCCGTAGTCCTTCGACATGCGCGCCGCGCCGCCCTCGCCGAAGATGTGGCTTTCGTGGCCGCAGTTCGGGCAGATGTGCGTCGACATGTTCTCGACGATGCCGAGGATCGGGATGCCGACCTTCTCGAACATCTTGAGCCCCTTGCGCGCGTCGATGAGCGCGATGTCCTGCGGCGTCGTGACGATCACCGCGCCGGTCACCGGGACCTTCTGCGCGAGCGTGAGCTGGATGTCGCCGGTGCCGGGCGGCAGGTCGACGACGAGGTAGTCGAGCTCGCGCCAGCGCGTGTCCTTGAGCAGCTGCTCGAGCGCCTGCGTGACCATGGGGCCGCGCCAGACCATCGGCGTGTCGATGTCGATGAGAAAGCCGATCGAGATCGCCTGCAGGCCGTGGCCTTCCATGGGCTCCAGGCTCTTGCCGTCCTTCGACTCGGGACGGCCCGCGATGCCGAGCATCATCGGCTGCGACGGGCCGTAGATGTCCGCGTCGAGGATGCCGACCGAGGCGCCCTCGGCGGCGAGCGCGAGCGCGAGGTTCACGGCGGTCGTCGACTTGCCCACGCCGCCCTTGCCCGAGGCGACGGCGATGATGTTCTTGATGCCCGGGACCAGCTTCACGCCCCGCTGCACCGCGTGCGGCACGACCTTGGAGCGCACCGCCACGCTCGCGCCGGGCGCGCCGGCGGCCTTCAGCGCGTCGATGACCTGCTGCCGGATCGGCTCGAACTGGCTCCTGCCCGGATAGCCGAGCTCTATTTCCACCGCGACGCTCCCGCCGGCGGCCTTCACGCTCTTGACCGAGCGCGTGGCGACGTAATCCTTGCCGGTGTTCGGATCGACGATCTTGGCGAGGACGGCCTGCACGTCCGCTTCACTGAGGGGCATGCGCAGAGTGTAAGCTAAAATCGTTGTTTTTCCCGCGCAGCTTTCCAGCGAAAATGCCCCGCAGGCTCTTCGTCACCACGGCCCTGCCCTACGCGAACGGGCCGTTCCACATCGGCCACATCATGGAGTACATCCAGGCCGACATCTGGGTGCGCTTCCAGCGCATGCAGGGCAACGAAGTGCATTTCATGGGCGCCGACGACGCGCACGGCGCGCCGATCATGCTCGCGGCGGAGAAGGCCGGCAGGACGCCGGAGGATTTCGTCGCCGCCATCGCTCGCGGCCGCCCGCAGTACCTCGAGGGCTTCCACATCGCGCACGACAACTGGCACACGACGCACTCGCCCGAGAACACCGCGCTGTCGCAGGACATCTTCCGCCGGCTGAAGAAGGCGAACCTCGTCTACGCCAAGCCGGTCGAGCAGTTCTACGACCCGGTCAAGGGCATGTATCTCGCCGACCGCTACATCAAGGGCGAGTGCCCCAACTGCGGCGCGAAGGACCAGTACGGCGACGCCTGCGAGAACTGCAGCTCGGTCTACTCCGCCACCGCCCTGAAGAATCCCACCTCGACGCTCTCGGGCGCGAAGCCCGTGCTCAAGACCTCGGAGCACTACTTCTTCAAGCTCTCCGATCCCGCCTGCGTGGCTTTCCTGCGCGAGTGGCTGCAGGTGCCGGGGCGGCTGCAGCCGCAGGTCGTCAACAAGGCCTGGGAATGGCTCGACGGCGAAGGCGACAAGGCGCTCGGCGACTGGGACATTTCGCGCGACGCGCCCTACTTCGGCATCCGCGTGCCGGACATCGCCGAGGAGAAATACCTCTACGTCTGGCTCGATGCGCCGATCGGCTACCTCGCCAGCCTGAAGAACTACTGCGCGAAGAAGGGGCTGGATTTCGAGCAGACGCTCGCCGGGAGCGAGCAGATCCATTTCATCGGCAAGGACATCATCTACTTCCACACCCTGTTCTGGCCGGCGATGTTGAAGTTCGCGGGCAGGCCCTACAGGGTCCCGGACCACGTCTTCGTGCACGGCTTCATCGGCGTCTCGGGCGAGAAGATGTCCAAGTCGCGCGGCACCGGCATCGACCCGCTGCGCTACCTCGAGCTCGGCATGAACCCCGAATGGCTGCGCTACTACATCGCCGCCAAGCTGAACGCCGCCGTCGAGGACATCGACTTCAATCCCGAGGACTTCGTCGCGCGCGTCAACAGCGACCTCATCGGCAAGTACGTCAACATCGCCAGCCGGGCGGCAGGCTTCCTCTCCAAGCGCTTCGGCGGCAGGCCGGCGCCGCAGATGGCGAGCCCCGTGCTCGAGGACATCCGCGTAGCGGCGCCCGAAATCGCGCGCTGCTACGAGGAGCGCGAATTCGGCAAGGCGCTGCGGCGCATCATGGAGCTCGCGGACCAGGTCAACGCGTACGTGGATGCGGAAAAGCCCTGGGACCTCGCCAAGGCGCCGGAGAAATCCGCGCGGCTGCATGAGGTCTGCACCGTGAGCCTGGAAGCGTTCCGCATGCTGACGCTGTACCTCAAGCCCGTGCTGCCGCGCGTGGCCGAGCGCGCCGAGCAGTTCCTCAACCTGCCGGCGCAGGCCTGGGCGGACGTGGCGCGCCCGCTCTCGCCGGAACGCGCCATCAACGCCTATGCGCACCTCATGACGCGCGTCGAGGAGAAGCAACTCGATGCGCTGTTCGACATTCAGACGGCGACCGCGCCGAAAAAGGAAGCAACCGTGGCCGAGACCGCAGGCGGGACGATTTCGATCGACGATTTCAACAAGCTTGACCTGCGCGTGGCGCGGATCGCGAAGGCGGAGCACGTGGAGGGAGCGGACAAGCTGCTCAAGCTCACGCTCGACCTGGGCGCCGGGGGCACGCGCACCGTCTTCGCGGGGATCAAGTCCGCGTACGCGCCCGAGCAGCTCGAGAACCGGCTGGCGGTGGTGGTGGCGAACCTCGCTCCGCGCAAGATGAAGTTCGGCGTCTCCGAAGGCATGGTGCTCGCTGCCTCGGGGGAGGGCCCCGGAATCTTCCTGGTCGCGCCGGGCGCGGGCGCCGAGCCCGGCATGCGAGTCAAATGATATTGCTATTATAATGGCATTGTAATAGCATCGCGGCAGCCCTCCAGGAGCGCCGCATGGAGAACAAGACCGCCCGCTTCACCGTCCTGCTCGACCCGCGCAAGAAACGCATGTTCGAGGAGATCTGCGCCGCCCAGGACCGCACGCCCTCGCAGGTCGTGCGCCAGCTGATCCGCGAATACGTCATCGCGCACGCCGGCGAGCGCGCGCTGCCGGACTGGCTGCTGAAGGCCGCGGCCAAGAAGCGCGTCCCGTAGCCGCAGGCGCCGATCCCCCGTGACGCCCTTCGCCGAGCCCCTGCAGGACGTGCTGGCCATCGCCTGCGCCTGGCTCGCGCTCGGCGTGCTGGGCATCGCGCGCCCCGCGAGCGCCGCATGGTCGACGCGCGTGCTGTATCCGGCCGGCGCGATCGCCGGCCTGCTGCTCGCCGCCACCGCGCTCGCCGCCATCTTCGGCCAGCCGCAATCGCTGGTCCTGCCGCTCGGCCTGCCCGACCTGCCGTTCCACCTGCGCCTGGACGCGCTCTCGGCCTTCTTCCTGCTGCTGCTCGGCGCCACCGCCGCGGGCATCTCGCTTTTCGGCTGCGGCTATTTCCGCCACGACCAGGGTTCGGCGCCGGGGCTCGTCTGCCTCTACTACCACGTGTTCCTCGCGAGCATGGCCCTGGTGATGGTGGCCGACGACGCCTACGCCTTCATGGTCGCCTGGGAGACGATGGCACTCTCCTCCTACTTCCTCGTCACCAGCAACCACGCGCACGCCGAAATACGGCGCGCGGGCTACCTGTACCTGCTGATCGCGCACATCGGCGCGATCGCGATCCTGCTGTGCTTCGGCGCGCTGCAGGGCGGCAGCGGCAACTACACCTTCGACGCCATGCGCGAGGCGCACCTTGCCGGCCCCTGGGGCACCGTGGCGTTCCTGCTGGCGCTGGCCGGCTTCGGCGCCAAGGCGGGCCTGGTGCCGATGCACGTCTGGCTGCCGGAGGCTCACCCGGCCGCGCCCTCGCCCGTGTCGGCGCTGATGTCCGGCGTGATGCTGAAGACCGCGATCTACGGCCTGCTGCGCGTCACGCTCGACCTGATCGGCTTTCAGCTCTGGTGGTGGGGCGTGGTCGCGCTCGCGCTCGGCCTCGGCACGGCGCTCTACGGCATCGTCTTCGCGGCGGTGCAGAGCGACATGAAGCGCCTGCTCGCCTGGTCCTCGATCGAGAACATCGGCCTCATCTTCGCCGGCTTCGGGCTCACGCTGCTGTTCCGCGGCTTCGACATGCGCGCGCTCGCCGCGCTCGCGCTCACGGCGACGCTGTTCCACTGCCTCAACCACGCCTTGTACAAGAGCCTGCTGTTCCTGTGCACGGGCGCGGTGATGCACGCCACCAGCGAGCGCTCGCTCGGCCGGCTGGGAGGCCTGATCCACCGCATGCCCTGGGTGGCCTGGTGCGCGCTCGTCGGAACGATCGCCATCGCCGGGCTGCCGCCCTCGAACGGCTTCGCCTCCGAATGGCTGCTGCTGCAGGCGTTCCTGTTCACTCCCGGCCTGCCGCAGGGCTACCTCAACATGCTGGTGCCGGTGGCCGCGGCCGTGGTGGCTCTGACCGCGGCGCTCGCCGGCTACGTGATGGTCAAGTTCTACGGCGTCGTGTTCCTCGGCCAGCCGCGCGAGGCGAAGCTCGCCGAGGCGCACGATGCGGGGCTCTGGGAGCGCACCGGACTGGTCTGGCTCGCGGCCGCCTGCGTGCTGCTCGGCCTCGCCCCCGCGACCGTGATCGGCCTGCTCGACCCGGTCACGCGCGTGCTCGCCGGCGACGGCATCGCAAGCCTCGCGAAGGGATGGCTGTTTCTCGCGCCGATCCAGCCCGCGCGCGCGAGCTACAGCCCGCTGCTCGTCTTCGCCGTCGGCGCCGTGCTGGTGGCGCTCGTCTGGCTGATGGTGCGCGCCTTCTACCACGGCCGCTGGCGCCGCGCCCTGCCCTGGGCCTGCGGCTTCCCGCAGACCAATGCGCGCATGCAGGACACCGCGGAAGGCTTCGGGCAGCCGGTGCGGCAGGTTTTCGAGCCGTTTTTCCGCATCCGCACCGAGGCGCCGGCGCCGGGCGACGCGCACCCGCGCTACCGCGAGACGCACGAGGACCACCTCTGGTACGGGCTCTACCTGCCGGTCGCGCGCGGCGTCGGCTGGTTCACGGGACTGGTCACCGTGCTGCAGCGCGGCCGCATCTCGGTCTACCTGCTCTACAGCTTCGCCACGCTGCTCGTGCTGCTCCTCTTCGTCCGATGATCAGCGCCTCCGGACTCGCCGCGCAGTTCACCGAGCTCGTGCTCGCGATGCTGCTCGCGCCATTGCTGACGGGCTGGGTGAACCAGTGCCGCGCCTGGCTGCAGAGCCGCAGCGCGCCGCCGATCCTGCAGCCCTACTACGTGCTCGCCAAGCTGTTCCGCAAGGACGTGGTGCTCGCGCACAACGCGAGCCCCCTGTTCCGCGTCGCTCCCTACCTGATCCTCGGCGTCATCGCGCTGGCGGCCGCGGTCGTGCCGACGCTCGGCACCGACCTGCCGATGAACGCCGCGGCCGACGCCATCGCGCTGGTGGGCCTGCTCGCCATGGCGCGCCTGTTCATCGCGCTGGCGGCGATGGACGTCGGCACCGCCTTCGGCTCGCTCGGCGCCCGGCGCGAGATGCTGGTCGGCTTCCTCGCCGAGCCGGCGCTGCTGATGGTGCTGTTCACGGCGTCCCTGATCTCCAATTCCACCTCGCTCGCCACCATCGTCGAGACGCTCGCGCACAAGGAGCTCGTGATCTACCCGAGCATGGCCTTCGCCGGCGTCGCCTTCACGATGGTGTCGCTGGCGGAGAACGCGCGCATACCGGTGGATAACCCGGCGACCCATCTGGAGCTGACCATGATCCACGAGGCAATGCTGCTCGAGTATTCGGGCCGGCACCTGGCGCTCATGGAGTGGGCCGCGAGCCTGAAGCTGTTCGTCTATTCGGGCATCGGGCTGGCGCTGTTCTTTCCCTGGGGCGTCGCCGGCGGCGGGGACGCGCTCGGCATCGTGCTCGCCCTGCCGGTGCTGATCCTCAAGCTCGCGATCGGCGGCGTGCTGCTCGCGCTGATCGAGATGCTGAGCGCGAAGATGCGCATTTTCCGCGCGCCGGAGTTCCTCGGCATCGCGTTCCTGCTCGGAGTCCTCTCGATGCTGCTGCACGTGCTGCTGGAGCGCTGAGCGATGCTCGCCCTGCATTTCGCTCCCCTGCTCGCCAAGTACGGCCCCCAGCTCATCAACCTGCTCGCGGCGGGCCTGCTGCTGCTGTCGTTCGCCATGCTGACGCAGCGGCGCATCCTGAGCCTCATCAACCTGTTCGCGATGCAGGGCTTCGTGCTGTTCCTGTCGACCGCGCTGGTCGCCTGGCTCACCTGGCAGCCCCATCTCTTCGTCTCGGCCGCGCTGACGCTCGCGCTCAAGGTCATCGCGCTGCCCTGGATCCTGCACCGGCTGATCCGGCGCCTCAACGTGAAGTGGGACGTCGAGACGCTGCTCAACATCCCGAGCACCATGCTGGTCGGCATCGTGCTGGTGATCCTCGCCTTCAACCTGGCTCTGCCGATCTCGAACCTCGCCGGCACGGTGACGCGCGCGACGCTCGGCATCGCGCTCGCGAGCGTGCTGCTTTCCTTCCTCATGATGATCACGCGCTCCAAGGCGGTGCCGCAGGTGATCGGCTTCCTCGCGATGGAGAACGGCCTCTTCTTCGCCGCCACGGGCGCGGTCTACGGCATGCCGATGGTGATCGAATTCGGCGTCGCGCTCGACGTGCTGGTCGGCGCGCTGATCCTCGGCATCTTCCTGTTCGAGATCCGCGAGCGCTTCGACACGGTCGACACGCGCCACCTCGAGCGCCTGAAGGAGGAGCGCTGATGGGCGCGCCGGTGAGCCTCGAGATGCTGTGCCTGCTCGGCTCCCCGCTGCTCGGGGGCGCCGTGCTGGCGCTCTTCGGCCACCGGCGCTACGCCGCCGAGCTGAACGTGGCGTTCAGCGCCTTCACGCTGCTTGCCGCCGCGAGCCTGGTCGTGCGCATCGTCGCGGACGGGCCGCTCACCGACTGGAACGAGCAGTTCTTCGTCGATTCGCTCAACGTGTTCCTCGTGGCGCTGACCGCCTTCGTGGCGACGACCACGGCGCTCTTCTCGCGGCCCTACATGCGCATCGAGCGCGACCACGGCCGCGTCACCGACGCCGGCATGCGCCTCTACCACTGCATGTACCAGCTGTTCACCTTCGCGATGCTGCTGGTGCTGACGACGAACAACCTGGGCGTGATGTGGGTGGCGATGGAGGCGGCAACGTTCACCACCGTGATGCTCGTCGCCCTGTACCGCACGCACGCCTCGCTGGAGGCGGCGTGGAAATACTTCATCCTGTGCGGCGTCGGCATCGCGCAGGCGCTGATGGGCACGATCCTGGTGTATTTCGCCGCCGAAAAGGCGCTCGGCGCGGGCGCCGGCACGCTGCTCTGGACGCACCTCGACGCGGTCAAGGACCAGCTCGAGCCCACGGTCCTGTCGATCGCCTTCGTCTTCCTGCTGATCGGCTACGGCACCAAGGTCGGCCTGGTGCCGCTGCACAACTGGCTGCCGGACGCGCACGCCGAAGGCCCCACGCCCGTATCGGCGGTGCTCTCCGGCCTGCTGCTCAACGTCGCGCTGTATGCGCTCGTGCGCTGCAAGGTGATCACCGACGGCGCGCTCGAGCGCCCGTTCGCGAGCGCGCTGCTCATGGGCTTCGGCCTCGCCTCCGTCGCCGTGGCGGCGCTGTTCCTGTCGCGCCAGCGCGATATCAAGCGCATGTTCGCCTATTCGTCGATCGAGCACATGGGCCTCATCACGTTCGCGTTCGGCATGGGCGGGCCGGTGGCGAGCTTCGCGGGCCTGCTGCACATGACGATGCACTCGCTCACGAAGAGCGCCATCTTCTTCGCGGTCGGCCACGCCTCGCAGAAGGCCGGCACGCAGGTGATGGACGAGATCCGCGGCCTGATCCGCGTGAACCCCACGGTCGGCTGGGGCCTGATGCTCGGCACCGTGGCGATCCTCGGCATGCCGCCGTTCGGCGTGTTCGCGAGCGAATTCCTGATCCTCACCACGGCGATCGCCCAGCACCCCTGGGCGACGCCGATCCTGCTCCTGTCGCTCGGCATCGCCTTCGCCTCCATCTTCGGCAAGGTGCAGCCGATGGTGTTCGGCGAGACCACCGCGCGGCGCCTGCCGCACCCGCCGGCGCTGATTCCCGTCTTCACGCACCTCGCCCTGGTGCTGGTCCTGGGCCTTTACATGCCGCGCTACCTTGCCGACTGGTACCGCATGGCCGCGAAGCTGATCGGATGAGCGCGTGAGGACATGAGCCCATGAGCACGCTCCCGCTGCAGCTGCCCGGCCTTGCCGTGGCGCCCCTTCGCGGGGCGGCACCGGCCTGGCGCGCAAGCTGCGACGCCGCGCAGTGGGTCGCGGCCTGCCAGGCGATCGCGCAGGCGGGCGGGCGGCTTGGCGCGCTCTGGGCGAGCGACGAGCGCGATGCGGGGACCGGTTACGCCGCCCACGTGCTGCTCGTCGCCTACGAGGGGCTGCTGTGGCTGGAATTGCCGGTGCAGGATCCGCGGGCGGGATATCCGGACCTCACGGATATCTTCCCGGCGGCCGCGCGCATGCAGCGCGCGGCGGTCGACCTCGTGGGCCAGCGCGCGGCGGCCCCGGGCGGCGCCGCGACCGATGCGCGCGGCTGGCTGAGGCATGGCGCATGGCAGGCAGGCGTGCACCCGCTGCGGCGAGACGTAGGCCTGCAGGACAAGCTCGCGCCGGGCGATTCGGGGTACGCGTTCGTGCCGGTCGAGGGAGAGGGCGTGCACGAGATCGCGGTGGGCCCGGTGCACGCGGGCACCATCGAGCCGGGCCATTTCCGTTTTTCCGTCGTCGGCGAGCGCGTGCTGCGCCTCGAGGAGCGCCTCGGCTACAAGCACAAGGGCATCGAGAAGCGCTTCGAGTCGCTCTCGCTCGCGGATGGCGCGCGGCTGGCCGGGCGCGTGTCCGGCGACAGCACCGTCGCCTACGCCTGGTCCTACGCGATGGCGCTCGAGAGCATGACGGGCGCCAGCCCGGGGGCGCGCGCGCTGCTGCTGCGCGCGCTGCTGCTCGAGCGCGAGCGCCTCGCCAACCACCTCGGCGACCTCGGCTACATCGGCAACGACGGCGGCCTCGCCTTCGGCCTGGCGCAGTTCTCGCGCCTCAAGGAAGACATGTTGCGCACCAACGCGTCGGTATTCGGCCACCGCTACCTCATGGACCGCATCGTGCCCGGCGGCGTCGCCGCCGACGTAGACGAACGGGCGGCGCAGGCCATCCTCGACGAATGCACGCGGCTGCGCGCGGAATTGCGCACGCTGCGCGCGATCTACTACGATCATCCGGGTCTGCAGGACCGCTGCATCGGCTGCGGGCGCCTCACGCCGCGCACGGCGGCCCTGCTCGGAGTCGTCGGCCTCGCCGCGCGAGCGAGCGGGCACGCGTGGGATGCGCGCGTTCATCCGGGCTACGCGCCCTACACGGACCTGCAGCCGCGCATCGCTACGCACCGCAACGGGGACGTGGCGGCGCGCATCGTGGTCCGCCTGGAAGAGGCCTTCGAGTCGATCGAGCTGCAGCGCCGGATCCTGCGCAGCCTGCCGCCAGGTGAGCTCACCACGCCGCTCGCGGAACCGCCGGCGGGCGCCTGCGGCCTGGGCTGGGTGGAAGGCTGGCGCGGCGAAGTCCTCGTGGCGCTGCAGGCCGGTGCCGGCGGTCGCGTGCGGCGCTGCCATCCGCATGACCCGTCCTGGCAGAACTGGCCGGCGCTGGAATACGCGGTGATCGGGAACATCGTCCCGGACTTCCCGCTGATCAACAAGTCCTTCAACCTCTCCTACGCCGGCACGGACCTCTGACCGTGTACAAGATTCTTTTCCAGATAGCGCGCACCGGCATCCGCACGGAGCCGCGGCC